>Ga0181612_112174_pt1 | contig 39785 bp, 25 predicted proteins | sample HoacroProtozoa21_FD_119630 | JGI IMG/M metagenome (GOLD analysis project Ga0181612, IMG submission 119630) | Hoatzin crop microbial communities from Cojedes, Venezuel. Combined Assembly of Gp0051906, Gp0051904, Gp0051908
AATGAAAACCTAAACCCTTAAATGCTGACCTCAAATACAATAAAATTTGGGATTTCACCACAAGTTTTTTTTTTTTTTTAAAAAAAAAAAAAAAGCCATTTGAGGTAACAATCACCTCTTATTATTAGCAATGATGTTTATTACAAGGGCTAAACGATGTGGAGTGAATTTGAAGAGACTATGCCCACAGACAGTACCACAAGGCAAATAAACAGGACAGAGCTGGCAGTCTCGGGACAAACGGCAAGTGCAAAATGGAGAGACAGAGACTTGCTACAAATCACGCAGCAGAGCAACTAGCTGTGAGAAGCCTGACAACCAGATCTTCATTTTAGCATTCACTCAGTGACTTCTGATGTTTCACTTTCTAAAAATGCACTTCTACCCTAATATAGCCTGGTCAGAAAGACGTCATTCTGAGCTTCTAAAGAGTCAGACATGATTTACACAGCAAGATCAGGATAAAGCCCCCAGTATTGCCACCAGTACACTTTCTGGAGATTTCACTGTCTTCCCCCTACTCTTAAAAGCCAGAATCAGCAACTGTAGATAATTAGCACAAAAGTCATGTGAAAGGCTGTGTTTAAGTGTTTATTTTGGCTTCCTAAAATGGGCTGGAATCCAGCTCTTCTGCTCAGCCCCACCTTAGTTATATTTGTCCTGTTATGCACAACAAACTTGGAGCCATATTTAAATACGAAACACTTTGAAACTATATTAATGCTATCTCTTCATCATTAATACACACATTAACTCCCTTTACAACTGACCGTTCTGTTGATTGGTTGACCTAGTTTGTTTTAAAGTGTATGTTTCACAGAGTAGCAACACTGTTACACTTTTTTTTAGCTTCCCCAAATAATCAAAAGGAAGCCAGCTCAGACTGCATGTCGAAAACTGAAACAGCTGAGTGGACTCCTCCTACCTCCTCTCTTGTGTTTTCATCTTTTATGGTGGCAGCCTAGTCTGCGCCAGACAAATTAAGATTTCTTATATTCTTCAGTCGCTTGGCTGTTTTTCCCCCACAGATATTCCAACAGCAGATTAATGTCAAGGCATGCGGAGCCAAACACATGAATCTCTGTGAGGATTTCAGTCAAGTAGGAATGCTGCTGGATAGTCTTTTTTGCTGTTAAACCAAGAGATTGCAACTGAATCTGGTCTCATGTGTGTAAGTAAAGAGTAACTCTCACCAGTGTCAACTAACACGGGTGTATGGGAGGTCAAAATCGGGTCCCTTCAACAGTGTCTGAAGAGATGCATAGGGAAGTGAAGTGTTCCCTCTTTAGTGTACAGATGCATACGCTGTCCGTACAATTTCAAAGCACTGGACTTCACAGATACAAGCAAACAAACAACTGTTCCACTCCCAGCAAATGCAAAAGCAGAAGATGCTCCCCACGCAGTGCCCCAGGTACCATGCCTTTTCCCCGCTACAAGCATGCCCAAGGACTCCGCATGCAGTGCATGTACTCAGAGAATGCACGTAGTGCACAAACAAAACACCCAAACTTACAAGGCAGTGAAAGGCCTGCAGCACCCTCATTTAGGCCTTACATTGCCGAGGTACCACACCCAGTGAATTGCTTGGGGCAGACTCACAAGACACATGAACCCTTGCATCCCCTAGGGCAGGACAGGCAGCCTGCGACACAAGGGCCCAAGCAGACATCGCTACTTTGAACAGCAGACCCAAGGACATCAGGACGGAATTAGTGGTCCAGGAGACAGCTCACACTCCCACCAGCTCCAAACTCAGCAGGATCCACTGCCTCTTGCAGAAATAACATGTTGGCACACGTTCTTACTTCTGAGAGGGGCAGCAGCTCCCACTGGGTTTCTGCCCTCATGGTTAGTCTCTAATATGGGAAGGAAAACACATTTCTGAGTTCCTCACCTCAAAGCGATAATAAACGCTTGTTCAAACACCTCTAAGCCCTTCACAGACACAGATGAGGGAACAGAGGGGAATCTTCCCTCCTCATGACAGCTACGCAGGAATAACACAAGGGGACAATAACTAAAAAGAAGTGAAAGCGAGCAAGTTAAATAAATACATCAGGGCACCATGCGCTTCTTAACACTGTTTCTTTCCTGAAGCTCACAAGAACTAAGCATTCATTAAGCACCTGTTACACCCTTTGCAACAAGATGTCAATATCTCCTTTAAAGCAAGCAAAAATATTGAAGCATTCTTATCAAGGCTATTTACCTGGAGTCATCTTGTACACTGCAGTAGCACAACCAGATAGCAATACTTTGGCCTCACCAGCCTGTGTGCAGAGGCTTTGCGGATCTGCTCATAATGCTTTCAGGGTGCCACTCAGGAGAACACAGATCCCATTAAGAAGTCAGGGACACAAGCAGTCCTTGACTCCAGAAGGTCAGCCCAAGGCCAGCACCTGTACTGCAAGCAACTCAAGTTTTTGAGAACATACAGAAGACCAGCTCCTTACAGTTAGAAACCAAGATGATCTCAGCCAATGGATAGCCACTGCTCCAGCCAGCACATAATGCATAACCCTACAATTGCTAGGTATCATCTAAAGTGCAAACCACCTAAGGAAAAGAAAAAAAACAAACAACACAAAAAACCACAAAATAATTACTCCTCAGCAACTCCAGACAAAATACGTATACACTTTCAATTTCTCTCCCCAAAGGTCAGTGAAACTACAAGATATTTTCCATGTATACCAGCTGTGGAAACTGTAGCCTTGCATAGATGGATCTTAAAACAACTTAGTTCTTCACTAAAATATCCAGCTGAAGACTACTAACCTAGAACAGGCCTCTTCTGTGCACTGAACTTGTTCCTAAAAGACAACCCAGTCTTCCTTTCAGTGGAGCAACTCCAAGAACACTTTTCCAGGACAGAAGAACAAACTCCTCTGCAGGTGTGCCTATTTAAACTGTTAGCTACTCCAGGTGTTGCCACTCTCTACTGTCTGAGCCCTTCTGTCTCTCCCCAGTGGCTCCCGACAACTCCTTGTTTGACAGTTTAGGGTTTAATTCAGCTCAGTGCATCTCTTGAAGATGGTGAAACAGAACTCCACACACAGAGAAGTTTATGTGTATCCAGGTTAGGCCTCTGTGCAAATTTAGATTGCCCCCCGGATTCTACACAACTAGCAGTCCTTGTCACCTCTGCAGCTGTGGTGACAAGAACTGGTAGATTTTTGTGCTGCCTACAGAAAACTTGTGTCAGCATCTCCAAAATCATCACTGCGAGACGATGGACTTAACATTTTGATCACTACTTGAACAGACAGACTTCAGGCTTCAGCAACATATATTTGTCTCCCATATTATTCCAGGAAAATAGAATTACCATCTGAGGTGAAATTATATGTACAGCCATAAGTGTACAAAGCTAAAAGCCTAAATGAGAATAAATTCTAATTTTCTTCAGGAAAAAGGGTCAGTCTACTATTGAAGCAAAGGATGTAGCCCTGTCAGCTGATAGGCAACTGATGGAAGAGATATAAAGTTTTTTTCCAGTAGGAGACACTAGAATCCACTAGTAGCTAAACATGATTGTCTGCATGATTGGCAGAAGGATAAGAGTTATTTGTGTGATCAGGAAGGGTGATAAGAACATCCAAGCTGATATAGCTCGAACTATGGAATGCTAGTGCTTGAGTAGGTATGTAATCCGCCCGCAGAAAAACACAGAAGAGTAAAATCTGTAAGTTCATATCTGTGCCTTTGTGCAGGGGGGCTGTAAGATGGATCAAAGGTTGACAGTGGGTTGCTCTCCAAAACCTTTGGAATCCAGGGATCCAAACAGTACAGCTTATGCTCTTCATCAATCAGCAGCCTGTGTTTCTAAAAAAATATTCAAAAATTTATATGCCAAACTTCTCAGAGGACATTCTTAAAGAGCTAAAGGAGAACTGGATGCCAATGTTTTGCAGTTAAAAGTGCTGGCACTTTATAAAGAGAAGCCTTTTGTTAGAGACAGGAAGTTTAGCTTATTATCTGGTGTATACAGTTCACCCACCACATTACTTTGGGCTATTTTCATTCCTCACACAGTAAAGAGGAAACTCTAAGAACATTTCATTGCTTTTCTTTTTTTGATGAACAGCAAAGGTTTGCAGTTTACTGACCACTGCATTGCTTTGCTACTTTTGAGATACAATTTCACTACACATAGATCCTCTGGAAAATAAATCTTTTGCTCTTTATAAAAATCAATTGTTTCTGCCTCCTTCATTTTAAGTCCATCTCTCACCGTCATCTTGCATTACTTCACAGAAAGAATTCCTAAATTGAAAACTGTGAAAAAAACCCATAAGTTCACATCTTTTTTTTTTCATGAGCAAAACTTCAGACTCATAAACTACCAACAGGCACATTGTGACAACTTTTCTCCCCCTTGCAGTTTCCCGAGATCTTTTTCAGTAGGACACAATCTGAAGCAGACTAATAACATCACAGCTATGGTACAGGACTATTACTTAATAGTAAGATTGCTTTTCTGAAGGGCATTCAGTTTCATCAGAACAGATACTGCATCTTATGTACTGACCGTTATGATTCTGTTGTCTGCACAACATGGTTCTATGCAGCTGAAATTATAAATCAAAGAGCTAGAATACATGCCTGTCCATTTACTCTTTTACTTTTCATCAATTCACAAGGTTATCCCAAACGTTTTTACACCATTCTTGCCTAACAGAAAAAAAATATTATTCCTCATAAAAAGGCTCGGTTTCTAAAAAATGCTAAGCATTTAAACATTTATTAGAAACAGTTTTAGTTCATCATTAATCCAAAGACGAAGTATTATTGATTCACAACGAGCAATTCATCCAATATCCATCAGCAGCACATAAAAGCAGAGTCTGAGAATTAAAAAATGGGTGATGCCTGTTTGGCAGCAGCTTGCTATGTCCTGCCAATAGCATAACCTGTCCAACTGGATGGGAGACAGCCCTGCTCTTTCTGTGTGTTCTGCATGCTTGACTGTATATGTCCCACAGATCATATGCTAGCCTACATTTATATTTATACTACAGGATCAGCAAGTATATATTAGATCAAGGCTTTGGGGACTTTACATATTGCCTAACCTCAGTCACCCAGGCTCTTAGTCATTCCAGCGATAAGCATGGTAAAAATAGATAAATTATACAGATAGATCGACACAGAGACATATACACATCTGCACACATAGACATATATATCCCTAAGGCCTGATGGAACAATTCCAGTTGAGTACAGTGAGCTTTGGATCAGGCCCAACATTAGTATATGATACAGAGTAACTGCCTCTGATCTTTGAAACCAGTTTTAAAGGCTAATATAGGGGGTGAGCCTCCACTCTGTGACCCTGGTTTTCCACCAGTGTAACTCTATTGGCTTTAGTGGCATGTAAAACCAATGTAATGAAGTGGAGAATTATGCTTACATTATGTTTTTAAAGTAGCTTATTAGCCTGCATATTACACCCTTTTTAGTGAGTTGGCAGCTGTGCATAGGACTCTAAGGGCCTAATTCACTGAAGTTGACATGGCTCTTCCCGCTGGCTTTGGGTCAGGGCCCTAAATTATTCTGAAAGTTCTGGGGAGAGGATATTCGAAAGTGGTACAGTAAAGGTAAAAAGGTGCTAATGAAAGTCCCTTGAGGAAGTCATGGCTTTTATTAGATTGGAGGAGCTTTCTGCAAGTAAAAAAAATCTTGAAAATACAGTTTAAAGTGTGCCAAATATTCCCGAACATGACTTTTTCTTCCTTGTTAACATTAAAAAAAAAAAAACCCAACCCAACGAAATTTCAGGGTGGAAAAAAAAATTTAAAAACCTATTTTACAGCCTAAATAGGTTTGTTTACACCTTGTAACACTCAGTAAGCATATGGGGTGGGGATGGAAGGTAGGGGGCAGAGAGATAAGAGAAAGAAGTATGTCTGTGCCACCCCCATCTCCTTTGCTGTGTGCTTGACCCTCGGAGTGAATTGCGTCCCAATGTTGCTTGATCTTAACTCTTCTCTCTCACTCCTTTTAAGGTTGCCTACCTCTCAGATGTGCCAGAGTCACATCTCAGCCTTTAGAGCCCTAAAGGCTGCACCTGCTTTTCCCCTTTCTGCTGCTATTGGCCATGCATGTCTCTTCTGGCGGCCTCCCATCACATCCCGCCCAACTGCCCGCCCCAGCTTCCCACACACACACACTTAATGAGCAGGTAGAGTAATTACTTTCATAACTTTTTTCCCACAATGACATTTCTTCGTTTGCTCAGGCAGGATTTAGCATTATTGTGCCAGTTCCTTGAGTCCTGTCTCAGCCCAAGTTCCCTCAACACTATTGATAACAAAAATGGGTGTTTTATCCAAGGAAAGACTACTGGACCCACAGATATAAAAGCCTGGGAGCTACAGAACCATCAAAGAATGGGTGCAAAACCCAGCTCCTCCACAATCTCCTGCCACCTCTTTGTCCCTCAGCTTTTGCAGAATGGAAATTAACAAGATAGATCTACCGCACAGAAGAATTATGAGAGCAAATGCATTAAAGACATGGCGATGATCCATTCTTATGTCTACACAAGCACCTGTGACACAGCTAAAATGCAAAAGATACAACTAAAAACTTTCTGAAATTATGCCAGTCCTTGGCCAGAAGATAGGCAAGTTCCATTCCTCTGATATGTCAGTATAAATCTGGAGGCAAGGGGAATCTATGGATTTCAAAAGGAATATACCCAGAGCCTGTAAATGATAAAATGCCATTGTTATTCTCCAGACTTCTTTGCAATAGATGCTGAAGATTCAGTGATGTTGATATGCCTCTTTCCTTTTGGCATTGGATCAGGGCCCTCGTTACCATGAGAAACCTATGAAGAGCTTCTGAAGTATGACAAAAGAGTAATAATGAAGGTTTTGATTATTATTGAAATGACACTAGCTCCTGGAAACTCCAACAGGTGTCACAGTCAAAAGAGGAGGCACCCACAGAGTAGGCAGATGTAAGTAGTTCTTGAACATAGAATCATAGATTCATAGAATATTTTGGGTTGGAGGGGACTGTTAAAGGTCATCTAGCCCAACGCCCCTGCAATGAGCAGGGGCATCTTTGACTAGATCAGGTTGCCCAGAGCCCCGACAACCTGACCTTGAATGTTTCCAGGGATGGGGCATCTACCACCTCTCCATACAATGTGTTCCAGTGTTTCACCACCCTCATCGTAAAAAAGTTTCCTGCTTATATCTAGATCAATCTTGGAGACAAAGAATGGAGGTGAGCTAAAGCTCATATAACAGATGACAATGAGAACCTTAAAAACAAACCCCAAGTCTCACATATTACAGTGCCACCTCCATTGTAACACACCACTTATCAGTGTGTTCACTAATATTTCTTGTGACTATGTTTCTCTGATTTCTATTCAGCAGTACCCAAACACCCACTTTTCCTTCAACCATGGGTATGCTGCACAAGGAGGTGACAGGCAACATTCAGAGGCATACCTTTGCTGGACATTTTATGAGCTAACAGCAGCTAGTCAGCAGCACAAGCAGCTCTCGGTAATACTTGGAATAATGTAACCTAGAGCAATAGGCAAGAAAAAGTCCAGCTTGAGCCTCTGCCCCTCACTGCTCTCCTTATCTGAATTTAAAGCCAGCTCAAATTACTACATTTGCTAAAATTTTCCTCCTGAAAGCTGGAGAAGTTTTCTCTTAAAAATCTCCTCTTTTCTCAAACACATTTAATTTTCTATTATTATTTTCCATTTAGTTTTTCTTATTACATATTTTCTTACAATCTTAACTCCTGCATCAAAAAATGATATGCCAATAGACACACATTATTTTTCTTTCAAAGTATTATGAGTATTAATCTACCACTCAGTTATCATGTCTCAATGACCCACAATAAATTGCAAATGTTTAAAATTTGAACTGCATGATTTTGAATAGGGATGAATAGAAGGAATAATTATCCACATTTTTTTCCCCCAGAATATTTATTAGATTCACCAAAGGAAAATATTTTCAAGACTACAAGATCCAGTCCAGAAATGTCAAAATATTTCACTTAGCCATAGTAATGAAAAAATGAAGTAATGAAATTTCTATGTATTTTTAATTCAAAACACTACCTTTCGTTTCAAAATACCCTTAGAACAAAAAGAAAGTGCAGGGTAAAGTCATACTGCAATCAAAAATATATTTTCCATTTCATGACAAAATACGGATGTAATTTGGGATGTTCACATTTTCTTGAAAGACACAGAAAGTGTCTGCTTCAGTTCCTGCTCAGTAAAATTATTTTCTAATAGTTTGGTTTGGTTAGCAACATACAAAGAACAAAAGCATCAGTTCCTCCACCTCTACAAAAAACATTTCTTGTAACACATCATGACTACAAGATGTCATAAACCCGGAAAGCGATGATACAAAAGCAGTAGCCTTATGATCTCAAGGGCTAAAGAGGGACTTTGGTTGCACCCTGTATGATGTAGCAAAGGGAAGAAAATCCACCCTAGTTTTACAGAAATGGGGTAGGCAGCTTTGCTGAAAAGCTATGCAGCATTCCACCTCTTTGCATAAACCTTAACAACTTTTCTTTGCAAGACTACGTGGTCACCGTATGCATGGATCTTCTCCTGTGGAACTCTCCCCAGAAAGGAAATCAAATCACAGAAGTATCATGTACAGAATCAAGCATGACACCGTCTTCTCAGGCACTTCAGAAAAGGAGTAAGGAACGCAGTTTACTGATAGCTGTGAAACTTCTGTGGGTGCAGTGAGAGAATTGCATACAATAGACATGTTCTGACAGCACACACTTAAAGAGTAGTCTTTCTTATGTGGAGGTGATAAAAGCAAATCAATACTTTTTTCTATCAGTAACAATCAATGCTTGTTTTATATCACCCCTGCCATCTAAATCATTGACCATATGCCAATTTGTTAAATGAAGATACGCTTGCGGGTGGAGAATTATCTCTCTTTGTGATTTTATTGGACTGAAAAAAAAAGACACTCTGTTTAATATCAAAATACCTCACAAAATGCTCCATACTTTTCAAAATGATGTGCTAAAACTCAGAAAAAAAAATGCCTCATAATGTAAAAACCTCAATTGTTATATTTTAAAGTTTTCTTGATGAATCTTCGGGAGTGCAAAACTTCTGAGGGCTTTCATTAGGAAAAGAAAAATAAAATGTCCAAGAAATATTTCTTGATAACCACTCATGTTTGCAATTTCAGAATTCTCTGCAATAATTTTAGTGAAATTTATCTTAATGAAGAAGTTCCTACACGAGCTTTTATACATCAACATTTGAGTCCTTCTTCCAGATATATGTCACTATTTACATGCTAAAAATCAAGGAACAACCGTGCTTAGCTGTGCTGGTAATGTACGAAGCAATTGGTGAATGGAAACCTTTCAGTTCTGATTTTCTATTATTTTGAACCAACTGCTGCTATTACTCACTCACCCAATAATAACATTGCATCAGAGGGTTAGTGAAGACAAGAGGAAGGAATCTATCATTGAAAAGGTGAGTCTGAAACACTGCCAGTCTTCACAGAATTTTCTTGACTTAATGCTATACATACCATAACATGTCTCAACCATGCCACAGACAACTTTTCCTGTAAGACAAACATCTAATCAGCGTCACAGGATTCTGTGACTTACGTCAATGTAACTACTTGCATGAATGCAGATTACTCATACGAATAAGGGATTGAGACTTCATTCAGTACAGTGTCTGGAGACCCTGTTGATGCAAGACACAATATGGAAGTGAAGCCATTAAAAAGACAGCAGTGGGCTACAATTAGCACACTGGCATTTGACACATTATTGGGATGGGGGAGCAGAATTTTCCAGTTAGGGGGGGAAGGAAACACATGTCTCTTACAGTTGTATTTCAACTATGAAAATGCTGGGATTTCTTGAAAATGACCCCCAGACTGTGCTGCTGCAGCAGGGTGAAATTTAATGCAATGTAAAATTTTAGCTGGCCATGATAATTACAAAGCAGGCCCAGAGATCAGTTAGGCTATTTCCACAAAAACGATTATGCATTTTTCTAGTGGACCCAAGGTTTGGCATCAGATTATTACTATTAAAATTATTATTAAACTTGAACCTACAGGATGAACCCAAGACCCACTACATTTCCGGCTGTGGGAATCCCTATCATTTCTACAAGCGTTTTCAAACCAAATCAAAACGAAAAGCTGGCTGAAAGAAATCTGTTGCAGAGCTATATACTGTATCTTTCAGTTCAGGACTGATGGGAGGTTTCATTTTCATCTATTGAATCAGCCCAGATTTTTGATTTCAGATGCATTTCCCAGTGGTACTGCATTGCTTCACAGGTATGTGATTTAGGGAATCTAATGCTCTCTTTGCTTCTAAATGATGCGCTGTCCTATCCTTAGCCCTGCTAAGAACTCACTTCCCATCAGGCAGTAAGTTATGTAGCTAAAAGGATACTTATTTTTCTGCACACTGCTGCCGCCGTCCTACTAAGTCCTTCTCCCACCGTACAAAGTAAAAAGGGCTTCTGTAATAAACTCATCCTAAGACAAACAGAAAAAAGACTCAAGTTATCATAAAATTAAATCCTTAAATCCTGCTTAATCCTTGACCACAGAAAAACAATTAGAAAAGAAAATGGAAATTATTTACATATTGACCAGTATTGAAGCAAAATAACATCCTCTACTATTTTGTTTTTATTTTGAAAAGAGAAACTTGGAGACAAGCTAGTTCTTTTGCAATAGTATCAGCAGTGTATTGGGCACTGTGTAACATAAGAATATACATTCCCCACTGCTAGTCTTATCTAGCATCCACTTTGTTCCTGTTAGCTCATTCATTTCTCACAGGATCACCAAAGAAGTGGTACTTTGACAGGATTCAGCAGCTGTAGACTCCAGACTTGGGCGTATGTTCAGGCTCACAGCCAATTACATCTTAAATTTAGACCCTGAGTGACCCAATTTGCTTTCAATGTTCTCAGTGGATCTACTAGAATATTTCCACTCTCCTACATTCGTCTGAAATTCCCAAATAGCTCTCAAAGTTTGAGGCACTGGCAGCTGTTGATCCCTGACTGTCCACCGCAAGGGACAGGGCAGGCAGCAGCAGTGCAAGCCTTCTGCCCTGTGTAATGTTTTCTCCTCCACACACTGAGAGACTCCAGCTCTCCCAGCCAATGTTACGTGCATGCCAGTGGGCCAGAGAATGGGCAGTGAAATGCTCTAGGTTATTTTCCACGAGGACCAAGGGTCTGCTCCCACCAGCAAAATTCTAATTTTTTTTTTGTTATTAAAAATGAACAGTTCCATGCCTGAAAGCCAAGCAGTTTACTCACTATACCATGTAATTCTATTTCCTGACTAATATAATCCACAAGGGCCACAATTCACTAAAACAACCTTTTTTCCTTGTTTAGATTGCAGGCATCATAAATTTTACCTAACAGTGACCAGACCTTTGCTTTACTTCAGACATTCTGGATAAAAGTATATGTCTCAGCAAGGCAATTTTCGCTTAAGAACTCGAGAAACTTTTTCTTTTCTTTCTGCAACATCAACCAATTACTTTAAAAATGGAACAGACTAACCTGCTTCCTGTTTGGTGGTGACTATTCTTTTCACAATTTGTAGTATTTTACACTGTCTGTTCTTGCTGCCTGCTGAAAACACCCTTTGCTTAGAAGAGTGTGCATATGCAGGCAAGAATTGTAAGATTTGCCTATATGGTGCTTTTTCTATCTTAAACTAGCTGCTTGCCCATTAGGAAATTAGGGTAAACAATAAATATTTGCAGCTTTGAAAAAGCATCTGGGGAGTAGTCATTACTACCATCTAAATTACCTCAAATTGAATGGCAAGCAATTAACTTGAGGGAAAATTATCTAGCATAGACTAGCAGAAGAGGAAGAGCTGAGCTCCCTAATAGCCCAAAGTGGTATAGTAGTCAACAATCACAACCACTCAGGACAACAATGGGAATTAGACCTGCTTAGTCTGTTGAAGCCTGTTCAGGACTCAGCCTCTTATAGAACTGGACCTTAAAATTCTCTAAATCCCTGTGACGATTTCAGATATTCTGCTAGAGACATTATTTTAAAAGATGAGTCAGTTCTGTTGAGAGAGTTGCTAATAACATAAAGACCACAGGTTTCTGAGTCATGCATATGCATATGCAATAATGTTCTTTACCGGAAACATAGCACTGATGTATGCAGATAAAGCTAGATATAGCTGCAGACAAATAATGGCACATGATGGTATGAAGGCTTCATTGGAAAAGGTTTGAGAAAACTGAATTGCTCACAATTAGTGAATTATGCAAAATGTCCTCAAGGAGTGATGACACTATATACTTCAGAAAAATTGTTATACACTTACTTTAGACCTCTACTTTTTTCTTAACCTCTGCCTTTTAAGCCAAGTGCATACTTGACAGATAAGCAACGAAGTTCAAACCTTTCCTACCATAATCTCAGGGTTTGTTCCTGAACAATCACTATTCCTGAAAACTCCTCAAGCGACATCAGCAGATTGCTTATTTTATAAAATTGAAATTAAGTTTCGGAAATACTGGTAAAATTTGGTGTCCAAAATAAGAAGAGCTAATTCCATAAACAGCAAGTGCTCTTTGGATGAAAAGGAATTGAAGAGCACAGAATTCTGCCTGAAGCCAGTTGCTGGAAAACCTAGTGTGCTCGGTGCTACTGAAAATCACACAAATTTTCACCACTGAAAAATCAAACACTTGCCAAAAATAATTTTATAGACTTGCAGAGGATTAAGAACAATCACAGCTGTATTGTTACAAGGGTTCCAATTAAATGCAATCAATTTGATTAGTTTATGCCTTAACCTCACCACCATTCTACCGTCAGTTTTTATGTCCTGCAGATTCTAGATACTGATAGGTCATTTCAATTCCCCAGTTTTCCATTACCAAGGTTTCATTATGCACATTAAGCATGTTTCCACTTGCCCGAGGTACACCAGGGGCAGGAAAACATTTTTCGGAGATAACTCATTTAATATTAAATGTCAAAATATTACTCACTACTTTAGCAAGATCATGCAGCTGTAACCTGGAGAATTAATTTGGAATGGTGTCTCTGTGGAGTTCAGGGCGTTGGTCTAAGAATACCTTTTGCTAAACAAAAAATCATTGACTTACTCAGAATTTAAAACAATGTATGAAACTAACTAAAGGGCAATAATGAACAGCTAAACATATAAAGAAAGTGTGTTTTAAGCCAGAAACACTGTGATTAATTATGGATAAAACAACCAGGGGAACTTCTCCTTACATAAACTAATGAAATAAGTCTATTAGCATGATAACAAAAAAACTGGAAATGACTGTAGGCTTTGTTTTGAAGATTATCACCATAGCATTTCACTTCTGCACAAGCAATCAAGAAACCATTGAAGAAAAAAATCATGGATATCCCCCACTTTATAGACAGAAAATTGATGTACAAGAAAAAAAGCAGTCCGACTGTTTACACAACAATTGCTTCCTGTGTTTAATTGGAGGCAATTCCTGATTTACATTCATGTAAATCAGGTTACAGATAGCCCTTAAATGACATGACCAAGGATCTGTGTCAACAGTGTGAACCGTCACCTGATCCTCTCCATGTCAGCTCTGAGAATTTGTCGCAAAGCCTCCCTCTTCCTGGGAAGAGCGAAATTATGCTCTGACTTCCAAGCAGAGCCATTTCCCACTGCCTGCAAAGATAATTGTTTCAGGAGTAATTGACATTGTTCATCACTGAACTGTGCATTTCTCAAAAGAACGCAATACAAGATGCTAAGTGATTAGTCCTCACGTGGACTTCATTATTTATGTTGCTGTTTGGGGGATCAGGGTTGAGTGTTCTGGGCTTTATTTCTAAGTTTTTGTTACATATTTAGCCAATTCCTTTCTTCTATACAGTATCAAACTAGGAAGCAAACATTTTGGTTTTGGTTTTTTTTTGGACTCCTTTAGAGACCTTCTACAGGTAAAAGTTATTTCAGAGAAAAGGCAGAGAGTGCATTTAAAATAGAATAGCCATATTGGTAAACAAAACCATATACAGATATTTTGATTTTGTATTCAGAATGTCCAAACTGGTTGTCAGTCAGAAACAGTAATTCTGCTTCCAATTTGCATCCTTTCTTATCTTGAAAACGTTCACAAGTCATTAAATCCAGACTGATCAAGCTCTCCACAATACAGCGTGTTAATACACATTTTGCAGTAGGCAAAACACAGTCACCTTCATGAATTCTCTCCAGCTCATTCACTACAGAAGCTGTATGAAATCTGTTTTTCTAAAAATGTACATGAAGAGGAGCAAAATTGAGTTATCCCATGTTTCATAAAAATGGCATTTCAATGAGAGAACAGTCACCCTTTTGCTTATAAAACAAGACAAGGCCAAAGTACTTTTTAAAATGATAAGCAAATCCATAAGCCTGAGAAGAATTTTAGTCCCTCTGTTTAATTCTGTTATTTAGCAAAACAGTTAAAGTTAGCTAGGCTTATTCACAGGACCTAAAGTATCTTCCTGAAATCTAAGACTTGCAGTACGGCCTTTTTAAATTCTCTTCTGTTAAGTCTTCCTTCTCTGTTCCCTGAAAGTATGTTCTACCAGATCATTTTCCTGCTTGGCTTAAAAAGCACTTTTGTTTAACACCATGATTTCCTCTCAGGACCTTTATTTTGAAAATTGCTGCCTTTGAGCCATCAGGTAATTTTTGGTGACCCAAACCAGCTTTCATCATAATCTTTGGGGTTCCCATGAACTTTTTCCATTGACCCTCTGCCTGCAAAGGAAAATAGACACCTCAAGAATGATCTTGAGGTTTGCTCTACAGCTCCCCTCTAGCGCTGGCTACAAGCCAGACTTCTAGGTGGGGCCTTATAACCCCAGGATGAACTAAGATAAACCCATAATGCTAGCAAGAAGTTGGCAATTCTTGCTTTTATTTCAGAAAAAGACAAGCAAAAATAAAAATGGATTTTACGGCTGTATGCAAATCCGAGATCTGAAGCTATACACAATAACTGCCTAGTACCTGTTGCTGTAACTAGCACAGTCCTATTTGTTAAGGTATTTAGCACAGTGACGGATACAACATAAATACATTGCTTTTCCTATAAAAATTATAACCTTTAGGGTGCATTTCATGGACATCATACATGTTGGTACAGCCACTAGCATACAAAAAATTAGTTTCCTGCTTCTGACAGGTCTTTGTTTTGTCCTTCACCATGATTCGGCTCTCATGAATATTGCCATCAGATGCTCCAAGAAATAAAAGCTTTTTAGCAAAAATATTCAATTTCCAGAGAATCCTTTTCCCTAGTGCACAATAATGATGAAATACAGAGACTCCTCTAGTGTCTATGTAAAGACTAGGACAGGAAAGTGAGCAGGGAAGAGCTGCTCTTAACCAAGTAGAAATATTTCCACACTTTCCTTTTCTCTGTCCAACTGGCAATGTTTCCATGTATGTCCAGTCCACGTAGGTGCTTCTATAGGAACTGATGGCAAAGTCCCTTAAATTGTGACATATCTGTTCAACTTCAGTAATAAAATTAGTATAGTTTTGAGGCTCTCAAAGACAGGCACACAGAGACAGTGTTTGGTCTGAAGGGCTGGCTCCAGAGCTGTGGATACATAATCAGCCCACCTTTCCAGAAAAGACGTACATTTCCCAAAAGCCAACACTATCAAAACAGATTCCCACTTTGAACTGGTTCAGTACTTCTCTGTACTGATGTCTCACAGTCTTGCATGTCATACAAGGAGCAGGAAAATGCAACTCTTCACTAGCTCAAACGCTTCTAGGTGGCTGCACATGCTGGCACTGGTCTTCTAGTTGACAAGGAACATCATCACACCCTATAACATGTATTACACAGTACAATGACTATGCGTATTAAAGAAAGAATCATTGCTGCAGGAAAAAAAATAAGACTTAATTATAGGTGAACAAAAAAATTCTTAACAGAGTCTCTTCATTTAAACTTTCACATTTTATTTATTTCGAATTTGCAATGCATCTTTCTCATTAGGATTCTGAAAATTCTAAGTTTCCCTGATAAACACTTCTTTACAAATATTCAGTACTTCAGCTTCAACATTCACTAGCTTGTAATGACCAAAATTACCTAGGATAATGTTTCTTTCTAGTCTGTATAATTTAAGAAAATTTCAGCTGCCCTACAGGATTTGGTCCAATGTGCTTGGTGTCATATGCTGTCTTTTAGAGTGGTCAGCATCCAGTCTTCCTAACGAATTGACAAGGTCTCAGTTGCTGCAACACGCAGTAATTTAATTCCCACAGAGGACTCATCCTTCTTTTTACAGTCAGGTATAGCCATAAGCCTGGAAGCTCAGTATTCCCTCTCTAATGTTGTCACGATCAATTCTAATTCTATAGAGGCTTTTTGTCCATATAAATTAGCAATCTGCATTTAAGCTCAAAATTTAAAATGTGGAATATTAAAATCAAATGGGCATTTTGGTTGGATTTCTGTTCATATTTTTTAGTTTAACATTTGCTCGATAAATATTTTCCCCGGTAAACCCTGAGCACTAAATATTGTCATAAACCAAATATAAATGAATTGTGGATGCTATGCAACTGAAACTCATTTTTGTACACGTAAACTAGCTTTTAAAGAATTTATTTGTTTCTTTTTTTATTTACTGATTGTCTAATGAAATCATTTTTATATTTATTTGGCTTTGTGATTGATACGTTTCACGGTTTGACACTTCATGGCAAATCAGATAATTATATTTTGACAACGTGGGTCCACTGAGAATTTAGACTTTAAACCACAGGATTTTATTCCAGCCACCATTTTATTAAATCAAGAATTAACATGAGTCTTCAGCTTTTACCAACTCATTGCTGTACACTTGTTCACAATGACTTCTGTTTGATTAATGAATACGTGGTTTGGCCAGAAGTACTGTGATATTCTGACTGTGCTTTTTGACATGCATTTATTTTTCTGTCATGTGTTACAAAAGCCTCTTCTAATATAATGGGTATTGCAGTCACAAAGATTGGCAACTTAAGATTATAAAACAATTACTGGGGTAAAAGTACTAGCTTTATATTTTGTGTGTCTTAATAAAACTTCAGCATTGAAAATACGAAAGCTAAACTCTCCCTGAAATTCCATTATACAAATCATAGCTGTTTATTGCCCCACAAAAGTGCAGTGAAGGGATGAGGGTTTTTTGTAAAAGAGTTAAGAAAATTCTGACACTTCCAAAACTTTTAATTAAAGCCCTGCTTTCATGACTCATTTATGTCACTTTAAAATGTAGATGTACATCAAGCTAGGTTGTGGGTGTGCGCTGATACCACAATTTACTCTTGATTGCTGGCCAGACTTATCAGTTAAAACAATTTAAAACACATGCGATTCTTTTTTTCTCAGCCACAAACTAACAGGCAAAAGCAAAATGGATTTAACCCCTCCAGTTTGAGAGTTGGGTGGGATTTAGCCACACAGCTCTCATTAAAGTCAACAGAAGTCCAAATCCAGGGGTGTGGTATGGCACCCTTCCACATAACTCTCATAAAGCGGGAGGCTTCGCCTGTCTGTGGGGGTAAGACAGTTGGCAAAAACACTTTGTGTAGTGAGAGTCACTGCCATTACGCTGATTTCAGTGAAGGATCTGACCTGATACCTTGGCTAGCCGCAACTCAGCAGGTAGACAATTTGGTGGGCCAATATCCAAATGGTGCTTTCCCCCCAAAAGTATGAGGCAATTGGAGCTTCTACCACTTTGAAGCAATCCACTTCTTGTTGCTATTCTCAAAACTAGGCCACCTGTGACACGCTGTGCCAGCTATAACTTGTGAGTGATCTTAAAGGGCAGCCTCACATTGAGCTCCACGCTGTCATCAACCTTCTGGTCACAAAACCACAGACTGCAAGCCAAGAAGTCAATGCTAGCCCTTGACAGCAGCAGCAATCAAAGATTCAGATGAATGTCTTAACTTTTCAGGTCATTAACATAATGCAAGAAAAACTCTTGAATGGTTGAGACCACTTAGCCTGTCAGGTTGGCCATAACAGAAATTATGTTTATGCTCTGTAAAGATCTGCTCCTTCTTTACATCTGAATGCAACTCAAGGTGTTGGTTGTTGCTCTTTGAAAGCCACAGATGGAATCCTGGGCCCATGGTAGTGTATGGGACCATTGCCATGAAAGATTTCACCCCACATGTGGTTCTGGAGGTATATACCTTCCCAAAACAAACTTTCCTAGAGGGCAAAGACATTTTGAACTTTTTAAAAGGCTTACAGCAATGTTTCAACTTGTCCTAAGCTCTATTACCTTTTGCATATTTTCTCATTTTTAAACAGAGCTTGGGAAAGACTTCCAGGAACTGATATGTAAAAACAGGCTCTCACTCCTGCATTTCGGCATCTCCAGCAGCTCCTGCTGAGTTGTCTGAGCACAGTTCTGGGCTCTGCCTCAAATCCGCTCTGTGACCTGGGGTAAAAGTTGCTTACTCTCTTCCTCAGTTTTCCAATCTTTAAACACAGCTGATAATGCTTCCTTTCTTCTGTGTCATGTCCTGTCTACAGAGACCATCAGCTTCAAGAGAGGGTCTCTGCTACAAGGCGGTGTTTGTTCTGTGCCTACAACATAGGGTTGAGATCCCCCTAAAGGCTCTAGGGGTACTGGGCTCCAGGCCAAGATTCGGATAAGCTTGGTTTTTGGTTCAAACAAAGGTTCTCTCTCCTCACAGGCTATCACATTCATTTATTTTGCCCTGTGGTGAAGTTAATGCTACATCTGTGATGTCAGAGTTGTTTCCATGACAACAGGTTTATGACTTCAATGTAAAGTCAAATGGAAGAAGCTCAGGGACATGAAGGAAAGCTCTTATTCAAATCAGAAACATCTGACACAATAACAGAGAAGAGAAATGGCCAAGAAGGTACACTTCTTTCATTATTATACATGTTTGTGGTTTCTTCTTATGTTTTCAACAACATGCACTTCTTCATCACATGTTTTAATAGCTACTCTTCCACTTACGTTTCTTCAGTTAAAGCTGTTTTCTTTCTTCTTTTGAATAAAAAAATAAATTGAATACCATTTGTTTAACTAGTTAATGAATGCCTTTGCCTTTTTTCAATTAGATGTAATTTAACAGGAGTAAATTTGGACTTCAGTATAGTCTTCCTTCTGATGCCAAATATGAATGATACTATTTCTGAACATACAGGGGAACTGTTAAAATTGTGGCTTTCCATACTTAGCAGAACAGGCTTTCAAAGAAGAAAATAAAAAAAAAACACATCAAAGTTTTTTGAAACACAGATTAAAAACAAAAGAGATGCAAGAAAGCAAAGCTATTATGGAATAGAAATTAGTATCGGGCAGGGTAATGTAAAGACTCAGAAGCTTTTCATTCCACGTTTTTTCCTTTGTTTGCTGTTTGTTTTTTCCATGAACAGCAACCTCCTCAAACACAGACATCTCTCCATGGATTAAGGTGCCACCAAAGTACAGACTGCAAAATGGCACTGATATGGCTCAGTGTTTGTTCAACATGGGAAGCTTCACAGGAGATATCCTTTCTGTAGTCTCAATAAGGAATTCCCAGGAGCACCTAAAGGTGCACATGATGCCTAAAGGAAGCCTGTGAAGTTTACCTTGTTAGCAAGCCTAAACACATAAATTAGTCAACTCAAAGACGCTGAGAGACACACTAAAAATCAGGATAGATAGTAATGCTTATGATACATGTTGCAGTTTGATTTACAAAAAGTATTTCATAATGGTTGTCAATAATGAAGCCACTAAATTTTCAGTTGAAAAGTTTTCAGGTAGCTACTGTGCAACCAAAACTGACTGTTTAGCATGTTATGTCTCTACTACACTGCCTGGTTCACAGATAGTTGATCGAATTAGTTAATTAAGATAAATAGTTAATTAAGGCTGGAATTTTCAAAGAAGCCACAGGAATTAGGTAACCAAATTCAATGAGATTTGGGTACTTGGCTCCCTTAGACTCCTTTGAAAAGGCCAGCTATAAATGCTCACCTCTTTAGCTCCAATTATTTGTACTCACAGGAATATATGAGTGCACCTGTTTATAAATGCAGAGGCACAGCTGCAAAAGCACACATGGTATGAGAACAGAGATTTATCTATGCATACATTGTACATAAATGTATACAAGCAGTAGCCATAGATTTACACTATCCTTAAAGTAAAAATACCAGTAGAGTTAGTAATATCTCTGAAGCCGGTAAGAGCTTCTTAAGCTTACCTAATTAAAATCAATTAGATATACATACTCAAATACACTTGTGCACAAACTTATATCTATAAATATATACACATATGTATATGTAAATATATATGCACATATACAAAAAGCCAGATGTGAACATGAGTGTAGACAGTTGTTTGGGTTTGCATGCATTTTTTCTTTGCAAAAAAGTAAATTGTAATAGTATTTACTACTGGGAAAAGGGCCGGCTAAGCTGTTGTGGTAATTTCCATGATCTTATCAAAGTATATGAGGAAATCCCTTTCTTAACAGGTATATCATACAGGCAGTATGGAGGTAACATTTATTTAACCAGTATAGAAGGAAGCACTGTAGCAGAAGTATAATCTAGAACAGAAACCATGTGCTGGACTAAGAAGTAAAAATGATAACATACAAATACTATAAAAAAACCAACCCTCTATTCAACAAAACCTGACACCGTGTCTTTGTACCTGACTGCAAGGAAAAAGGACAAAAACAACAGGTCTGTTAGATAAAGGCTCTTCTGAGTGTTAATAACAAAAATGTGGCACAGCCACCCAAGTCATCCTTGGTGCTGATTCCCACTAAAACTATTGGAGTTACCCAAGGGCATTCTGACATGAGCAGTTAAACCTTGTTCCTACTGAAGTAAATGACAAAATGCAGGACCTATGACTACCTTCCCTGAGCATAGCACCGAGCTTTCATCGGCACGACTGCAGACTCCCTGAGAGTCCACTGTCTTTACAATCACTGCAAACAGCAAAGTCCGTTTTGCCTAAATGAGACAAGTATTAGCTTCTTATCCAGCAAAACACTTTCAGAGATGAGTAACCTTAGGCCTGAAAATGCCCTTGGAACTACTCATGTGATCAGAGATACACTTGGGCTTAGGCATTTTGTTATGAAGGGAATCTCAAAAAGGAGAGTATATCCCAAGGCCAAAGAAGGGGGAATGAAGAGCATCCAGTCAAACCCTGTTCATTAGCGGGCAGCAGTTTTTTCTATTAAAAATTGCCAAGACTTTAATTCCATGTGTTCATAGCAGAAGTGCTGGCCTATAAACAAATCCAAAATATACAGAAGATAAATTTTTTTTAATAAGGAGGGTCAGTGACTTTCCATTAGAGTGAGTCACTGAGTTCTCCAAACCCTTAAGGTATAGTAGAGCAAATGAAAATGAGGTTAGCTGAGGAATGCAAACAGATATATGGCACATATAGACCTTTAGCTTCACTCCAACATCCATATGTGGCCATAAAATATAGCTTCTTAAATGTAAAATGTATGGATTTCCCTCTGCAACAAAGACAAAATATCTCACTCACAAATATGTATTTAAGCATACGAACATGATCTTTCACTTCATCTAGGACTACCCACCCAGTAAACCAAGCTGTGTTCTTTCTGGGTGGCTCAGAGAATAGCATATTACAGTGGAAACACCCATTTATTTCATTTACTGCCATTTATAATATTTTCCACTATTTGCAGATAATGAATTCATCCACTTTTTGCCAAGATTATGCAGCCTGTTTTATAGCCAAAATTATCCAGAATCCTTCTAAAAATGTGTTACCCTTCATTTTCCATGATTGCTTAGTGGTTTTCTTGGAGCAGGACCAAAATCAACCATATTAACAATGCACAGCAATAACTGAACTGTCATGCTCACACTCTCCTAGCAGCAGGAAAAGTGCCATCAGACTGGTCCCTGAAGTATGCACAATTCAAGAGCATAACTGTTCAGGTTAATCAAAGCCATTAGATGAGAAATGAGGAATTACTTTTGGAGTTCTACCCTCTATACTTTCTACAATGGTCTTCTCACAAAGGTAGATACATTTCAGATTATCTGATGTTTTCTTGGCACCACTGACTCTTCAATCGTCCAGGATAAACTGTATCTGTAGAATCTAACACAATGGAGACCTACAATGTGCAGCACGCCTGAACTGACCTAGCTCCTGACCCTGTGAAGACTGACATGCAGCTTTAACATTACACATCATGAGTAGCCCTTTCAGATTCAGCAGGGCCACAGACAGCAGGTAATGCAGGCACTCTGTGACCATGCCCACGCATAGGACGCTGCATAGCTGCACCAAGCCACAGGCAATGCGAGTAGAAAAAACATGGAAAGGGGCAAGACCTTTGTGGGACAATGTGTATTGGATTAGTGCTGATTTCTTAGACAGCTTCGCGCTTCCTTCACTGGCTGGGCTGTGTTGGCATGCTATGGAGGGTGGAGCTGCAGCACCGTCACGCCCTGCTCCACACGAGGGAAGAGGAGAAACAGGCTGGTCACATCTGCTGTTCCCTTGTGCAGGGTCTGGCAGTCTGAAAATCCCACGCAGGGGAGAAAGAGGGCTGCTTGCCATCACCAGGCTCAACAGCTGGGCCCAGCATGTAAAATGAAGCACATGCAAATCTTTGCAGGAATGCCTTAGTGTTCAGCCTGAGGATTTGATCTTGGAGTCAAGGAAATCTGGCTCAGGACTGTAAATGCAAGAAGCACTCCCTGCCCAGAGGCTCCAGTGGCCAAGTTAGCAGTGATAACAGAAGTAATCACACCAGTAATTACAAACAAAGGCTAAACAAAACAGATTCACTTTCATTTTTAAAAATTTCATACAAAAATGAGTACGATAAATATCCTAACAGCCAATTCTTTGTTTCTTAACATTATCACTATTTTCTTTGGCACTACTGGGAATCTCTTAGTGGGAGCTAAGAGGAAGGAGTAACTCTGGCTCAGCAAGAGGCCCTGTAGCAGCCAAAACCCGTTCTTCACCCAGATCACCACTGCTCTGCAAGACTCAAGCCAGGTAGCTGGTACTGAACAAGTTAATCAGCCACCATGTGTGACGTGGGAACTGGGGGAGGCAGGAGAGTGACACAGCAGGTTGAGTTATGGCCACTGGAGCAAAAACAGGTTGTTATGATGTAACTGAAGATTTCTTAGAACTGGCAAATGACAGCATTGCAATAAATACTAATACTCCAAACTCCTACTCGGATTTCCATAAATACTCCAGATTCTGCCAGGAACTTCTTTCTCTTTGGCTATTCCATTATCCATTTTTACCATACATAGCTGGTTGGGGCTTTTATAACTTCTCCCTCCCTCTACATGCAGCACCCCGGCAGCACCTCTTTACCTCTTCCCATGTAGCAGGCTCTACTGATATCACCCAATCTGGACTGGCTTAGACTTCTCCAGGCAACCCAGCACACACAGATTTTCTCTTTTCTGGCTCCCTCCCAGTAACTTCTTGAGGCCCTAATACTCATCCAGTTGATCTCAACAGAGCAGGATCTCAGCTGATCAGCTTTATTCAGATGGGTTTGTTTAATCTTAATCTCTCTCTTTCTCTCCCCTTTTTTTTTTTTTTTCTTTTAATTTTGCCAGGCTCTTTGATTCCCTTTCTGATTCTTCTCAGGGTTTCCAAGTTTCAGGCACTTCTCTAAACACCCTCTAATGTTTTGACTTTTGATGTTTAAATTTAAACAAAACTTAAAAGCTTTTTCAACTATTTTTACTTGTTCTCAGAGTCATTTATCAATCCCATAGAGAGCCTGGATTCCCCCTATATAAATTGATCGTCCTGTTTATGTGTAGCTAATGTGTAACCTCCCTTATCCCACAAAGACAAGAGTCTGGCTCCTTCCTTCTGGCTAAAGTAACTAGAAGCCACTGAACCTTTCCTGCTCAAAACATAACCACTTCTAGGTTATGTCCTGCCAGGCCCACCACTAAGGTCACAACCAGTCCAATTCCGGGCCTTCGAAGCAGTTAGGGTGCCCTCAGGTTGCTGCAATATATTCTGGCTCTAAAGGTAATTATCATATTTGCCCTGGCCCAAAACCTCCCGTGTTGACACTCTAGTCTGGGCAGCTGCATACCAACTCTTTCCATGTCAAAGTTATATTTCCTTTCAAAGCCCAGCTGCAGGCTATGTGAGCTATACGCACGCTGCTCCTCTCGTCTATCCAGTTTCCCCAGCAAAATTCTGACTTGCACTTCTTATACTTACTGGAATCGCAGCAAGGCATATGAGCAGGAAATGTGTGGCCTCTGAAATCCTCTGAACATTGTCCAGCTGCCCCTAAAAAGGTGCCCTGACTTGAATTAATGTCTTTATTTTGTTTTTTAACAGACAACTACTCTGTGCTTTTGTACAAAGCCATAGGAATTTTCTTCTTGGACCAGTAGATAACCACAGCACATCTCTCCCAAGTTTCCAACCCCACAACCATTTTTCTTAATTTTGAAACTTTAAAGGAAGAATGCTTCTTTGGCTTCACAATTTTATACAACTTGTTAGAACCACGGGAGAATGTTACAATACCAAGCCACATGAAATGAAAACATTTGAAAAAACCTTTGGGCTGGATCCCCTGCTTCCACCAAACTGCACTCAGCCTATGACTGAAGAGTGTCTGGCTTGGGTAAAAGACAGTTTTTTGTGACCTCAAGTCCTGGTGGCCAGCAAGAGTGGTTTGACCTCCCAGTGCAATTAAGAACTGCCTCAAATCTACTCAGAATTGTGTCCCTGACTCAGAGCCTCCTGGGGACCTTCTGACAGCTAGTGATAACTGAAGTCCTACATACTGTGCTGTACTCAGGGACATGGCAGTTACCCCAGCTCGCTGACATGAACAGCTCTTTCCTAACACCTTTGGCAGGAGGCTCCTGAAGCTGGCTCTGCGGGTTTCACTGCCAGCATAGCAGTGCAGGGAGACCAAAACAGTTCCAAGGAACCATTTCCCTTAAGAGGAAATGAAAAGAGAGACTGAAGCCACGGGCAAGCCATACATTAGACATTTTGGTTAAAAGCAGCTAGACTGCACTTTGGAATGACTACTTTTTGCAGAATGCTTTGTTCTTCTTCTGCATGCATTATACCCCCACAATTCATTGCTCCAGATATAGACAATGCTTTTAGTTTAGTCCTCCAAAATTGTACTTTTCTGTCACAAATTTCCACATCACAACACGGCTTAAAATACAGTAGAGGTATTTAAGTGATGTTCTGCTTCTGTAGACTAGCTGGCTCAGTCTCTGCATTTCAGAAGGACAAAGCTCAGTTATAAGAATAATATAGGAATGTGCATGGAGAAAAACATGGTTGGCAGGAGTCAAAGACAGAAATTCAAGAGAGATGGACTTCCACATAACAGGCCTGTACTAGGGTCTACATAGCTCAGATACTCTTACAGCTTTTGTGAGCACAGTATTTATCCCATCTCAGGCTGGTCATTCCTTAGGCTGGGCTGGGCTGCTTCCCAGAGCAAGTCCATCTATTCCCTCGTCCATCTTGCCTTCGCAAGAGTAGACAACCACAACCAGGATTAATTAGGGCAGGAGCCCATGTCGTTGTGCTAGGCATTAGTAAAACACATATATCACAGTATCTGCCCCAACAACTGGAAAAATGACACATTTAATGTAGGTAAAGTTTCAGTAGGTAATACTACTCTGTTGTCTCTCTTGTATATGGACAAGTGAAGCACACAATTCTGTGGCCTGCCCAGGGTTAAGGACCATCTCGAAGTGGGGTATTACACCCAGACCTATTAACAGCTAGCCCACTGTCTTCTGCAGAAGGTCATTCTGCCTCCTGTTCAGAACACAGGTCAATGCAACCTTAGCTCATCCTGCAACATCACTTAAAACACAACAAAATCTCGTAATCCTGGATTTTAAAATGCTTTACATTACAAATGCTATAAACAGAGAGAGAAGACAAGAGCAGGAGCAGAATGAACTTATGAAACAGAGGGAAGGAAAGAGACATGATTTCAACTGAGATGAAGAGCCAATAAAGAGATAAAGGAAAGTCTTTCCAGTTGGCTGGAGCTATAAGAAACCTCTTGCTCTGAAGCTGGCCATACTGGGTGAAAACAGAGAAGTTTTGGGGTCATAATTCACTAAGGTCCCAGAAAAAGTTCTTTGCAGAAGGTCAGAGATTCCTCTCACTGACAGGCAGACTTCTGGCGATCCTTCAGATGATGTTGAAAGTGAGAAAGACCCTGCCTGTAAACTCAGGCTGCACAAAGAGAGCCAATGCAATCCAGCAGAAAAAAATGCAACTCTTCTGGGAGTAGCCCAATAAAGGACTGACAGCCACATAAAGGCAGTAGCACCACAAATCTCTCCACAGCATAAATGCCTGAGCACTTACTCAGCCATCCCAGGTGTATTTCATAGCCTTGGCTGAATCTGCTTCGCCTCTGCTTTGTTGTGATCAGCACCCCACTCTGATCAGTCTAAAGTGACCTGAAGAGTCTCCCCGGGGAAGTGGACATGACACCAAGTCTGTCAGAGTTTGAGGAGCATCTGCACAACACTCTCAGTCATAAGGTTTAGCTTTAGGTAGTCCTGTGAGGAGCAGGGAGTTGGGATTGATGATCCTTGTGGGTCCCTTCCAACATGAGATATTCTATGATTCTGTGATTTTATGATTTATGACCTCAGAAGTGTTCTTATGGTCGTAGTCACATCTATAAATCACAGCACAGATGTATCCAGTGATTTTGCAAAATCCTCCTCAACAGTTGCTTTGTCTTCCTTAGCTTTGCATGCTTTGAAACGGCTGAGAAAACACTACAGGCTAGTATCTTTTGAAATCGCTTTTAAGGGCTCTTTTTTGTCAGATTCCTCACCTGCTCTGTCAGGATGCTCTTTTAATGCCTTTAATATTTCCCACGAAAGACCATAAGCTCCCAAAGCCCCAGCATATCTGCCATCTCAGCACTATCAGGAAAGAGCTGATGAGGATATGATTGTCAGTGATGATTACAAGTACTTTACAAACTCAGGAAAGCATGTTCTGCATTAATTGCTAATCTATTTCAGTCAGTTTGGCACCATGACAAATGCAACTGGTTGTATCTAGCAAGCTGGAGGATCAGGAATGATTCTTTTTCAGTACAGTACGTCCAGAGAGAAGAATCAACCATTAATCCCAGGTGACTAGTTTCTTTATAAATATATTAGCAACATAATGGAGGATTTTTTAATGGGATTACAACCACACAAGCAGACCTCAAGCAGCTGCTCTGCTAGTTGAAGAGAACATGGCTGACAATAAGATTTAAGAAACTGAATGATGGGAAAATGGCAAACCTCTGGCATGGCACACTTAAATGACCTTACCGCTTAAAAGGGATTCGATTGTGTTGCATACATGAAAAGCAAATCAAATATGCTTAAAGCAATCACTTTGGGCATCCTTATCACTGCGTTCTCCCACTGATCCTCTGTCAAAAGCAAAGAAAATGGCCAAATCAAGAACAACTCATCTTTTCATATGCTAGGGATAGATTTTAAAGCCAAAAAGATTTCACTCATACACTGAGTAACTAAGGGGTCATTGTCAAGGATAGCAGATCCTATATATTGTCACACAAATTTTGTGTTCCTCCCTCTAGAGAGCTGAACTTATTCTTCTTTCTGAGTACAATGTAATAGCTCAATGCCGTAGATATATAAATGTGCAAACATGTATTTCTGTGAGTGTGTGTCTGTGTGTGTATGCGTGTATGGGTTGGACTAGATGATATTTAAAGGTCCCTTCCAACCCTTCTCATTCCATGCTTCTGTATATGAATATATATAAATGTACATACAGAAAAGGAGAGACAGCCATGACACAACCACTGGGAATGACCTTGCAATGGCACGAGCAAGAGAAGAAATAAATCTCATTCAGAAATCCCCCGCACTACATTTTACAGAACTGTTAAAATCACAGGCCTAGATTCTGTCCATGGTAATGGCTGCTTTCCCTTTCTTACCTTTACTTTAACTGAGAGTTATGAAGATTATATTGTAACTTACTGAAGAAATTTCTTTTTGTAAAGTTGACGGAAGTAATGAAAGACTACTGTGTCTGTATAAATAGCACATACATCTCAAAATATGATACTTCTATATTTTTTTCAGTCATCACCTGTTTGTAGTTTGGTAGCTTGAAGTTGAGGCTAGGATTTGGCTCTGTGGCTTTGAAACGAATACAGTATGGCATAATGCACAGAACTGTTATGGAATACAAGCACTTCAGTACGTGGCTGGTCTAGCAAGGATTGTTTAGGCAGCTTAACCTTTGCATAACAAAAATAGCTTCTGAAGTCCAGATCTAATTTGCACAGCTCTGGAATTCTGTTACCAGAAGCCCTTGGTCCAGGTGGCAGAATGACTCACAAGAGTATTTAAGCACTCATTTAACACGATACTACACCTTGCATCACTCTGAAATGCTTTTATTAGAATCAGCTGAAATGAAGGACACTAACACACCTAGCCTGACGGACCCACACTGACCATCTGCAATCCATTGACACTAGTAAAGCATCCCTAGTAATTTCAGTGGCTCACCCACACATTATTCTTGAACACCTCTTAAACTTTCAGGGCTTGACACCAGGATGCCCTGGCACCAGTCCAGGTGACACTGTGCTTCCTTTCAAACAGCTGCATGGAGCACCAAGCTTGATATCCTGTGCACCAAACACTGCTGAGCCCATCATGGTGGCACAGGACGTGTTTAAGATAGGTATTTATATACACGTACATGCATTAGCAGGAATACTGAGGCGCATAAAAGTTTAACAGGCCTCAGTTTTCATGGTTATGATGGTGAGCTAACAAGGTTCAATAAACCCTCTCTATCACACTGTGATGGATTCTGCATGCATCACCAAATGTTGGCAAGTACCTAACAACGTGCCCCAGAACAATTTCCAAGTGTATAAGTGCCTTACCCTCCAGCCAAGTAATCTGAGTGTCTTCCTGTCTTTTCTGTGTGACATTAATCATTGTCTGGAAAGCTCCCCACCTTAAGTCTAGTTGGTGACAATCTTCTGTGGATGTAATATGACCCCCTGACACATTCACATTTTACTAATGATAAGCACTGGCTATGAGGCACTAAAAATACTGTGACTGCGGGGAGAATTAAGTGTATCTCTACTGCCTCGTTCAGAAGAGCAGTTAATGCTGTGATTAAGTCCATGGCTAGTCAGGACAAGACAGCTTATGTTTAAAGAGAGCTAAGTATGTCCGGTAGTACCATCCTGAGTAACACCAACCTCCAGAACTGGGTCTGCACCAAGACTGTGGAAGGATAGCTAAAGGCCACTACAACCCTAGCTGTCTGGTACTCAAAGGATAAGATGCGCTTTTTTGAATTGTCTTTTATATAAAACGTAGCAACCTGTGTAATTTTAAACCTATGTAATTTTAAAAAATCTAAACCAGAAGACTACCACTGCACACATTTCTCCTCCTAAAGAAAGAATGCATAAGTTTGCATGGGACAACCATTAGGCACACTGAATAACATACCGCTGGCAGGGCACTCAGAGACTAGTTATAGGTGCCTATCAGAATCCATAAAAAAATGACTAACAAATGCTGGAATTAAAAATGAAGACTTGCAGGGAGACAGGGGCTGTGAGCAGCACAGTATTTCAGATCAGCTTACTGAAAGATTCAAAATATCACTGGCTTCAGTCTGAAATGCATCAGCAATCATTTAATGTTTATCAAACACAATTAGGCTGTGGTGAATGACAGCATAAATCTTAAATAGGAAAGATACAGGATGAAAGACCACCATGGTGGAACATAACTGTAAACCTCTCCATAAAACTACATTTGAGTTCTGATCATATACACAGGGACTCCTTTAAATGATCCAGCAAGAATCTTAACTCACTGACTTCCAAAGAAAGTGTTACCAATTAAGTGGGAGAAACTTTAACAGTCAATTTTGATTACGCAAAGAGATTCACCAATCAATTCTCAGCTCAAGCTGAAGATTTTACTAGAGACAACTGGAACCAATTTACATGCTTTTATGTTGCGTCTAGACTTTAATAAATGGTCTAAGGATACAGAAATTCTATGCCCGTATCAAACTAGTTTTCACATATACTGAGAAACACACCAGCTTCTCTAAAATTCTCCAGTTTTTGTGTGTTGAAATGCTCCCCTGAGAAATGATTGCAGAGGTTACTGAGTATATTACATAAGCACCACTGTTGAGATTGCTTACAATACATACCAAGATAGTGATGCCACAGATTGCTTTAATCTAACAGACACCAAGCATGCAGAGCCAGCTCTGCCCTTTAGAGTGAAATGGAATAGCTCTTCTGATTATAAGGCATCATTTCTAATGAGTATTAACACAAGTCCATTAGACCAAAAAATATCTAAATGATATGGAATCACCCAGAACAGCTGCAAATATTTAACTGATGACCCAAACCAGCAAATTTAGGCAGTCTTTCAAAAACCTAAAAACTTTACATTTCTATTCTGTCACCCTTCCTCTGTACCTCTCATGGTCCTGATTAATGTGTGGGCTACTGTACTAAAGGACCCTGAGCATCCCATGAGTCCAAGAAGCACTGATACAGAGGAAAACAAAGCACCTGGTTGCTAGACTGTTTAAACATTGCAGAGCCTGCCACAGCATACGCAGAAGCACTCTAGCTACATGAGATTCAGCACTACGGCATCACTTTGATCTTTGCTGTAGGTCATGGAATCACTCTGAAACCAAAACAGTCTTGTTAAAAAATTAAGTTAAATTACCATTTAGGGAGCTGTGTTGCTTTTTTTTTTTCTTTCCTCTCTTCCTTCTTTTTAAACATGCCTGTCAGGAGTGTGAAATTGTATACATTTATCACTACCGTGCTGAGCAAAGCTTTTTAAATTAAGAAAGACATATTTAATTAAATGGATTGATACACACTTAAATACTTGTATTCAGAGGGCACTGTATATAATTTTAATTTTTAAAAACTGAGAGGTTGCTTTGGTGATTCAGAACCTCTTAAGATGTTTCCCACAGGATGATGTCAGACTATACGTCTGACAAAGTTGGGCCTCCTTCTTCTGGAAGCAACACAATGATTTACCTGCTACTGTATTTTAGGAAAAGTTAGCAAACAACTTTGGAAGTGTCGCACCAGCTTGGCTGTCACCAGAGATAACAGCAATGATACCCAGAAAGTTATTTTCCATTTTGCAGCAGCACATCACCCTTTGGTGTAGGAACAAGCAGAGCGCCCTATCTCACACCTCCCTCCTCCCATCAGCCTGCTGTGCAAAGAGCCTCCAGGCTGTGAGGCCACGTGCTAACCTATGCAGGGTGCACCTGCATGAAGGGTCATGCACACTCTGTAAGCTATTGGTTTGGACAGCACATCTTGAGGATTGTCTTTCAAGCTATTCTAAACCTGCAACACAGAGAAGGACACTTCTGTTAAGTGCAGTACAAATATACTGAAGTCTGCTTCAGGGACAGGACAGTGTGGGCAAACAGGACAAAGGTAAGCAAGGAAAAGGAAGCAGCTAATAATGAGGTTATATGTCTAAGATCAGCTGGCAGGCCAGTAACAGAGGTTGGACCAGCAACTGCCAGCCCAGTTCCTTGTTCTGTTCACTGGAGTGTTTTATCTAAGGCGTTACTCACAATCCCTGCCAGAATGAGCAAAGCAGACTCATACTGAGGCAGCTGGAGTCATGACTTGACAAAGTATCCCTTGCTCTCAAGGATTAATTTTGCTGAATGGCAATAATAGCTTGCAAAAATCAAATAAAAACCAAGTGCACCGCATGTTGCAGGATGCTGGGACTGTATGGGATACTGTAAGCAATGCTTTTTGCAAAGACAGGGAATGTTATTCATCATAATTGTCTGTGGTGGGAAAATTTGTCACCTTTCAGGCGACTCACTCTAACGTAGGATCCCTGCCAACATAACAGAGAACTGATCAAAGCATTGTGTTTTTCACATTTGAAGGATTTTTTTTCCTTCTGTCTCCTTCAGAAAACATACTAAACTTTGGGAAGTCACAATGATCTCTGTTGCTGAAAATAAATTACTAGCAGTTAAAAATTTTCTTTCTTGCACTCTTTCATTACACAGAATAATATACAATGTAAAGATTCACAGCCTTTTGAGGAAGCATTGTGATCTTCAGACCTGGCCTTCTGAGTAACATGGGCCAAAGCACTTCACCTAGTGGTCGCTGCCTCAAGCCCAGTTCTTGTGGCTGACTGTAGCAAGTCATTCAGAAAGACATTCATCTTGATTTATGGGTACCAATCTTGATGTGAGAATGCCACACAAAGCAGTTCCTGTCTTGAGCTTCATGCAATGAATTGCAAAGTTAAGCTCGTTCATGGGTTTGAAATGCCTGTAATCCAGAAAGATTGTCTCTCCAATTCCAGGCAGAAATAGTGTGTAGGTGGCTTATAAAACTTCCATTCTACAGTGACCCCAAATCTAAGCAAAAGGTCAGAATCATTTGTGTTGCTTCAAAGGCTCGATTGTTACTCAGGCCAACAAGTTAGCCATGAAAAAAACTATATTCAGTTCTTCAGTCTGTGACATAGCTAAGATAAACATGGTGAAAGACTGATACTGTTTACTTAAATTCTTCCTCTGCTGAAACTGTAACACCATTTTTCAGTGCATTAGTTGCTTATGGTTCTCATGCCACGTTTTTTAAATCGTAGGTGCTAATAACTACATTTTGGTTCCAGATACATACATGGTCAATAGACTTTTTTTATAGAGATTCCAAAATAGGTGGATGAAGTCCTGGTCCCAGTAGAGCTAAAAGGAGTTTTGCCAGAGTCTGTAAGCAGCAGGGCATTCAAGCCCCTGTGGAACAATACCGACTCCCATACCAATTGAGGTACCATTTCCAGCATCGACTGAGGTGAGGAAATTACTTCTTTTACTTGCGTAAGGAAGTTTTCTGTCATGTGACCTTAACTCCCTGGCAAATACAATCTTTGAAATGTGTCTAGTTTTATCTAGGGAAGGCTACATAAGTCCACATCTCAACACAGCCCAAGAACCTGGCTGTTGCTGTGTATGTGCATGTGCCTGTGCTCCGTAACACAGCAACTCACACTGCTATTTATTGTTGTTGTTACAATGTAATACAAGATATAAAATACATGTTACACTGCATAAAACAGTGACAATGACATTAATGGCTCATATTTTAGTGCTACCAGCTGAAGCAGGGACTTCGCAATACAAGTTCTTAATGGACAGTACCCCATAAGACTTAAAAACAAACTAGACAAGGCAGGGAAACAAACAGTACAAGACCGAGAAAGAGGAATTGATTTACTGATGGCCACACAGCAGAGAGCTGCAAAAATCAGGAATCGGATAAGACAGATCAGAGATTTAACCATCTACAATTTCCCAACAAGTATTAATCATTCAAATGACAGAAAATAATTTATTAAGTTACAAGGCCCTTCAACTTCAGTCAATAGCAATTCTGTTTCAACCTGGACTGTACCTACCAAACAAACACACATAAGCCCCGTGGAAGTGTTCTTTAACATGCAAAGTGTTAGCTGAAGCTTCGTGTTTACCCTTTCAAGTCATGTAAACCTGAGAATAAATCCACCTGTTGCCCTTTCTTCAATGAGATCACAAAGCCCCCTCCCTTCTATTTGCAAACAGCTTGGTGGTTACCAAAGAGCAGTCACCATTAAACTTATTCCAAGCAAAGATTAATTCCTAATTAATCACTGAGAAGGGTTAAATCAGCATTAAGAAAAATGCCAGCCACTGAAAAGTGAGTTTTTTCAGTAGTAATTTATTGCAACCTTCCATGCTGAGGCTAACTAGAACTGGAAAAAAGATTTCAAATATTGTGAAAAGTAAAGCGAAAAGCCATAAAAACAGAGCAAGTAAATAATGCAGAACAACAAGTTTGACAGGGAATCAGGAAAGATAACAATAATAACCTGACCAAACAAAGTATAGATTTAGGTAATATGCTGGGAATGGGAAGAAAGAAATAAAATTCTGGTCCATGAAAAGTCAGGACTGAATAAGTCATTTGAAAAAAGCTGAACACTATCCTGTTTTTTCTAATTAACAGTGTATCAAATGAAGTAAAACATACTTTTTATCAATTATAAGGGCGTAATACCTTTAACAACCCAGTTATTTTTCCTCATAATATCCTACACAATTTTCCTATGATTTGCAAATCCATGCACTAAAATAAACAGTTGCTAAGTGTTCCTTACTGTAAGTTCTATCTGTAAACAGTCTCAGAATGGAGATGGCAATAATTTTCTGACTGTGTAGCACACAGGCTTCGCTAAAGGTACTTCTGACATGTGTCCCTGAGAGAAACCCAAGATGAGCACTATATAATGAACCCTCTGCCATTTACACTGTAATAAATAACCAACAAGTTGGGCTGAGGTTGGTAGAAGGTCATATCCTCCTTCTTGTGCTTCAAGAGACAGGAAAGCGGGAAGATGAGCTCTGCACCACAGCTTTTCTCTGGAGACAAGAGAGCAGCACAGGCTGACCCACAGTGCCACAGAGGCAAGTGAGCAAGAAGGATCCTCAGCAGATGGATGAGTTGCTGCATTACAGAGAACGGAGGATGGAGTCCAGCTGTAGATGGGAGGGCATACAGCTTTCTCCAGGCTAAAATCTGATTTGAGGGAGTGAAAATGTATCCATGGAAGGGAACATTGAAAGAAGACAGGTCTTCTTCCCAAATTCTCATGGGAAAGCCCAACTTCTTGTTAGGTAACAGCCGGAAGGAAAATTATTGACCTGGCCTAGCCATAACCAGAGCTGAGTATGAAGTTCTTTTCTCTCCCCACCCAAACTTCAGAAATGCCATGTTTAATAAACCATAAGCAACATAAACCAGCACAAATTTTAATGAAAAGCAAAAACAACTGCTGCCCTAGTCCAACAGCCTTGAGCTAGACATTTTACTTAAGTAACTCAAGAGAATTTTGCTTCTTGATCTTATTATTTAAGCACAATCAAACTTTTTTAAAGTTTAAAAATAAACAAACAAAACAAATAAAAAAAAGAGCAAATGTAAACTATATAAAAAGGGAAAGGGCAATTCAAATTATTGTGGGAGATGACCCAACACAAGAGTGTGATTTGATCAAGCACCGTGAGCTGAGCTCTGGGCATTTTTGGTAAAAGCAGCTCCATGAGCAACCATTAGAGCAACCTCCTGTTATGCTGCACTACGGTAAATTAAATTGAATTGTTGGTTGACTACATTATACAATGCGGTGTTTGCAAAGCCGGTGAGACCTGGCTTTACTCCAATCCTGTTTACATCAATAAGAGTGTGACAATTAAATGCAATGGAAGAAAAGGTAAACTATGGAGTCCAGTTTTTTTTCCAGTATGCTCTCCAAAATAAGCCTTGCTAACACTGTATGGACAGTTATGGGATGTTGTTTGCTGCAGCAGTTACAGTGACATGCTTGTATTCTTTGTTACGAACTGCCCATAATGATAAACACATCTGTCTTAGTCAAGGAATGTTATTTAAGGATTGGAGAATGATGCCTTTTGCTTGAAGCATTTGCTTAAATGATGTGTTTTTCTCTGGCTTTTTCTGTTTTTAATAAGATGAGGAAGGGGAGAGGAGAGACAGGAAGAGAGAATAGGAGAGAGGAAGAAAGAAAGAGAGTATGAATGAAAAATTGAGAAAGTGCTGAAGAGAAAAAGAAAGACAAAAGAAAGAAAACTAAAGAAAGAAAGAGAAAGAAAAAGGAAAGAAGACAAGCAAAGCAAGCAGCTGGTGCTGAAAGTGAGCAAGTCTCTTTCTCATTTTCTTCTGTCTTTTAATAAATCATTGTAGCAGCTTTGTGACAGGTCTCTGTTATTCATAATGCCCAAGCAAACAGCTTTTCTTTCAGCCTCTATTCAGTTGGCTGCCAGGGAAGCAGGACTGCAGGCAGGAAACTGCAGTGGCTCAGCCTGCTCCCCTGTAATTCAATTAGAAAAGCAAGCATGAAGTCAATATTCATTGCGCCAGGCCAGAACTGCACAGCACAATGAAATGATAATGAGAAAGTTCACAACGGAGACGGGCTTAATGATAAGTTTTTAAAGAGCTGCTGCAGCGGGTGACCCTCTGTATGACTGGCAAACACACACAGGCATATGGGTCTTTACCCTCAGGGATTTACTCTCATCCCTTACCATCTGTATCCAGGGCAGACAGTCGATTGTGAATCCAAGGGAATCTCATGATATACTGCTTTAGGTCGCCCTATCCAGCTATTTTGCATCTCTGAAGGGAAAGAAGACATGTTCTTAAACACCTAGGCCCCAAGGGAACACATACAATCTGCTGGATCACAGGCAATGCAGTTCCAAGTAGCATGGAGCTGTGACTCCCACGCCCAGCAGGGAGGTTAGGCCTGTGAGGTGCAGACCAAGGAAATCATGAGAGAGAACTTCCAACACTTTGTGGAAGTGCAGAAGAAGAAGAACTGCACACTTGTGCTTTCAGGGCAAGGCAACACTCGGTCCCTACAACCGTGAGAACTTCAAGCATTTGTGCTTTAAACTGATCAGTATTGGGTAGATGCTGGACCCAATTCCGCAGCTCACTCCCAAAGAGATCTCCCACTGGAGAAGCTCTCTACATGATTTGCTTTCTTCTCTTTTTAGCAGTTTGCTGGTGACAAGAAAATATGTAGTTATTTATTTTGTAAACATCATTGCATGTAGTTTTAAAAATAATGAATGATTGAAGTAGTAATTAAAAAAACAGCATTGTGTGCACAAGACCAGAGCTGCCTTGTTCTAATTTTGCTTTAGGATTCAACATTCCAGATATAAGAGATTTTGTTCTCTTTAAAACTACTTGTATGGTAAAGCCCTGGGCCCCTCACAAACAGACTTGGGCCTCATTCTTTATGGTGCAGTAGAGAAAGAATGAGCGGCCTTGACTGCAAGCAGGCAAACATGAGAAACAGTAAGTTTTTCTTTTCTTCTGTAACAAAAGGGAAACAGGGCACACAGAGCTTATATAAGTTCCCTGAGGTCACACAGGGTGTCAGTGACAGAGTCACAAATTGAATTCAGATTCTCAGGCTCTCGGTCCCAGTTCTTGTCATGTTGTAGTGTAGGGCAGTCCAAAGCTTTAACGTAATTTTCAGAAATATGTTGTTATTTCTCTAAATTAATCTCTCAGCCTAACGTATATTAACACACGACATATCCCCATTATCAGTAAGGGCTACTTAATATGCTGGTAAGTAATTAATACAAGTCAACAGCTGCATATTTTCTCAAAATCAGGAGGTATTTTTCAACATTGCTCATGACAACAGCCCATTTTTTACTTCAGAGCCCAACAAAAAGGAAGTAAATTTTGCCATTCTTCCTGACTCAAAAAGCCTTCAACTGCTAATAATAGAAGTGGGTAGTGAATTGCTTCATCTGCAGTAGGAAGCTCTTCAAGTCCTATTGGGCCAGTTCTTCAGCTGCTATAAACCCACATGGCTTCACTGAAGGCAATTCAGCTTCGTCAAGCCACGCAAGTCAAGGGCAGATGTATTTGTATGTCACTGCCCACTGAATCTCTTAAGACTGACCCAATCTCTGCATTTTAAAGGGAGAATGCAGCACTGCCCACAGTTGGAGCTATATCCAGGGATGTAACTGGTAGAACAGGCTGGCTGGATGCCTCTTATGGCCGTCACTCATCTCCACAAATCCTCTGCAGGGAAAAGCAGAGGTAAACGCCAGAAATGGCAAGCCTGTCCCAACAAGCCACGACAATATCCTGGACTAAACACCCACCCCTCTGGAACATAACACAGGGTAACAGCAAGGCATCTCAGAACGAGCTGTTTTCTTCTGACACTGACCAAGAGACATTATGTGAAAAAGGGGAGAGTTCCATCTCTAAAGCTGCACACACTTGTGGCTGCTTCTGTAGTTCTCGGTTTTTAACAATTTTCTTGCCCTAGCTGCAATTTGTTGGCTTTTGCCAGAATTTTGAAGGTTACAGACCCTTGGTGGACATAAAATTCTTCTGCTCCTGCAGAAGGGATCAGATGCTGAAGTGATATACGTTCGTATCTATATTGAATTATGCCAGCAAAGGGCCAGATCCCAGGATTTTTCCTTTTCGTTAATTAATCTCCAGTGTAGCTCTCTAAGAGACTAGAGAAAAAGGGGTAGGATCTTCCGTATGTATTTGTGCTCATTCTTACTATTATATAAAAGGCCAGGTAGTATAAGAACTACTAGTGACTTTAGATGTCAATACAGAACATAATCACACTCTCTCTATCTTTTCACAGATATATAAACCCAAATTTTCACAGATAAATGCTAATTTCGGGTACTCTCCAAAGGCCCAATATGTAAAACATAGTCCTCGCTGCTCAAAACAACTAGAGGTCTAATGTCCCTGTGTAACTCCTGCATGTAGCTATCAGAAGAGATCACAATAACTTCCCTTTTCTTATTTTAGAGGCAACACTCTCACTCTTATGTAATGAAGGCAAAAATCTGTCGAGGTCAGGGATTCAGAGACACCAGCTTCATCCACTTAACAGCCTTTGCCTCTCAGTGACAGGCCCTGGGAAGTTCACAAGACACTGGAGGTATCTATCTCCCTTTAGTTATCACTCCTTCATGTCAGACCCTGCTATCCTGTTTTATGCTCTGTGCTTTGATGGGAGATGTTGTCTGCACTATATCCTCAGCTGAGAATTGGTTTTTCCTGGAGACATTAATGCATGTAATTGGCGCATGCTTTTCTGGAGTATTTCCATCACCTTTCAAAGATAGACACAATCAGATCTCTCCACCACTCATCAAGGAAATGCTTAAAGCTTCAAGTGGGGAATTCCAGGCCAGCTTATGGCTGGTACTCGCTTTACTTTTTCTCAAGCAGTAAGGTAACATGAGACAAGGACTGTCACAGTGTTTGTTTTGAGTTCACTGGTGAGAAAAACTTTTGACATTTCTACTGGATGGTTGAAACCTTCCTCCCCTCCTGAGGAAGTCAGGCTATCTCTGCCGTTAATATAGAGCTGCTCTTACTTGACTTCACCCATCACCTCTGAGCACACACCACTGAAATCAGTTATGCTAGGTCAAGGCTCCAACCTTCACAAGGGTAAGGTAAAATAAAGCTCTCTTCTCTAGCTAGGTCATAGTGCTTGTTACATATGAGCTCAAAACTCATAAGCTCACCCTGAAGAAAAGTACTAGAAAAAAACAAAATCCTCCTCAAAGTTCTGCATCTCTCTGGTTCCTGCTATGCTGTTTTCAGTCCTGAATTAGGCTATTTCAAATGGAAGGATTCAGAAAAAAACACTCAAAAGGGAAAAGGTGGTCCTGTAATTAAGTGATTAGACTGACCAGGGTTCAGTTTCCAACACTGACATAAGATTGCTTTGTATCAATGGGCAGGTGGACCTGTAGGCTGTCTTCACCATGCCATTTCAAGAAAATATCACAGAATCACAGAATCACGGAATGGTAGAGGTTGGAAGGGACCTCTGTGGGTCATCTAGTCCAACCCTCCTGCTGAAGCAGGGTCACCTACAGTAGGCTGTAGAGGACCTTGTCCAGGCTGGTCTTGAATATCTCCAGAGAAGGAGACTCCACAACCTCCCTGGGC
>Ga0181612_164509_pt1 | contig 39783 bp, 26 predicted proteins | sample HoacroProtozoa21_FD_119630 | JGI IMG/M metagenome (GOLD analysis project Ga0181612, IMG submission 119630) | Hoatzin crop microbial communities from Cojedes, Venezuel. Combined Assembly of Gp0051906, Gp0051904, Gp0051908
AAAAAAAAAAGTTTAAAAAACTTGAACCACAAAGGGCAGAGGGGAGAAAGAGGGCTCAAACTTCAATCCTAGATCCCCATGTCTTCAGGAATACCAGGCTCTGACTCGGCCAAGCCAGAATTTCAGCCTCCCACTATAGCTGGTATCACAGCGAGAATCTCCGCTGTAAACAGCCTGTATGTTCAGTTACCAAACACCCCCGGGGCTCCTCCCCGGAGGACAAAAGCATCTGAAACACACTGGGGCACTAACAGGTGTTCACACCTGTTGCTTTTTTTTTAAAAAATAAAATCATATTTAAAATAAAAATATTCTCACTCCTCAACAATTTTAGAAACCATGATCCTCTTATTTCATTTAGCAGTTGCATAAAAATGCCTCTTCTTTTAATTTTTAACAATTTTTCTCCCTCGAACTTACCCCATGGTAACAAGGTACTACAGGAATACAAAGTTCATCCCCTCTTTACTAGAACACCTGCTTTTTTTTTTTTTTTTGTTTTATATAAAACTAGTTCTGTTCTTTAGGAAAGAACTTTATACAAAGAAAATATATTGTGAAATATCTTCAGAAGTTTCCTTGAAGAGGAGAGTCATCTCAGCCTAAAATAAAAAAAAAAAAAAAAAAAAAAAAAGGCAGAGAGAAAAGAGGCCTAACCCCAGGTCTCTTTATTGTAGAGCCTCGGACTCCGTGCCGAGCCTCAAACTGACTCAAACCAACACAGCAGATGGGCTGGAGTTCCTCAGGTTTCCCCAGAAGAAAAAGGATTGGGGTGCTCAGAATCAGTTTCCTATTTGGTCTCCGGTCTTCTGCTGGGAAGGGAGCGCCTCCTCCTGCCAACACCCCGCCTGGCAGTCCCTCCTCACTCATTCAGAGACAGGATTATGTCGTCCTCCAAGTCAGAGTTATCTGAGCTGTCAGCTGAAAAGAAGACACATCGGTTATGTCTGGTTTGTGGGAGAACACAGCTGCCAGGGCTGCTAAGCAAGGCAGCACATTCATAGTTGCGAGAGATGGCCACCACCTGCTCGAGACCAGTGACTCCCCAGCAGTGGTGGAGGCAGCTAGCACCATTAGTGCATTTCAAAACAACCAAAAGCAGTTAGCACATCTGCAGCAGAGCTTCCTTTCCCTGGTTAAAACAGAGGGTCAAGAGCACAGCAGCTTCCACAAGGGCCGCTTCTATTAGCTGGCAGATTTTTTCCGATAACAAGATGGAGAAAAGTCACCAGCAGTTAAGTTACCTGCACGTGAGCTGCCTGCACAACTTACTGTGCACATCCAAATGCAACAGCTCTTCATGCTGGGGGCTGGACAGACTCCTCACAGCTGTTATTGGAAAGCAAGGTTGACAGTTCCACCAACCTGATGTGGTGACATACGGCCTCTGTATAACGTGCATGGGGCTAATTCATGATGCAGGAAGTTAGACCCAGACTTCCTTAGTACTAGGTTCTTACTGGCCTGTCACTCCCCCCTGCACAGCACAGTGGGAGACCTCCCCACTGAGGGGGAAGCAATTCATACACTCACAACTAGAACCCTCCTCTAGCAACCCAAAGGCTTCTGTAATGAATTTAATGGCACTCATTAAAGGCGACCTGAAAATTGTGCTTTTCCTGGTTTTCTTCACTGTGGTACAGAACAAAGACATGAGAGAATTTGCCAGAAGCAGTCACACACACACTTGGTCTTTATCTTAAAACATAAGATCTCTCCTCCCTCAGTTGTGCAAGAGGGAAGTGGTAGCAGCTCTGGCAGCAAGAGGTCTCCTGCCTTACCTTAGAGGTGACGTTGGTTCTTTTTCTTATGTGAATTCATTGGATGCTGCAGTTAACTAGGTGTTAAAAATATCAAAAAAAAAAAACCAGACACCAAGACTTTCTCTTAGCCATCTCAGTTACACTGGATCTCTAAAATGCCTGTCAAGGTAAGCAAGGCCTTCTGGAAGGCTCACCCCTTCTCAAATGCTTTCCTTAGAGAAAAAAAAAAAAAAATCACAGGCAAGCAGCAGAGGGTATAAACCCTTTCCCCCAACCCTCCTCCCTGAAGATCAGGCAGCTGCCCTTCCACTGTGATCAGCGAGGGATGTCCCAGTCTCACCATCCATCCTACTGAGCCTAAGCTGAGGACTCATCAGTGCTCCCAGAACAGCTACAGCCATGCAAGGGGAGCTGGAAAACACCAGCCGGTGCCGCAGCAGCGACACGTACACAGTAAGAGGGAAAGAAGCACAAGCGAGATAATAATCCAGAAAGAGTAGCTGAAGAAGTTGGTGTCTGGTTGGTTATTTTGTTGTGTTTGTTTTGTTTGTTTGTTTGTTTGTTTGTTTTTAAAAAAATACAACACCACAGGAAAGCTTTGAAAAGGGATCTCCTAACTCTATTCTCCAGTCCACCTACAGAACCTTCCAATTTTGAGCTCCATGTCTATAAATAAACCTGATTGCAGTTAACTGCTTGGCAGAAACTTATAGACCTGTCTGGAAGTTGCCATTTTTGATTACAGAAGAGAAGAGGAAACAGGAGTCAGCCACGCTGCTGGTGAGAATTCCATATATTTCTTCCATCCTATGTCACACGTGCATTTCAAAAAGAACACCCCACTGGCCCAGGAACAAGGTCTTGAAAGATCTGCACAGTGCATACACTGCTTTGGACAAGACACATCCACCCTCCCCAAGGTGGTGACAAAGGAGGAGAAAGACAAGTTTATACTTAAAAGGTTCTCCATGGATTATTCCTGAACAGGAAACAAAACCTTTTCTAAAGCACAAGGACACAAAGCCACTCACTCCCGTTTCAACTATTGTTTGAATTATTTTTGTTTTGAAGCACACCCACTGTATGTCACGGAGGTTAATCCAAAATACAGCAAGGGTCTGCAGTAGGAAGCACTCTAAATACATCACCATGCCTCAGATCTGTACTTTGCAACAGTGTCAGTGCCCTTACAAGTTTTAATTCTGGAACATATCATAAGCAAAGGAAAGGGAAATGTTAGTTAGTTAGTTGCTGCGTGAGAAAAAAAAGCAAGCCAGAGGAAACTGAAGTCACAGAGAAGAAGCCACAGAACCCTACTCATCAAACCCTGTGCAAGGACCACACATATCTCGGCCTGGCAGAGCTGCACTCCCTGCTTTAAGTTTCCAAAGATGCTGCCAAGCAACCTAACAGCCACAGGATGGGCTAGCTGCAGTTCCACAGCAATACCAGATCAAAGTTCTGATCAAGTGGTTCTATCCATAAATGGTACAGATGTGGCCATTTCATAACATGCAGTGCTCTGCAGAACACACCTGAAGTGTCAAGTAGCACCTAGTTTTGCTACAGGAATAGTTATTGAAATGGCCTGAACTTCCCCTCCATTCTGCCCCGTGGACAATTCAAGTTACAGCACTCTGGGTGCTCTCTTAACAGCTGCTGGCCCTGCACCCCCTGAGGAAACAGAAATGGAGCTGTGTCGAGAAGGGGTCCTGCCAGCTACTGGGACAGGCAGAAGTTATCCGCAATCCCAAAACGCTGAACTGCAATATGCTATTAATGAATTTGAGCTATGTAAATGTCCTATATGGCCCTGCATTGTATACCTACTACCTTCAAGAGAACAGCAGGCTGACCCCACAGAATAACTCTGGCAACCTGATGAGGCTTCATCCTTAAAAACAACCAAGCTGCACCCTAACAGAAGAAAGGGACAGGAACGAGTCTGCCAGCCACATCAGTGCCAAAACAGAGCCCTGGCATGCTTAATCCTCCAGCACTTTGGTAGCGAAAATTGATTCCCACCTCAGCTCTCACATTAGTCTCCTATCACTGCAGGACTTCAAATACCTTGCACACTGTAATTACTCATCATTACCAACTTTTTAATTTAAGGTAACTATATTATCCCCATTTTACAGCTTGGAAATTAAAAAGAAACAAGTGGCTTGGTCGTGCATACTCAAAAATTGTGCTGCAAAAAAAGGGACCCGAATCTGGTGTCACAAATCCCAAGCCTGATGCTATCCTACTCACATCCTCTTTCTCGCCAAGCCTTCTTCTAAACTGATTTGCTACATAAAACGTTCAGACATGTCTTTCTTATACATACACACACTTTGTTAACTTTTCAAGTATCTCTACCTGTGGAATGCCAGAAAGAGAACAATTTAAATTTATCGCAAAAGTTATGTTAGCTTCAGAACAGCATAAAAAAAGAAGAGAAGTCAGAAACGCCATGTTGGTTTTGCACTTCAAGCAATTACAAAAGAAAAAGAATAGCACCAAGGAGCAAAAATGCTTCTCTGTCTTTAAAGATACAAATAAAGCAGAGGGGACAGGTAAGGTAACAGTTCAACCAGCGTCCCCCTGAAGGGCAGGACAGGCAAGCAATCAGACAAGGTTTCTTCACATGGAGTTTCTTGGCCTGCCTTTAAGTTCTCACACACGCACCTGGGAGCACTTGAAGAAAGAAGATACTTTCCTTTCCAGAACTCTCAGTTATTCTCTCAGATAGAAGCTGTTTTTAGCAACAGGTTACTTTGAAAGGCCACAGGTGACAAGCATGATGATATGCATGATGATTTGTGCCTCTCATACCAGCAAAGGGGGAAGGTCAGCTAAGTAATTTCGTAGAAGCTCAGAAGCCTATTTGTCAGGACATTAAACAGAGGAGAAGGTCACCTGTGGTCACCAAGCTGGGCACACACTTACTGTCTCCAAGAATCAGCTCGACTTCCTCATCAGCATCAGAATCTTCATCTTCACCCTCATCTCCCTCTTCCAGGAGGTTGGCAAGCTCCTCATCATCAGAGGGAGAAAAGTCATTTTCTCCATCCTCACCAGCATTCTCATTGTTCTCATCCTCCTCCAGCTCAGCCTCCAGCAGCTGGTCCGTATCTAGTTCATCAAGGTCATCTGTATCGTCATCATCTTCATCATCATCTTCTTCCTCTTGCTCTTCTTCCTCCTATAAAGACAGCAAGAATAGTCCATTGCAGACATTAAAACAAATGTAAAATGGAATAATTGAAGAAAATATACCTATAGTTTTCACTTCTCCCCCTATCCAGACATCACCCATTTTACACACTTTCCCATCACCCACATAAAAACCTTCTCTCCACAACTACAGAACATGACACATACTAGATCATTAGCAGGTCTGCACAGTCTTATCTGCAAAATGCTAGTGCAACACAAGTACCATTGGCTCAAGCTCCTCTCCAATACTGGCCATCAACACATGTCACCACAATGCACCCTCGAGAAGGGCATGAAATAAGACCCGTTAATCCATGGCTTTGTTGCTAGTCTTGTATAAACTTCTTTAGTTTCAACTGGACCAAAACCTCTACTTTGCATCAAACAGCATGCAGCACAGATGTTCAGTTTCTCAGTCATTCCTGATTTAGATGAGATGTAAAACGCAGGGAAAGATACTATTAGCCTAGACCAGTCCCCGAGTCACTCAGCTTCAGATGATAGAACTGTGTAAAGCAGCTCAGAAGTCTCATCTTTGGCATTTACGTGTGGATCAAGATCTTTCTCTATCAAACCATAAGAATTTGCATTCAGTAAAGAAACTGAATTTCTCATTGTACAGATCAAATCCAGAAATCCGTGTCTAGCAGATAAAACTGAGTGGGAAGAAGCTGTTACAGTCCTACTGTTCTTCCAGATAAAACAAGAGGCCAAAAAGTGCCGTTAGAAGCCAAACTCCAGGACATCTCCAAGACTCAAAAGAAAGGGTTCAATATACCTGCACACCTCCTCAGTCACACCCTTTTTCTCTAACAGAATGCTCCCATGTGGCAGGAAGGCAGTTTCAAGTCATTCAGTCTTAATTGCCCCTTTGTTTCAGGAGGGAACACATTTTGCAAAATAATGAAGCAGTTAAGACAGGTATTTAACAACCCACTGCAAGGGTTAGTTTGGTCCTCAAGCTCACCACACTCACACTGTGCTGTTTAGACTGCTGCATTTTCAGATCTAAAAGATCAGAGGAAAAAGACCTGTCACCTCCCCAACTTACTTTTTCTTCAGTCAATGCCATAAAAAAAAAAAATCTACCCCACCCACACAAATCCAATATCTGTCATAAGCAAAAGAAACAAGGAATGCCAAAAAAGTCTGGGCACATTTTATTGTTTCTTCACTTGCAAAAGGCAGCCAAGTCTGCTGACCAGAAATGCTGTGTTATTTAAATGGAGATTACAGTATAAATGCACTGGTTTGCTAGATACACTTTTCTTTCTGACAGTGCTTATATAAAGTATAAAATTAAAACAACCTGTATTAAAGTCTATGCTTATTTTAGGCAATTAAAAACTTCGAGTTAATGAGTACTCAAATAAGTGGACATTGCTTTTTGAATTGTATACACACTGGGAGAGGAAATACCTTACTTGCAGTTCACAGTTTTAAAATGCAGTGCCATATTGAGTATAACTTTCCATAAAATATATTGAATTGAGTATAAATGCTTTTGTCTTAACTTTGACTTTTGTTCTGTGCAGTATCTGCAGTGAGGTCAATGTCAAACTTCATTGCTCTATTCAGAATTGGAATAAAAACTGACAAGGCAGGAAAGTTTATTTTGCTCTTTTGATTTCTAAACAAGTCCAAAGCTGGAAAGGAAGAGATCAATTTATTTGAAAAGCTTGGAAAAATTAAGCCAAGTTTTTCAGTGTCTGCGGACAGAGACACAACTGTAGACATTAGGAAAAAAGTGTATTGTCTACAAGATTCATTTAGAGTCCGTGTAGTTGAAACCTAAAGGATTCTGAAATCAGTTAGGCACTCTCTTAATTTCCACATCTGTGGAATTTCTGAAAGCATTTTTTTTCCTAAATATTTAGGCCACAATAACTTAAAATGTCTAAACTACTGAATTTGACTATGTTTCACATTTAATGTATTTCTTGGAAATTTAAATACCATTTTATTAACTTTTGCATTCAAGCTTAAGACAAGCCATATGCAGCAATACCATCCTTCAAATACAGGATGGAATGAAATATAGCTGTATAAAGCTAAAGATTTCTTCTGGCTGACAAGTGCCAGATTACACAGAAATGGTGTATATTTAGCTGCAAATTAACTTTGAAGCATTATACCTATTGGTGAGGGAAAAAATCTCTTGTGAAAATATGAACAGCAACAGAATACTGAAGAACTAAAATCAATGTTTCCACCTTTCCAGTTTAAATTACTTATTCTGAAGTATATTATTAGAATCAGGCCACACATTTAAAAACCACGCAGGAACAGTAAGAAGAGATCTAAATTATACTTGTCCCTGGTAAACCAGAAAACAGTGTCAAAACCACACTACAAGATGTCACATGTGCATGTGAGAGAGAATGTGACACGCGCACAGTGCACACCCTTACCGAGCTGAAGGAGTGACACAGAACACAGTTCACGAGGAGTGATCTTAATTACTAAGAAACCCATTATCTTGTCATGGTTTAAGAACACAAACAGAAACCTGGAAAATGTGGTGCTCCTGCCAAGTGACATGCAGATTACTTCTGCATTAGCGTCTGAACAATCTCCAAGCACAAACCCCCGCAGGCACACTGCAATACTCCAGTCCAGAAACACAAGGCTTGCACGTATGTGGTTAGAGCTCTCTTAAGAAAGCACGCTGATCTTCTGCACCCAAAACCATCCTGTGGGACATACAGCTGAGAAACACTCCACCTGGTATTTCCTCACACCTATCACCATCATATGTAAGCGATAGCCATTAACAGACTGGGTATCTGGGACATATCCTCATCAGATACCACAACTGTCTCACATAAGGGATCCATATACAGATAAAAAAGGCCATACCTTCCCCAATGACTCATACAAGCATACCTAAGAGCAGTGAAAAAAATCCTTATGCAGTGTCACAAGGGAAGATAGGCAGAACAGTTATTCTAAACCATATCTGGATTTGTGACGGAAAAACCTGCAAAAGCAAGCTCCCACCTACTCATCAGTAGTTCCCAAGAGCTTTGGGCAATGATACAGGTGCTGCTAGAAAAAAAGAACCAGCATGCACATTTATGTAAAACAAGCATGCACCTGTGCCTGTCTTCCTCATTGGAGTAAGCCGATCCACAGAACCCATGGACCAGCACACTCCATATGACTTAAAAAACAGTATCAAGGAATTGGTTTAGCCATTCCTAACTCTTTTAGATACCTAAAGATAATCTATTTGGATCGTTCTCTGCAAAAGCTGCACAGATCAGAACTTTCACTGTTCAGGGAGTGCTCACATTCCTGCTCTGCTTCCTTCGAGAATATTCTCTTCCCTCTCCAAGAGGGAAGCCGCTTCACAGCTGCCAGTTATCTTTACAGAAGGCATGAGGGTAGTATTGTAGAATCACAAAATGACCATCTCATAACCTTCTCTCTGTAGAACATTTGACCTTACTTATCAGCACTGTGACTCACTGTCTGATACTTCTGTGTGCCTCCTCTACAGCCAGGTGCACTATTACTACCATACAGCCAGACCAAAACCCTAACTTCCAATTAATTCATTGAAGATTACAAACAATCCCAACCTGAGGCTATGATGGAGGAAAAAATAAAAATCTAATGCTCCCTTTTAAATAGGGTAGGTAACACTCAGAGGGATGTGATGGAGCCCAGCTTTTGAGTTAAGGATGTCACATTGCTACCCATTTTAGTTACACAGTGATTCAGGTACATTAATTGCTTGTAGATACCTAAACTTAGGATTAACTTAAGGGAGCTTTACCTTGATACCTGCCAAGCACAGAACAGTTTAAAGTAGAGTACCCATTGACCCCTAATGAGACTCAAATTGGTAATGACACATTATATAGATATGTATTAATTTTATTATGATATATGATAGTGAATATGAATACTAGTGGTTTTCTGCATCATCTTCACAATACTGTACCAGTGTTACTCCATCTTCAGCATACACAGATGTCACTACATAACAGCTGCAATGCAGAGGTCATTATAGTATCAACATACCTGGATAGCCAACTCTTTCTGCTCTGCAAAAACACAGTACTGCCATAATAAAGGAATTTCAATCTAGGAAACATCCACCCTATTTCATACACAAAAAGGCTTCCTGGCTCCACTTCTCCACATAAATACTTACAGTTGCTGACTTCACCCCAGTTAAAAGCAAAAAGACTGCAACAATAAGGCAAGGAAGACAGACAAAGCTGACACTTTAAAGCGAACAACAGAACAAAACAAACCCCTGGTTATAATTATAAGGGGATAGCAAAAAGGCAGGCTGCAATGCCTCTGAGGATCATTAAGAGGGCAAAAGTGATTCATGTCAGCTTTTTACCGTGCCTTCCTACAGGCAGATTTACAGAGATGTAGCAGCACAAGAAAAGCTGGATATTAACAAACAGAACGAGAAAAGTTGATTACATAGCAAAGGATTATCTGAAGATCATCTCAAAGCAAGTTACTGGTAAATCTCAAAGAAAATTACTGGTAACTTTGAATCTTTACGTAAGACTGCAAACTGGTAGTAAAGAGCCAAGTAGATTTTGTTCAATTAATTTATCATTTATAACTACAAAGGAAAAAACAAAACAACATCCCCTAAAGGAATGGCATATATAGAGGTGGCAGCACTGTAACAAAAAAAAAATGCTTGACCTAATCCTTCATGTTGCCAGTATTTACAGCCTGGTCAGAGCTCAGTAAATACCCTTTGCTCTTGTTCAACCATTGTGTATTTTTTTCCATATTGTTCTTTGATGCACGTTTGCATGCACTTCATAGACTTTCATCATCATAGACTTTCTCACTGCTCCCCTTTACCCATTCATTCTGCACATACAAAATCCACAAAATTTCTCTTTCTGGGTAGTACAGGTTATTGATTCTTAACATACTCACCAGTGTTCATGTCTCAAAAAAACATTTAAAGGCTCAGGAAAACGCCAGTCTTTCACTTACTCCAACTCTGATGCAAAACACGTGGTAACTAGGCAGACCTTGATTTTTGATTTTAACATATTTCGACACTGTATTTTAACATTGTATCAGTGTATGTACAAAGTGCTTTTATGAAGTATAGCTTACAGCACTTGCAGATCTGCAGTATATAAAAATATACCAGCTTGCTTTATAAGTACTCTTAAAGACTTTTTATAGAGTTTTCTTACATTTCTTGAATCCAAAATTTTTTTATGACCAGATGAACAGAATTTGAGACGTCTCAACTGCAGATTACATAATCTCTCAAATTTACACTAGTCTGGGTGTTAGCTGCCAAGAGAAGATCCACAGGTCTTTTTCAATTCTCAGTACTAGGTTTGGAAACTTTAACTCAGTTTTGAGATCCCACAGGTCACTGATTTTTTGCTTATTTGACACGGTTTCAGCTGTTTCAAAAAGCTTCATCTTTTCACTTAACACCTCATTCATTTTTTCTTCCTCTACTAGGATTGATTCAGTCCAAAACAAGTATTTACATCAATAGTTCTGTGCCCAGCTTCCTCTGTTACTGCTCCATGAACTCTTCAGCTGTCATTGTCTCCCAGCTGCTCCTTCCTCACCCCCATGCTCACCTCCTATCATTACTCCCAAATCAACACCTCTCACCTGCAGATGCTTTCTAGCAACAGTCCCCTCCTCTGCAAATACAATCTGTTGCACCTCTCAGTTTGAATCACACTATGTGATACTACTCTAACTATTCTTTTTTTCCATCTATGAGGCTGTCTTTTCTCTACCTGCAAAACAATATGTCAGTGAAGCTTTTCCCACTTTTTAAAATGTATCAGCTTGTATTTAATTCACTTCTGGCTATTTGTAGCTAAATCTAATCATCTAGTGGTAAGCAACTGCCTCTATAAAGTGTTTATTTTCTTTAGTGTTTTTGGTTTGTTTTTTTTCTTTTTTTTTTGGTAAAGAAGTCATGTTTCCCAGAGTCTCATTATTTTGGTCAACTTATTTGCTTTTGCAAGAAACCAGCTGCTAGTTTACTTCTCCCTCTCTTTCACTCTCCACCCCCATGTTTCTCCTAGAGAAAAGCAAACTAATTTTCAGTAATGTGTTCTCTTCCAAATTATCAGTATTATTTTAATTACTACCTATTTCCAGCATGGGAAGGGGCTATGCTTTCATGAAAAACAACATTTGATCATTGTTCAAATACAACATCACTGAAGAATGTTTCACTCCGGAGGAATAAGCCTCTCCTTGTTTTAGTAATTTATCTTTTTCCACAGACAATCCCCTTGTCATATCTTCTGACAATTGTTCTCTTTGCTTCCAAAGCATCTGTGTAACATATTGGTACTTTCTGATCTTCTGCTATGCAACTCTCAGGAGTGACAATGTCTGGTTTTCAGTCACTTAGGAGTTTCTGTCCAATTCCTCTCCCACCCACTAAACACTCCCTGAACAATGGGCAGTGGAAAAAGCTTAAACTAGCCAACAGTCCTTCTAGGAGGTCAAGCATGAAAGGAATTTTACATCCTAGACTACCTAGTCTCCATTCTTCCCCTCAGCTAGCAAGCCCAAACTCACTTCCTATTATCATACCATCAAATTAATTCCAATTCTTCATCTCCTTCACACTACAGGGCTACACCTACTTCTACCTTCTTGGCTACTGCAGTGTTAAAATTTCTACTTCACAGCCATTAATGTGGTCACAGAGCTAAAAACTTAGAAGCCTAGGAATGCGCAGAAATTACTATATGTAACAAGCAAGGAATCTTACCATAGGCTTCTATGCATATGTAGGTATGTGCAGATTTAACACAGGAAACAGCACACAGCATACAGTATGTCACAGAGGCAAAACATGGAGTGAAGAAATAAAAAAGCAGTTAGTCTCTTAGTCTATGGAAGTAGGTTTAGCTTGTCTAACAATGACTACTTACCTGCGAGGAATGAAAAAGCATCCATGACACAGAAACAAAAACTTTAAAGTAACTGGGTCTCTGTTGGATTGGCATGTCCAGTCGGGATAAGTCTTTTGACTAATACTCTGGTTTTGACTATGAAATGTTTTCATTTCAACATGACTGTACGCACCTGAGGATAATCAGTCTAAGTCCAGAGACACTGTCCTCTCAGGCAGGTGTAAGTCATCATTTCGCAGCCGACACATTCCTTAATGCTAGGGATAAATGTGTTCTAATGTGACTATTACATTCTCTGGGCTGTAGGTCTTAGAAATCACATAAGGAGTCCAGAACTAGGTGCAATTTCTGAATCTGCGTCTCGTCCTTCCTCTCACTGACCTCACACTCTCACTCAGAAAAATAAGTCCATTCCTTTAACTGCATGATAAAAACCAATAGTGTGTAAATGAATTTCAAAATTTGGCAGATAAATGAACTCTCCCTCTATGGACGAGAATTTGTTCCTTTAGTTTCTCAAGCTTCTGACCGACATTTCTTATCACAGCTGAGGCAGCTTTTATTTTCTTGGATCCCAACTACTCTGGGAATTCTAGAAATACGTGTTAGGTGAGAGGAAGTCAACCTTTGATTTCTGGCACTGAACAGGCAGAATATGATTTTATCTCTGCTGAAGCTTTTTTACTCCATAATAGTAGGCCTAGCCTTCTGAAAACTCCAATCACTTTTCCCTTTCCAAGAATTCCCTCTGTTTGCACTGACAGCTAGCGAAACTAGATTCTGAAACAGCAGAACAGGCCGAAGCAGTCACAGTTATTTGCTAATATCTAAAAGTGTAGTAAGAAGTACAGGTACTGGGAAAACTTTTTTTTTTAAAATATCTGTTTTGGAGGATGCCTGTTCAAAAGATGTGTCTGTCATGTAAAGAGGTCGTTGACTGAAACCACTCTTTACTTACGCTCCCCAGCTGCAACTAAGTTCAAAGATTCCTATTAAAGTGTACAATAAACACATGCGTATTATTACCTGTTGAGACATTTGTCTGAAAATACTTGTTCCCAGCTATTATCCTGTAAACCATTTCATCTTGAGCAAGATTTCAAAACAAACCATATCTTCAAATGTTACAGGAACAGCTCCTGAAAAACTAAGGGTTCCTGATGACATAAATCATTCTAGGCAGCTTGTAGCGGCAAAGCACCACCATGGTCTGATGGTTCTCAAATACATGTGCCAAAATGGATTAAGGTTTGTGGGTTTTTTCCCCCCAGCAAGTAAGTACCCGCATGAAAACAAACCTATATGAAAGCAACAGCAATAAAACTACAGTGGAATTGCTGTTGCAAGGAGATAGGGGGAGAGTCGTAAAGTAAAAGTGGAAACCAGGATCACAAAGACCATGTAGAAACCTGAGGAAAAACATTCTCCATCCTGGCTAAACCACATGTTCGAATAGTGATTGTCTTTTGAGTCTTTATTGCCTTATTTCCAAAGCTTTCATTTCACATGACCTAGAATTTTCTAAACCAATGCAAAAAGACAAATTACACACCTACCATCACCATTTCCATAGCCCAGAAGCACTGCAGGATAATTAACAGTTCTTCAGCTCTGGCAAAAGAAGTAGAACACACTTTATAGGACAGGGATAGCTAGGTGAAGCAATCTGCTGCTGAAGCTGTAAATCTCTCTGAATATCACAATAACTAAGGATACTACTTGAGCCTCACAGATGAAACATCATCCACATCATGTAGTGCAGAAAGAAAAATAGGTCTTAAAGAACTAATATGGAAAGAAAAACTAAAATAAAGGGGTAAAAATGCACAGACTGAAAATCCTGTAACCCTCTCAGAAGATCACATCATCCAGACCTCAGTTTCACAGTTTTGAGTCTACTCTGTGGTCAGCCAGTTCCCTTGGTTTTTAGCTATTGTGATCACTTAATATTTCTGAAATTTCCTTTTCTAGCCCATAACATCTGTCATGCGCCACTTCTAGGCCAGATCAGTACATTCACTTTCCTTTGCACCATTTCCTCTGAAATTCCTAGTCTGCCTCACTACAGAAGACAGGAGATTACCAAGTGAAACAGGGGATATTAATCAGCCAAGAAAGGGAAATAAATAAGAACTAAGCAAGCAAACAACCAAAAGATGGTCCAGCATCTATAACAGTATCTCAGATATCCATCTTATTTTTGCTAAGTCTAACTCTGAAGAAGTGTACCCAAAGTGGCAAATACAGGAGGAAGAGCATCTTGCTCCAGGACTGAAGAACTGGAAACTCTGCCTATTTCCCCATAGACTGAACACAACACAGTTTTGCAAATATACGAGTGAGACTGTTGGTCACCGATGGACCCATTTAGATACTCCCTCAACAATGAAATAATACACAAAAACAATGAATGTCCGAGGCAGAAAAACTAGTATTTTTGGAGAAAAACACCCAACAAAAAAGCTTGGGTGTTCCATCTTCACCTTAGTAAGTACAGGCCACAGAGTATCAATTTCCATTTAGCACTTGTTCTGTTTAACAAGGCTTGATGACTCTGGATTACTGGCCATACCTAGGAAAAGGGCAGCTGTCCAGAAATCTCTTATGAAAGGCTGGGGTATAACAGCCAAGAAAGAACCCAGGTACAGTGGTGCTATTTTCAAATATTTCAGACAAACCCATAAACATTTACTGCAGCAGCAGCATGCACAAGCCAGCTAAGTCAGCCTGATCAATTAATTTGAGGGTAATTTATGTATCAGATCAGCTGATTTTACACGGTTTAGTTTGAGAAAGGGGGAGTAATATAGTTGGTTTGTTTCTTTGCTTAAATGAGAAAAGGAACAGAAAGATACCTCTAGGCTGTTTCTGTTTGAGTGCTTATTACTTTCTGTACAAGCAAAAAACCTGTACTTGTGGACCCATGTAGACCATATTAAAAAAAAATATATATATATATGCATAAAATCAAGGTGTGAAGATACAGGGGCCAAACTGATTAATATCTGCTCTGAAAATATTGACCAAAGAGATACTAGATTAATGTTGATTCACATGGATTTCCCCCCACGCCACTTTCCTGAAAATGATCAGAAAGCATCTTGTTTTTAGACAGAAGGTGTTTCAGAATATCTGTGAGAAGTCCCAACAAGTTTGAAAGATTATTTCAAATTTTTCAAAGCCGAAATCACAGAAACTAACTAGGCAAGTAGTAAACACCTACGTATGTGTGAGCATACGTATACACAGAAAACTCCTGTTCATCAGGAAACAAATTACTCTTGTTGGCCTTAACAGACAAGTGTGCCAGAAAGATCATGTCTTTATTCTGGAAAAACTCTACTCATTCTAGTTCTATGCTTGATGTCTCAAAGCTGTATTTTGTAAGCCTAAGACTACAACAAACCTGGAGGAACAGCAGTGAACAGCTACGGGACAGAGAGCAAAGGGTTTAGTTTATGTTTTGCTAACCATATATAGATTGAATTGAATTTGGGTTAATAAGTGTTATTTATAGTAAAACGAAATCTCTCTCACTAAAGAAATTTGATTGTAACCATCACTAAAAGTTACTGTCTAGGAAACATCTATACACCCCAGAACTGAAGACCTTAAAAAGCAGCAATTAAGCAGTATCAGCTAGTCACTCAGCTTGTAAAGGGATCCTGGAGCAGCATTGTTTGCATATTCCATAAGCTTTACAGAAAAGCTTTTAGCATACTTCAATTCTGCCCAGAGCCATCTCCATTTGTACGACAGGAACCGTCCCCAGTCACATCTGATGGATGACAGATACCTTATCTCTCTCTGCCTGGTACCCAGCGTTACAGCCTAGAACCAACAGCACTCAGACTGCCTCCTCTTATACAAATACAGATCTCCACTTCAGTCAACACTTACCAGCGATATCGCAAAACAGTGTCTTGATAGCTGCTAGTTAATCATTGTACAATGCAAAATCAATTTCTGCTGCAAAATATTTTTTGAGATTTTATAAAGAAAATGTGAATAAGCTTACTAAAATATACTGAATGTGAACAAAACCAGTGGAAGCAGAGACAAAACCAGAAACTATTGCCTGAGGCAATCACTGGACGGCTAGAAAGTAGAGACACTTTGGAAGGAACAGTAATTCAGTAATTCCCCCCCTTCATTGCTTCCCAAGGAATTCCACTCTTCACCCATCCTAAAAGTTCCTAAACTGAATCCATCCAATCTAGGGATAGAAATAGTGACCAGTGATTTCACAGGAATGCCAAGACTTCAACTGCAACTTTACAGAACATTGAGAGGATAGGACAGCAAACTGTGTACACCAAACAGAACTACTGCTTTATCTTCAGAATTACTGTGAAATTGTAGTAGTAACAACTAACTGGGGGGGGAAAAAAAAAAAAATAAAAAAAATTACTCTTTCCTGGGATCTGCTATCCAGTCTTCTGAACTAGAAAGTAAAAGTTTTAACCTAGCAACAGAAAGATTCAGAGACAGAAAGGGTATCAGAAATCCAGGTTTCCACACGGTCTAGAAAAAAGCCCCACCAAAATATTACCTTCTGGCATTCTTTGGAAAAAGGTGAAGTCAGCTTTTCTCACAGGAGATACAAATACATGATTTACTAGAATGCAGACACCAAAGAGCAGAGAATAACGCATTTAAAATCTTTAGGCAATTGAAACTAAGTCTTTGCCTGTTCAAAAAAAAAAAAACAACAAACAAAAAAAACAAAACAAACAAAAAACCCACCTGATACACAAAAAGCTACAAATTTTTCTCTTTTGTCAAGCTGCCAGAGATCAAATGGCTGATCCAAGAAGGAAAACCAATGCATCGCAACGCAAGCCTACAGCTTTCTTTGAAATTCTTAAAACATTTTGCTGTGTAGAAGCACTGGGCAGATTCACTGCATTAGTAACACGTCGGTGACTAGTTATGCCCAAACACAAGATGTAGAATTGAAAAAAGAAAAATCTCCAACACTACTGTCTCTACTGGGTGTCAAAATACTTAAAAAAACCCTCAAGCAGAACAAACAGTACAGCTTCTGATTAAGATTGAAACACTTAGGGAAATTAATAAACTATAAATTATCTTGTCAGTTTACAGAGCACAAAGTTACTGTTCACACAGGTTCTGCATAGATAGTCTTAGTTTACACTGAAAGTAAATTCATCTACTTCACATTAGGTGAGACCAAATGAGGCATTTGTACTTTATTGGTAATAAATGAACACCTGTGGCCTCTCCCATGTAGATGGCTAGCAGCTACTCTTGAACAACCAGGTTAGTTCTCACCTGATCTTCTTCTTCATCCTCTTCATCTTCTGCCAACCGCTGCCTGCCCACTTCATATAGTCTGCAAACTGTATCCATGTTCATGGCATCCATGCTCCCTTGATTCTGAAGAGATGCCCACACAGCAGTTAGCCCCAGGAGTTAAGCTCAGCATTCATACTCAATGCTGTATCTGATCTCAATTACAGAAACATTACCAAAATCCTTCCCTCCCATTTATTAGCAGCAGTATAGTTAGCACTAAAAATTAGTCTTTTTGGTTTCAAGGACCAGCCCAGGAGTGACATAAATACCTACTTTCTGCTTCTGTCACCCACAAGTTACAATCCTACTAGTAGACTTAACAAAACCTTTACTGGATCCTTAACATGCTTTGGGTTAGTTCTCACCTAACCACACACCACTTCCTTTGAAATTTGCCTCCCTGTCATATCACTGAACCATATGCCTTGAGAGAATGCTAAAAGCTGTCATATAGCAAGAGCTGCAGAAGACAGCAGTCTGATGCCCCAGCAACCACTGGTGCCACATGCACTGAAGTAACATTTCCAGTGATTCCTGTAAAAGAAAATTTTCATGTCTTGGCCTCACAACCTAGACAACTCCAACTTCAGCAGTCAAACATGAAGCTTGGCCTACTACAAATTCTTGACTCACTTTTTTCCTTCTGTAAGGATCAGTGGTTCACAGAGTATTATGTCGACAGGATTTGAAATTAGTCACTATGTGTACATAGTCAAGTTCAAGAAATTGCATACTGACAACATATTTTTGGGCAAAGAACTGGACCCATTTGTTTAATTTTACTTCCTCCCTAACAAACCAGAAACTTCACTCAGTAATTTTTGCGTCAAATTCTTAGCTTCTGGGATTTTGCTAGGAAGACATGTGAAAAAGGAACCAAGAATGATTCACAGGGGAAGCCCCAGAAAGATTGCATTTCCCAGTTATTCAATAAAGTGCAAAATTTATTAGGAAATTACTGCTATAAATGGGAAAAAAAATGCATTTCTCCCTATGCTTGCAAGAAGGAAAACCTCTGCGTATATTAAAGTCGGAAGTGTTTGAAGAAGAGAGGCAAATGCATTTGGAAATTTAAGGAATCAGAGGCATAAAAACAAGACTGCTGTAGGTGGACAACAAAAAATTAGCACAGTCTTTACCATCACCAAAACACCACCACTGCTTAGGACATGAATTCAACAGTAGAAACTGCACAATCATCAGTTCTGAAGGTTTTAAGAAGAAACAAAAAGCACTGCGCTCAAACCACAGCTACAGAGATCAGAGTTTATTTTTAGCTCCTTTACCTCAATGACAGCCAGATAGCAGTCCTTGCTGTCTGTGCACAAGTCAAAGATATTCCGCTTTACATCTATGGTAGCTGGAAAACATCACAAAACAAAGTCAGTGGTTAACTGCATGTTACTTAATGCTCGCTGAAAGTAAAGATCTAACAATATCTGTCTAAAAGCAGATGACAAGGCACTGGGACATGAAACAAGAGCTGAAATAAAAGTGAAATGAATATTTGCAACCAATTCAGCCTGTAATAAAGAATAGAAATGTTGGAGATTTGTTACAAAAAAACCAGCCGGTAAGTTCTTAACCTGCTCTGCACAGTGCCTCCTCCCTTGATAACACATTTACTGGCTTCTCTAAGCACAGCAAACAACAGATATTCTTCCAGGATAGGTGGCAACCAAGGGACTGAGTTGTGAGCCCTGTCTCCTTTCAATAGGAAAAGCCATGTTTGTTTATGTCTGTAGCAGCAGTTAGCTTAGCTTCAGGAGCTTTGCAAGCTGGAGGCTAAACTGACAGCATTTTGAGCTACCAGCATGGGGAAATGCTGTTGGGAAAAGGAAAAAAAAATGAAAAAGAAAAAACCAAAACAAACAAAAAAGGCCCTTCCTGAAAGACCAATGACATCTTCGCCAACTGACCTACTATCTCAGATTATGCCCTACTTGGAAAGAGGAAAGGAAAATAAAGCCAGAACTGCTGAATGGTAGCAAGCAAGGCAATCACACACTGAACAGGATATGATATTTCAACCTATGTCAGTGTTAAACCCAACTCTTGTGCTTCAGTCAGAATAGGTTGTAGCAGAATTTGTTTTGTCACACATGCCAAGGAGAGGAGGAAGTGAATGTTACTAAGCAGAACTTTCAATAAACCTTCGAACCGCCAGACCAAGCTATTTGCTCCTCTCTTACCTATAGGTTTATAATCAGTTGCATTAAATGTTCTGAAAGAAGAGCCAAACGGACTTCTCATTCTCTCCTCCAGAAGGTCATCTTCATCATCTGCCTGCAACATAGCTGATACAAGGGATAATTATTCCCCAAATCCACCTTCCATTCGTCACTATCATTAGTGAACTTCAGATCAAATCAGACTTTGACATGAATTTTCTTTTTACTTAATAGCTTGGCAAAACCCATTTAATATCTACTTTTCCAGACCTGTCTTTATTAATACTGCAGATCATTGAAATTTAATATAGAGACAAAATTATTTTTCTCCAGCATCACCAGATCTGCCATTGTACGCATTTTCTTTTTTCAATAGGTTGATTTTTAATCTCACAAATTAGCTGTGATATCGCTGATGTTAGAGAAAACTGTCTTTGTCAGCAATACATGTAGCATAAACATCCTGAAAAAATTCCAGTTCACACATGCCAGTAAGGCCTGGAGACAGACTCTCTGAAGCTTCCAATTTCACTGAACGAGCATCTACTTATCTGAAACCAGAGGCGACAAAGGAGAGCAAAGTAAGACTGAGAAGTCCTACCTCCATACATAACTGTGCCAGTATAATTGAAGACTACACGACACTGATCCAGTGCAGGTACTGTGTGTAACAAATGGAAAGTTCGGAGGTCCCACTGAAAAAACACAGGCTAAGGAGCAACAAACAATTGAAAGTTTCCTTTTCAGCATGCTGGCAAACAACTGATTAATTGCGTTCAAGAAACCTCACCACCACCATCTTGTAAACATGAAAGAATCAGAGTCAGATTCTAGCACCACAATCCCTTCCATGTGTTCAGAATGAAAAAGCTATTAATCAAAATGTCATTGCCAGTCATGAGATGTTACCGCAGTAGCTTCAAGGTTGATCTTGGTAAGGGATAGGAAGACAGCAGAGGTACCACAGAGTATATTAGAAAACAAAATCTCTCTTGCTCTCTCTCTCTCTGTTAAGTATTTCCTCTAGGCCACATCAGAGGCAGAATCTAGATTTAAATTAGCCAGCTGTCTGACAGTCCCCACTTACTCAATTCACAGATGAAAACTGTTGTTACCATACATAACCTGTAACACAGCAGACGATTAATACAACTACTGCAAACAGCTATTTGTTTATCAGTAAAAATTCTTTAGGTCCCCGCACATCAGTTGCTGCAGTGGCCAAAGGATACGATTTCTGTGTTGACTATGACCTCTAGCCCATTGGGATGGAAAACACCACTGATGGTCATGTTGAATTTGTCAAACTTGTGGATGGCTTGTGCTGATCTGACATCCCAGAGGACGCCATCATTTAGGACAAGGTCATCAGTGGGGTTAAAGGTGGCACAGTTCTTCTTGTAGTTGTTGGCAAGATCTGGGTTAAACAGAGTCAATAGCTTGTTGCCAGTCTGAATATCATAGATCTTTTAGATTAAAAAGAAAAAGAAAGATTAGTCACAATTTGTAATGTACCTGTGCCTCACATCACCCCATGTTCCCCCTTCTAGATTGCTTCCAAAATCACCCCATTTCCCATGTTGTTTTTTTCATTTCAAGTGAGAACATTCCTAAGATAACCCTTCCTGCCAGTCCTTTAATAGTTTTCACAGCTGGAACCAAGTCTCAAAACACATTTTGGCCAGTACTTAGCTTACTGCAGGTTCACCGGTACATTTCAATATGATCAGGATTAGTTCCAAAGAAACTAACCCCATTATGAAAAGTGGGCTGTGAAACTGCAGTCGCAAGGTACTGCTTAGCCAGAAACTGTTTCAGAAATGGAGTCGTTTTCAGAGCAGATGGTATTTACAAACATAAAAACTCCAAAGCACAAAGCTAGGGAAAAAAGCCAGAGACTATAGAAAAGGAGTTAAAATTCCTGGCATTGACACAGAAGGGCAACTTTCTGAGCTTTGCCCAGACAAACTGTTGGAAGATAAAAATGGCTTTAACAAGTACAAAGCGTTTATGACCATCTTCTCAGATAAATTTGATCTGTAATATTTCTCAGAGCCTAGCTCTCATTCAAACCTAGAAAGGAAGAAATTCTTGAGTACTGGAAAACAAATCTGTTTACCAGATAAACACAAACTGATCTGATTTCCAGATAAACCCAAGTTAAAACTGGACAGGAATGGATAGTTTGCTTAAACAAATCAAGAGCAATAAGGAAAATCATAAATAATTTGAATAAGTTATGTTTCATGACAATTTTTTATGCAAATACTCTTCCAAAAGAGACAGTGCCTATAATGAATGCAAATCAGCACTGAGAAGAAGCAGAAGCACTCTGAAGCCTGTGTTTGTCAAATCTGCAGGTATTCATACAAACACAGCATTCTCTGAGAATATATTGGTAAAATTGACTTGCCTAAAAGCAAATGGCAGATTTGGGGTGGCAAAAGGAGGGCACTTCTAAGAAGGACACATTTAATAGGCCATTTCCCACAGCTGTTGACTGAGCTACTGTTTACAGTGGAACGTTTATTACTGTTACTCTTACTGAAAAATGAGGCAAAGGAGGCAACTTGGGGTAGGGGGAAGTCCTGCATGATCTTTCTCAGATGAAGAAAACAAGGCAGATTCTACAATTGCCCAGAACAGTAACCACAGAGGCAACACACTGCACACTGCTTGTGCTACAGTTGGTTTGGTATGGTCAAGTTTATAGCCTTAGACACAGGGAGAAGTTATCTGACACTTTCAAAGCCTTCCTCTAAAGCCTCTTAGCTCATCAGTTACACAGAGCATCATAGCACCAACATCTGCTAATAAAGGTCCTGTGAAGAACTATATTCTTGTTACAGCTTCACAACCATGACCTTTCCTGGTACTTACATGGGCAATGTCTCCTTTTGTGCCAATGACCCTATCCTGAGAGTGCTTGCTGAACTCCACATAGTGGTCATCAGGGAAGGAATGCCTGTAGAAAGAGTCAGTGAAGAAGTCAAGCGACTGCAGATTCAAACTGCCTGTGTGATCCAAACACTGCCCCCAAGACCTCCAGCAGAGGTTTCAACAATGCAGAAAACTAATATGTAGAAAAGACTTTCCTTTGCCACTAACCACGGCACACTACAATCCTAAAATGTTCCAGTGGCATTTGCAGGAAAATATCTGTTACAGACACAGCCTTTACAGCAGACCAGTGAAAAAAAAAAAAAACACAACCAACAAATTCACAGACTTGTCATCAAATTACTGCTGCAACAGAGTCTGCCATAAACATAATATTATTTAGAGGATTGAGGAATGAATGGCATCATGAACGTTCAAATGCATATGCGGGCCTCAGGCATGTTAAACTTTTTATCTGAAGAATGCCCTATAGCTGACCTAAAACAGGGCACACCAAAACTGTTGCTTACAACTAAGGTACAACAACAGTCAAACCTTTGAAAAATGAAGAGCCTTTCACCCATTTTTTATGTAAAGGAGCAATTGTGAATACTGAAATCAATTGTAAATAGCTGCATCCAGGTCTGAAATATCTTATTTCCAGGTCTGAAAATTTCACCATGCAAATCACCATGCTAGTAAAATTCTGTAACTGGCTAAAGAAAGACTGTCAAGATACTTTACAAACTTGAGAATAAAAATACAAACATATTCCTTCACCTTGATGGACAACAGTGATTTTACTGATCTATCTTGCTTAAATAGGACTTTAGGCAGCTAGGATTTAGCAAAGCTCTCTGTACCAAATAAAACAGAGAAGATAATAAACACAAGAAAGGGAGCACATTTTATTTTTTCACAAGAGACATTGTGAGAGCTGTGCAGTACTGTTCTCTCAGAGTTTGTTCTTAGGGTTCCTGCCTATATCAAATGCTACTTCTAACTGCAACAAACCCCACAGCTAGATCAGAGTATACCTACTTCATATCAAAGACAGACTTCATTCCCCACAATGCAGACAGTGGTTGGCTCCACGTAGCAGATGTCAACAATAAAGACCCATCCTGTATTTCCAGATAGGAGTGTAGAGGGATGAAGAGAAAAGAATACCAGGGAAAAGAGAGGTTATTAATTTTACCTGTACACTTTAACTTACACTTACGAGATGAATTTAGGAACTATAGCACATTTTGTGCTTACTAAACTCCTCCTGTAAGGATAAAGTCTAGGTGTCCAATACTATGTATAAGATAAAGAGCCCTTGGCAGACAAAGTAAAACTTTACAGATAATAATGGGAACTATCCAAGATGTTAATAGCAGATAAAATCAGGATAATATATGCCTGAACTTTCATGCCCTGTGAGTGGAGTTCATTCTGCTTAAAAATCAGCTACCTTTTATTTCTTGCTAGAATCATCCCCCAAAAAGATTTCTTTTCTCCAACAAAGGGAAGTTCTATAAACTTTGATATCTTATCTCACGCTTGTCTTAAATACATAGTCAGTTTAAGCATTTTTCCACTTCCAGACATACTTATTCGTTACTTATGAAAGCACACAGCCACTGTGCATCTTCTCTATTATCTTGGGAAGAAAAAATAATTGTAGAACTCAGTGAGCGAGTATGTAACTATTACAAGTACTTTAATGACAGTCATCACAGGCCACCCACTAGGTGCATTTTTAATGTACGCATCCAGACGGGCCCAAAAGATACCAGGGCTTAGGCTGTGAGAACTTCTAAAACTCAGAACAGGTCTTTGAATACTTACCCTAGATGGCTCAAGGTGCGTGATGGCAGAGTTGTGGCAGTTGTAACTGGCCTCTTCCTGCCCACTGAATACATTATAGAGTTTCAACTGCCCCGTGCAAGTGCCCAGCATTAAAAATCGTTCTCTTGCAGAAAACGCACAACATGTAAAGCCACTCTCATCCTCATTTGCTTCCCTGAACACAGAAATCGGACGGAACCTGGAGAAGGAAGAAATACAAGGGTCACCCAAAAGGGAAAAGTAAAACTGCAATGCTGTGTGACGATATTAAATCCAACCCTTAAAAATCACGTAGGTACAAGTCATAGCTTTCTTCTAGGACAATGTAAGTGTCAGTTGTAAGACTAGTGCTCAAGTGACTATGTTACAACAGTGTTTGCAAGGCTTTAGGGTTTGTTTTGCACTACTAAGTACTTCTGTTGAAGCACATCATTAAGTTGAAGCACTTGGAGTCCGCCTTCAAAACTGGATTGCTGGAAAATTTGTAACACTGTCACCTGGATAAGTACAGACAGCTAGCAAAAAAATTTCTAACGGCTCTGAAATACTCAACACAAGAAGGCATGGCACATCAGCCAAATAACCTCCTGTCATCATAACTTCCCAAAGTGATACTGGTTTCACTGTGAAGATGCTTTCATCTGTGTGTCATCTTTATTTTTATAACTTGACATCATCTTCCAATCTAACCTCAAGGCCACATAAAAAGGCTAGCAACTTGCGGTGCTGCGGATTCAGCTGCAAGAGCAAAATACGGATTCCACTGTCCTGCATCTGTCAGCCAACCATCCTCAAGGCTACGCTACACCCTCGCGTAAAACTGGCACTACATACTTACCTTCCAAAGGAGAACACAGAGCTATGAGCATCATTAGTCAATGTTGCTAACAAATGAATATTATACTTAAAATAAAGTGTGCTTTATCTACTACTCAGGGTCAGTACTAACAACGAGAGAAACACAACCACTTCTAAAAATGCCTTTCAAGGCTTTCCCACTTGTCACTGCCGAATTAAAACACTTTTCTCTTCAAGGATACTCCAGCATGTGACTGCACAGCCTGAATCCAGGTACAGCTTTTTGGCAGAAGGTACATCCTGAGAGGGATCAAGAGACATTTTTCCTTACCTGCTAAATATGAGGTGTCTATCAAAGCAGCCACCATCCACCCCTCCGTACTTCGGAAAGGCGGCCCTGCGGGTCAGCCGTGAGGTAAAGTTAGTTGGCGCCTGGCGCCTCTGTTTTGGCTCAGGGCACTGGTGGGGAGTAAAGAGAGAGAAAGGGGGGCAGGTGGCAACGGGGTTCTTGCAGCGGGCATGCTGCTCCCTAAGGTACTCTGTGATTATACTGTCCAGCGTGGGTGGGGAAGGGAGGTGTCTGTCCAGCTGCTTTTTGATAGCTGGGCTCTGGCTGTAGGCGCCATGGTCCGATTTTTGTCGCAACACTCTGATTTTTCTGCCGTTGCAGGGAGACGGCCTCTCCCTGACAAAGCTGATCCTGCCAATCAGAGGAGAGTTGCTGGCGTAAGAAGGGCCTGGAAGGGCAGGTGGACCTTGGGATGCAGACGGTCTTGCCTGAGCATGGACAGAGGTGGCAGTGGAACCTACAGAAGGGTGGCTACTCAAACGGGCTGAGATGCCATTAGCTATGCGAGGAGTGCGAGGCAGGGTCACGGGAGAGGCAGCAGCTGCAACGGGGGTGAAGGCAGATGAATGAGATGCTGCAGTCATGGGTAGGTCAGCCTCTTTAGTGAGGACAGATGCAGTTTCTCCTAGACCCTTAGAGATAAGATGGTTCCGAATCAGAAGCAGCAGCTCCTTCTCAGGAAAGGTGATCCTCGACTGGGCCACCACATCCGCTTTCTGCAACCGAGCCAGAGAGACGTCTGTGCCAATCAGCAATGGCTTCCCCGAAACACGCTCTATCAGCTCAGCAGCGTATTTGCAGAACTTCACATGCTCGCTGCGCTTGTCCTGAAGCACTGGCTCTTTCATCAGCTGCTGAATTTGACAGCTGCTGAAGAGGAGAAGCTTGCTGATAATCTGCCGGACAGTACTGCTGCGTGAGAGCCCCACCAAGGCTTTGCAGGCTAATGCTCGGATCTGATCTGCGTCTGTGATCGGCATCTTTATAGACAGCAGTGACAGCAGTACTTTGATGCCATTGTTGGACTGTACCACATTCCACATCTTCGCTAATGTGTGCTCACTGCTCTTGGGGGCCTGAGGAAGCTTTCGCCGAGGAGTTCCAGAGATGAATTTGCCAATGCTGGAGATCCGATTATCTGGACCACATACACAATTGATGATGATCTGAAGGGCTGATTTCTGAATCTCGGCATCATGGATGAAAAATTCACCCTCAGCAACTCCAAGGATGATACTAATACCTAGTGAGGGAAAGAAATAGTTTCTTTAGTACTCTAAAATGTTTCTTACACAGTCCATCAGACAAGTAAGGGAGTCTTCAACAAATCTGAGGAAAATAAGTAGTTCGTTTCATTCTGGGAATTTCCAAGTTCAGCTAACTAGTGTAAGATGTATTCCTCTACCTCCCTGGCAAAATGTTCCCCTACACTGATGCTCCTCCACTTCATCATCAGTAATTAGGGAGTCAAACAATCTTTCAGAGAAGGTTATCAAGCGTGGCCCAGAAACACAAAATCCGAGATACTTGGCACAGGGAAGGATGCGCAGGCATGCCTCTGATTCTTACTGCAGAAAGCAACTCTCTTGTATAAATACTAACAAAGTGGAAATGGAGAGGGAGGAAGGGGAAAAAAATAAACCATACCACAGCTTCCAAAAGGAGTCAGGCAAAAATGACACTTTGGGTTTGTTTTTTCTCCCCCCAGACACAGTTCCTGTTAGTTTCATGTCCGCTTCAAAAGATCAAAACCATCTCTCAAGAAAGAATTGGTGTTTTGTCGAGAGAAAGGTTTTGTGCAAAAGAAATTGTCTTTTGCCTGTATCTAGTACGCTGCCTGACTTTTATTTTTCTTTTCTTGAAAAAGTCACACCCCATTTAATGCATAACCCTTAATCTGATCCACGCACATCTCATTCATTTGCATACTCTGATTCTGCAGGTAGCCAATTAGAGCGTAAGTCCAATAAATAGCAATAATTATTCCTCTCCCATATTCTCAAATGCCATATCCCCAGGACACCTAAATTTCTGAGAAGTTGAGGGAACCCAATAGTCCCATTACAAAAGTAGATTTGCCTCCATCTGTATTTAATGAGCTCTTGAAAACAAGTGCAAGTCAAAGACCATGCCTTCAATTCATAATCCAATCACAGTGCTAATCATGACAATTTTAACCACAGTCTACTCTCCCATTTATTTGCATCCCTGACAATAAATCTGAATACATGAGTTATTTTAACCCTTGTCTCACTGTAGGTGAGAAGCAGTCAACTGAAAAACCATGTAGCAGAAGACAATTGATAAGTGTGTAAGTCATCAGGACCATTATTCAGCTTACCCACAGTGGAAACAGTAGATCCAGCTTCATCTAACACATCCACAGGTTCTGCCAGCTGCAACTGGATTTTAGGAACCACAGTCAGGATGGCTAGTACATCCAAGGCATATCGTACTGTGTCATTCCTGGAAAGCAACAACAGAAGAACTTCTTAGAGGTGTACACACAGAGTTGTTTCAATAACATAAAATAGTACTTAATCTACTTGACTCCAACGAACAGAAGTAAATCAGTCACTTCTGATGCATTTGATGGTGCCTTTTAGAATGTTCCACTCAAAGGGCTGGTCCCCACAGAAAGCAGTGTTCATATGCACACCATTACCTGCAGTCTGTCAACATCTATCCCACCATGCCCACAAGCTCCTAAAAGCACTGTAATTTTGTATTTGTAGAAACAAGAATGTTAAGACTTATCCACAAAAGCATTCTAAATTAAGCTTCTCAATCTAATCTAACTCTACCATCTTCATTGGGAAATACTGCTGTCTAAAATACTCTGTTGCCCATCAACTAGAAAGGAAGTTTTTATGAAGAGAAACTGTTTAGCAGTAAAACAGACAATTGTGATAGGGGACAAAAAGGCACCAGTTTAACAGAGACACAGGTGCATGGAAGATGAAAAGGGCTGTTAAGCAAGAGGTGGAAGAGCAGAACAATGCAAGAAAGGGGGGAAGATTTGTAAGTATGCATGGGAAGGTAGGAGTTAACCCAGGTAGCAATTAGGAAACAGCTGCAGAGAGTAAGAAACAGGAGAACAGGAACTACCCAGGAGAGCGCAACCTGAGAGAGGAGTGGGAGGCAGGGGATTGCAGAAGCAAAACAGATTTCAAAGTTCTTTAAAATTAGGCAAGGAGCTCCTGCAGGCAGCAAAAGTAGGAGGGAGGGAGTCCTGATGACAATTATACAGTTGATGACAACTAGTTACACCCGAGTGACTCGCCAGTGAACTTATCTCTAGAGAGGACCACAGCTTCCCTCTGGGGAGCAGGTGGTCATTAGGATAAACAAAGGCTGGAACTTTGCGCCCATCCTCCTCTTGAACTGGGGGCAGGATCCTAACAGTATCTTATCCAGAGCCTGGTGGCAGCTCCCCTTCTTTTGTAACAGCAAGGATGCTACCAATTTTTGGGGGGTAGGAAGGTGGAGGGAAGAGGTGCCCCGGAAAGATAATAATATCTTGATGCCCCCACAGCTTGTCTGTGGCCAAGACAAGGGAGAAACTTAACAGGGTCATCACAAGGTGAGCCCCTCCACCAGCATGTCCAGTTCAACAGCTGGTGGTGTACCAGCTCCCTGAGCAATGCACAGTAACAGTCTTTTTCCTCTTTCAAATGCTGGCTTGTTGCATATTCTACGTAACTCCTTTGCAGAGTTATACCTGCTCCGTAAATTTCAAAAACTAACAAATCAAAGTGATACACAGTGTCCTCCCTGGAGTCAGCTAAACTTACTACTACATCCAAACAGATGTTCCACCTGTTTCCAGGATTAAGATATGTCTTGATTTCACCCGATACTTTGAAGGTTTTGTAGCCTTTCTCTAACAAAAAGGTAAACATATTTTGAGACAAAGTGGCACAGAATTGTGATTAAGCTCTACTATGATGCCGATTTTTCTGAAATCAAAGGCCTGAGGTATTTTGGCTCTTCAGAAGTCTCATGACATCCTTCCCACTACCTCAAGATTTTAGTCCTGCTTTCCACAGTGTTAACTTTCTCAAGCACTGCATAGCCATAGCACAGGCCCTAACAGCACTAACCGGTATGTGCCTGTTTTAAATTATATCAGAGAGGTAGAAAAACCTAGAAATTCAACATCCTGCCCAAGAGTCACAACTTGGTGCGCTAAAATACAGTACTACAGCAAACAGCTCACCTTGCATAGTATGTCTTCCAGTTGCATGCTATTGAAATGAGCTGAAGCATGAGTTGGACACATGACAACTTCAGAAAAACCTCTGCTGGCTCCCAGTAGAGCTGTGCTGGACCATACTCAATCAGGAACTCCATCATCTCCACAATCTGCTCATGAGTATACGAACAGGCCTGCAGGGAAAGGAGTTGGAAGGATTAGAAAGAGATCACAAGGGTTACAGACTTGCACATCAAGTCCCCCACTGCTGGGATTTAACTGAAAACTGTATCCACAAAGAGCAGACCACCACTGTTTCTTGAAGATTAAGTATTTACTTTCTGTTTTATTCCCCAACTATAAAAGAGAACACAGCAATTGCCACTATGATATACAAGAAAAAGCTTAAGAATAATATCCTTTAAATTTCTTTGCAGTCCTAGAAGGCTTAGGCCAACTTCAGCAGAAAAGTTACATTAAATTAGAATTCTAATCTGTTTTTAATCTACTAATCTAGTAGTTACTAGGCTGTCACTCAAAACAAATGTATGCTAAAGCATTAAAAAAGCTGCAAAAAATACTCAATTACAGTTTCTGAGTTCTGACTATAAAACATACTAAAGAAATTCTTAACAAGCTTGCCTTTCAATATTTTTTTTACATAACACAAGAAGGCAACAGCTTATAGACATTTCTTTAGTTATAGAAAGTAAGTGATTTCTGCAGAAGCAAAAAACCTCTTATGTTCTCTTATTTCACCTCTTCTAGAAAATCATCATAAATTAAACCGGAAACAACAGGTGAATGTGCTCCCACAAAACAAGCAGCCATCAAATTCAGCTTTTGAAAAAATCACTTTATAGGGAGAAAGTAGGAAAAAAAAAAACACTACAAACATTGCCAACACAGGAATCTCCCAGCTCATTCCTAAAAACCTATGGTGTCCAAAAGACACTTTTCAGTTATCATTATCAAATCAAGCTTATTTACAAGCTTTTCAACATTATGCACTTTTCTATACATACAGATTTTGTCCTTGCAGAGACTAAAAGCATAGAAAAACCCATGAGTATCAAAAATAACCTGCTTTTAACTTAAGTTTTTGAGAGATGGAAGAGGAACCACAGCAGATGAGTGGGAATCTTGATCAAATGTAGTTCAGATGAACCTCAAAGGCTCTTCTGTATTTTTCTATTCCAGTATCATTCCACAAAGCAGGGAAAAAGCACAAATAAAAAATCCCTATCCCTAAAAATTGCACACTGCTTAGTTATTCCTCTGCCTTCAAAGGACATCCACATATTCCTGCAGCTTGGATTCACTTGAAAAAATGCAACAACCATGTTAAAATCTTGCAACATGCTACTCACCTTGTAGGGGGGCTGTGGATGGACCAGAATGCCACCTTCAGTGCGCTGGAGTGACTGCTTCACCTGTTCAAGTTTGATAGCAAGGTGAGCCTCAAAGTATCTACGCAAGGCCATGCAGGTGTGTTTCCCAGTCTGGCGACTAGCAAAGATCTCATCATCACTCAAGAGGGCTCCTTGGTCTTCCAGGTTTAAGATCTCAAGAGTGCTTATCTTCAGAAAGAGGTTGGGTAGGAAAAAAAAAGTTTCATCAGCTCACTTTTCAGGAAAAAAAAGCACCTACAATTCTTGCTGCACTTGTACTAAACACAGAAAAACTTATTTTGCTACGCAAGACATACAAGCACACTCTCTGAGAGCTGACAAAAGCTGTCTGAACAGAGAAGGCTATTTGCAGGGATAAATAGTTAAGTCTAGAGAGAACCATTCCTCCTTCTTCACTATCTACGAAGCAAGAAATCCAGAACTTACATCAATGTAGATCTGCAGGCAACGTTGTACCTAACACTGTTAGGTGTTCTATTACACAACACGAGGTGTGCTTACACTCTGCAGTGCTGATGTCCCTGAGTCAGTACCGACCCAAGCTATTAGGGCTGCACAGCCACGCCATGCAGACGTACCAGCTTTTGTACATGAACAGTATAATCTGCGCTCACAAGGTACTGTGATTACCACAGCACAAAAACAGCTGTACCCCTCCCGGAACAAGGCTGGATGTATCCGCATGGTAATATCACACGGGTGTGGAATGCAAGAAACATTTTAACTACCACCAAGTCACCACTGTTTAAGTGCTGCTTAACCCAAGAGTTGCACCAAAAACTCTCAAAGGGTAGCAAGTCTCAGGGCAATGATCATAATAATAAGAAAAAAAGACTAAAGGTGAAGGGATCCACACATCTGTTGCTTACAAAATTCATCCCATCTCTCCATCTCTTGGGAACTTCGGAGAAAAGAGCCCAACAAACAAAATAAAGAATGGAACTCTCCACAGCTGCACTATAAAGGGTGGAAAACCTGACACTAAAACCCTGCTCACCACATAAAACTACAAGCCTTACCAGGTTAACCAGACGTCGAAGGCCATCATGCCTGTCAAAGAGCTCCAGGACAGCACGGAAGGAGAAGCAAATGGAGAAGAACATGGTAGCATGGCAGCAGCCTGAGGCATGGGAGCACTCCATTAGCCATAAGGTGTAGTTTACTACATCTGAAAGCACATTATGGGGGTGCATGCACACCTAGAAAGCAAAAGAACATTCTTGAGAAGGACTTCAAACAGATTGGTGAAGAGAATTTGTCCAAGAATGAGGGCAAACAGAGAGGACAAATATTAGTTACTCCCAGCTTGAATTGAGACATCTGAGACATGAAGTAAAACGTCCCATTTCCAAAGCAGTAAAAGAAAGCCGCAGTGAGACTAATAAAGGCCATGATGTGGCAATGTAGGACTAGCAATTGGGGCATTCCCAGACCTAAACATAGTAAATACAGCAATCTTCGTGTAGTGTTAATTCCAGAGAGTCCTTCTCAATACCACTTCAAGCTACCCAAAGAATGCTTTGCTAGAGGCAGCGAAGGAAGAGAAGTTTCCACTAAAGAAACAAAAATTCTTCTCAGTGTAACAGTATCATACACTATGTTGAAGTTGTAGCAAACTCTGAGAGCGCTGAAGTCTAGGAAAATTGCAAGGATCATCAAATGCAAATCTAAAGCTTGACTTTGTCTGGAAACAGACAATTGAGCTTGGTCTTTTTCTTTTCTCAGACCTTGCCTCCGAGACACACAGACCATGTGCTCAGAACTGCACTTTTGCATACATTTGTTAGCTTCTAACCATAAGGAACTCGGAACCCCCTGCTAGGGTCAGCACCAAGAGGAACAGCACAGAGAACTGAAGTATTGGCACCAGCTGCTATATGCCAAGTTAGCAGATTTTTTTTGTCTCTTCTCTGCTGGTGTTGGACATACTCAGAGAACACAGTGCTACCAACTCCAGCCTTCCTTCCACCTCAAGACCTGAGGCTTGGCATGAGTGACAAGGGACTGCCCCTTGAAAGTGGAGTGGCTTCCTCTAAAATCCAAAGACAAGCGAGGTATGTACCACCGAAACCTGCTCTACCCAGTATCTGTAGATACTGGGGATAACATCTGCTGCATGGCTTTATGACATGGCCTGAGGATGTCAGGCAGAAGGAATCCTCATGAAGCACCCTGCCACAACTTTTTGTTTTCATTTTGAACAATCACGCAAGCAGCAAGTGGAATCAGGGGAAACAAAATGAAGCATAGAGAGTTTTCTCATTACAAAGTTCAAAGAAACACCAAAGCATGTCATATGCAGCCAGGGTCTATCTTTCTGACACAATGGGCAAATAAAAGTGGTGGAAACATTATGCCCACTTCACCTTTCTCGCCCTCATAAGGGAGAAGCAATACAGCGCACAGCCAGCCCTGATCAACTGCAATTACCAAGAGGTTTTTGAACTTGCTCATACAAATGCAAGCAGAATTCATACAGATGCAGCCTTAAACAACCACTACCAGTCCAGCCCTCTACGTGCTCAGGAGTGTTAAGCATATTAAACCACACCACACACAGCACCAAAAACTAGAACAGAATAAGTAGAAATGTAACGTTACTAGTTTAACTGCTTCCATTTTCAGCTGAAAAAAAAACAGGTAGACAATGCCAGGGACACACCAGGAATCAAAAGCCATCACTCAAAGCAATACAGAGTTGCAAGGCTTAAGGCTACAACTTTGCAGTTGTTTTCAATGAATCTTAGAGCAAGATGCTCCCATATGCCAGTACTAATGCTCACAAGCTGAAAGTTCATCTTTTTTTTTTCTTGGCATGGTAGCAACTTTAGAATAAACTGGCTCAGTTCCTAGATCTGACTCAGCACACACTGCTGCTGCCAGTAGAAAAAAAATAAAAGAGGAAATAGAAGGTGTTCAAACGCACATTCACTTTGTTCACTGTTCAAAGCACCTGGGAAACTGACCCTTAAGGGCAGACTGCCATATCAACTTGTCTGAAGGGACACTTGCTGGAGGAACACTATTGAACTGAGAGGAGGATTTCTTTTAAGAATTTGTTTTTATGTTAAAATATGAGGTAAGGAACTTTATCTTCATTATCAGCTGTTTTAATGTTTATAAGCTCAGGCCACAGAGAACCCTTAGTGTTATTTGTTTTGATTTTCTACACAATGCAGACCAGACCTGCATTAGTCTTCCGCTGCACTCTAACACCACCACAGAAGTTGCACTGCTGTCTGGAATCTGACTGAGGTACTGTGTAACACTGAAGCTATCCACACTGGGACTGTGCATGGAAAACAATCTCAAGTACAGGAGCCCACTGGAACAGACATGAAAGGAAAGACAAACGAGAAAGGAGGAGTTTTCCCTTTTTTTGAGGGAAAGAAGGAATAATAGGATTAAAAGGGTGATGAAAGTATTGAGACAATGCCAGCAAGACAGAGTTCTTCAGGTTAATTCCCTAGGAACTGAAATCCACACCCTTGAAACAAAACACTACAATACAACATTATTTATGTATTTCCTATTGCCTCTAAATAAATTTGCTTTTTAACTTAGGAGATGCTTATTCACTGTGTGAACACAAGCAGAAACACTAAGAAAGGACAGAAATCACTGCAGTTAAATTAAAAGAATGCATCTTACCCTCTCCATGGCATCTTGATTGTAAGACAAGTAATATAAACACATGGAGACCCCTGTTGCTGCCATGGAAGGACGAGGAATCTCCAGCAACTTCTGCACTCCTCCATGAGCAACAAACTCCGTTGCAAACTTGTTGTGCAGCAGCAATGATGCCAAATGCTAGGGAAGGATAAAAGCAGATTAGACGGGAATTCTGCGGACTGCCATCAAGTCCACCCCCTACTCCACACAAAAACGGATGGCACAAAAAAACCCAAGTGCTTTGTCCGCCTGATTTCTTCCTCCTATTACATTTAACTGCAGGATGTAGTATTTATCCCAATGACAAAAGCAAAAAAGGCATTATCACTTTGTTTTACACATCTTGCAAAAGAAATACAAGAAAAGCACAGCAACTCTGAAATTTTCCAATAGACCACCTCAAGTCTTCCTATTCTTTTCATATTAACTCACTCTTATCTCTAAGAAATATCTAAATTTGCATTCACACTTTGTATATGACTTCTTGCTGGCAAGAAAAAATTTACAAAATGAAGTTTAAAGGCTATTATTAATACCAAAGTCTGCAGCTGCACTGAAGTTTACTACACTTCACTTCTCTGTATTACCAACACCTTAAGAGGAAACAGTAAGAACCGCTGTAAACCCCACCCCACTCCCAAAAGAGGTAACCTACACCTTTTGTAGGAACATTGCTCCTTAGAAATACGTTCTCAGACAAACAACAATGAAATGGAGAGAAAGATGACACCGGAGGACCAGAGGCAGAGAATTAACTGTGAAAAAGGGGAAAGAACGCACAGAAAAAAATATAATTTGTGCTGCTGCACTGTACGTTTGGCTTGAAGAAGGTTATTTTGCATGATTTTTTACCTCGAGGAGGTAACCTAAAGACTACTCACACAAAACTATTGTATTTCAAACATTAAGCTCAGAGGTGTCATGCTGGGGCTTCTGGGAGTAAGATGCTTATGCTCCTTATCCCTCACAAATGTCCCTTGAATGACAGGCAGTGAACAACTCACGAATGCCATCTAAGGGCAGCAGGAACACACGTGTTTGACAGAAAAAGAAATTACCATCTTCAGATAGGCAGATGGCAGGTGAAATTAATGGCACTTCCTGCACAATTAAGATCTTTTTACCCGCTCCCCCCTTTCCTCTTTTTAAGTACTTGAGAGTTATAAAAACAAAACCACAATACATTAAAGTTGAGTGAAATCAAATTCCAATCCCAGCGAGTTCTGCAAGATATACAGGCCTAAAGATGAGCATTTGCCTTTGACGCACGCAGCAGATAAACGTTGTAAGAGCATTGAATATATATGGTACATTTTATGCATTATGAAAGTAATTTACCTTAAGGGCCTCAAAAGTGAGCAGCACATCATTGGTTCGCTTCAAATCGATGTAGTACATCATCAGCTCCCTTGATCCCAGTTGCATAAAGATCGGTAGTAGCTGAGAAAAATAAAATTGGAGAGTAGCTGAATCTTTCGTGGGAAATACAAGGTCTGTTTTGGTTTTTACTCTCTCAAACCCCCAATTTTCCCCTATTAGCAGATACCTGTTATGAGAGGTCAGTGGTAACCAGCTCCATCCATAGGAAGCAATAAAGGTTAACAGACCTCTTGTAATACATCTGCTGACTGCAGCAAGGTGCATGACAGCTGCCACACGGAAATCTTAAGACTCTCCTTCAAGTGCGGCTATGGCAAGTCCACACAGATACCACCCTGGCGATAGGTTCCACTTTCCATCTGTGCAAAGACAACTACCCAACAACTGAACAGAAAAAACAGGAGAGCAGGGCAACAAACCAAAACCCTTCGCATAATTCTTTGTGTAACAGCTCTATAGTATTAATTCCTATTTTTACATCCTATTACAGCTTGCATATGAAGTGATCCAGTCAGCATGCAGAGTATTACAGGGATAATGGTTTCTTTGGCTCTCACAGAAGCAAGGCACAAACGTGCATGCACACATAACATGTATCACAAAGCGAAACTGTGTTGCTTTGTTTTATTTCAAATTAAGTTAAACCACCTAAAAAAAACGATTAAACAGAGATAAAGGTGGCCTGCAGACCTATGCTAACCTTTTAATTAAGTTTTACAGGTTTAAAAAAAAAAAAAAAGAAAAAGGAAACACACTTTGGTTAGTCTGACACCAGACAACTACATTGTCCATGTAAGTAACAACAGCTCTCAAAAGCATCTGCGTAACATGGGCACTGCCATTTCTCATCAGAACTAGTCCAGAGGTTACACACACCATTTCATTCAGAATTTCAAGCCCGTTGTTTCCTCAGACTTTTAATTGCAGGAGTCTATCACATCCCACAGAGGAAACAGCCTGTATTTCAAACAAAGTGACTTGCCTTGTGTCGTGTAAACAATCACCAATCTAACAGAAACCAGGAAAAAAGTTTCTAGTGCCATGCTCCAACTACTAGACCACACACCTGCTAGGCTCAGGCTTGAGTATTACCTACCAGGCAATACTCAAACAAATTACTTCATCAGTTTGAAAGTCAGCAACAACTCAGGAAAGGTTATTGATCTCAATCATATCAGGAAATATCCGAGAGCAATATAACAGTTCTGCAAATTTTTCCCCACACCACCACTCACAGTTTTGTCAGGAGAATTCAAGCACAGAGTGCTTCCGCCCACCTGCATATGCTCACCTCTTGGTACTCCCCTAAGGGAGTCAGGTACTGAAGAATTAGCCTCTGCTCTATGGCGGGAGTCAAAGGGTAAAGTGTATAATTAGTGCCAATCACCCATGGGGACATTTCTGACCAGCTGCTGTTGGACAGTTCAACAAACATCCGTTCTGGTTCTGAAGCAGAGAAGCCCAGCTTTTGCTTGGCCTTCCGGAAGCCATCTCTTTCATGCTGCTTCCCTAATTTGCTTTTTCTCAGTCCCCCATCATCTAGCTTTGTAGCAGAGTTTACTCTGCTACTGGTCTTGTGACTTGAATCAAGATGAAAGGAGATCTCCATATCCCCAGAGACTTCCTCTTGCTCTCCATCTACTGCCATCTCCCCATAGTCCATATCCACAGCCTCTTCATCTAGAGGCAGTAGGGGATCCGATGGCACTTTCCGAGGACTGGGACGCTTGTTTTCTTGTTTTGTAGTCATTTCAGTAACCTGTAACTCTCGTAGCCGTCGGAGCACCAAGGCCACCTGTTTCACAAAAGAAGCATGCGTGAGAATCCACTTCTTGCTTTGATCGTGCCACTCGCATCAGCCACATTTGTTGTTCTTAGCATATAACCAACTCCACAGCATAAGATGTCAAGCATGCTATGGTGTACATTTGCCCAGAGAAACACTGATTTCAAAGTCAATAAGAAAATGCCAATCTTTTTTGCTACAGCTACTGTCCTTCTAAAATACCAGCACCTAGTCTCCTGAATGAGAAAGAAGTGGCTTGAAAGCCATTAAGGGCAGATGAGCTATATTGGTGCTAACAGAACCACACACCATCCTCCACCACTCTTCCATCACCTCTACCTAGCCTCGAGTAAGGGCAACACTCCCTTTCGAAGCAGCAGCTTTGATAAATCGCAGCTTCACTACGGCCACGCTTTTACTTTTAAAGGCCCTATGTGTGTAAGAATTAGAATTCACCCATGCTTGAACACACCTTACGCTGCCCTGGGAGACAAATTTGCCTACCCTACCTTCTTCCAAAACTCATCTCATACAGAATCAACACTAAACTGGTGAAAGGTTTACAACAGAAGTAAATGCAATTTCATATTAAGTTGTCCCCACGCTGATTTACCTTTTCATTTTAAGGTCTCTGTCCAGCAAGTCACAACATGCCATAGTTGCAAAAGTAAGGCTTCTGCAAGTTTTTCTTTAAGGGGACTATGAATATGAGTCCCATTAAAAAGTGCAGTATTTGCCTTCTTAGGTTTCCACTGGCATTTTTAACACAAGTGGTATAACACAATAATCAGGCCGCAGCCTCAGAAATGCACTGTCAGGAAAGGATGGAAAGCATGAGCTACTGAGTCTTAAAGATTATTACAACCACTGTACTACCCATATATTAACTCACGAATGAGAGCTCCCCAGAAAAAAAATAAATAAAGGTAAAGGCATCTGCCCTCTAAAACAGGAAAGTGATCAAGACATTACCAATTGTGAGTTCTCGTCCCTGTAATTTGCAGCAATATCCTGGTTTTCCATAGCTCCTCCTAATAGCCCTGTTGCATACGTCCGTAGCGGCTGATCAGCCTCTCGCGCCCACTTAAAGAGATTTTCAACTATGCCTTCCTAGAATGAAGAAAATAAGAAAGCAATTCCAAAAGTTATATTTAATTTTTAACTTCTCAGTCCCAGTGAAAGCATCTGTTGGTTACAATTCTCCCTATCTCTAGTAATAAGCAGGCTAGATTTCCTTCCAATTATGTACTGAATCAAGATTTAAAAGTATCTGGAAGAAAAAAAAAAGGGGGGGGGGGGAATCTAATATTTTAAGATGCATAAAACTATTTCCAGGCATCAGATATTCAGAATCAGGATTTGCACACTTGCGAAAAATCTTCTGAAGTGGCCAGTCAACCCACTGCCTCGAAAGTAGCAAAACATTACAGGTATAAATAGATCAGTCAAAACAAACAAGCCCAAAGCTCCTGTCAGTTTCACTAATACAAATGTCCAACAATTTAGCAGATTTCAAAGAATCCATGTTAAGCTTCCACCAAGTAGAATGGAATTTAGCTAAATTTCTTACATTTCACTAAAAGCTTACTAGGGCTAAATTGAAAAGTCACTTAAAGAAGCCAGCTACCTGGTGCCAGAGGAACCCTTTACACTAATGACTGTTCACCAACCAAAAGAATAGTTCTCAACATAGTCAGAAATCCATAATGTTTGGTGAAGAGAAAGGCATGCAAGTATACCAATCTGTACACATGCAAATCTCGATGCTAAATACAGTTAATACTTTTAACAGTAACAAAATCAGTAGTGCTTCAACACAGACTGCCATGCGGTTTTTCTTAAAAAGGCTGGATAAGCGTTAATTAAAATTAAAACAGTCAATTAAAAGACAATGGGTTAGAATGAAAGAACCGTATTTTTCCTATAAACGACCACTGGGTTTTGAAACATTATACAACACCACATCATTGTCACATCAGGAATCTTGCACATAATTTGAACCATAGGCATAATACAATAAAAGATCAGTTAAAACTAACAAACAACAGACATACATTTCAATGAGAACTCTCAGCTTACAGATTTTTAAAGAGTTGCTTGTTATATATTTAAAGAAAAA
>Ga0181612_119936_pt1 | contig 39776 bp, 16 predicted proteins | sample HoacroProtozoa21_FD_119630 | JGI IMG/M metagenome (GOLD analysis project Ga0181612, IMG submission 119630) | Hoatzin crop microbial communities from Cojedes, Venezuel. Combined Assembly of Gp0051906, Gp0051904, Gp0051908
ACTGAGGGAAGGGAAATGTTTTTTTTTTGCAGAGATAAATCAGATATTGTATATCCTGTAGAGGTGTTAAAGATTTGAAGGAATATTAGAGTACATATAGTCTGGTCTGCCTGTATCTTATATTTGTATTGCCAGAATGCTTTTGGTAAAGTCTCTCACCAAAAATCCTTAAAGAAATGTAGAGATCCTTTTGATAAGGAAGAATATGCTTTTCAGGGCTGATGATGACTTAAAAAGAGAAAATGAAAGGTTAGAGTAAATTGTCAGTGTTTAAAATGGGGAGAAGTCGCCACTGAAGACTGGGTGCCACCGAGTGTAGGATGAAAACTGAAGTAACAGAATGTGCTGAGAAGATTAAATGATAGAGGATCTTACGATAAATGAAGCCATGGTTTCACCTTTGGCGGCCACGCAACATTTGGTTCTTGAACACCCTATTATTCCCGCCTTCAGCTGCCTGTTTGAGCTGTCGTATTGTCCTGTTGTCATACTGACAAACTTTGCTTAGGTGTCTCTGCAAGGTGAGTTAGATCAGGAAGCTGATTCAACTCAGAAATAGCCTCATGAAAGTAGGAAGAATGGGGCAGTGTAGGACTGGGGAAATGAGCTGGGCCCCCTCAAACCAGCCCTGTGGCTGGAGGAAGATGAAAGGAATAAAAATCTGTGTGACTGCGTGATAAAATTGCAGATGAGATCCAAGTTTGAAAAATGCAAAGTAATGCATTTTCCAGTATGGAGAAAAGGAAATCCTTATTATACATATTCAGTGGAGGAGCTGAATTGGCTAATACCATGCTGAAAATAGGTCTTTGGAGATAGTGTGGCTAGGTCTTAAAAATTTTTCATCAGCATTGATCAATGGGGCAAACAGTATTTGGGACAATTAGGAAAGGAGGCAAGCAAGAACTATAGTCATACTATTGTATAACTGTGTAAGATGGTACGTATTCCTTCTCTTCAGCCCGGAAAGGTTGTAAATGAACTAGAAATAAGCTTGAAAAGGGGAACAAGGGTGATTAGAAGTATGGATTAAATACATCTGAGAATGAATAGTCTAGATCTGGTCAGCATAGAAGAGCAGTTTCTGTAAAGGAGGCATATGGTGCAGTCTATGAGACCATGAATTGTGTGAGGAAGGTGAGTGTGGAAGGATTATACATTGTTTCTCATAATGCGGGAAGTGTTTTGTAACACGGTGAGATTATTGGGTTTATAACTAATCAAGAGACATGGTTTTTTTTAAATGATGCACAGCTAAACTCTGAAACTTATTGTTGTGAGGATTTTGTGGAAGCCAAAGACTAGAAGGGTTTAAAAACAAATTAGGCAAAATCCTGGCAAAAACTCCGTCACTGCAATGATGTCGATACAACTTCCGATTTGGAAAGTCTACATTGCCAGTTGCTGAAAGCTAGGAGGGTGTATCAGAGCAAGATAACTCTGTATCTGTCCTTTTCTTAGTTTTTTCCTTCCCTTGGGCATCCTCTGTTGGCCCCTGTCAAGGACCTGGTTCTATTTTACGGGGATTTTTGATCTGACCCAGTACATTGCCAGCACGTTGCAGTTTGGAAGCAATTAATCAGAATCTAAGGTTATAGTAAGGTACTAGTTCCTTCAGTTGGACAACTGAACAAGTTGTCAGTTCCGTTTGCAGCAGAGAGCGAGCAGTTTTCTGCTGAATGGCTTTGCAAATGGTGTGGTGGGGCCTGGAGCTGGGACAAGAGAGACAGGAGCCCTGGGGTAGCACAAAGTTGGGACCAAGGCTGCCGGCAGTGACACTGGCTTCTGCTCACATGGGAAGATCTGACATCCTCCAGTTGTCCTCCTGTTCGTTGCCATCTAGCCCCTTCTCCTCTGATGTACATTGTTTGACTTTGTGCCAAGTAGATCTAAGCGTCTTAGGAAATTTTTTCCCCCCCTTTGGTAGGATTATTTTCTGTCACATTAGTGAGCTGAATCAGGTTGCAGAAGCAGTGCCGTGTCTGGGAGTCACTACAGACAGCCTGTCACACGCTGCGGTGCCTACGCTAATAGGAAATGCTAGAGAGGGGAATATGTCAAAGATGCTGTCTCCTGGCAGGAGCTCAGACAGTTATTTCTGGGAAACGAGGATTCGGAGCCTGAAAAAGGTTTGGTTTTTTTTTGTACTCGGGCTCTAAAGCTTGTTTAGGGCAAACTTTTGGAAAGGAGGAGTCCTGGGATGCTACTCCTGGATTGTTTCACCGTTATATGCAATGAGTGGGAAACTAGAGGCAGCATGGGGAATGGTGAACATCCTTAGTGATCAGGACTCTGTCCTCGTGATCAGGACTCTCTTGATAGATACTGGTGGTATTTTTTCAGTTCATCACAACAAGTAGTTTTCATGGGGTAAGCACACCTAGCATAGTGGACCTTTTCAAGGAGGGAAAGGAATCGAGGTAGCCACTAGACAAACACATGGTTTCAGGGTGCCCAGGAGCACCTAGGCACCTTTTGGCACCTAAATACATTTTTTTTTTCTACCCTGTGCAAGAATAACTTGGGATGACAGTTGAGTCCCAAGTGGTTCATGTATTTTGTGTTTGAGTCAAATTTACAGAAGAAAAAGCTACCCACTATGTATGATTAGTCAATGATATCGTCTTCTTAGTTCCTCAGTCTTTGCTCTGTAATTCTATGATTCCTTATAGCTAGTTGTCACCTTTTGCTATGTAAGACAGTGAGAAGGAGCCATCATAAAAGCCTAGTGTGAAACTATTTATTATGAAGGTGCGCACAGTAGACAATACGAGGGATTTTGATGATCTTAGTACTTTAAGCAGAAAGGAATTGGGAAGTGCATGTCTAGCAGGAGAACTTCTTTAGGAGTGAAGATCAATAATTTTCTTTTGACAGTGAAAAAGGCTTTTCTTTTTTTTAAATTGTAAAAGGCAGAATATGTTAATTTGTTGTACTGCAAAATAGACTTGGGTGATGTAAACATTTTGTTGAGGTACCTGCAAGATAAGTTGTTTTGACACTGGGAATTTGGTAAGGCTTCTGGAAAGCCCACGTAACCCGAAAGAGTTTTCATCAGTTATTTGTAAAGTCGCTTTCATCCTAATGACATTGGAAGACTAGGTGATATGAATTATCGAAACAATGGAGTGTTTCGAATATATGACAGGATATATGGTCGTATATATATCTCTAACAGATGCATTAAGTAACTGAGATTATAAAGAGACAGGTTTGTATATTTGAGAAATACTTCTGTAGAACTTTTTTCAGAACGTTACTGTTGATAATTGCTGGTTGTCTGGTAGTGTTAAGGCAAGAAGGGTATATCAAAGGGATAAAAAATACTTGCAAGGTTTTATTTTATAAAAATGCTTGTATTTTAGTGATAAAAAGAGTAGTAGAGGTTGCCTCTTGGTTTCTGCCTTTTGTCCGAGTCCTTTTCTAATCACTTGAGTGTAACTGGTCAGTGTCAAATCTAGCAGAAATGACTGGTGTTCCCAGGTCAGAAGGCTGGGACTGAGGGCCATAAAGGCTAAGAGGAAAACTGAGTCACTGCACAGTGGTGATGCCAAAGAGATCTCTCTTGACAAGGGAGATGTTGTCTTAGAAGGACGTCAACAACTTCGGTTGATTCTCCACCTGGATTAAACACTACACTGGAGGTTGTGTCAGTTCCACAGCTGCAGGTCTGGAGACAAAGCAGGCCAGATCCCTTCTGTTGCAACCAATGTCCTACTGATTCTGTAGGCCGTGAGAACATCAGAGGCAAAGGAAGTCAACGTCAGCTTAGCAAAGGCATAGCCAAATTCTGAAATAAGTCAAAACTATGGTAGCTCTTACTGACTTCTGTCTACTGGAGATCAATTCCCCTACAGCAGTGGTGGGATCAAACCATGAAATGTGAAATGTATGAAGAGAGAGGACAGCCCCTGCTGTGAAGGTGACGCAACTTTCTAAGTCCTCTCAGGCTCCAGATACAGCTTTGCCTTCAGGTTTTCCCAGAGTGTGGCTCTTTGAAGCTGATTAATTACAAAACCTGTACAGTTATCTCAAAGCTGCTGTTTCTCCTAGAGGAAAAGTGAGGCATGATTTGGAAGAGAGAAGCACAAAAGGAATAGCAACAGATGGTGTGTGGGTTGGCAGGTCAGCTAACTGTGAGAGTAGGAACTGGAAATGAAAACCGAAATCAGTGTTGCTGCTTCTTATGAAGTGTCCGCACGTCCTGTTCCTTCTTCTGGAGACAAAGACCGTGCAGTTCTTCAGGAACCCAACCCATGGGGCCCTTCAGCACAGGTGTTCCATCTTTCCTGGGTATTTACTCATCCTCACCACTTAGAGTTGTTCTCCTTCTTAAGGCTTTTTACTATCAAACCCTGACCTGCAGACTACTGAACAACTGGACACTGTCTTCAGTACTCTCTTTTTGTGTTCTTCTTCCACAACACAGAGATTCACCGCCTGCGGACAGAAGTAGGGGTGTTTGTCCATTAATGAATCGTGCATTGCTATTAGCACTTAATGAGATGGCTGTTAAGTCAGAAGCTCGTTCTCAGAATAGAGCAAAGCACTCCTTCCCAAGAGCTGACTCTCTGTAATGTTATAAAACTCAGACACGGTGCTCTGAAATTCAGATTTTTTTTGGAGGGAAGCTTTCGCAGGATAGGGCAGTTTTTATGTGAGAATGCTGAAAACATAAAACTGTATCTTGACATGCTTGCTGCATCTTTGAGTCCAGGAATACAGTTCACTCACTGTCTTCAGGGTTTGAATTCCAGTGTTTCCAGTGCTCAAAGTTTCTATAATACAATGATTTTTTTGTGAGATTAACATTTTTTGAGGAATACAAAGAGAGTGTTCATTCCCTGCCCACAGGGTGGAAGGATGGATTCACTGAAGAACCTGTGCTTTGAGGTTGTGTATGAAGAATCTGAAAGAAATCTGTTATTCAAAGCTGCTTTTTTCCCCTTGTGAACTAAATTTACTCTCATGCTGTTAATTCCTCCTGCCCCCGCAATCCTTCTTGACATGCTCTGAGTTCAAACGGTTTCATGGTATTATGGAAGTAGGAGCCTCGGTCTTTTTGTGAGCGGGAGCGGGGCTGGTTGTGGCTATAGCAAAACTACAGTTATCTTTACTAAGCTCCCTGTCGTGCTGCCTGTTACTACCGTTAGGTGATACTTGTTGTATAGTGTGCTGATGCTGTCGTTTTATTTCCCATCTTACTATTTTCTGTAAATCCCTGTGCTCAGAGGACACCCAGGGAAATTAAGAACAAAGAACCACAACCCAAGACCTATTTGTGAACTATTAATTGGAATAGATATCTGCCTGTTTCCTGGCACGTAGTGCCTGATGACGCTTTCTGCGGGCTCTTAAGAGCTCCCATAATAGCCGCCAAGCCTGAGCTGCATCACAGCACCAAACGCATCTGCTTGCTGTGTAGTTGAATAAATGCAGTTGCTTGAGAAGGCACCAGTTTGCCAAAGCCACAGTCAGGCTAACACGCTCCGGGTTATGAAGTGCAGCAGAGCTCGGCTCTGCCTTGCTCTAATGTTGGCTGCTACCTTCTTTATCAGGCCCAACAAAAACAGGGGAAAGAGCAGCAGTGGCAGCAGCTGCTGAAGGCCAGATGCGCTGTGTGATGGATGAGGCCGGTGGGGGATTCTGCCATACCTTATGTTATCTTGCTGGGTTTTGGTTTTAGTGGGCAAGTCAGGAGATCGGTGGTGGGATGTAGGAATAGATAGTTGTAGTAGGAATACTTTTGTGAGAGCGGAGGTACCTGTCTAAAAAGGAGATAGTGGAGCAGAATGTGCTTGGCATGAATTCAGCAGCTTTGTGCATTAACTGCAGTTGGTAAGCTCATAATTCAGGCTTTAAATTGCTGTTACTTTTTTAGAAGGAAAGGCTTGATCCAGTTTGCTATCAGTTGGTGTATGTAACGCCTTTTAGGAGACTCTATGCGGTTGGCATTGGAGACAATCCTTTTTTTTTTTAAAGTCAATTTAGATCCTTTCAGAGATTGAAGTAGGAGTAGAATTACACCACTTTGACAGCCAAAGGTTTCTCGTGAGATGTCAGTTACCCTCAAGGAGTATAGCTGGTTCTGGCAGAAAAAGCTTTTCGGAATAGCATCAGTTACGGCAATAAAGTAAATTGCTTGTCCCGTCGTTTAGACAAGGTGAAAAATACCAATGCGAGTTGTATCTGTGGCAGCAGCTCACGTCGTCATCTCCTGAGCCAGGCTGAGATCATGAGATGACCTTGTCTCAGTTCACAAATGCTTGTGTGATCCTTCCAAAACCAAATCAGTACTCTTTCTCTGAAGTGAAAATGTGATGGCTTGTTTTCAAGGACACTGAGTGCAAAAAAAATTCTGGGGTGGGAGGATGGGGAAAATAGATTAATGTAAATAAAGTGGCAGCGTTGATGAATCTAATTTTGATGGCAGCTAATAATAAAAAAACTTAGGCTTTCTTGTGACAGCATTTGGGATGAATTGGGATTTTATTCCTTTGCTTGAACTTGAGTTTTGATGGAGATATAAATTGCCAGAATCAGGGAGGTAATCATGGAGAAAACATGCTGTCTGACCTGGGACTGCTAGAGGCCTTTATACCTCACCTTCTATTGCTTTTCAATTTCTTTCCATTTTTTTCTGCACCCTGCATCCCCCTTCTGCCATTATCCCTCCTCCTCCTCCTGCGCACAAGGCTCTACCAATTCCCCAAGCAGCCTTTCTTTAACCCTCCCCACCCCCATTTCTTAGGATTTAGGGCTGGTTGGCCTCCCTCTAGGAACCACTGCAGCTAAAAACAGAAAGCCAGCTACTGGTTTTGTTCTTTGCCAGTGGTGGATTCAGAGCTCCGGCATCAATACAATAATGAAACCATTGTTGGGTGTCGTTCCCCGCCCCGATAGGAGCCTTGTCTGTGGGATTTTGTTTGTTGTTACTGTTAGTAGATCATGGGGGGTGCCCAGCCACAAGCTGGAAGCAAACAAACAACAGCGAAAAACAGCCACAAACAAATAGCATTTGTCAGATCCCTGTTGTCAAGGGGTTTTCATTCGAAGTCTTAAAGCAGCAGTGAGGGTGCAGCATTGCCCCAAAGCATGGAAACCACCAGTAGCAGGCAAGTGCAATTTGCTTATTAAGGTGACTACAGCTTCTCGTCTGACTGTTGCATTGCTGTCTGTAGAGATAACTCTGTAACGGGCAAGTGGAAAATTTCCATCCTGGATTGTGCCGGCAGGCAGTCGCAACAACTGGATGATTTAGAAATTCAGCAGACACGCATGCACCCCTCCGTGTCCCAGCCACTGAAACACCTCCTCACCTCTGCCTCCAGCTGTGCGGGCACAAGCAAAGAAGCTGCACAGGGGCGACTCGGTAATTCTTAGGATGGGCAAACAGACGCAGACCTCTGGCCTGCCCGAGCCCAGCCTGGCTGCGAGGAAGCAGCCCTGGCCGTTCTGCAGGCTCCTTGCTGTCCTCTCCCCCTTCCCTGGCCCAGAGAAGGAATGTCCTCCCCAGCAGGGCCTGGGGAGCAAAGGGACGCTGTCTTCTCCCTCCTTGGTCTCCTTCTGGCCAAGCCCCAAAGCACACACATGCAGATCTTGGGATGTGGGTCCTCAGTTGGGAAACCTGGGCATGTTGGGCACGCCAAGTCTAAACCTGTAGGCAGGGGAGGGTCTCTGCCAGCTGAAGCTGGGCTTCTCTCATGTGTTCCCCAGACCTTCAGTACTCTCCCAAATATTTCTTTTCTATTGCAAAGCAGCAAGAAAGCATTTTTCTGAGGTCTATCCTGGTGCGGTGTCACTGGGTTAAGGCAAATTTTGTTATGGTCTCCAGTGTGATGGCCCCTTTCTCTAGGTGAAAGTTTTGCAACATCTTATGGGTTGCTTGTGTAAATATTTTGAACAGTTTTTTTTTTTTCTTTGATGTGTGCATACAGATTCTGCTAGTGTTAATGTGAATCTGATCTCCCTGCTGGGTGAGGGTTTTGACGTGGAGATGGGCCGTAGGGCGTTTGATTTAACGTCTCAGTTGAAAGTATTGGAAATTTGTTCAGGGAATCAAGATTAGTAAGTTGCAATTTGGGAAGTTACAACTATGTTCTTGATTACAAAGAATGATAAGTCTTTAATAACAATTTTCTAAAAGTGGCTGAAAAGCATGAAAATGTCATCAGCTTTGCAAGAAACTGCTGTATTGGGTTTTCTGGACAAATGGAGAGCATTCAGATCCTCCTAGAGGGTATGGTCATGGAAGTCTGGGATGAGGGATTTTACAGCAAAGGGCAGGAGCTGTTGCCCAAAGTGCTGCTATGCATAGTGTTAGCCAGAGTGCCAGCTCCTCTTCTGAACCCCTGTGGCTTAGGGGAGTCCTGGGTAAGAATCAGGACAGAGAGACCAGTAAAGTCTGTTATTAGACCGTATACAAGCTCCGTTGAGGTCAATGTTTGTCAGGATTTTGTGTTTCCTGCTGCAGAGGATGACCGCTCTGTATGATCAAGCACCAAACTGAACAAAAAGAGACAGCTTTTTGTATTTATCTTAAATAATTAGATGTTGTTAATAGTTTTTGGATACTCTCATTTCAAATGGGAACTGAATGCACCGCTGCCCCTGCTAATCTGTGAATCCAGATATTCACAGCGTTTGGCTTGACTATTCATGATTTATTTACTTTTTAAAATTCAGACATAGGCATGTGTGTGATGATTTATTCCTTCTTGTAATTGCATACAGTGATTAAATGAGCTTGCATATTGTACTTCATTGTGCTTCTGGGATGTGGGCTGCTGTGTCTTTAAAGCAGCAGCTCCTAATGGAATTTATTCCAGCTCCCATATATTTACTGTAATCGGTGATGTGTTTCTAAAAACTGATTTGTAAAATTGATTTTAAATATATGGTCTTATATAGGAAGTATTTACCTAGCTGAAGAGTGGTACGTAATCCTCAGAGTCTTCCTTTAAGATGCTTTGCTACCTTCTCTAACAGGCACTCTTTAGTAAAAATAAATACGTGCTCACTGTTTTGTAATCTGAAAGAAGCTATAGGTAGTGTTACACCCAGCAGGAGTGTCTACTGGGCTGCAGCCATGGACAAGTGATTGCAGCCTGAGACTGTCATCACGTAATTGATGATTTTCCATAGATTAGCCGGGGATGATATAGAAAGGATACTGCTTCTTGGTAAGAAAAAAAATTAAAAATGCTATTTTATAATTGGCCTTAATGACTATCTGAATAAGCAAAGCAGTTTAATGAGAAGAAACTTATTTGCAGGAACAAATGCAGAAAGGTAACGTGTTACCATTTTACATGTAAACAGGCATTCAGAAGCCGCTGTGTCTGTGACTTCTACTATGCAAACACAAAGTAAGAGACAATGCTCTGCCCTGGGAATTTATAGGGTCCGCTAAGAGAAGGTGCAGCAGAGAGATGGGAACAACAGTGACAGGAAGCCTTGTTAGAGAAACTGGGGATGGACACAGTTTGCAGAATTCTAAATAAGGAGGATATCTCAGTGATGCTGGTAGTACCAGTGTTTGAGATTGTATCGTTTAATCAAAAAACCCCAGTCTCACCAGCGGCAGCTTGAGGTGCTATCACTAAATCTCCTTTGCGTGAGTTATTTTATGTCTGCAAAAGTAGCCGTGCTTAATGGCAGCCTTTACTTTAGTGAGACAATAATTTGTCTCTCTTCTACAGATGCACTCACTCCCATTACTTACAGGAACATAGTGTCTTTGAGAATTTGCTGCCCAGTCTCAGATTTGGTTGAAATTTGTCAACAGATTCAAAGGTTACAGAGGCAAGGGAGAACAAGACTGACAGAAAGTCGGACAGACAGTTCGGTTGCAAAAGCCATTTCCTTTGGGGAACAAGAAAGAAGAAGTAATACTGAAGTAGAAAGTATGCTGTTCTTAGCCTATTTTAATTTGAAGAGGGTTTGGAAATTTGATAGGGAAAGGTGATTTACAGTGGGATTACCATCTGAATGTCACATCTGGTGATGCTGGCCTCACTGGCGGGAGGCCAAATGTGCTGCTATGGTCTGCATGGGGCTGCAGAGAGACGGGCAGAATGGGGGTGAGGACACTGGGTTTGTACTCTCAGCCTTGGCAGGTACCTCCTGCCTCTGCTGAGACCGTGTCTGCCTCCCTTTCTCGGCACACTGGAAAAGTAAAGCACATTTTATAAAAACTGTGCTGGCACTTACGGTGAAAATGAGCTGTAGAAATGAAAGATGGCAGCAAGCGCTAGTCACGGCCAGGTGTTGTTATGCGTAGTGGTGAAACATGGTCATGGAGCAGATGAGCCAAGAGACCCAGTTTAATACAGTATCCTATCTGCTAGTGCGGTTCACGATTTTTACCTTTATCCTAAACACCGTGTCAGATTCAGGTATGTTTGTGCAGAAAGGTAGGGTTTACATCTCATCCAAGGAGATCCCTCTGTGCCTCATGGAAGTCCGGTGGCAGCGTTGATGAAGAGGTAAAACGTGAACAATTTCTGCAAGGTACAGAATGCATCTCTTCCATTAGATGTTTTCCAATTAGTGCATGAAAGATACAGTATCCCGTAAGACCTGGAAAAGAAACATACAAAAGAAGAAAGCTGGGCTGTACCAGTCCAAAGTTATACCTGTCTGAGAGTTGTGTTCTGGGTGTATTTTATGTGACTAAATCAATAAATAGCACTAAAAATCTGAAATAATGGCAAAAGGGAATAGATACCTTTAGAAAATTACCCAACTGGGCTTTCAACCAGTAATTGCTTAATATCCCTGTCTTATTTAGCTGAAATAAGTGAGGCCATCAAATAAAATCCCAGAGTAATTATGGTACAGCTGAATCAAGGATCGAACGCTGAGTTCTCCGATAAGTGAAAATAGTTTGAAAATTACCAGAATAAAGGCATTCTTTCTCAAAAGTGTAACATGGAACTACTTGGATTGCAAGCAGCCAAAGGTCCTTGCACAAGAACACAGTTCTGCTGCCACAGGGAAATGTGCCCATGCAGGTATTTTAATACTCACAAGCAGCTGAGCTCCAGATAATGCCTGTTCCCCGTGTTTTACCCTTCTATGATCTTTAAATTGTGCAAGCAAAAACCTTTGTTATTTCTTTCATTCTGCTGTCAGTATAGGCTTGTACTGACAAACCCGATAGTTTGAAGCTGTTAGATGTTCTTAATACATACACAGACTATGTACAAGGCATTTTTTTTATTGCTGTCTTCCATTTAGTTGCAATAATAAGAAGAAAAGCTGTCTTTAATTACATATTAACCTGAAATTGGAATGATTTGGATGTCTCGGTATATAGCAAGTACAATTTCAGGTTCGTAATTTAAGGACATATATCATGTAAATAAGTTACAATTAACGTAACATTGTGTTTTAACTCCACCATCATGAAACTCATCAGGTATTTTTTGAGCCCATTCACCACATGAGGAATCAAAATGCAGCTGCCTTATGAGTGCTCTGGTGCTCATTGTTCTGATTTTACACCGTGAAGCCGTGTTTCGCTGCCTCGGGGAGTGGGGAGGAAGGCAGTTGTGAGAAATGTGAGATGCAAGTATGGCCCTGTTTAGTTTTTGGGTTCTTTTGGGTGTCATGTCCCTCCTGCCATCCCTCTCCCAGTACAAGGAAGCCTCTGCTGTGTGTTGTAGGTGTTTAGATACCACAGAAGTTATTTCAGAGGTATCAGGGAAGTGTGTGCCCATCGGCCTGAAGTGCCCCACCCTGGGGCAAAATGCTGGAAGCGGCATCCTTCAGCGCTGCAGTGAGATTGCAGCGTGCTAATGCCAGTCTGGGTCTCCTGTGGGGTTTGCAAGATATATTCCCCCCTGCTTCCTCACCCCTGGCCCAGCAGAGCCTGCAACACATCCCAGCCATGCAACTCCTTTGCTGGGCCTTTTTCCTCCCTCTGTCAGAAGATGTTGGCAAGTGAGTCGCTCTTTTTTAGGTTACATGACGGTGGGACACAGCTGCATGTGCAAGACCCTAACCTAGCCTGTGCGACCCAATACACTGAAAGCGTCGCACCACTTGACCCAATGCATTGCTCTTTCACGTGCTGGAGGAAGTGTGTGGTCCATACCTCAGTCTACGTGTTATTGCCATCTTATGCACAGGTTGAGTCCAAATCCAACAGCTCTTGCTAAGGTGAAAATGCCATCATTCCCTTTGTAGGCAGCGCTGCCAAATCTACAGAAGCCAGGAGCATTTTGCCAGTGGAGGCTTTGTCGTGCTAGGCTTCCCTGAAGAGACGCTTGCCGCACGTGCTCCAGTGCCACATGTTGGGGAGCTTGCGCTGCTTAGCATATTTATGATAATTTGTCTCCCAGGGGCAAACATGATTCTGCTTATATCTCCTTCCTCAGGATGAAGCACAAAGAAATTTCCCCTTGCTGCTTTGCAGGGGAAAAATAATAGATCAAAGCTTCTTGCTAAATGCTTTTAAAAATACACAGTGCGGATCCATACACTTCTGTTCCCTTAAGGGACCTGTCCCTCAGGTTGGTGTGGAAAGCAGTTAGCAGCAGGTGATGGAGATAACACTGCACACTGAAGTCTACGCATTGCACCTGACCTGCAGAGCTTTAGATGTGGCATTGTCATGTGCCATTGACCTGTCCTTTGTCCATATTATGTACCAGGTCACTATACTGTAGTCATCGTAATCTGCTGGACTGGATATTGCCCAGATACAGTGGATTTTGGAGCCTTTCATTAGGTATGGAAGTTAAAACTTTTTTGGCTAATAGTCTTAACTTATTTGAAAATAATACCAATGAAGTTTTTATTTAATATATCTAAAGATGTTATTTTTATGTTTTAAACAGAAAATTTGGTTCATGTTCTCAATATGTCACTGAAAAATAAGCTCTTTTAAACTATCTCAAGTTGAAGACCGAGAAATGAGGAACTTGCGTTCTTTTTTTGAAGATGTAATGGTATTTTTGTATTTACATATAATATTGGATTTGAAGACTATGATTTCCTAGGAGTAGATTTTCACATTCAGCGATGAGAAAGACATGCTAAGCTTGAAACTTGGTTCTTCTTCAGTGCCATACGAGTGTTGGACAGCAAAGGTGAAAAGAATGAAGTACATCTTCCTTTATATTAACTTTCTGAAAGTTGAATGTCTAGTCTAATTTTAAATTTGCCTTTAGAATCAAACGTGTGCTGAGCTTGTGGACCCAGGGAAAGGCTCGAGCAGCCATGAGCACCTTCAAGCTCCCACTTCGTAGGAGCGAGCTTGCGTTGGCAGAGGGGGCAGGTGATGCAGCGCGTGCGCTGCTGTCTGTTGCTGCAACACGGCTGTGTGCGCCGACTGTGCTGCCACCAGGCAACCAAAGGTCCGAGTGGCCCCGCTGAGGCGGTGGCAGCTCTCAGTGGCACCTGGAAGTCATGTCATTGAGGGGTCTGGAGACTGGAGAGCGTTGTGTCTCTTTGGGTGCCTGGAGAAGAGGGTGGTGGCTGGAATGCAAAGAAGTCCAGGTGCAAAACAGAAGCAGAAGAGTAGAAACTTGCCTTGCACTTGCTTGTATGAGTTTCACGGAGAGCGGCTGGTGCCTGGGGTGTCAGGCAGTGTGCTTGCTGCGGGTGGAAACCGTCAAGGGCAGAGCAGCACACTGGGCTGCTACTGCTGCGTGCCCATCTCCTCTGCCCTGTAAGGCAGCCGCACCCCGGGCAGGAGGGTGAAACGGAGCCATTGAATCTTTCATCCTCCATCCTGCTGCTCGAGGCGATTCTGGCCTGGCTGGCGTATTTTAAACAATCGATGGAAAGAGAGGATGGGTTTTTCTCCTATAGTACTTTGGGAGATGCCTGATGCGAACAAGAAGTGGCTGCTTTTTGCAGTGAGGCTTATGTGAGGACTTCACTTGTGCTTTGATATATTTCAGTTTACTGTCAAGTGAAGTTTCACTGCATGGAAAGTTTGAGTGTTTTAGTTGCAGTAGTCAAGGGCGTTTTTTAACAAAAAGCAGCAATATCTTAGGGTGACTGCTATAGGCCATATTTCTAATACTTCAAAATGTATCAGGCATAGCAGATTTGTCCAATAATTTCAAATAACCCTGACCATTATAGCTGCGCTTTAGTCACCAGGGCTTCCTCCTACCTGGGGAAGATAAGAGAGCTTCAGATTTCTATGTGGAAAAATTAGTGTCTCATTAAAGCTAGACAAGTTTGACATTTGCTCTCTGCCTGCGGTTTCAGGGCTTTTTGTCCCTCAAACAAAATATGAAACTACTCCAAAACATGTGATAGCGGCAACTGGAATGCAACTTTAGGAGGATCTTTGACCTTACCAGACAGAATGTGTTTGATTCATTCTGCAGATGTTAAAATACTGCCAGCAATATCTGGGAGATGACCTTAGAAATTATTCCTAGTTCTGATTTTTGTGCTTTAATAAAAATTCTGCTTGTACAGGTTAAATATCTTGCCCTTATGTATTTTCTTTTTCTAACGTAATACCAGAAATAAATGGATTGCTCTTTATTCCTTTGTGCATTGATTTCTTGGTGCTTTGGTGGTTAGATGACATAACTACTATAATTGTTTTAATACATTAGCAGCAAATTATATATCGATGTCCTTTTTTCCATTGACCTTTCTTTTTCAACGTAATTTTCATTTTTTCTTCATGCTGTGTACATGGTGGCGTAGCATTTCTAGAGGATTTGATTTTTGGATTAAGGGCTAATCCCACAAGGTCCTGAGCACCTTTGCCATCTGCTGAATGCAAGAGAGATCCAGGACCACTCAGCACCCTCTGAGATGAGAACAATACCTTGCTAGATCAGATAGTAATGATAGCAGTTTGCATTTACTGTTTGTACTCGGACGCTTCCTGACATTTTTAGTAAATTGCTGTGGATTTACAGATTATTGAGAAACTCTTATCTTTGAAAAGAGTTGCCCTCAAATCATTTTTCCGTTTCTGCAGAACAAGCAATTTTCTGATTACAGCTGCTACTGGCTGGACATGCATTTGCATTGCTGAAAGGTTTCAGAGCATTGCATAGCATTATATGAACGAAAACACGCATAAATTCTATATGTAGCAATGTCTGCCTTGAGGTATGTTTATAACTTTTCTTATTTTACAGAAAGGAGCAAGAGGGATGACAAGAATTTATCAAGCTTAAGAGCTTTTCAGAGGCTGTGCTGTAGCCCTCATTTAGTTTAATTTGAACTCAGTGAGTGAATATTTAAAATAGCAAAAAATGTCAATTCCCTATAGAATAGTAAGTAATCAGCATCCATTTTACTCAGGCACAGGGAGCTCATCTGTCTGTTTGCCCAGCTGTAACCCCATCTCATTGGGCTGCTTTTCCTGATGATTGTGAGAAATGCAAGTTTTAACTATTTCTGAGCAGCTACGGTATTTCTAACCCCATCAGTGAAAATTTTCATTAAAAAAATTATTTCCAGTATGTGCTTTCAGGTCATAAGATGCATTAACATTACTGAGCACAGCTTTTCAGTCATGCACAGGAGGATAAGAACCCCAAACGATCAGTTGGTTTTGTTTTTTTTTCCCCCCAAATGTGCTCTGAAGGATGAGCCTCACTAAATGTTAAAGAGCAGTGGCTGGTCATGTGAGGTAGGGATGACGCAGTGAATGTAAATGAGAGCAAATTTTGAAGTTGTTGGCAATTTTTAAATTCAGAATTCTGGCTAATGCTGGTAAGTGTATTAACATAAGCGGATGTCAGGAGCTGACCGTGTAGACATCCCATCGTCTTTGCCATAATCACAAATGGGAAATGGCATAGGTAAAGAAGCTAAAGAGTTTTAGAATTTGGTGTGTGTTGTCTAAAATATGTTTATTTCTGTCTCTGTCGTTGTCTTTCTCAACACATCCTTCCCACGGAAAATCCCCCACAACTCCAAAGAGGTCTCATTACTGCACAGAACTCGGAGTTTGCACTGATGTTTGAAAAATGTGTGTGTAACCCCCATTCACATTTCATGCTGCTGGAGTTCCTACACGCTGCCCACCGGTGCATTGTATTTGGGTTCTAACTGAAGAAGATCTTATGATCTCCTGCTATTTGGTATGCTTCTGAAAGATAAATTGAGTTGCAAGGGCATTTACTGATTCCCTTGGCTTGTAAAGCAGAGAGTTTAGAGAGTAATATTTTTAATTCAGTATGTGAGTTTTCATCCTTTTACTCAGTTGAATTCTCTCATACTCATAGTGAAAACCAGAACATGAGTAAACGTTGCCAGGCTGATACTACAAAATTGCTATAAGAGTAGTTTTAACCTACAAGTTAACTGTGAATTCCAGTGGCTTGTTCATTTGGGCAATCTTTTTTTTTTTGTTTCCTTTTTTTTCACTCTCCGTACAGGTTTAGCCTCCTCCAGGAAATCCTTGGAGAAAGCTGAATAGCTACTTTGCATAAAGTGGAAAAAGACTTGCATTCTAGTACTTTATCTGTATTTTCCTATAAGCCGATTTAGTGTGGAATACAAGTCTGAAAGACCCTTAAATCTTTCTGCAATTCTTGCACAGCCATTCACAATGGATTTGTAGTGCGACGTGGAGGAGATTTGGGTTCAGAATAGTGATAAGTTTAAAAACCAAACAAACAGATTACTTGTTTTTCTTTGCACTGTAACAGTTTTCACTATCAGTACTCTCCCCAGCTAACGGCACGTGACGTAGACGATATGCAGATAAAGAAATGTAGAGTCTATATGCACAGTCTATATGCTTATACTCCTCTGTATAGAAGGAAGTTACCTTTTGTAAACCGTGTAATTATAAAAAAAATATGCATTGCATATTTAAAATCCTGTTGGTCACCATCTTTTCCATAGCTTTATTTTTTCTTAATATTTAAATAAGCATGTAATAGAGTGGAAAGAACACAGAAACAGAAATGCTATAGACCGGCAAGAACAGGGTCTGAAAAGTTGCTCTGTCAAGTCCAATATGAAAAAGAGAATGGCTCTTGTCATCTCAGCAGTCACAGTTCATCACTGAAAGTAGGAGGACTTGTTTGGCTTATTTGTCACCAATTTTTCTTTTTTGTTGGTAGCCACTGAGAAGCAGCAAACCAAAAATTATTCAGGATGTAAGAGGGTGATCAGAAAACCAGGACAAACTGGCATTTGTCTTCAAGTTATCTCTTCTTGTGGGTATAAAGGGATTAATGACTCAGGGCTGGCATTAAGAATAATTACATGTGGCTTAGCTGGACAGGGTGTCTAATATTAGCAGTAGAGCAATAGGTGTATTCTGAATACAGTTAGAGCTATTGAAGGTGTTTGTAATGGAAGTGTGTATACAATATTGTTTTAGCTGTGATGGTGTAAAGACACTGATTGGTGCAAATGCATACTAGTAAATAGTATGTGGACATACAAAATGCTAGGTGTGTAGATAGAGAGGTGTATTTATCTGTAATACTGGAATATTTCCCTACTTTTCCTTCTTTACTCATTCTACATGATAGCTAAACTGAAATATTTGCTTTTTAAAAACTGTCCTCAAATGTATTTAAGAAATACAATTTAACTTTTACTCTATTTGACAAAGGCATTTCCTTTAGATAAAGTCTGTTTTCGTGTTTATGTGCTAACGTGAAACTGCTCCACTGATGATTTGTACCACTGTGGTAGTTTAAGAAAATGCCGAAATTTGAGAAGAGCTTACAGGTGTTAGACATGGCAACACCATGAAGTGTACTGCCTGTCCTGATTTGTTAAATGTGCATCATGGGTGATTTCTGGCTATAGATCTGTATTCGTTTCTGTCCCAAGTCTTGGTAATTGATACCCTGCCTAGAGAAAAGGGTGGAGAAGGGAGAAAAGAAACCATTGAAAAATCAAATTTGGTGTGTAAACCCACGTGAGAAACCCATTCTACCCTCCTGGCATTTACAATTGTGCCATCACGTTGAGTTAATATTTGTAGAGTTGCCCTCGGTCTGGTCTGGTTAGAGAGGTAAGCGGGCACGTGTGAAGCAGCAGGGAACCCTCTGATTTTTGAAGTACGTGGGGAATATATGATGTGGTGTTTATCCACATATGTGACCATTCATTGTCTCTGAGACAAGAGATCCCCCTTCCCCACCAAATACACCATCGTTGCCGTTGGCTGTTATCACCTCACGAGCAATACAGTTGCAACTTCTCATGTAGACGTATTGCTGGATCCTTTATTTACCAGCTGAAAGCAAATGTTCCCTGGGTAATTCACGTGTGTGAGAACATCCTGTGTCTATATCCTGCTTTTGCCATCCCTCAGCCACTCTGAATGTTATCTTGCAAATGGACTTTTATATTGCAGAAAAATGGGAAGAGTGATACTAACTGTTCCCAGTGAAGCTGGTGTCCACGCTGCCCGATTTCACCTGGGGAAAGGAGGACACATGCAGAGACCATGAAAAACTGTCTTGGGAGAAGCTGGTGTGGCTTGATTATTTAATAACGAACAAGCACAGCGCCTGCTTCTTTATTATTTTTATGCCTACAGTACTTGCCCACTGAACTCGTGCTGGCTCTGTTGCATGTCTTAATGAAGCTTTAAAATGCTTGAAATTGTCTTTGAAATGAAACATTCTGTAGCTGCAAGCTAACTGCATACTTTGGAATAATTGCTTAGCCAAATAAAGGAAAATTGTGAGGAACAAAGAAAAATTAGATTGATGGCTAGAAGAAAATGGTTAAATAAAAAATTCATGAAGAAGAGAAATTAAAAACCAAAATAGCATAGCATCCCAGGCTTTTGCACACTTCCCTTCCAATGGGAGTTCTTCTTTTCCAACTATTACTGTGCATTTTTTTCTCCCTGTTTGCTACATATACCAAAAAAAAAAAGTATATGATAATAATGTGGAAAATGGTCATAAATTTAGAAACTGGGACACAGAGTAAAATTTAAAAGCAGAGGTATGCATTTCACTGCCATTCTGAGTGGGGGTATGGTGCACTGCAAATAATTAAAAATTTCACTGGAATTGCCTTTTTTTAAAAAAAAACTCTTAAAAGAACTGTGACTAAACAGAAAAAAAACCAGAAAGACTTCTGTTCATAATTATCATCCCAACTTGTGCACTTAGAGCCCTTTCTCATTCAGATTTACTGCTCTTAGTGGCCTTTAGAAACAGAATGAAAAACTTGCTGTGAATAAATTCTCTTGTGCTTAGCCTCTCTCTCTCTGTTTGCAGGTTAAGATGAGCAAATAATTATTTGTGGACATATATAAATGTCCAAAAGTGTCTGAGAAGTGTGCAGTTGTTTGTTTTGAACAAATTTTTTTTGAACAATCAGTACACCCTCAGGTTTTGTGTCCTTGCTGTGGCATGAAAAACCATTCTGGATTTTAAATTACGGGGCAGAAAATACAAAAGATAGTTCTAGTGAACAGTAGGACTTCAGGAAAATACCTACAAGCTGGTGCAGCCATTTTAAAATATGAATATTATTGTAATGTCTTCAGGTGACGTCTGGTAATAGATATTTAATCTAGGAAAAGCACTTTCAGTGCTTACATTCCTCTAGAGTTTAAATTTCTAAACAAACTGAGAGGCAATTTGAAGAGATCAACCCTATATACAAGCTATTGTTGTCATAATTTATGAATTTTTCTTCGTCTTAGAATTTTCTCTGCATTTAGAAGGAAAAAGGAAAGCACTATGTATACATATGTGCGACTGAGTTGGCTGAGTCATATACCTTGTTTTCCTCAGAAGCCAGAGACTATGAATATAGACGGATGTATGACTGAGCGTGCAGAGAGAGGGAGGTGAACAGAGGGCTTAAAAGTCGTTGTGAGTTATCTGAACCGATGTAACCTTCTCTTCACTTTTTTTTTTTTATTTTGAGAGAATTGCATTAGCAATATCTTTAGCATAGTTCTTGGAGAAAGTTTAAGCAGAAAAGCAACAACCTCAAATCATAGCAAAACCAGCCTTTCTTCCCACCCCAACACTTTGGGATGCTGGAAGAATTGAACCTATCTGGAAAATAGGTGATCAGGTAATAAAAATAAACTTAAAAGTTGGTATTTTAACACCGATTAGTACGGTAAAGTCACAGTATTTTGAATAATGGCAGAAGTTCATTGACAAGCATTGCAGTTTTGCTTCAGCTGGTACTTAATTTCTTTTCTGAACACATCACTAAGTGTTGCTGAAACTCGGATATCGCCTATACAGGGTAGAAAGTTCGGGGAAAAAATCTGTTGTAAATGTCTCTGACTTCATGAGAATCACTGCGCAGTCCCATAGTTTAGTGAAGAACTAAAATTTGGTTGTTGCCTCCAAGATCAGCTGTTTCCAAATAAATGTTTGAAACCTCCAACTTTAATAGCTGCATTGTATCATCCAAAAGATGTGCAACAGAATGAAAGATGACCTTTCAGATAGGGAACAAGCTGTTCACAAAGTCTTTTCATTGACTGAGACAAAATATTCTTTTTATGCAGAGATAATACTTTCCACCGTTTTTAACAATGTTGGTGAAATATAAAGAATTTAATTGTTTCATTTCTGAATGCAAGAGGTTTTAGCTATGCATCTTTAGATCAGGACTCTTTCTAGACCGACTGTGTGAAATGCATTGATCTAGCTAGATTTATTTTTTTTTCCAAAGACAATGGAAGTATTTTGAATCCCGTGCTCACGGGGTGGGATGTCATTAGCTGTCCATCCATGTGATATCCACATAATACCTGGCTTTGAATGATACATGGCTGAATTCTTACTGCCATCCTGCACCGCAGCTATGGGGTCAATAATTTACTGACAAGGAGGTCCAAGGCAGCTGTAACTGAAATTGGTCTAAGTTATTGTGAATTTGCAGCCTTGGCGTGAAAAGCTGCTGGGTGCTCTCAGATGCACACTCGTACACAAGCACTAGCTTGGACTGGAACAGATCACAAAGAAATAGTGGGAAAATCAGGATACAGAAATCAGGGCTCAGCTATATCCTTCTCATGTGAGGTATGGTTTCGCCCTTAGTCTTTGCAGTTGTAAATCCACTGTTTAAATCACAACTGAGTAATTAGTACTAACAGGTAACAACTAGTTCTACTGGTAAAGTATTTTTCGCTCTGCAATATAACCAAATGTTTTCCATGATTGTTCAGCCTCTGTCCATGTTCCTGTTCTTATCTGATAAAGCAGGTGGTGCAAACCTATTTTCTTGTTCAAGAGAACACAGTATATCTGCTGGAATTCAAAGAAATAGGGAAAAAGAACAGGAACTCCTCAAAACTTGAAGAAAATCTTACCATTTTGGGAAGAAAAAACAAAACCAAAAAACCAAACAGAGATTTTGCTTTTGGGGTTAGGAAGACCAATATAATTCTCCTTTGTGTTTGCAGAAAACTAAAGGTATTGTTGTTTGTGAACCAAATACAAATTCATTCCTAGATCACACATCATATAGGAGTAGTTTACTAAAATTGGAAGCAAATTTGTTTAAGAATTGTGGAATAATTTCGGTTGGAAGGCATCTGTGAAGGCATCTGGTCCAGCCCCTGCTCGAAGCAGGTCCAGTGAGATCAGGATGCTCAGAGCTTTGTCCCAGGCAAGCCCTGAATATACCTGATGTTGGAGATTTTGCAGTCTGTCTAGGCAACCTGTCCCAGTGGTTGACCCTCCTCACAGGAGGGGGAAAAAAAAAAAAAAAAAAATCCCTTGTATCTAGACAAATTTTCCTTTGTTGCTATCTCTGATGGTTGCGGCTAATCATTTTGCTGCAAACCTCCAGGAAAAGTCTGGCTTGTTCTTATGTCTACTCTGCCATTGAGTTATTGAAGACCGCCGTAAGATTACCCCAAGCCCTCTCATCCTAGAGCAAACCCAGTCCTTTCAGCCTCCTGCTGTGTGCGGTAAAGGTTCGGAAAAATCCTAAAAATAGTGTGGCATGGGAGTGAGGAATGAGAAAGTTCTGCTGAGGTCTGAGCTGGCAGTGCCGTTCATCCCGACAACTTGAGGTGCTGCAGTGGGTAGAGAAGGTCTGTTGGCAAGTATCTTCAGCCTGTTTTTGCAACACTGATAGAAACCACGTGGTGAAAAAAACCTTCCACAGTGTAATTAAATAAACCTTAGAGAAAGCTTCTGAGCACTTACAGTGATGCCCACAAGACTAACCAGCCAAAGTTTTGAAAGTATATTTATTTCATGGTTCTCAACTACTGTGTGTAGATGTTAATCACAGTACATGCCAATCACAGTATTCCCTCTCCTGATACTAAAAGCTTTTCTTCTGAATTTCCAGAACAACTTACCTGGTGGAAGGGTTGCTTTGCATGCAGCAGCGCCAACCAGGACGGTGGTGTTTGTGATGAGGACTCTTTCTTACTGACTCCTGAACTGTGGCTTGTTTTGTGGATATTTGTGCTTGTTGGCTCTTTGAGAGCTGAGGATGCGCTTGTTAAATAAAGGATCTGATCTCTGCAGTGACAACATATGGTTCACTGTTTGATGTATTCTGTATTCTGTATGCTTTGAACCTTTTTTTTTTTGGGAGGGTGTCCTGTTCCTGCCATGGACACTAACAGAAGTAGATACTCTCTTCCATCTCTCGCTAATGCATTGTGCCTTGGGCTTTTTTGTCTTCCTCTGCAGAAACTCTCCTGGATGACTTCCTTCTCACGTACACAGTCTTCATGACAACAGATGACTTGTGCCAGGCACTTCTGAGGCAATATCCTTTTATTAAGTGTTCTGTTAACAGGGATCACACATACCTGGGTTTATCTATTGTCAAGCCTTATATCAAATGTAGTAAATTGCATGCCTGGGATAATTAGTTTTGCTCTTTGGATACTGATATTTTTGAAATACAACCCTGCATGGTTGTTTTGAGGTTGCAAGTAAAAATGATGAGAAAAGAGAACAACTGTCTAATATTTACTATGGCATGCTTAGAATGCGGACTGCATCTCAGATTCTGGCATCTCACCCCAAGACATGCATGAACGAGTAGGAGAAACTTCAGAAGAGAGCAACAGGAGTTACCAGTATTCTAGGAAAAAAAAAGACATACAAAGAAGGATTGAAAGAATTTGGATTGTTTTACTGAAAAAAAGGAAACTATAAATAGGACAATCTTTCAGGTACCTGAAGAGGAAGGGAAGAATGTGTTCTCGTATTGATGCGAGACAAGACAAGAGACAAGGAGATTAAATTGCTGTAAGACAGTTTCGTGTTAGATACTAGGAAATAGGTTTTTTCTACATTAAGAAAAGAAACACTGGAGTGGAAAATATGTGAGACAGTAGAATCTTTCATATTGGAGAATATTAAGAAGAAACTAAAAAATGTATTCCAAGGATAACATAGGGTATACTTGAGCCTCTTTTAGGGTGGACTTGGATGGGCTAGTTTAGCTGATATTTCAAGGTCTCTTCCAGTCCAATTTTCGTAAGGTTTTATGATACTTGGAATTTGATGCAAATCTGTAGCTTCCCAAAGTTCAGGATATATTGTTTTCTTAACTCAAATAGGTTGTGGAGGAAAAGATTAAAACTGGAAACATGAAATCCAAATTTGGAGATGAGTTTCCCTAATTGGCACATGCCTGTAAATAGACAGATAGATAGATAGGTACATTCACCTATTAAAACATTTAGAATTTCCATAGGTGATGAATCAATAAACAGAAGATTCCTGCTCTGAAGTTGAATGTACAAAGCTAAAGCTGCCTCTGAATAAACCTGTATCCAAAACATACACATTTGTGCACGTGCAAACTTACTTCACAAGCATGCCTGGAAGATGTATTGAAACAGATGGAACTCGTAGCAACAATACACTCTTATGTCTGCTGGTTTTGTTTAAAGATAAATAAACCTTTATAACTGTTACAAAATAACATTTGAAGTGGGGTTAAAACCTATCCAGACCTATATGTTAGTTCTTAGAATACCTGTATCTGTGTAATACATTTCAGAATACATGAAGAGAAAAAATGAAGAATTAGTATTTTACAATCTCTACTCCTTTTATCATGTGATACACTATATGTTTAACTCATTCTGAGAGAAAAGAATTTTTTTCTTTTATTTCCACTTAATTCCATAAGCTGTGGAGCACTGTTTGAATGGACTTGTAGCTATAAAATGAACTTTCTTTTCTTTTTTTTTTTCCCTTCCTTTTTACCTTCTGTGGTGAAAACATCATCTTTTTACCTAATAAAAGAACGAACAACAAAGGGACAGGAACAGTGTACAAAGTGGGTGTCTTCTGTCATTTGGTGTTTCTGTTTTGTGAGTAGAGGACAATGGTGGAAATAGATTCTTTCACCTTTTTTTTTTTTAATTCTAATACTGTTATTTCTGCAGATAGTGTAATTTGTGCAGCGAAAAAGCAACTGACTGCCTGGGTTTTTTGTTGTTGTTAATGATGCATTGTCCTCCTTCCCACAGACATTCATGTTGGCATCAGTGTGCAGGACAAAGGATCATTCCCAGCTCTGCAGAAAAGATATGACTCAACATTGTATAATTCCTTTTGAATTGATTTTACTTTTATAGACTCGCCTCTCTAATCTATAAAGGGAAAAAATCCTGTTGGCACAGCGGATGAAATATTTGTATTACTGAGAATTTCATTCTAAAAAGTTGATGAAAATCCTAAAGCTCCAGATGGGATAAAGTGTTTAAAACTGAGCAATGTAGTGAAAAAAATATTTCATTAGCAAATGAGATGATTGCAGTCTTTTCCATCACTCTATTTTTGAGTTTCAGTGAGACCTTATTATTTGTTCCTTAACCTACTGTACCTATTGTGCTAAGAACCACCAAGGGAAAGAAGATGACTCTGATGTGTCCTGTAGGAAAAGAAAAGTCTTACATTTGGTGTCTCAGTGGACTTCTCTCTACAAAGACTGGTTACATGAAGATGAGCATTTAAAACAATTTTTAAAGGTATTGAAACACTTTCTGATACATTTCAGCACTGTTTTATTAACATACTGTGTCTAAAATGCCCGAACGGCAAAATCTATAAAGCATAATTTTTCAGACCTAAATTTTCTCCATGAAATCTATAGTATAAAATGAGTTACATGTGTCTTCCTTGAATACCTTAGAGATAGTCAGTTTGAACAGAAAACCTGTAATGTTAATACAGTTAATGTCAAAACATTACTTTCAAATATGAAACTTACCGAACTCCACACTCTCTAGAAAATGGTACAAGTTAGGAAGTTAAGAAGTAAAACTACAAACATGCAGAGGTTCCTTGGACACACTGGTCATGTCTACCAGAACAGGGTCTACAGCTGTTATCCAGAGAATCACAAATGAAGAGAGAGTTTTGAGGTCCTTGTAAGAGATGCTGCTTTGAGGAGTGAAATGCTATTCCACGGTATTTGCCAGGTGCACATGAAAAGCAGCACAGCTTTATGTATTTTTAATAAATAAAATTATGTCCTTACTTATTAGCAAGGATCTTCTGATCTTTCTGAATGAGTTCCAAAAGCTTTTATAAATACCTTGTAAATTTGCAAATAGCCATGCCATTGGTGACCCCAGACCCATCTGATTGCTGATTTTGTTTTTTTTTTTTCCCCCTCTGCTGCTTGAAAGATGAAAGTGTTTTAGGAGACTTTGCAAGATCTTCCACCTTTCCTGGTGAGACTCTTTGTCTGCAACTGGAGGTCTTCTTAAGGGCTTTTTAGCTCTCTTCAGTCACTTGCTCAAAACAAAGGGACGAAACATTGAACTAAATTTGGAGAAAGTCTTGAGCTTCCTTTTTTGTAGTTTAGTTTAGTTTTGGTTTTTTTGAGCAGGACACACTGCATGTGGAAGCAGAGACCTTAGGTTTTTTGCTGTTTGGTACTGGATGTGTAGTGCTTTGCTGGAAATGGGGCATCATTCCAGCCATCAGCGCTGTTACACTGCGCTGCGCCTATCTTGGTGTAGAGCTTGTCTTTTTGACTGTGGAGGTGTGTGACTGGACTGTCACACAATTTCTCTGCCTGAGGCTTTTCTGCAATATTAAACAGCAGTGATGTTCATGATAGTTGGAGTTACACGTGCAAAAACAATATATAGGCTTATAGGCCAGAATCGTACATGCTGAAATTTGTGACCCTAGGAATGTTAACTGGGCTAAAGCAAACCTGATGAGTCAGCTCAAAAGTATGATCCTCATTTTCTTGAATAGGAAAGAGAAGGTTCTATGTGCAGATTCTGAAAAAGTATAGAGAAAATATTTCCTGCAATTTCAGTCACGAAAGCCAATTCAGTTTATTTAACCTCTTATCTGAGGTAGTGTCTTCTGCATTTAACAGAGTTTCCTGACTGGTGATACTCAGACAATGCCTCCCAACCGAAATAAGTAGTAGTGTTTATTTATTTCTGTATTGGTTTACAACCAGGAGTATGTTGTTATTGGTTTGTGAGAGACGTCAACTCAATTTAAAATGCGTGCAAATGTGAGGAAAAGTGAAGGAAAACATTCTCTGTCTTAAAAGTCTTAATCAAATGAACCTTTTTGTTATGATTTTGGATAAGTGATGATGGTGTGATGTGTTCTCATGCTTCAGGACGTGTTCTGACCTAACCCGGATTTCATGTAATAGCCACAGGTCTCGTTTCAAACCTTCCCATTTGCAGAAAATGGAGTGTCAACATTTTGCCCTTTCGCTTGGTGATGATATAAAGCGTTCCTCTAAAGGAAGGGTGAATGTTGACCAGCCTGGAAGTTTAAAGAGGAACATTCGCTCCTTATGGGTCTTGCATAAATATAATGATGAAATTTGTTTCAGTAGGCTAGTGCCTGAATTGATTTAGACCACTGATGTGATGCCTTAGATTTCTGTTTGAGTTATCAGATGTTTGCAGATACTGTTTTATTTTGCAGACGATATATAGGAATGTGTTAGATGATGTGTATGAATATCCCATTCTTGAGAAGGACCTGAAAGAATTTCAGAAGATACTTGGGATGCATCGTCGTCAGTAAGTATTGATTACATTTGTGATCATGTCTCCTTTTATTTAGTGTAATTTATTTTTGTTGTCATCTTGCTGTAATTTAGTAAAGATAAAGCGATGAGTGATACAAGTACTATGTTCATTTTTACAAATCATCTCTTCTTTAAACTAAAGCTAGGTTATTCAGTCTTCTCTGATGTTTGCTGGGCGATGTGTGTATTTCAGCAGTCACTCTCATCCATTTTGGTTGGGATGACTTGCAAGTAGAGCGATACTTTGTGGAAAAGCTGAGAAAATTTCCCTCCCAAGCTGCAGTCTGTGACTTCAGATGGTACCTTCATTCTCATTCTCTCTCTGCGATCTGCAGTACTGAGAAGCAGATCTCTTTTGCAATAGTCATCACAGGGTGGTTATTTTATTAATAGTTTTGGTGGCTGTAAAAGATATTTCCTTTGTGCATTTTTCCAAGAAATGGAGTTTGTTCCCATGGTTTGGCCGTTAGGGAGGTGGAAAGAGCTGTGTCCCTGAGGGTGACCCTGACTGCTTACCTTGGGGGCCCGAGCTGTGTCCGTGTTCTCTGGCAGCTCGGGGGCTGGCAGCATTGCTTTTCACTACATCGACCGTGCAAGTCACAGGAGAGTTTTCTGGCTGAGGCGGACGCCCTTAGCTTTCCCTGAAAGAGCTCTGCAGCCATTCGGTGGTGACTGTTTAATGTTAAAAACTTTTTGGTGCTAATTGTTGTAGCTCAAATTTCGTTTTTCTGATCTCTGTATGGAAAGAATAATTTGGATTTTCCTTTTTGTTTCAGCACTGTAGATGAATATTCACCTCACCGAAAGGTAATGCAAACCTGAATTTTGCTGGTTGCTTATCAGCAACCCTAACTTATCAGCTCGCTTTCTTCCTGTCTCCCCACTTTACTCTCTTTTCTTGGCTTCTCAACTGAAAGTGACTGGTCGCCAAAAACATGACAGCACACATCAGTGAGGTTAGACCTGCAACATTGCTTAAGGAATGTTTTTTCCTGCCAGTGCAGCCTGGATATCAGCTGTGTGAGCTAAGTTGCAGTGGCTGTGACAGTATTAGCATCTTAACAAGATGCTCTGAGATGTCAGAATTCAGGAGAGGCCTGGTAATGTGTCCCCACCGGGCTGGAGAGATGTACCAACCTGGGCAAACCAGGTTGAGCACAGGCATTGACATGACTGTCAAGTAGACAGAGCAAAGGGAGGATTTGTTGTGACAGGGACAGAGAAAGAGAGGAACATGAATCTGTCTATTTAACTAGAGGGAGAAGATGCAGCCGGAGAAAGCTGGTGTAAAAACTGCACAGAGGTGAATTGCTGTGCTTGTCAAATTTACGGGGCTGAAGCTGAAGTGTGCAATAAGCTGAAGTGTGTAATAAGCCTAAAATGTTACTGCGGAAAAGTGGAAAGCAGAACATGAGATTTTAGTGAAATTGCTAAACAGGCTGATGGGTACCTAGGAAACGTATATAAGAAGAAGTGTACAAGAAATGGGCTCTAAACGTGGCTACAGAGAACCTTGAATTGTGCAGGCTGCTTAGCCTTGGCATGTCCTGCTTCCTCCAAAATCCCCACCTTGGCCATCATTTAGTAAGGCAACTCCCAGTTTACTGATCCAAGAAAGGGTGGGTGGATTTCCTATAGAGAAACCTCTATAGATGTATGGGCTGAATGCTGTATTCTGTGAATTACTGCTTTGTAAAGGGCAGGGATGCAGAGAGTCACTGTTGTCTTTTTTTTTCTTCCTCCCCACCTGCCCCCCTCTCCCACGCCCTCACAGAATAAAACCTTTTTCCACCAATTCAGTCTGAAGGAGAACTGGCTGCAGCATAGAGGAACCATGAATGAAACAGAAGAAAGTAAGTACGATTGAAAGAGTGGAAGAAAAACTCCAAAACTGCAAAATTGTTTCTCAAGGGCTGCCCATAATGTAATTTTTTTTTAACTGACGTACAGCTTCTGAACAGGACCTTAAGGCCACAAAAGAAGAATGATTTCACTGTGTAAGGTTACTTTCCTGCCCCCTACTTTGCAGACCTTCAACAGTGACATGATATCCCAAGGGATTTGTACCCCGTCCAGTTCCTCCAGCAGCCCTGTAGCAGAGCTGTATGCCTCCCAGGAGCGCTGGCAGCCCATCCACCAGGCGTTATTCATGCTCTGCTTCATGCTCTTGGTTTCTTGACCTAGATCTTGGTTGCAAAAGGTGAATGAGTAAGCCTGTCACATGAATTGGGCCAGGATCTGTTGACGCTGGGAACCCACCTTAGTTCCTTCTTTCCTTGAAAACCTCTGCATGTGGAGTGTGAGGTGCCACTTCACTTTAATGTCACCTATTTCAAAATACAATTTCCCTTCATCGCTACTCATGCAATAACACAGTGAGGCTGTCACGTTCCCGTAATGCCGGTACAAGGGAGGAGGAGAACACCATGTACACAAGCCGGGAACAGGCAGAAGGACCTCCCACCTGGAAGGCTTGCCCTTGGACGATGTATCTCCTTTTCTCACTGGGAGCAAAGCTCCAGAAGTTCACTTGGAGTCAGGATATCCTATTTTTAGTGCTTCTTTGTGACAGAATAGAAACTGAGCTCCTTCAATGCCACGTTTTTCTGCACAGTACATACTGCTGATAGATATCCTCCTTATGTGATTGGAATGCAGGTTTGTTTGAGGTTTATGTTATCAAGGCTGCTTCTAAAAATGTTATGTCCGGATGAGAACACCCACACTCATTCTGCTTAAAAAGCTGGACACAGCTTGTGGGTAAGTGGGGAGGGAAGCATGCTCGTATCAGAGGGGGAACAGGCTGTGTGGCTGTGGGGCCAGGAAGGGCAGGACCCAACAAGGCCAGCCCCAGCTGGGTTAAACTGCTTTCATCTCTCTCCTTGGGAGCATGAGCTGTGGAAGATGACAGGATTGAGGGAATGAAATGGCAAAAGTGGAGTTGGGGAGAGGACATCTAAGTCAATGTGATGGAGTGCTGCTGACTGGTGGTGCTTGCAGAGGATGGGTTTGTGTAAGCCCCACCATGCCACTTGACTGGAGGCATTTATTCTCCTAATGTAAGCATTACCAGGGTGACCTGCAGCCTACGGCTGCTTCATCCCACTGGCATTCCTTCTTGCATCTCACAGAGGAGCAGCACAGGCTCCTGGAGGAGATGACATGGTCCATGCCAATAGATACTGCAGCCAGGATGTTTGAAAGATACGTGGGGAGTGGGCTTTGAGAGAATCAGTATCATCGTTGTGCTTGAGGACCTGACCTGTAGGGTGGTTTAGTTCAGTGTTCATCAAAGGATGTGTCAGTAGCCCAGTTATGAATTAACATATTGCTGTCATCTTCCCCTCCCAAATGACAGAGAGGGGGAGATTTCAAACAAAGTCACTGTAGGCAAGTTGTGTTGCATGCTGCATATAGAGGCCAAATATTTCTGTCAGAATTTTTAAGATTTATTTTTCTACCTAGTAGTTTAGAGAGCAATTTGATGTCTCTATCTTTTCATGAATTATATCCATTCTGAAGAGAGATTCTGATGTAAGATCAGCATCTGATTTACTGTCTGTCAGCAGAGACAGGTTAGGAAAAAATTATAAAATCAAATTACTTTTCTTCCCCAAGGTTAAATGTTAAATTCCTCCTTCCTTCTCATCTTCTTTTTTCTTTACTACAACACAAAAAAAAAAGATGTTCATGAGGATAGAGTTCTTAACTGCTTCTGGCTTTGTCTCAGTTAGTGAAAGTGCCATGATGCCATTAAGGTTTGTAGGACAGGCAAAGAGCTATTGCTACATACATCTGTCAATAAAAATAATTAAAAAAATACAGCATTTCTAGAGAAGAAAAGTATTGTCTTACACTGACATGGTAGCAGCCAGTCTACAATAAGATGTACTGTAGTAGCAGACAATGGAAAGTTTAATTAAGCATTGAAGTGAGTATGACACCGAAAGTCATGGCAGTTCTTATTAGCAGTTGTAATTTTTGAAATATTTATGCAAGTCTGCAGCTCTGTTTCTTCCCTTTTAAGTATGGCAGCTGCATTTCAAGGAACTGGCTACAGAAAACCCAGCAAAAGAGATAGATCTGAAATTCTGGCAAGCAGAGGGAGCATAGATCCCTTTTTGTAGCAGAAGCAAATTACTACTTGAGCTGACCACAGCACTACTGGTGGGAATCTCCCTCTTAGAGCCGAACCAACTCACAAGCTTCAGTGGAAGTGATGAGCCCATGGAATTTCTCCAAACTCATCCCTTTTATGTGTGCTGCAAGTGATTCAGGGAAAGAGTTGTCAGAACTAATTGGATTGCTGTTTGGGCAGCCTCTGCTGGTGCTGTAATACCCTGGCAATGTGGGTAGTTTACATGTCTAGACGGATAAGCTAGCAGGAGGACATCATGGCGCGCTGTTCTTTGCAAGACCTCCTGTTCCAGGTGGAAATGGAGGTCCAAAATAATTTCTGCAGTGGATATGAAATGTCCTGAAAGGACAGTGATTTATCTGAACCTAAAAGGAAGGCAGAAGAGATGGCAACAGCTGAGTTAGCAAAGAAGATCGGCAGCAGAGGAGGCTGGCTGTGACAAATCCTCACGGTAGGGAGTCTTGAATAGGTATTGCTGACACACACCCATGGGGGTCTCTGTTTCCATTTGCTTGGCCCTCTCATTTCCCGGGGAGAGGAGGTGGGAAGGAGGAAAATAGTGACATTTATGCTTAGTGTCATGTCCCTGCAGATCAGGCTGCAGCAGCCGTGCTTCCTGCAGCCGCAGCAGCCAGGCAGCCGAGGCTTTGCCTTGGTCCTTGGTCGGGTCTGTGAGATTCTCCCCTGCTCTGTTCAGGTGTCTCTGCCTACTGCTAAGTATGTCTTTTTTTTTTTCTTTGTGCAGTTTTCTGCCGTGTGTATATAACAGAGCACTCTTATGTCAGTGTGAAAGCTCAAATATCCACTTCAGCTCAAGAGATCCTGAAGATTGTAGCAGAAAAGATCCAGCACGCGGAGGAGGAGCTGGCGCTGGTGACAGTCACGTTCTCTGGTGGTAAATAACTTCCCTTCATCTGATTACTTACCTTTTAGTGCATCACGTGTAAGGGAGGGCTGACTTTTTCTGGTGCAAAGATACAGCTGTTCCTGTGCGGGCCCACAGCTGGATGACCACGGGAACAATGAGGAGCTGCTTCCCAGAGAGTCGTTTCCATGGCAACAGCTTATTCTTGGGTACCTCAGATACGGCATCCCCTCTCTGGGAAGGGAGTGCAGAGGACTCTGTCTCCAGCAGTATTGCAAGATTTTATTTTTTCCTCACGGATACATCCTACTTTTTCATTTAAATTAATTTGGAAGGTGATAAAGCATCATTTGCTTTAAAAATATAAAAAGGAATAAGAAACATTATATGCATGGCTGTTTACTCATTTGCGGCATGAGTAATGAATATTCTCCAGCAGAAAGAAGGGAGAGATATATTTGCACAGTTGAGACACTGAGAGCAATCTAAGCAATATTTTGTAAGCAGTCTTACTTACAACTGACTTTTTTGCCTATTATTTTAGTGTTTCTCATTGTACAGAAAGGCTCATTGTCTTTTCTTAAGGAAGACCAGTCTGATCATGGGCTGATACTAGGGACCAGCCAAACCCCTAAGATTTTCTTCGGTGTCTGGCAGGCCTCAAGCTCTTTGGTCAGAATGTTTTGTTCATTGTGGTATCTTTTGGCTCTTACGGAATATAAAACAAGAAATTTAGGTGCATAGAAATGTGAAGCTGGGACTGAAAAAAGGGGCTAAGAGTGTAGAATGTCTTGGCCATAGTCTCAGTAACATTAGTTGGTGTCCTTCTCCTGGGACAAAGGATGCACCCTGAGATATATAGCACTCATTGCTACTTCTTTGTCAGTCTAGTTTAAATGAAATATACACAAATGCTGGCTTGTTCTGTTTATTTAGTAGATTCAGAAGTGGAAGGTCACATTTTTCTCCCCCACGCCGAGCTCAGTTAAATAACCATTTTTTAGCAGGGCACTGGAGCGGGTGGCAGGGAGATGGTGCCCTGCTCTGGCTATGGAGAGCCTGGGCATGGAGTGGCGGCCCAGGAGCATTACACGTAGGTGTCATGGCCAGCAAGGCTACATCATTTGCAGGCAAACTCTTTTTACCCTGATGTGTGCCCAGACTCGCCTCCAGTGCATTTTGTAGCACTGCGAAATCATTGTGCTGCTGTTGTTTTTCAGGTCTTGCTTTCCTGTTCAAGAGCAGGGCAAGTTTTGCTCTGATAGCAGTAGATTTGCTGCTGAATGCCTACTTGACTAAAGAAAACCAACAATGCATAAATAATGAAACACACTATTATCTTTAGACCACAATGGTTCCCAAGAAAGCCACAGGACAGAAGCGGTTGCCACTTGGCTGTTCAGTAAGAAACAATAATTAAAATGCAGGTACAATAGGACTGTCACTTGTATGTGACCTTTGTAACCCCTAAAATGTTGTTTAGTCGCGTTGCTTGAATTAATTGGAGATACCACAGTTTTAGTATCTTTGTTCTTATGCATTGACACTGCCGTGCTGCGAGCAATAAACACCAGCCTGCCACACTTTTTTTCGTTTTGTTTGCTGCTTTTGCTGTTTGCATGAGTCAGAGCTGTCACCTGTCATCCACTTGGAGGGCAGCAGTATGAGCGCTGGAGAACAAGTTTTTATTGTACTCCTGAAATGAGCAAGCAAGCTCTTTTTATTCAAAATTACCTTGAAAAAAGACACTGCTAGTTCAACATCCATGTATCTGGTGTCAGTGTGAGCATGGATAAGAGGGAAAAGAGTCTGAAATGATGTTTGGCTTGCAGACTGCTCCTGGTCCTACTCCTCTCTCATGGGCAATGGAAAGTCCAAGGCAGCTGTCAACATGCTTGTAGTGCTTTTGGATCTACGTTGATACAGTCACTGTAATCAAATCTCATGTGTCAGGTCTCCAGAAGATTACTTCGAGCCCACAGGAAGAGACGGTTTTTCCAGGGCAGTTTTTTAGCTGTGTTTTGGGTTTTGCTTTGTTTTTCCTCACACCTTTCTTTGGTGTATCCAAGATTGCCCAGAGCTGCACCAGAACTCTGAAGTGGAGGAAAAAAAAATAGTCCTTTCTCTTTGCCACCAGTTTGGTGTGTCCTACTCTTTTACTCAGATGTTTCCTAAATGAGTTACTCTAGGTCTAGAGGAATTTCTGTAAATACCATACTATAAAGGACTCTTCAGCTCTGCTCCATGAGGTGAATTTCGTGGGGCTGGGATCTTTTAAACTTCTTTTCCTGTCGAATGGCTGTGGCTACTGATGGCATCTCTGCCCCTGCTCTTGACTGCCAGTGACACGCAACAACTCAGTCTCTGGGGGCCGAGACACTTCGCTCTAACAGAAGTCACTACATTTACAGTAGATACACTGGGTTGAAATGAAATGTTCTGTAATGCATAGGAGGTTAGACTAGATGATTTAAAGGTTTATTTCTGTTCTGTCCTATGTGAACTCCAGGTTGAAAGCAGATGCTGGAAGTTTTTGTGCTCTAGTCCAGCATCAGAGACATCTTGCCTTTATTGTGCCTGTGTAGTGTGGAGATGGTGGTCCCCATAGGGACTGGGTTTGATGCTTAGTTACATTCTAGAAGTAGATGTGGCTTTACAAATATATTTGTAATGTTCTTATATTTATATGCAGCTTTTACTCCTTTGCTGAAGCTTCTGTGTTCTGTTTTCTGTTTTTACAGAAAAACGTGAACTACAACCAAATGACCTGGCTATCTCAAAATCTTTTGAGTCATCCAGTCGTATGTTTGTCTACCGAAAAGATCTGACTGATTCCTTGGTAAGGATGTGTTTTTTATACTTCCCATTTTTTATTTGTCTGACTCCAGATCGATGACTTGGTATTCCTCTCAGAGGGCTTTTTCAATACAGAATTTATTGTTTGCTTCCTTAGGAAAGCTTACTGAGCTGCTCTGTACCTGAAAAAAAAATATCTTGCATTAACAGCAGTTATTTGACTGAACAGTAGTGGAATTTGTTCGTCAATTTCAAATAGACCAAAGCTTCTGTACGGCTTAAATCTTTCAATCTACATCAGCCTGGAAAAGCTGACTTGTGCTTGTACAGGAGTGGACAGGATGAGGATTATTCAGGGCCTGTGTGACTTCCCTCCTCCCCCCAGCCTTGTGCCTCTGTAACGCTTACAGTGGCTGGTACATAGTCATACAGAGTCATGGACAAACTCCATGCAATTACTACATGTAGAAACAGATGTCGTTTGAGTTCTGCCGAAATCACTGGACATCAGTGCGATCCCAGCGTTGGGGCAGCCACACGGTCAGTCTGTGGCTGCCGCGTAGCACTGGTGGTACATCCGCTTCCCTTCCTTCTGTCCGTCTGTCTCTCCATCCTCTCGCTGGTGCTGGGGAGCGGAGCCGGTCAAAGGGCAGCAGGTCTCTCTCATTCCCTCTGTCCTCAGAAACTGGGGTTGCAAACTCTCTCCCCCCATGATTTCCCAAAACCTCAGCGAGGCAGGAACAGCCAGGCACTCAAAAAATTACTCTTTCAATAGTTTTCTGCTAATTATGCAGATGTTTCGAGGACAGTGCGGGGACGGTATCGCAACTGACTTTTACACGTTGTCGGTACTGCTGGGATCTGTGCATTCATCCTAGGGATGAGAAATGTCTATTTACATTTTGTTGGATCAATGTGCCCTGAAGAGCTGACACGCCACTATCATTGTAATCTGTCATCCCCATTATCTCCGGCGTTCTAGCCACCTCTAAAAATGCAAATATTAAGGGAAGGTTTCCAGTGCAGACAGGTGACAGCCAATCTAGTTTCATTAGTGACATAATAAAAATCACAAAACTTGCTGTAACTGTCAGAAATATAGCACCAAAATAATGGCTTAACTGATAAGAATAATCTTTCATCTTGGCAGATGGTTCATGTGCCAACTTTCAGCCTGATGAGGTAAAAAAACCCAAGAGAAATGCAAACCTTTGAAAATCTGAGCTAATACTGGGAATGTCAAATGACCCTTAATACCAGCAGTAACAGTGCACTCCACAGTAATATGCGAAGTAACTTCTATTAATCAGGACCTACCGTGTTTTACTGTTTGTTGGTGATTACATTTGGAGTAGATTAATCATAGAATGTATGGGTTTATGTTATTTGTAAAGGTGGATTGGTGGGCAAGTTGTGTGTATTTATTCTAAATCCGGTGTGTTTGCAGAATGATTCCTTTACCTTATAATACAAAAATTTCCTGATGTCTTAATTCAGATTTTATTTTCTGATGGTTTCAGGGATTTTATTTTCGTTATGCTGTCTGCTTGGTCAGTGTTTTATATTCAAGGTTTAGAGAAAGAGACACAGGGAGAGGCCTAATCCAATAGGAAGTCATTGATCCTATTGACCCATTTCCTTTTTCAGCCTATTTATTAAAAAGGCTATAACTCCTTGATTTTGAATAGTGTGGGGGTGAAAACCCTCAGAGTGCACTTAGAGAAGATTACTTACTCAGCTCTGCTCGGTAGCTTGGTCCAGTAGCTGTTTCACTGCAGAACTTCTGGCATGTGCTGAGGATTTTTTTGCTCTTGGTTGTTGATTTAGAACCCATTTGCTGAAAATGAGGAATTGCAGCAAAAGTCTGTGAGAATTTTGGGAATCAACACCTGGGATCTTGCCTTAGAACTAACAAACTTTGACTGGAGCCTCTTCAATGCAATTCATGAGGTAAGAAGCACCATGTCAACTACTAGGTATATTACTCTCGTGCAGCATTGGGCCGTTGCGATGCATTTTGGAGCATCGGTACTCCTTGATGCTCAGCTCACCATCGCAACAGCATGATTTAGCATCTGTCAATAGTGGTGGCGTTGAATCAGGTCCAAGAGAGGTTCTGGAATCCTTGATACTGAAAAAAAATTGTCAAAGTGTTGTAACTTCTCTCTGTTGGGGCATCTCATGTGTTCCCTGTATACCTGGTGGGTTTTACTAAGGTCTGCCCCAAGACAGTAGAAGAGCATGATTGTTCTCTAAAAAATGTCTGTGTGAATATGTTATATATGCAGATTTTCCTTTGCACTCGATAATGTTCCAGTAAATATAGGACTCCACAAATAGGTGTCCTTGATATCACTTTAACCACAAAAGAATTCACAATTTCAGCAATTTAGATTGTTACATTACTGTTCTTGTTAGGCTTCAGTGAGATAAAAAAATACTGGGCAGGCTTTATAAAATGAGATAATGGCCTGCTTCAGTGCCCAGTGGGTTGTTTCAGTGACTTTGATAGGTTCTGGTATGAGCTCCTGAGTAAAATATGCAGTTAAAAGTACAAAATGTCACTTGAAAATATCATTCACTGGAAAGCCTGTTAGCTTTCTGAGAAAATGGGAAATCCCCTTGCTTCTCATCAGATGCTTTCCTTGATCGTTCATTTTAGGTTCTTTTACTCAGGTTAGACACTTCAAATCTAGAGCTGGGCAAATAGGGGGGTTTTGGCACAGAAATCAAGGCCCACGCTTCTGTTGGTGAAAACTTGGCTATTTTTAGGAAGAAGTTTGAATATAAATTTTTCAGTTTATGCAATGGTCTGATATGGTTGCTTTTTCATACTGAAACAGAAGTGATGAAATACAGAAAGAGACAGATTGTTTATGTCCTATACGTGGCTATAGCCAGAAGTGGAACTTCAGGAAATCTCAAGAGAAAAGCATGTCTTGCAGGAATTCCAGTCCACCTGCCTACTGTAATAAGCCTCTAGACATTGCTAAGCCAAACCTGGACCCTGAATCATTTGTGACTGGCTCATGGATGGTGAAAAAATAACCGTTTGTAACCAGGTCTTGTTTCGAAAACTTACTTCTAAATAATATACTACTCATTTACATTTAAATTGTTTTTATATCCCTAATAATGTTCTCAATGTCTTCCAGCAAGAGCTGATATACTTCACATTCAGCAGACAGGGCAGTGCTGAAAACACTGAGAATCTTAGTCTTCTGCTTCAAAGATGCAACGAGGTCCAGCTTTGGGTTGCCACCGAGATACTCCTCTGCAGCCAGCTCTGCAAACGTGTACAGCTAGTCAAAAAGTTCATCAAGATTGCTGCCCAGTAAGTTACTAAAGTTGCAGCAAAACCCCTTGAATTCACATGCTTTATTTGATGAGAAGTAGATGCAAAAGCAAAGAAAGAAAACTAATTTGTAATCCTGTGTTTTAAGTGTATTAAGCATACCTAGATAAATCAGTACATAAATAACAACAGCAAACACTGGCCAAAACTGGATGCGCTGGAGTGTTTGCTGCTCAGATCTTCCCCAGCAGCTAAGCTGCTGTATCTGCAGAGTCAACTGCGAAATCCCTGGTGTTGCAGAGAGAACGCGAGGAACCATATTACAAAACTATTTGAGGAGCAGCAGAGCTGTTCACCAAAGACTACACAGAAACCAGAAAATTGTGTTTTAATCTTGAAAGTTCTACCTCTAGAGAGGAAACTGCAGTAAACTGTTGGCACATGTAATCCTCTCTGGAGTACTCTTTTATTTATTGGAGGAGGGGATTCTTCATTAGTTAGATTTGACAGTCTGTTCTTGCGCTCTTACTAAATAGTGCTGGCATTTATTCTATGCCTTGGAATAGAAAACAAATATATATTATACACAGAGAGTTCTTTTTTTCTTTAATCACTCTTATTTTAGTAACCAAGGGAACGGAGCAATTTAAATGTGTGCAACCATTCTCATCGCCTCTTTCTCCACTTGTTGGTCTTCTGCAATATTTGAATATGCGTGTTCATGGAAAATGTATAATTTGTTCCTTCATTGACTGGATTGATTTAATTTGCAAGGCACTTACGTACAAAGGACTATTCTCTGCTGAAGCAGTGCCTTTGCTGCAATGAATTCTTCTAATCTAATCTAGTGTAACTCATAAATGTGATTTGATTTAGTTTGCAAGTTGTATGGTATCCAGTAATACGTTCATTTTCTGCCTTCTCAATGGTCAAGTTTGGTCCAATTACATCAAAAATGATTGGTTCTGTGTGCCTTGCTTGCACCACAGTAGCACTAATTTACATCCCAAGAAAGTTTCATCTCTGTCCCACATGAATAGGGATACATTTGTCACCAGACTAAAATGTTGCTCTATTTGAATTAATTCCATCTCTGTTAAGTGAAAAGCTAAAGTTGTGGAGACTGAATACAGTTGTCAGTGAACAGTAGACAGGGTCTCCCAGCACATTGCAGAGGCACCCATCATCATGTCGTGTAGATTGTGAAACAATGGATACACAGAGAAGTGAGCGTATAGTTTGCTCGAGATCTTTTTTTAAATCAGAAAAGCGCCTTTCTAAAAGCAGACATTGTCATATTTCATCAGTTCTGGAAGAGCTGATGAAAGAGGAACAATGAGGTTGGAGGAATGGTGTGCTAAGCACAGGACTCTCATCATGAGGCACAAGCCAAGCAGCTCTGCTATTTTGTTTATGACTAAGGCAGAGAGGTATGGAGCTGTCAGCAGCTGAGGCTGCTCCCTGTTCTCTGCTCCCAGATTTGGCCAGGAACCTGTGTGTCTGACTTTCAGCTTGTTGGCAAAGCACCACGACTAAGATCTGATGTTCAATGTTTGTGTGCTTCACTGTTGTGGAACACCTGAAGAAAATGGCATGCTTTTACGCAAGTGTGTCAATACATAAAGGAGAGACAGAGTTTTTGAACCACCAATACCTACACTTCTGTTGATGAGCTAGTATAAAATAGAAAACAAGTGATTTGATAGAGAAAATGAGTTGACATG
>Ga0181612_173110_pt1 | contig 39761 bp, 35 predicted proteins | sample HoacroProtozoa21_FD_119630 | JGI IMG/M metagenome (GOLD analysis project Ga0181612, IMG submission 119630) | Hoatzin crop microbial communities from Cojedes, Venezuel. Combined Assembly of Gp0051906, Gp0051904, Gp0051908
CGCAGAGTTGCCCTGGAGGAGGGCGGTCCGGGGGGGGGGGGTGCGGGGGGGGGGGGGGCGCGGGGCCCCCGGGGGGGCGCGGGGGAACCCTCCGTTTGAAAGGCGCCTCCAGCGTGGGCTTGGGGAGATGGATGGCGCCGTGGTCTTTCCCGTTGGGGTTTCCCGGCTCCGAAGGAGCCTGGCACTACCCTTTTGCCGTGCTTCCCGATCCCCTTGGGGGATGGGCCCCGCAAGCGTCACGACGCGCAGCGGGACGGGGAAACCCTCCGTGGGAAAGGCGCACGAAGCGATGGGTAGCGGAGATGGTGTGCGCCGTGGTTGGCCCGCTCTGCGGGCCGCCCCCGTGGGAGGGGAAACCGCACAAAAGACCTCCGAAAAGGCGGTGAGCGGGAGAGCGTTGGCAGTAGTGAGGGAATGCGGGACGTCTTGCGTCCTTTCGCTCACGAAAGCCATAGCGAGTTCGCTCTACTCGCTCTTTGAGGGTGTATTGCGTGCGGAGTGCGTCCCCGCCGGAAGGCCTTGTGCGGAAAAAGGGAAGGCGTCGTCTTCTCCCCTCTCTTGGCCACCGGAGTCAATGCCGGCTGCGTCGGAAGGCTTGGCTGCGGGAAAGGCAAAAAAAAGGAGGGGAAAGGCATATCGGACGCCTTCCTTGAAGGGCCCCGCTGGCCGTGGAAGGGCGGGATGTCTGTCCTGCGTGGAACGTAATGGGAGGAGGGGGATACGTCTTGCGTGTCGGCCTACGATCATTATGTGTAACGCATGGACAGGATTCCTCGCCCGTGCCTTCGATCCCTGGGGATGGGCCCCGCGAGCGTAAGCGAGTGGGACGGGGAACCCTCCGAGAGAAAGGCTCCGTGGGAGGACTTGAGGAGATGGAGGAGCCGTGGTGTCCCCGGCAGGGGAAAGGCGGGGAAAGGGGAGCCCTTGGAGCGGAAAGGACCCTTTGCGTCAGACCCGCGGGAGACGGCCTCGGACGGAAAACGCGGCGCTGCGCCGTGGCGGAGGGGCCTCGCGAAAGGGCGGAAAGGGGGCGGCGTTACCCGGAGTCCGCAGACGTTCCATGGACATTCCATAGGCGTTCTATGGACATTCCGTGGACGTCGGAAGGAGCGGAAAGCCGGCATCCGACGGGAGGTTGGGGCCTCACGGCGGTGTCGGCGGAAGCGTGAGGGCGGAAAGCCCCGTGAGGGCGGGAACGACCGGAGCGTACCGAAGTCCGTTGGAGCGTGAGCGACAAGCGGACGGAGGGCTTGAACGGAGGGAAGTGGGAGGCCGGAAGGGGTTGGAGCGGAAAGCGGGAGAGCGGAAAGCGGGAGAGCATGAGCGAAGGAGCGGGAGCGAAGGAGCGGGAGCGAAGGAGCGGGCAAGGACGAAGGGAGGGATCTGGTATTTTTGGTGGTGCATATGCGAAAAACAATAAAAAACGCCCTCCCGTGGAGGGCTGTAGGAAAGGCGTTTTTACGCCGACATGTCAAAAACGGAAATGCGAGTCCCGAGAATTTTCGCTACCTACCCAGCCAAGCCGCACCGCGAGGGGGAGAGGGACGGAAGTGCGGCGTCTCGGGCTGGAAGGAAGGAGGCTGGAAGCCGGAGGGAACAGTACCGCAAGTGTGCGGAAGCTGGGGAAGGCGTTCCCCCTACGGAAAGCGAAATACGCCCCGTATGAGCCGCAAATGGCCCGGAAAAGAGGTGAAGCTCCGCCTTCGCCTCCGACAAGACGTAGCCCCGAAAGGGGCGGCCAAGGGAAAAGTTCTTTTCCCGCCCGACATCCCCGGTTTAGAAGAATGGCCGCAAGGTCATGACTGGAAACGCGAAAGCGTATGAGGGGATGTTTCATGACGGGGGAGGACAAATCCCTCTGCGGATTTCACCATGTCCTCCTCTCCTACCCCGTCATCATGCGGCGTCCATAGTCAAGTCCCTTCACTTTGACGCTCCCCTCCGTCATCATCGTTTTCCCTTAACCCGAAACACCCGTGTAAGACGTTATGAAAAACCTGATGACCTCTTTCCCATAACCCGTGATTTCAAAACACCCGTGCATTTCAAATCCCGTATCCCGGATCCTTTCACATCCTGTTCGTACATCGTAACCCGTTTCTTTCCCGTACCCCGTTCCCTTTCACACCCTGTTCCTCCGTGCAACCTCCGTCCTCCGTGCGCTTCTCCCCTCTCCTTATCCTCCGTACGCAATGACCTAATGTGTGTGCGTTAGCACCGCTCCCCCTGTCGCGTGCTTCAAAGCGCGACAATCCTCTCCCTTCGCTCCTTTCCTGGCGCCCCGCCCCGGGGGCGCGGAGGTCTTGGACGAGAAGCCCTCGTCGGAGGGAAAGGTGTAGGTTGGTTTGGCGGGAAAGGCCTTACGGTTGGGAGTTGCGTGGTTTCGGTTGGAATGTTTATGGACTGTGGTTATGTGTTTTAAGTGTTAAATATATATAAGAAAATGCATGTAAAATGTTGTAAAAGGGAGGAGGAAAAACGGGCGTAGGTGTGCGTGGGGATGGGTTTGGAAGGAAAACGACTCGGTGGAGTGGAGAAGCGGAAGGAGGAGGTATGGGATTACAAAAATCGGGTGGCGTGGAAGGGATGCGGTAACTTTCGCAAGGATGGGGATGGAATGTCCCCTTCCCCGTGAAAAGACAGGAAAGGTATATAGTTAACTACCCACCCCCTAAAGGGAGTAGGCTTACAAAATCCTCCCACCTCTCAAGAGAAATGGGTTTCCACGCAAAAACAATTTTTTTATAAATATAATAGTATACGGATATGCCAGACGTTACGCAGATTCCCAACGCCGATGTTTCCCAGAAGACACTCAACGCCCTTCAGGAGGCCACCCGCAAGGCGCTCGCCGCGAAGGTGACCCCCGAAATGGTCGCCCTTGCGAGGAAGGACCTCGTGCAGGGTACGATGGAAGGTGCGGCTGGGTACGTCAAGGCGGGAAGGGCGAAGGCCGCGTGGAGGACCGACTGGGGCTCCTACGAGGACGACCTCGTGAACAAGTTCGCCCGCGAGTTCCCGAAGATGGACTACAACGACGACCTTGAATTCCTCACCGCCTGTTACAACCGCACGAGGACAGTCAAGAGGGCGATGCTCGGCGGGGAGAGGGACGTTAGGGGAAGGGAGATCCCCGAAAGCGTGGACGTGGAGTTCGCGCCCGACGGCGAGAGTTACACCGACGGCAGGATGGTGCACATCGACACATCCTTCCGCGATCTTGACAACAAGGACATGGCGTACAAGCTCGGTTACCGCGCCACTCTCGACGACCGCGCCCGCACGGCGTTCCAGTTCAATCTCGTCCTCGGCAGCGCCTACCACGAGTTCGGCCACATCCTCTTCACCGACATGGCGGGGATGGAGGACCACTTCAGGGACCTCGAAAGGAAGGGCTACGTCACGAAGATCATGCATTCCATAGAAAACATCATAGAAGACAGGCGGATGGAAGAGAAGGTGATGGACGCCCACCCGGGTTTCGAGCCCGCGATGGCTCTCCTGAGGCGCCACCACTTCTGTAACTTCCAGGCCGACCACGCCGACCTCATCGCGAAGATGGATCCCGTGTCCAAGACGATGAACACCCTTCTCCTCATGGTGAAGTTCCCCGAGAGCACGCCCGACGAGTGGATAAGGGAGAACTACGGAATCGTCACGCAGATCCGTTCCGCCCTCACGCCGTTCCCCGAAACGCACTCCGAGATGCAGGAGGCGTCCCTCAGGGTGTACGACGTGATCGCCCGTCAGTACGCCGAACAGGTTGCGATGGAAAAGGCCCTTCAGGACCTCATGAACGGTTCTCCACTTTCCCCCGAGGAAATCGGAAAGATCATCGAGGGAGCCGTGGAGGAGAGCGTTGCGCAGAAGGCCGCCGAGAAACAGGCCGGGCAACAGAACGGACAAGGCCAAAACGGACAAGGCCAAAGCGGACAAGGCCAAAGCGGAAACCAGCAAGGACAAGGTCAGCAACAGAACGGTCAAGGCCAAAGCGGAAACCAGCAAGGACAAGATCAGCAACAGAACGGACAAGGCCAAAACGGAAACCAGCAAGGACAGGGTCAAGGCCAAGGTCAGGGCGTTCCCGACTACGGAGGCGTGAACGATGCGGACCGCAGGAATTGCGACGAGGCCGCCAAGGGTCAGGGCCAGGGGATGGAAGGCATCGGGGACGACGCCGTTTCGCAGGCCGCCCAGAAGGGTCTTGGGAACGGAGGCTGCAACCCCCTCACCGAACAGGAGAGAGCCGAGGCCGTGAAGGAGGGAATCGAGAAAGCCAAGCAGGCCATCGAAGCCGCCAAGGCGATGGGAAGGGGCCAGGGCCAAGGTCAGGGGAACCCCTTCGAAGGCATGAGCGCCGAGGAGATCGCCAAAGCCATCGCGGAAGCCCTCAAGAACGGTGCGGGCCAGGGAATGGGTCAAGGACAAGGGCAGGGGCTGGGCTTCGGTGCGGGAAAGGGCCAAGGCGGGATCGGAATACACATCCCGGGTCTTCAGGTTCCGGGGAGCGGCGGAGCTTCGCAGGGCGGAAGCAGCATCGAGGTGAACCTCCCCAAGGACGTCCTCGACGAGGTTAACAAAAGGTTGCAGGACGAGGGGAAGAAGTTCACTCCCCTTCCCGGCGACGTTTCGCCGGGGACTCCCGACGAGGGCTTCGGCTACGACAGGGCCGCGAGTGTCGCGCAGGACGACACCGCCAACCGCATCGCCAAGGGCGACGGGGAGATCCAGAAGATGGAGCGCGGCAAGGAGGAGAGGGGCCCGTGGAGCAGCGGCACCGCCGCCGTCAGGTACATGGGGAGCAGGGACGATGTGAGGAAGTCCCGCATGGACCTCAAGGCCGAGAAGGACAGGATAGAGAAGAAGGTGGGAGGCGACATAAACGATCTCTCCAAGACTATAAGGACGCTTACGTTCGACAGGAAGAACACCTCCTACAACAAGGACTCGGGAAGGCTCCAGGTCGTCTCCGCCCGCACGGGGAACACCCCGTACAAGAAGACGGACGTCACGAGGGGTTCGCGCTTCGCCCTGTCGGTGCTCCTGGACGAGAGCGGTTCGATGGGCAACATGGTCCCCCTCATGAGGGAGACGATGTACATGTTCTCCGAGGTCGGCCAGAGGATCACCAACGCCGACGTCTTCCTCTACGGATTCACGAGCGGCTACAGGACTGACGTCATGCTGGACGTCTTCCGCGAGAGGGGAAGGGACGGCAACATCACATCCAGGGAAGCCCCCCTCTTCGCCGACGCCATAGGCGGCACGCCCACGGGCGAGGCCATCGACGCGGTGTGCGAGAGGATCGCCGAAAGGACAAACGCCCCCACCCTCCTGTTGGTGGTCACCGACGGCGAGCCCGCAAACGACCAGAGGTGCGCCAGCGCCGTGAAGAGGGCCGAGGCCGACGGTTTCGTACCCGTCATGGTGAGGCTCGGGATGGGGCGCGAGAGGGGCCGCAGGGCCGCAGAGAACATAGGTTTCTCCAGGGGTTTCGGGGTGGAGAACACCAAGGACCTCGTGGAAGCCCTCTCCAGGGAAGCGAAGCTCTTCATGAACGAGGTGAACAAGAACAAGGTCAGGCGAAGGGCGGGAAAGGTTATGAAAGTGAGCGACAACGGCCCGAAGAGATGAGGGCGGAAACAGATAACGGAAAACAGGTTGCGCCGACGCACCTGAAGTGAAAATGCAAGACATGGAAAGAAAACCGATAACAGGCGAGCGGGCCCTCTCCGAACTCTATGGAGTCCTCCAGGAAAGGGCGGAGCCCGTATTCACGGGTCAGGTGTACGCGCCCGACCCCCAGGACAACTTCGAGGTGGCTGCGGTCACCGCAGACTACCAGACGCGCCCCGTGGAGGCCCTGCTGGCTTCCGGCTTCGACGCCTTCCACAGGGACTACCAGTACGGGGACGTGGACTTCTACGTCATGCCCGAGGTGAAACCCGACGGGACCCTCAAGGGGACCGGGACGGTAATCGGCGTGGGGAATGACAAGGGGAAGGCGTACCTCGCCTTCTTCGAGACGGACGTCCTCACCTACCGCAAGGTGGACGACAGCATAATGTATATAAGGAGTAACGACATGCAGCTTCGGGCCGTCTCCCAGGAGGGGATGAGGGAACTCGGCAGGGCCCTCAGGGAGGGCGACTACCGCTCCCCCGCCTTCGAACAGACCCCCGACGAGGGCGAGGCCGTAATGGTGGACATGCCGAAAGGCAGGTATCCCGACGCCGCCCTCTGGGGCGCGGTGCTGGGAAATCCGAAGGAGGGCGCCGACATCCTCGACGACTGCACCGAGAGGCTTTCGGGCACGCTCTCGCTCCTGGACGGTGCGAAGACCCCGGACGAGGTCATCGGGTGGCTCCAGTCCTCCTGCCAGAAGGCGTTGCCCCTCTACGGGAGCCTGGGGCTCGAGAGCAAGCGCAAGTGGGTCCCCCTCATGAGGGAGGTGTTCTCGCACTACCCCATCGTCCTTCCCGCGGGAGGGGTGCTCAGGCCCGACAGCGAGGTGAGGGACCTTGACAACGAGATCCTAACGAGAAGCCTGGCGGGGATCGCAAGGAAGGAAATCCTCTCCCTGCAGAAGGGCATCATCGAAACGAGGGAACGCAAGTGGGGCCCTTCGGAGGAGATATCCCTCAGGGACTTCGAGAAGATGTTCGGGACGCAGAACCAAGTTAGGGAGCCCGACATCTCCCTCGGCATTCCCGTCGTCATGGAGGACGCCAAGGAACGCAGGAGGACGGGCCCGAGGAGATAGGGAAACTTGAGTCATTCATATTCATAGGAATTACACAAACAAGAAAAACATACGCATCATGGCTGAAGAGAATTATGTGGAACTCGGCCCGATGGAGTTCGCCATCGGAGGCTACGCCGTCCACAACATCGACAAGGTACCTTACGTACAGATCACCGACGGTGACGGGAAAGTTCTTTCGGACAACCCCGAATACCGCATGTTCCAACCCCTTGACGACGGGAGCGTCGCCGCCATAAGGCAGAACGCCTTCGGAATAAACGTCACGGCCATCCTGAGGCCAGGTGAGGACGGCATGCTGGAGGAGGAGTCCTCCTCGCTCGGCATCGACAGGAAGATTTTCTCCGACATGCAGATTGACGATTACCGCAATTTCCTTTCGGGTTCACAGGACCGCCAGCCCTATTACGCAATCCGGGACGTCCATGCATGGGGGAAGAATTTCGGGATGGTACCCACCGATGTCGTGAAGGTGACGGGCGACCAGGTTGATTTCGGTGAAGGCTCCCTCAAGCAGGGTAACTTCGACAGATGGGCGGAGACCCATTATCAGTTCAGGGAGATGAATGCCGAGAGGCGCAGGGATGAGGGATGGAAGAACCCTCTCGAATCCGATTGGATAAAGCCCATGGCGGACAGGCTTTCCGACGAGGAGGAACGTATGAGGATATTCGAATCCTACAGGATAGATAAGATGGAGTTCCTCTCCGAGAGGACGGCTTTCGAGGTTGCCGTGCTTGCGAATCCCAATATGAGGGAACACTACATGAATTACGCCAAGGGAAGCGAATCCCTCGATTTGGATAAGTTCCTCCAGACGAGGCACGGTTATACCGAAATCGCCGAGTGGTATGCGGAACTTTACAGAGAAGGCCCCCTCAAGCACCTTTCCAACAACGCCGCCGCCTATGCTGCGATTTCCGAAAGGATGGAAACCGATCCAATCCTCAGGGAGGAAGTCAGGGGCGCCCTCCATTTCGAGCAGACCGTAGGGCAGTACAAGCAGGCGTTTGACACCATGAGGCCCGAAGAGAGGGTGTCCTACGTCTCCTATTATTTCGAATGTCAGGAGAAGGCGTTCAACCCCGCCTTCAGGAGGGCTTTCGAGGAGATGGTGGAGGAGCCCGACAGGTACGTCATTCCGCTGCGCGAGGGGACCGTTTCCCTCAAGGACAAGTTCGGGGAGATGAACAGGGAGAGGATAGACCTCTACCTGAAGGGCGGAATGGATCCCGCGAGGAAGGAAGACTTCGAAACGGTGATGAGGCAGGACCCCGAACTGAAGCTCAAGGCCGAAGTGGAGGCCCGCAGGGCGGAAATGGAAAGGGAGGCGGCGAAGGAAGGGGAAACCCTCTCGAATCCGGAGACGGAAGAGGAGAAGATTGCACAAGAGGAACTCTTCGACCGCTACCTCAGGGGCGAGATGACGCCCGAGGAGAAGGCCGCCTTCGAGGCCATGCTGGCGAACAATCCCGAACTGAGGGCGGACTTCGAAGCCCACAGGGACATCGCCTACGCCGCCCAGAGGATGGGGCTCCGCGACTTCCTGAATGAACTGAGGGAGAAGGACAACAAGGTCGAAATGGAGGAGGCCGCGAAGGAGACTGCGGAGAAGGCCGAAGGGATGAGGCAATCGTATTTTCCCGGCGACACCGTGGACTTCGACTCCGAAGGGATCGTGGAAAAGGAAGAGGAGGTCGGGGAAGAAAATGTCGTGAAGGAGGCCGTAGAGAGTCAGGGACTCCAGTATGAGGGTGAACTTTTCAGAAGGAAGGCGGAGACCGAAACCGAGGCGAAGGGTGAAGAGACGGAAGAGGACGAGCCTTCCGTGGAGGTTGCCTGCGGGGTGGCCGAGTACGGCGCCGACTTCGAGGGCGAACTCTTCCGCAGGAAGTCCTCAACCGAGAACGCCGTGAAGGCTTCGGAGGGCACCTACGAGGTGCAGGGCGAGGAGCCCGAGGTGCAGGAGGACTTCAGCGACGGCTTCGAACTCGACGAGAGCCAGGAGATAAGGAACGCCGAAGGGAAGCTCACCATGGACCCCGAGGACATGGAAGAGCCTGGTGTGGAAGTGGAGAGCAAATCCGTCATGGCCAAGGTGGACAAGGGCGAAGTGGACACATGGTCCCCTTCCGACGACGTGGAGGAGGTCTTCACCCTCGCACGCGACCCCCTGAGCGGGAAGGTCGGCATGGTCACCCTCTTCGAGAATGTCACCAAGAAGCAGACGGGGGCCTCGTGCCAGCCAATAAAGTGCGAGTTCGACGAGATCAAGTTCAAGGACATAGGGACGAAGATGATGTTCTTCTGCAAGGACGACAAGGGCGACTGGACCGTCATGCACACCAAGAAGTGGAACGAATACGAGCAGTTGAAGGGTAAGTTCTCATCCTACGAGGAGGCCCTCGAGGCCGCCCGCGGCTACGCCAAGGCGGGGAAGGCCGAGCAGAAGGGAATGGAGACGGGGAACACCGTCCGTATGGAAAGCAAGAGGGAGAAGCATGAGGAAAAGGTAGCGGGGCAGAATGAAGGCCAGAAGAGGGAGTACGGGAAGAAGGGAGGCTACGGAAAGGGCGGCTACCAGAAGAAGGACTACCAGAAGAGGAACTATCCCAAGAAGGGCGGAGGGATGAAAAGGTAGTTTTCCGGTGATTTCCTTTTCAGTCATTGGAAAGAATGGAAAAAATCTTATATTTGCGATTGGAGGGGTGTGGCCGCAATCCGCGTCCCTCCGTTTCCCTTAAAACAAAACATAAGCGCTTATTTTGATATGAAGAAAACATTTCTACTCATTGCGGCTTCGGCCCTCGCACTTGCGTTCCTCCCCTCCTGCAACAAGGAGAACGGGGCTGCGGTGCAGGAGGCCGACTCCGTGAGGTCGGTATTCGAGATTTCCGACCTCTTCGTCCCTTCGGACGATGAGACGAAGGCCGCCTACACCGACGGGCGGGGGTTCCACTGGGTTCCCGAGGACGACGTGGAGAAGATCGGCGTCATCGGACGCGACAAGACCACCAAGCAGCCGAAGATATACTATCCCTCCTCCTTCGAGAGGGAGGACGGCAGCGGAAGGCTCGTGGTGGATCTCCCCTCCACCGTGGACAGGGTGTGCATAATGTACCCCATCAACTACCGCAGCGACTCGCTCGCGACCTTCGCCACGAACAACCTGGTGAACATGGCGTTCAACGTCTCCGCCGCACAGGCGCAGAAGGAGGTCGGCGAGAACGACGGTATGAACCAGGGGCTCATCATGGCGTCCCCCGCCTACAAGAGGAACTCTTCGGGGAAGTACACCACGAGGATGAAGACCTATTCCGCGGTCCTGAGGTTCAACGTGTACGACTCTTCCTCGGAATACGCTTCCGAACACCTCCAGAGCGTGTACGTCTACCCCCGGTTCCAGGAGGGCTTCTCCTGTGACGGCGAGGCCTACATCTTCAACGCCTATGGGAACGACGAGAGCCTCGGCAACTTCAGCGGGCTCACCTTCAAGAACAAGAGCGAGGGTACGGGCGAGGTCTTCGGAACGAGGCTCATGTATTCCAGCCCCGACATCCCCTCCTACGCCAAGAAGGGTTACGGGGTGTACTGCACCGTGCTTCCCTTCACAAAGAGGGGCTACATGGTGGAGGTGACCACCGACAAGGCGGTGTACATGTTCCAGTGCAAGAGTTCCAAGTTCATCTGCAACGAAGGCAAGGTGAAGGACATCAACATCGACCTCTCCAAGGCGACCTACCGCTACGCTTACACGACATCCGACGACGGGGACCTCATATGGTGGGGCCGCTCCACATGCCATAAGACGAACAAGTTCACCGCCCTCAAGAAGTTCGACTGGAACAAGACGATGGATGCCAAGGAGACTGACTACGAGGACATGGACGGATGGGATGACCTCCCCCAGGAGATGAGGGATTCCATAAAGGCGGGTTCAAGCACCAGCGAAGTCGAGGAGAACTACCGCAAGATCCGCTTCTACCTCGCCCCCGGCTATGTGAAGTACCGCACCAAGGTGACGCTCCTCGTGGGCCCCAACAAGGTGAGCCTCACAGGCCGCAAGTTTGTGTCGAGGTACGTGAACAAGAACACCAGGGTCTTCACCTACAAGGCGGACTCCACGGCTCTCGACCTCATCAAGAACCACGGTGGGATCGTGGTGAAGTGCACCACGAAGGACAGGCAGTTCGTCCTGACGAGGATAAGCTCGGAGAGCGGATACGAAGGGACCAAGGTGTACACCAAGGGCGACCTGTGGGATGACGGCGAGGGCGGCTGGTTCGAGGAGACCGACCCGGAAGTCATTGAAGGCTGGGACGAGCTTCCCGAAGCGGTGGATGAAGAGGAATAGGTTATAAGTAGGTTACAAATCTCATTGGGTTTCGTCAATTGGTTATCACAAAAAAAAAGAGGAGATTTCTCCTCTTTTTTTTATCTCCCTCTCCCCTTCTTCTTCAAAAACCTCTCCTCGTATTCCTCTGGCGAAAGCCCCATCTTGAGCCGTTTCATTTCGTTAGTCCAGAGTCGTCTCGTCGGACTTTCCCAATACCTCCTTTGCGCCGCCGCGACCATCGCCTCCTTCGTAGGGTACAGGGAAATCCTCTTCTCCCCGCGGTAGTATTTCCCGAACTCCCTCAGGGCGCCGGCGTACAACTTGAGAGTCTTCTCCGAATGTTCGCCGGTTCCGATCCTGATATCTTTCTCTCCTACCGCCCCGACGACTTCCTCCAGCATTTCCAAGGGAAGGTTCTTCCCGCCCTTCGGACAGATGAAGACCGCATCCGTATTGAGTTTATGTTCCGTACCCGACATCCCGATCTTGTCCACATCCTTCCCCAAGGGGGAGTCGAAGGAGATTTTCACGTCCCGGACCTCTGCACAAATGTCCGCATTGTCGGGGAAGGAGGGGTCGGAGAGGAGGGGAAGGTCCCCTTTCCTCATCACGCAGACGCAAGGCTTGGGGCGGGCTTTCCCCTTCTTGTCCCATTGGTAGGATAGGCACCTGTCCGTTTTCCAGAAGTAGCCTTCCCTGTCGCCGCTTATGCGGAAGGGCATGCCGGACCCGTCGGGGTCGGGTCCGTTTTCGAAACGCACCTTTATGAACTTCTTGGTCTGGAAGACGAGGTCCGCCAGTTCCCCGGCCTTCACCGATATGTTGTCCTGGGTCTGGAACCCGTTTTCCACCGCCTGCCGTATCTTCCCCAGCGTCCTGTCGTCGGGACGGACGGGGCCGTCTTCCTTCATCTGGAGGCCGCTTTCCATGCACAGGACGAATGAGGCTTCCGCGTCCGCGTCCTTGCGGTACATCGCCCATACGTCCAGCGGTTCCCTACCGGGAAATTCGTATTGGTACCTGTTCAGTATGATGTCCCTGTCGGTAGGGTACGGCTTGCCGTCGTAGTGGAGCGTGCATAACCTGTTATTCTTCTCGAATGCGTAGCCGGGGAAGGTGAGGGAGAGGGAGGTGCACCTTCCGAGGGAGTGGCGGTTTCCGGGAATGGGGACGTTGCGGTCCAATGCGCTCAGGTGCCTTTCCGTGACGTTCCACATTACCCCTTTCGACATGGAGTCGAACCGGACCAGTCCGCATTTTTTCATCCTTTCGGAGTAGGCGTACTTTGCGACATGCAGTTTGAGGGCCTTCTCGCAGTGTTCCCTCACCTCTTCCGCCCTGTCTCCCGAGAAGACGAACCTGCCTGTCGTCACCGTCAGGACATCCCCGTCCTCTTCGATTTCTCCGATGAAGCTCCTGCAGATGTCGAAGCCGTAGACGAGGTCGCGGATGCACGCCCTGTCCCACGGGGGTGCGGCCTTCCCATCCTTGCAAGCCTCCAGGAACCTTACGGCGGAGGGGATGTCGGATACGGTGTGGACGGTTTCCCCGTTACTGTCCTTTCCGATGCCGACAAAAAGGGACGTGCCGCTGTGTTTGCCGCCCTTAAGATCTTCGATCATTTCGGATGTCGTGTGCGCGACACCATCGAAGTCGAACATGTTGTCTTCGGAAACGCATTTGAGGTGGAGGAACTCCTTCTCCGTGCGGATGTCGGGTTTGTATCCAAACTTCATGGTTTTGGTTTTTTTTTAAATTTTCTTTCCCTTCTTCAGGAACCTCTTTTCGTATTCTTCCGGAGACAGCCCCATTTCGAGCCTCTTCATCTCATGCTTGAACACCTTCCTTATCGGGTGCCCGAGGTACGATTTCCACTCCTTCTTTCCCACATCCGCGAGCGAAGGGTGCAGAAGAATCTTCTTTTCCCCGCGGTAGTAGGCTCCCGTGCTCCGCAGGTCCTCCCTGAGGTATTCGACGTATTTCCTTTCCGCTTCCCGCACCGCCTCGGGACTCATCCCACCGGAATACCTGTTCTTGTTCACCTCCATCCTGACGCCCTTCGCTTCCGGCATTGCGGCGATTTTCTCCATCGCTTCCTCGGCGATTCCCTTCCCGCCCTTGGGGACGACTTCAGTGTAGAGGTAACATTTCGTCTGTGTCACTTCTTTCCCCGCCGTCGGGGAGAAGGTATTGAAGGAGACGCACCTTTCCATTCCGCGGGACGGTATGATGTCTGCGTTGTCGGGGAAGGAGGGGTCGGAAAGGAGCGGGAGATCCCTTTTCCTTATTACGACCGTTTCGTTGGGGGCGTTCCCCCTTCGGTTCGAATGGGGTATGACGCTTTTGGAATAGCCATCGGAGACCTTCTCGGCGGGAACCCCGCCCCCGTCGGCGTAGGCCGTTACTTCGAAGACCGCCGCCCTGTAGGCGAAGGCCTTCGGGATGGCGTCCGCCCCGACGGTGGTTTCCCTTCCCGTGGGGTGTCCCGCGCCGATGAGGGAACGGATTTCCTTCCCCTGCGCTTCCGTCAGGTGCGTGACGTTCCCCTTGCCGTCGATGGCCATTCCGTACATCCTTGCCATCGCGAAGGACATCTCCGCGTCCGCGTCCCTTCGGAACATCGCCCATACGGAGTATTCGGCGACCTTTTCCGCGGAATACTCTCCGCTGTAGACGGGGTAGCGGAACTCGTGCAGGGTGAGGGCCCTGTCGGAAGGGTAGGGCTTCCCGTCGGGATGGCAGCAGCAGACGAAGTTCATGCCTTCCGCCAGCTTGTCGCCCGTGAATCCGATGTGGAACGGTCTCCGCTCGCCGTCGTCAAGGCCGAAGAGGGCGGCGAGGTTGATGTCCGTGTAGGACTTTCTGACGTCCGTTATGACGCCCTTGTCCTTGCTGCCGAACCTCACGGTCGCGTCACCTTCCACCATGTCGCCGAGTTCCTCACATAACCGGTGGGCCGCAACGGCGTTTTCGGCCTCCTTTACGATCACGTCCTTTTCGGAGGACAGGACGCTGTAGCCGTCATAGTACGAATGGACGGTGTCGTTGTCGGTGAGCGTCGTCATCACCTTCATCGTGCCGGTTTGCATGTGGCCGTCGGGTTCCTTCCCTTCCTTCAGGCAATCCCTCAGGAAGGAGACAAACGTTTCCTTGAGGCATACGAGGCGGATTTCCTTACTGTCGCCGGCCCCGGGAAGGTCGGGAAGGTCGTTCCAGTCAGACCAGGGGGAGACCGTGAGGTCCGCCATGGGTTCCTTGTACCTTTCGAAATTGGAGAGTTTTTCTGCGATGCGCGTCCTCCCCTCTTCGCTGATGGGGACGGTGGGGATGAACGAAAGGTCGGGGACTTCGACAAAGGAAAATGGCGCGGTTTTCAGCATGATGTTCGGTTTTCGGGGAAGATAAGGAAAAGGAGGGAGAAGGGAACGGTTTTGTAATTGGAGGGAGGAAGGGTTACAGCCTGAACATCCCGTCGAACCCGATCCCCCTCTTTCCCCTCACGTCCTTGGCCTTCCTTTCCAGTTTCTTCTCCCTCCGGATCTTCCTCTCCGAAATGATCCTCTCGGCGAGGGTGGTGTTGCGCCTCGAGGGGTTGTTGTTGGCGACGGCCTTGCGGAGGGCTTCCTTCTGGCCGACGATTATGCAGGCGGTCTTCGCCCTCGTCATGGCGGTGTAGATGAGGTTTCGGAAGAGCATGATGGAGTGGGAGGTGGTTACGGGGACCACGACCACGGGGTACTCCGACCCCTGGCTCTTGTGGACGGTGGCCGCGTAGGAAAGGGTGATGTCCTCGAGGGCCACGCGGTCGAGGATTACGCTCCTCCCGTCGAACTTCGCGAGCATCACGCGTTCCTGGGGGTTCACTTTCTCGACGGTACCCTCGTCGCCGTTGAAGAGCTGGAGGTCGTAGTTGTTCTTCGTCTGCATTATCCGGTCCCCCGTGCGGAAGAGCCTTTCCCCGACCTTGATTTCCTGCGTCTTTTCCGTAGGGGGGTTGAGGGTCTGCTGGAGGATGGAATTGAGGGTGTCCGAACACACGGTGGTCTTCTTCTTTCTCGGGGTGAGGACCTCGATTTCCGAAGGCGGTACGAGGTAGCGCCTGGGGAGGTTCTCCGAAACGTAGCCCCTCACCTTCGAAAGGATTTCCTCCTGGTCTTCCACGGGGACGAAGTAGAGGCTCCCCTCCCTCGTTCTGTCGAACTCGGGGAGCCTACCCTCCTTTACGGCTTTCGCGCCCTTGGCTATGGAGGAGCCCTCCCCCTGGCGGAAGACGTGTTCGAGCGTTACGGTGGGGACTTCCCCCGAGGCTATCATGTCCCTCAGCGGATCGCCCGCCCCTATGCACGGCAACTGGTCCTTGTCGCCCACGAACAGTACGCGGGCGTGGGGAGGTATGGCTTCCAACAGGGACTTCATGAGGCGGATGTTCACCATGGAGGTCTCGTCCACCACGACGGCGTCGCACGGGAGCGGCTTGGAGCGACCGTAGGTGAAGCGGCCTTCGGCGGGGTCCCACTTCAGCATGCGGTGGATGGTCTGCGCCTTCAGGCCCGTCACCTCCGTCATCCTCTTGGCGGCCTTCCCCGTGGGGGCGCAGGCGAGGATCTTGAGGTGGGAGCCCGCGTACACCGAGGCGATGGCCTTGGTGATCGTGGTCTTCCCCGTACCGGGGCCTCCCGTGAGGACCATCACCTTGGATTCGGAAGCCTTCATTATGGCGGCCCTCTGGATGGGGTCGTATTCGAAGCCCGCCTCCCTTTCGAGGCTCCCCAAGTCGTACCTCAGGGGTTTCCCGGGGATGTCGAGGAGTTCCCCGAGCTGCTCGGCCACCGACTCCTCGGCCCTTCGGACCGCGGGAATGAAGAAGCGGTCGCCTTCGACCTCGATCTGTTTGGAATGTTCGAATGCCTTCAGGTGGGCGGAGATGAGGGCGTCGTCGGTGGTGCCGAGGGTTTCTCTCATCCTTGCGGCCAGGGCCGTCCTGTAAAGGTAGGTGTCGCCCCCCTTTTCCGCGGCTTCGTCGAGCAGGTAGGCTGCGCAGCATTCGGCCCTCTCGTAACCGTCGGGATCCACCCCCGAGGCGAGGGCGATCTCGTCGGCCTTCTTGAACCCGAAGCCGTCCACCTCGTATGCTAGGCGGTAGGGGTTCTTCTTGAGGCTTTCCACGGACTTGGCCCCGTAGGTGCGGTAGATCTTCGCTATGGCGAGCGGGGTGAGCCCCCAGCGGGCGAGCGCCACGGAAATGTTCCTCATCCCGACCGTCTCGTTCCACTTGTCCATGAGATTTTCCATCACCCTCGGGGAGATTCCGCTCACCGAGAGGAGCCTCTCGTCCTTTCTGGAGATGGCGTCGAAGGTGTCTTCACCGAACATGTCCCAAATCCTTTCGGCGACCTTCGGGCCGATACCTTTGAAGGGGCCGTTGGAGAGATAATCCACGACGTCCTTCTTGGAGACGGGGAGGATTTCCTCGAAGGCCGAGGCGACGAATTGTTCCCCGTGCTTGGGGTCCTTTACCGTTTCGCCCACGACCTGAAGGCGCATGTCCACCGTGGGATTGAAGAGGCCCGTGCATTTGACGGTCTCGTAGCCGAAGCGGTTTCCTTCCCTTATGACGGAAAGGATGGAGAAGCCCGATTCGGGGTTTGTGAAGACGATCCGTTTGACGCGGCAGGTGAAAGTTTCCATGATGAAGGTGTTTTTTATAGCACAAAGGTAGCGTATTTTTTGCAGAAAAAAGAGGCTTTCAGGGGCTTGTAAAGGGGTTTTCCCAACATTTTCGAATTTTTTTCATTGAATAATTTGGAAAATTCGGAAATAACCCCCATCTTTGTGCGTAGAGGATGGCGTTATCGACCCCCGCTGTCCGAAGGATGATTCCATCCGTCCTGTTTCCCGGAAGGGAAGGAAAAGGAAAGGAAACATACCGACGGACACATACGGCTACCGTTCCGTTTCAACCTTGGGGTCGAATCTCCGAAAGGGGAAAGGTTGGGCGGGACGGCTGCTTTTTTTTCGGCCCTCCTCCAGGGCCTCCGGGACGGGGACTTTCTCTCTTGACAAGACCGGGTGAATCCCTCACCTTCCGAACCGCACTTCCCGGGGTTTCTCCCGAAGGTGCGTGCCGACAACCCCATCAGATTCCAAATGGCCTTACTTGGGAAATACCAAGGAAAAATCGGAAAGACCTTCCTCAAAGAAGGGTGGATGGGCGACCGCATCAAGAGGCGCTCGCTCTGCTTCCTCTTTCTTCTGAAGCTCCGTCTTCCCAACGGCTGCCTGACATCTCCGAACAACGCAAAGCTTGCGAGGCTTTCGGGCCTCTGTCGCCAGACGGCTTCCCGTTACCTGAAGGTTCTCCTGAAGGAAGGGTTGGCGCACTACGACAGCAAGGGGACCCTTTACCTCCACTCGACCTCGGGATTCGTTCTCAAGGGCGGAAAACGGAGGTATTCCAAGAGGAGCAACTTCTGGTTCCACCAGGGGATGGACCTCTCGAGCGTGGAGACAATAGAGAGGTATCTGATGATGTACGCCATGGCGTTTGTACAGTACAGGAAGGACGGCTTGAGGCAGGCAGTTGATGACAGGCGGAACAAAGCCCCCCGCCACAAGAAGCAAAAGGACGAAAGGCATCGTCGCGCAAGCCTTCCCGAAACGTACTCGGACAGCGGCATCTCGTACAACTACTACATGAAACTGTTTGGATGCTCCACCGCCACGGTAAAGGGCCTTTGGGGAAACGCGAAGTTCTGCAAGATCATCGAGGACGTCGTTACATTTCCGCTGGAGATGTTCTCTGTGGGCGGGAGCGTGGAAGCCGCCCGCGAGGCGGGCCACAACGTTTTCGGTCTCGGCCATTACATCTTCCGCAGGAAAGCGAACCATTACATCCTTCCCAAGGGCGCGGGAGCGCCTTCGGGAAACGGACGTTTCGCTCCTCTCCCTTCTACGGGCTTTTCGCCGGAACGCCAAGGGCGCCGCGCGGCCACTTTAGGTAAGCCATACAAAGGAGACGGAGAAGGATACCCTTCTCCTTGCCTCCCCTTCGGGGAGAGAGGAAAACTGAGAAGCCCATCCCCCTTCGGGGGAAGGCGCCCCTTCGGGGCTTCAACGGTAAAGGCAGGGAACGTAAAGGTTGAGAACGTAGGGGTTGCAACGTCTGAGGCTTTTAACGTAGAAGTTTCCACATCTACCGTTTCCACGTCGGAAGCCTTCCGTAAGGAGCCGCCCGTCGCCTAGCCTACAGGTCATCATATAACACGTTTCTGTATTAACACCGCGACTCGCCTTTACTGGCGTGGCGGGGATTCTTTTTTTTGTTTTTCATTTTCCCGCTCTTTTGCTTTCGCGTTTTCTCGCTCTCGCGTTTTCTCGCTTTCGCTTTCGCGTTTTCTCGCTTTCGCTTTCGCGTTTTCTCGCTCTCGCTCTCGCGTTTTCTCGCTCTCGCTCTCGCGTTTTCTCGCTTTCGCGTTTTCCCGCTTTCGCGTTTTCCGTGAGAGGGGTGTCACCGGCGTCACCAGTGTCGTTAGCGTCACCGGTGACAGAAAAGACACCAGTGACTCCTGTGTCACCGGTGTCCCTGGCGTCACTCCTTTTTCTTGCCGTCGTTTTCAGACTCCCCTTCCTTTCTTCAGGAACCTCTTTTCGTACTCCTCCGGCGAAAGCCCTATTCTGATCCTTTTCATTTCGTGTTTGAACAGTCTCCTGTCCGCTCTTCCGAGATATGACTTCCTTATCTTCTTTCCCACATCCCCGATCGAAGGGTACAGAATGATTTTCTTCTCCCCGCGGTAGTAGGCCCCCACGTTGCGGAGGTCTTCCCGAAGGTGGCGCAGGGACTTCTCGCTGCGTTCCGCCCTCTCTTCGGGCGACACCCCGTCATCGTAATAATGTTTGACGAAACCCATCTTCACGTCCCGGAAATCCTTTTCGGCGGAGACTTTCCTTAGTGCCTCTTCCGCCATCCCCTCCTTTCCCTTGGGGACGATTTCGGTGGCCGGGTACGCCCTTTCCGCCATGACATACTTTCCCGATACGGAAGAGAGGAAGGAGAAGTCAATGGATTCGTTTCCGCATACGGGTTTGGGGCGGAGGATGTCGGCGTTGTCGGGGAACGACGGGTCGGAAAGGATGGAAAAATATTCCTTCCTTATCGCGATGTCCATCTCGGGGACGCCCCTCCTGCTGTCCGTTTCCGGTATGCTCGTCGAATACCCTTTCAGGATCTTCTTTTCAGGCTTTCCGTCCTCACCTTGTACGGTCGTTTCGATCCTGTGTTCTATGCAGTTGTACGCCTTCGCCATCGCTTCGGGGATGGCGCCCGCCTTCAGCTTTACCATCCTTCCCGTCGGATATCCCATCGGGAGGAGGCTCTGGATTTCCTTTCCACTCCAGTCGTTGAGGTGTTTCACCTCCCCGTCCCTTCCCATCTTCATTCCGGCGGCCCTTGCGAGGACGTAGGAGATTTCCGCGTCGGCGTCCCTTCGGAACATCGCCCACACCGAGTATTCGGCTACGACTTTGCCGGAATATTCGTTTTCGTAGAGCGGATACCTGAATTCGTTGAGGACGACCGGTCTGTCGTCCGGATACGGTTTCCCGTCGGAATGTGCGCAGCACACGACGTTGACTTTCATGTCATATCTGGAGTTATCGCCCCACACGGGCATGAACCGGTCGTGACCCCCTATGGAATAGGCGGACCCGCCATCATCCCCGATGCCAAGGAATTCCCTTATGTCAAGCGATTTTATCCAGGTGTGCGTCGCGCCCGCCGGGCCCGTCAGACCTTTGTCCTTGTTTCTGAACTTCACCATTTCGAATTTTCCGTATTCCCTGTTGAACGCTTCCGCCGCCTTCGACACCGTCATGGCGGCTTCGGTCTCCATCACGATCGCGTCCATGTCGGAGGCGGGGACGCGGAAACCGTCATACCCGCACCGTGCCGCATTCCCATTTTCGAACACGTCGAACAGGCCCATGCGTTCCATGGAGGACACGAATAGCCCGTTAGGTTCCTTCCCTTCCTTGAGGAACCCTTCCAGTGCGGAAAGGAGGGTTTCCTTCTTGCATACGATTTTGATCTCGTCGGTTTCCCCGCCTTCTTCCTCCGGAGTGTAGCGGAGGTAGCCGAGATGGGTGGTCTTCTCGTTCCTGAGGGCGGAGACTTCCCTTTCAAGGCGTTCCCTCCTTTCCTTCCCGAGGGGAATTGCGGGGAGGGAGACGAGGTCGGGGATTTCGACGTATGAGTACGGTTTCGTTCCTTTCGTTTTCATGGTATGACATTTTATTCCCATAACTTACCTTCCCTTCCCCTTTCTTTTCAGGAACCTCTTCTCGAACTCTTCCGGCGTAAGCCCCATCTTCAGTCGCTTTTTCTCGTTTTTCCAGAATTTGCGGTTCAGCCTTTCGACATACGCCTTCTGCAGCGCCTTCGCAATCTCCTCCACGGAGGACGCCAGCGGCACTTGTTTTTCGCCGCGGTAGTACCTCCCGGCTTCGCGGAGGTGTTCCGTGATTGCTTTCCTGATTGGAGAGTAATACTTTTCTATCTTTTCCTTTTCGTCGGGGTCTTCCGGTTCCTCCGCCCCTTTCACATTCATTTTCGGGACGATACCCTTCCACCGTGGGTCTTCCGACAGTTTCCTTATCGCCTCTTCCGCGATCCCCCTTTTTTCTTTCGGGACGATTTCCGTGAGGGGAAACCTCGCCGGTGTCGCCACATCTTCACCCGAAATCGGCGACACGAAGGGGAATTCCACCACGTATGAAAACCGGGGGTCGCCCATGAGGATGTCGGCGTTGTCGGGAAACGACGGGTCGGCGAGGAGACGGAGGTCCCCTTTCCTTATCCTGACTTCGATACACCATTCCCCACCCTCTCTCGGGGAGAAGGGATAGTAGGCGCGGGAGAAGCCCTTCACTTCCTTTTCCACGGGCTCCCCGTCCTCTCCCGCGACGAAGGCCGTTCCCGTCCATTCGGCGAAGCTCTTCCCGCAGGAGGCCACGGCCTTGGCCAGCAGTCCCTCGGGGAGCGCCATCTCCTTTCCTGTGGCGTAACCTGCGGAAACGGTCGCCGTGATTTCCCTCCAATTCTTGTCGGACAGGTTTTTCACGGTTCCGCCGGAGGACAGGTTCATCCCCATGGCGGTCGCCAGTTTGTAGGAGAGTTCCTCGTCGGCGTCCCTGCGGAATATCGCCCATACGGGGATTTCGGTCATGATTCTCTTCGAATATTCCCCTTCGTATATCGGGTAGCGGAACTCGTGCAGGGTGAGGGGCCTGTCCAGTGGATAGGGTTTCCCGTCGGAGTGAGCGCAACAGAGGACCTGGAGTTCCTGCGCCTGTTCCGGACTCCTCATCTTTTCCAGCGTTATCCATTTCTTCTCATTTCCATCCAAGGCTGCAGCCTCGTTCAGTTCGGCGAAGGCCGTGAAGTCCTGGCCGCCGCAGGTGGGGCCGTTCTCCGCGAACACTCCCCTGTCGGAGGAACGGAACTTGACGGTCCCCGCTTCGATTTCCCTTTGGAACGCCGCCGCAGCGGCCTTGGCGCTGATGGCAAGGTCGGTTTCCTTCCTTATTGCCTCCGCTTCGGATGACAGCACGCTGTAGCCGTCGAATCTCGTCTTCAGCGTAATCTTGTCGTTCACGAGGTCGTCTTCTTCTGACACGTTCATGTCGGGGAGCGGCCAGATGTTGAACCTTACGGGGGCGAGTCCCTTCGCCTTGAGGTTCTTCAGTATCTCAAGGAGGGCCGTTCTCGAGACGATGAGATTGGACTCCTTCGGGGAAGGTTCGGATCGTATTAGGTCCTCCGGCTCTTGGTCTGTCGACAGTATCCAGAGGCTGCGGTTCATCTTCTCCAGTTCGCCTATCCCGTCGTCCACGTATTCCGTGTTGACGAAGGAGCCTTCAGCCCCGATGGGTTCCACGGGGATGGCTTCCGCGCCGGGTAGCACATTGTACGAATAAGGTTTTATTTCGATTTCCATGACCGTATTTTTTCGCGGGAATATAAGGGAAAGGAAGGAAACGGGAACGGTTTTGTAATCGGAGGATAGGGGAATTTCGCTATCTTTGTGAGCGGTAACCGAAAAACCGTATCACAACAAAGAAGAAAGACAACACCCAAACCTACGTTTTATGCCGAACACCGATAACCGAAACGAGAACCTTCGCGCCGCAAGAGCCGCAAGGAAGGATGAGTTCTACACCCAATTGGATGACATCGCAAAGGAACTCAAATACTACAAGCACCACTTCAGCGGAAAGACGGTCCTGTGTAACTGCGATGATCCCTATGAGTCCAACTTCTTCAAGTACTTCGCTCTGAAGTTCAACTCTCTCGGTCTGAAGAGGCTCATCTGCACTTGCTACGACGGCTCCCCCATAGAGGGTACCGAACTGAACCTGTTCGAGGAGTACAAGGAACCCGTCTCTGACCGGAAGGCCTATTACATAGACATCACATCAATTGATGATGTCAACGGTGACGGGGCCGTGGATCTCCAGGACGTCGAGATCATCCTCAGGAACCACAAGCCGACCCTCCTTGAAGGGAATGGGGACTTCCGCAGCCAGGAGTGCATCGACCTCCTGAAACAGGCCGACATCGTGGTGACGAACCCGCCCTTTTCCCTGTTCCGCGAATACCTCGCACAACTGGTTAAATACAACAAGAAATTCTTGGTGATCGGTTCACAAAACGCAATTACATACAAGGAAATCTTCCCACTCATCAAGGAAGGGAAGATGTGGTTAGGGTGTGTCGATTGTGTCCGCTGGTTTATCGTACCAAACGAGACTGACAAGCAGTTCAAGGTCGACCACCACGGAAACAAGATTGTTGAGGGCGCAAGAAGCCGCTGGTTTACCAACCTGGATCATTCCAAACGCCACGAGACACTCGACCTCTACAAGACCTACTCGGAGAAGGACAACCCGCATTACGACAACTACGATGCGATCGAAGTCGGCAAGACTTCTGAAATCCCGTGCGACTATGACGGCGTCATGGGCGTCCCCATCACCTTTCTCGACAAGTACAACCCCGACCAGTTCGAGATAATAGGAATGGCGAAAAGGGGAGCGGGGGATCCGGCACTCAAGTCGAAGGTGTACACGAAAAACGAATATCCGAACTACAGCGACCTCAATGCGGGACCTGTCTTGATCAGCCAAGACGGAACCCTTTACAATACGTATCCGAGGATTCTCATAAGGAAAAAACAGTAAAACGACCGACACCATGGACATAAAGTTACACGCAATCACCATAAGCGAACTCGTGGACGGGTTCGTGGACAACGACGAAAAAGGGGTCGTCGGATACGGCGGCAAGCTGAACATCAGGCCCCCCTACCAAAGGGAATTCATCTATTCCGACGCCCAGCAGAAGGAGGTGATTCACTCGATCTTTAAGGGATTCCCTTTGAACGTGATGTACTGGGTGGAGAACGAGGACGGCACATACGAGCTCCTGGACGGCCAGCAGAGGACTCTCTCAATCTGTTCCTTCGCGGAAGGGGAACTCGCCGTGACCGTGAACGGGCATCTGAAGAGCTACGACAACCTCGACCCGTCCCAGAAGAAGGTCTTTGACGACTACACCCTCCAGGTCTACATATGCAGGAACGGGACCGACACCGAAAAGCTCGACTGGTTCAGGATCATTAACATCGCAGGGGAGAAGCTCACCCGCCAGGAGCTGCTGAACGCCGTATACTACGGCCCCTGGATCTCGGACCTCAAGAAGCGCTTCGCCAAGACCGGGTGTGTCGCGATGAAATTGGGGGGCGACTACCTCACGGGAAGCCCGCTCCGCCAGGACTACGTCCAGACCGTACTGCGATGGATCTCCGGAAACGACGTGGAGGCTTATATGGCGAAACACCAGCACGACGCGAATTCTGATGTCGAGTGGCAGTACTTCCAGAAGGTGATAGCCTGGGTGAGGGCTACCTTCCCCAACTACAGGAGCATTATGGCGGGGCTCGACTGGGGCGGGATGTACAACATGAACAAGGACAGGGACGACCTCGTCGCCTCCAAACTCGAGGAGGAGATTTCCGCTCTCCTGCAGGACGACGACGTGACCAACCAGAAAGGCGTCTACCCTTACGTCCTCAGTGGACACGGGACCGACGACATGAGGCACCTCAGCATACGGAAGTTCTCGGACTCCATGAAGCGGGCCGCTTACGAGAGGCAGAAGGGGTTCTGTGTCAAGTGCGGCAAGCATTTCCCCATCGGGAAGATGCAGGCGGACCACATCGTGCCGTGGAGCAAGGGAGGCAAGACGACCGCCGACAATTGCCAGCTTCTCTGTCAGCCTTGCAACGGGAGTAAAGGCAACAGATGAACAGGAAAAACGACAACAAAAAAAAGGTGACCGTCAGGCCACCTTTTTTGTTCTTTTCCGTTTTGTCAGCGCATACCATATAGCGCCACCTCTCGGTACACTTCCATTTTCGTATTCACCTCCTTAAGTTTCTCTACGAGGACCTCCACTGCATCTTCGGGATTTTCGGGAAGGGATTCAAGGAAGGCGTCAAGGCCGGAGTCCGTATGAGATATGGTTTTTCCTGTCTTTGGTTTTTCTTCTTCTCCCAGAAGATTACCCCTACCTGTCAAGAGGAAAGGCACGTCAAAACCGAAGGCTTCGGAGTAGCTTCTAGCCATCTTTTCCGTAATCTTACGTCTTCCCGTAAAGTGGTTGCTTATGGTTTGTTTGTTGACACCTATTCTTTTTGCCACTTCGCTTTGGGATAAGAGGTTCATTCTAAAATAAGAACGCATCGCGTTTCTTATTTTCTTTTCGACATCTTGTTCCATAGTTACGGTTTCATTAACCCTCAGTCAATCCAGAATTGTCCGCAGTGGGGGCATACGTGTCCGCAAGGGTAGTCGTTGCGGTAGTAGACGTCCCTGTGCCTTGAGTATTTCGTGTCGCCGAAGGTGCAGCTGCCGGCCTTGAAGGTCTTCTCGTACTCCTTCTCTCTGGCTCTCAGCTTCGAGGCTACGCTCTCGCCCACCCTCTTGGCCTTCTTCTCGTACTGCGTGCTCACCGTAGGCTCGCCGCCTTCACGGATGATGACGTTATCCCAGATATCCTCCATGGAATACCTGTCGGTCTTGGATACTCTCAGGTTTTCACGCGAGAAGGTGTACTTCACGTCGAGGGGTGTGTCCCACAGCCTATCTCCGCTCCCTTCGGTGGGGTTCACGAGGGCTACGAGGAAGTTTCCCTTGAAGGAGATGGTGCGGAAGTCCTTTTTCGGGTCCTTCGTCCCTTCGTGGTTTATGAATTTTCGGATGTCGCCGCCCCAGTAGATGCGCAGGTACGCACCGCAGCCCTGTAGGACCATGGTCCTTATCTCGTCCTTCAGGCCTTCGTTTTTCTTGTCCAGCCCGAGCCTGTCCATCACCTTCTCCGTCCAGTAGTCGGCGGCCTTGTCCGGGTCGGGGTCCCAGTAGATGTCGGGCACCCAGAGGCCGAGGTCGTAGTAGAGGTTTACCTCCGTCTTGTCGAGCAGTTCGCCCACGGGGTCGGAGTCGTCCTTCGCCCACAGGGCTTCGCGGATTTCCTCGAAGCTCTCCTCGAACTCGTCACCGAGCCCGTCGTCTTCCATCTTCCCCTTGATTTCGTCCATGTAGGGGCCTTCGGGGTAATCCCACCAGTCGTCTATCTTCTCCGATATGGGGAAGAGTTCGTTTCTCTCCAGACACTCCTGGAGAAGGTCGGTCTCGCCGTCAAGGGAACTTCCCCTGTCGATGTAGTAGAGCGATACGTAGGAGGGGATGTACTCCTCCCATACTTTCTTTTCGGTCATGGTATCCATGTCGTTTCTTGATTTCTTTTTTTACGAGTTGAGTTCTTCCAGCATTTCCTTGTCGAGAGCTTCGCCGAGTTTCGAAACGAGGTATTCCATATCGTCGATATTCCTTGGGCCCAGCATACTGTAGACGTTGCCGGAGCCTCCGTCTTCGATGAGCCAGGTCCCTTTTCCGTCCTTCCTTATGATGAACCTTCCGACGGTCATCCTGTCCGTCCCCTTGCGGCCAAGGTAGTTTATGTAGCTGTTTAGCGAAGCCCCGTAATAGGATAGGGTCTTCTCCGCCAGGTCCCTCGCTTTGTCGCGGAACGACATGGCGAAGGTCTTTCTTTTCTTTCCCATGATGTTATTGTTTGTGGTTGCTTTGGTTCTTCTCGATTTTCTTCAGGGTCTCAGAGATTTCTTTCAGTGTCTTCGCCATCTCGATGATGGATTTGGAAGCCTCGATCTGGGCCTCCAGAGCGCGTTGCTCGATGATTGTCATTGCCATGATGTTATGGTTTTTATTTGTACCTTCACTTTAGGTCGTTTCATCAGAACGACCATCCCGCGTTGGTTCCACCGTAACTACCGTAACGGCTCTTGTATTGATAACCTCCGACGTGGACGCTCCCTACGGGAGTCGGTATGCTTATGCCGACGTTACCGCCGATTCCGTAAGGGCTTACGCTCACGTTACCGTGAGGCTTCGGGAAGTTCATCTTGGCCTTGTCTGTCTTCTGGGAAGTTCCGTTTCCCAAGGCGTTGGCGGCCTTGGCGGCCTTCAGGGCGAATTCCCTCACCTGGTCTGCGGTAAGGAGGCGGAGTTCGCTTCTACGGCCCTCGAGAATGACGACGTTGGCGGTCTTCCCGTCCGCCGTGGCTACGCCTACGAGTTTCGCTCTTATCCTGCCGCCCGTTGTCGGGAAGCTGATTCCGATGTTCTTCACCTTCCTGTCCGCGAGCGGAAGTTCGGCGGCGAAGGCGTCGTCGAGAAGCATCGCGGCCCTGGCGAATTCCGCAAGGTCGCCTTTGCGCACTTCGAGACTCCCTTCGGGGAAGGAGTTTGCGATGGTGACGGTGCCGCCGTTGTCGGTGACGGTGATGTTGTCCGAGATTTCCTTGGAGTTGAGCGCAAATCCAATCAGGATGAACGCGAGGGTGAGTATCCTTTTCATGGTCTTTTATGTTTTACATTTCATTTCTACCTCCCCTTTCGGGGTGACTTTTACGGAACGAAGAACAATGCAGGGTGGCGCGGAATGCAGGGCGTAAAGGGGAAAACCGATAGCGTAGCCTGTCGGGCTTTCCCCGTGCCTTGTTTTCTGCGGCGGGTCCTTGCAGTATCTTTGTGGAGATAAAAGAACACCGAAAGGGGTGAAAAGGATCCGTTCCCCTGTCAGTATTCCCTCTTCAACACGTTCCCCCACCCGTCTATGAAGGTGGGCTCTTCGATGTCGTGTCCCGTGTAGCGTTTCACGGTGTAGTCTTTCCTGCTGTAGCCCTGCTGTTTCATGAAGTTTACGGCGTCGCCTATGCAGACGAAGACCTCGAAGGAGAACATCTCCTCGGGCTGGACGCCAGTGGTCTTCATTACGGGCTGGAAGTATTCGTAGTCTTTCAAAGCCGATAGCCTTATCCCTTTCCTGCTCATCTTGTCTTTCCCTTCGAAGGGATTGGTTTTTATGTTAAACTTAATTCAGGCCGAGGGCGCCGTGGACAGCTTCGTAGACATTTACCATATCGTCAGTGTAAAATGACGAGATGTCGTTACTGTAGGTGCCGTCCCCCTTGAAGGTTACGGTTATCCCGTTCTTCCCGTTCTCGACCTTCGTCACCATGTAGATGCCTTCGCCTCCGTCAGTGACGTAGACCGTATCTTCTTTAATCTTGACGGATTTCTTGCCTGCGGTTTTGAAATCGTTCCGGATCGCCACGGGAATCTCATTCCTCAGGGCGATGACGTTTTCCATAAATTCTTGTATCATAACATTTTCAGTCTTTGAAATTTTGTTTAATATTTTAATTCAAATCTTAAAGTTCATCGAAGGAGAATAGGGAACCCTCCTCTTCGAGGGCTTTCATCCTTTTCTCGGCCTCCTCCTTGGCTTTCGCCTCCTTCTTGGCCTTCCTCTCCTCGGCCTTCGCCATCTCTTGGCGGACCTTCTCACGGGCGGCGTCCTCGGCCTTTTTAATCTCCTCCTTGCGGATTTCCTCGATCCTCTCGGGGGTGATCTTGATCTCCCTGTTTATGACGACCTGGACCTTCGTCTCGGTTTCGGGGGCTTCGATGTTCTCGTCGAAGAAATGGAGGGCGAATCCGTAGATCTCCTCGTCGGCGAAGCCGCAGCGGCCCGACTTCTTCACTTCCTCGATTATGTACTTGCAGCAGCCCGAAATCTTCTCGTCGGTGAGTTTCCCATTCAGGCCCTTATCTTTCTTCGCCCTTTCCTTGAGGAACGAGGCGATGGCCTCTTCGAAGGGTGAGGGTGTCGTGTTCTTGGGTTCGGCGACCTTGGTCGCTTCGGTTTTCTTCGTTGCCATGTCTTTTTCGGTTTTTGTTGTTTTCCTGTTTTTTTCGTGTCCTTGTCATGCTACGGCGGGATCGGTCTTCCTTATCCTTTTGGCCTCCTTCGCCGCGGCCCTTATCTTGTTCATCCCGTCCGCGATGAGTTTCAGCACCTCTTCGTGGAACGGGGAGTCGACGTTGTACTTCCCCCTTGCCTGGGCTACGGTGAAGTCCTTGAGGTTGACTTCCACGGTCTCCACCCTTTCGCCTTTCGGGTCCCTTACGGAAAGGATGAGGCATCTCTTGCTCTCGTCGAAATAGTTCATCCTGAATACGCAGTGATGCATAGCCTCCCCTTCCTCGGCGAATTCCTTGAGATCCTTCAGGGGCCGTGCCGTCAGGGTGCCGTCCGTCAGGACGATGCCGAAGTAGGGGGCCATCCTTCGGATGTAGCTCTCGTTCTTCTCCCCCTCGTCCATGAGGCTTTCGAGTTTGCGCAGGGCGTATTCGTGTTCCCGCTCGGCCTCCTCCTTCTTCCGTCTCCTTTCGAGCGCCATAATGTTTTCGAGGTGGGCCTTCCGGAAGTCGGGAGGACAGAGGAATACGGGGTTGCGGAGGTCCTTACCCAGGTCCTTGAGGGCCTTCACGTTGTCGAAGAAGTCTCCCCAGGGAACCTTTTCGGGATCGAACCCGTGGCGGAGCGCAACCCTCACCGAGGGACCGTAGGTTATGAAATCCTTCAGCCGGTTCGAGGGTATGAGGTGCGTCTTCCCCTCCATCATCGCCTGTTTAAGGAACGGGGATTTCATGTAGTAGCTTATGAAGTCGGAAAGGCTCGTCTCGGTTTCGCGGAAGCCCATCTCTTCGAGTTCGGGAAGGACGCTTTCGCAGACGACGTCGTAGAAGGGGACGATTTCCTCCACTTGCGTGATTTTGGCTTTGCCGGTTTTCCTGTCCACCTTCAGTATGGGGCTTCCGGGCTTGTACCACCACTCGGCCTCGCATGACGGGATGGTCTGTGACCAGCCCGTCACGGGGTTGCTTTCGAACTCGACCTCCAACTGCTGGAGCCGTTGCCAGCCCCCTACGGCCACGGCCCTCGTCACGTCGAGCGTACCGCAGGCGGTGAGGGCGTCGTCGTCGGGCTCGTCGGGGACTTTACCGTTCTCGTCGAGGGGGAACGCAACCCAGGAGGAACAGCCGCACTGGTCGCAGGTGACTTCGATGGCCTCCATGTACGAGATGTCCCCGTACTGTTTGATTTCTTCCTGTGCGTACTCTTCCCAGTAGTCCCTGAGGTCGGAGTTGAACTCGTCCTCGTCCACGAACCGTCCGCAGAATGGACAGTAGGAGCGGTGGCCGTCGGAGACCATCTCCGCACAGGCGAGGTCGAGGTGTGCGAGAGCGAACCTTTCTATATCTTCCTCCTCGTCTTGGAAGGAAGGCAGGAGCCTCTCCACTTCGGCCTTGGCCTCGGCGAAGGGGATTTCCTTTATTCTGGTTTGTTTCATCCGTTTGTTCTGATGCATTGTCATACGTTTTTTTTACCCTGCCGGGTGACGTTTTGCAGGCGAAGGTATGGCGGATGGATGGCGAGTGAACGCAAGACCGCGAAGCGCTTGTATAGTCTTGTCGTTTTAAGGAGCCGCATCCGCCAATTTTGCCGAGCGAAACGAACCCGCAGGGGAAGGGATTCTGGGTCTTGGGTTTTGGTGGTCTTTTACAAAATTCTTGTTTCTTTTACTCTCCCCTTTACCTTCGGAAAAAGATTTTTCTCATGGAAGAATACAAGTCCGTCGGCATGGGTTCCGACTATATGGCCGAGATGGAGGTCTACGCCCTCTTCGGAGGGAAGTACCGCGTCTTTTCGTTGGATAAGGATTCCGCGCTTTTCAAGCTGAGGACCGTAGACCGCCACCTTCTTTCCCCTCCCCGTTCCAATTGTGAGGCCGTGGTGGACAGGAGCGGGAAGGTTGTCGTTCCCAAGGGGTGGGACATGAAGGACGGGTTTCCCGACGTCTACGACAACATTTCCTACGACAGGGGAAGCGGAACCTACCGGTGCCGCTGCGCGGGCGAGTGGGAGGCGCACCTCCTTTCCTCGGAGGGGGATTTCTTAAGCGGCTTCGCCGTCTGCGCCGACAGGGAACTGTTCGGAGATTCCGACTACCGCGTCATCTCTGTGGATTCCGACGGCGACATCCTCGGCGCGAAGGAAGGCGGATTCCCAGACATTACGGACGCCGTCTCCGCCATGAAGGCGGATTTCAGTTCGGCGGCGGATTCCATAACCGGTCGCGGTAAGGACCCTTCCGAAGGGTACGTCCCCTACGCCGACCTCGTGGAGGTGTCGGTGGAAAGGGAAGCGAGGAAGGAATACGACATCTTCTGCACGAACATGGAACGCCTTGCGGGCCGCAGGTCGGGTCCCGTGGACTTCTTCTCGTACAGCGTCACCGACGGGCCGAAGAGTCACTTCTACAAGGAAGGGGTGAAGGATGTCCTCGTAAGGAAGACGCCTTCGGGCTTGGATGTTTCCGCGACCTATTACAGGGAGAAGAGGATGGTGTCGGGCGGCGTCACGAAGAACGAAGAGAAGGCTTCCTACTCCGACCTCAGGCGTTTCGCCAGGGACCTTGAGGAAAGGTACAGGGGGACGGAGGTCTTAAGGAAGGTTACGGAAGCCGTGAAGAAGGGGAGGAAACTCGACAGGGGGATGTGAGCCTCTTGTAAAACATACGGTATGGTAAAGGGAGGGCCGACCCTCCCTCTTACGCTTTTACCCTCATGTTGTTTTTTTTGGTTTAGTGTCTCCTGTTTGCCTTCTTTTCCAAGAGTCTTCTGATTTCCATCAGGTTACCGTGACTTATTTCACTCCAGTGGTCGGTACAGGTCATTCCGTATTGCTCCCACTGGGTGGTGAACGTTCCTTTCCCGTCGGGGATGAGCCAGCTGTTCGCGCACTTCAATTTCTTGTTGTTCCCGATCAGAACGGTGATTTCTTCCGCAATTTCCTTGCACATGCGGATATTGTACCACCAAAAGAAGAGTTCCGCATCGGTGAACCTGTCCAGGCCGTCCCATTTCGGGTCAGCGTTCACCCGTAGTCTCCTTATGTCTTCCATGTAGGATTTCCTTTCTTTTTTTCCGAGGCTGAAGGTACAGCCTTTCAAGAGGTTCCTTGTCTTCAGGGAAAGGTCTTTTTCCGCATTGTCGAGGACGATTTTGCGGATGTTGTCCCTATCCAGTTCCTTTTCGGATTCGGAGGTGATGCGTTCCGTCATGAGGTGGATCCTGTAGATGAGGGCGTCGGTGATTTCGTTTCCCTTCAGTTCCCTAAGGGGATCACTGCACGAGGTGAAGTAGGGGTCGAAGTTGTTCTGTTCCCACTTCAGGTCGCCGTCGTTGCAGACCGCCAGTTCCTCGAAGTCGCCCTCACCGGGAGATTCCTCCCAAAGGGTGCAATGAATCGCGTCGCTGTCGGGGGCCCCTTTAGGGTCTGCCGTTTCACCGAATTTCCTCACGAATGATTTGATCTCGTCTTCGAACTTCTCCCTTTCACCCCCTTCGAGGCTGAAGGTTCCGTGTTCGTACAGGAGGTATTCCAGGTTTTCGGGGTCCTTGTTGTTCTCAAGGATGTATTCCGCGTTCCTTTTGATGAGTTCTTTCGTGAGAGGACCTTTTTCCTGTTTGTCTTCCCACTCTTGATAATGCTTTTTCGTGTTTTCGTCAATCACGATCTTAATCTGACCGAAGTCGAGAATTTCGGAGTTTTCCATTGTTTTGATTTTTTTAGGTTTGTTGTGATGTTAAAGTGAATGAGATAACTTGTAATATGCTTCGAAGTCAAATTCGGGCCATGGATCCGTTTCAGAAATCTCTTTCGAGATTATTTTTCCGGTTCTCTCGGTTATGAGGGAGAAGAGTCTGGGAGGGACATTGGAGACAAGCATCCTTTCGTTACGATCCTTTTTCAAGGGATGGGATTGTCGGGATTTTTCCCCTGCGTAGACGAAAAGGATTCCCCCGTTTTCGGTTTGGAATTCGACAAGGCTCACGTCAAGTTTGTTTTCGTTGTCGTGATAGAGGGTAAGCGTGTACCTGTCACCCGCGTCGCGGTTCGAATAGGTTCCATATTTGCTGACGGCATCATGCAACCCGCGTGTTTTGGTGACGTTGCAGCCCTTGGTTTCCGTTTCCTTTCTTATTGCGGAGAGAGCCTTCGGCCACTTGCGGTCGGGGGAATGTCCTTCCGAAAGGAATTCCAGCCTCTTGAGGATATCGGACAAGGCTTTTTCACTGAGGTCATGCGAGCATATTGAGTATTCGTCGTTCCCGTTCCGGCATTCGAGGTCGAAGGCGCTTTTGGCATACTCGGTGAATTCATCGTTTTCGTCTTCTTCGCTAAGCTCGTCGACGTCAAAACGGATGGGTTTGACGGATACGGTGACCGAGGGGTCGTGTGCCTTGTTTGCGTAGAGGAGGATGCGACCGCAGGGCATGTCGCTTTCAGGTTCACCGTAAAGTTTTTCCGAAAGGGTGACATCCCCTTTGATCTTATCGAAAAGGAATTCCATGATTTTCTTTTCTGTCTTTTCCCTTTTGCTGTTCATTCGCACAAGACACCAGATGCGGTATATCTGGGCGTCGGTGAGTTCGTCCATCTTGTAGTCGTCGGTCCAGTAATTTTCTGTGAAGCCCGTTTCCCAGATGAGTTCGTCGTCTTCGTCGAAGCAGAGGTTTTCGAAGCCGTGGAACATGCCTTCCTCTTCGTATATGCAGATGTCTCCGAATTCGTCCTTCCGGACTTCTTCTGTAAGATATTCCATTATGGATTTCCTTTCGTTCTTTCCGAGGCGGAATGCTTTCTTATCCAAAAGTATGTCGTCGTACTCTTCAGGGATGTCCGTGTATTTCCCTTCGATGGCCATCTTTACGTATCCTTCGATGACATTCTTTGTGAGGGGACCCTTGAAGGTGTTGGCGGTTTCGGCGATTTGCATTGTTTCCATGATATTTTTGATTTTTTAGGTTTTGTTGTTGTTTTTTTGTTTTTTACTGCAAGCCGTCTTCGGCTTGGCGTTGTCGCCTCCCCTTTCGGGGTGACGTTTTGCAGGCGGATTTTGACGGATGGATGCCGACCGAACGCAAGGCCGCGAAGCGCTTGTCTTGGCCTTGTCGTTCCAGGGAGACACATCCGTCATTTTTGCCGGATAAAACGAACCCGAAAGGAGGAGGTGAAAATTTGAGGTCTGGTAGTTTTGGTGGTCTTGGTGTTTTACTAAAAAAAAATAAGGGAGATGCATTTCTGCGTCTCCCCTATCTTACTAATACTAACTTGTTTTATTAGGTATTTTATTTTTTTGTGAATATTTCCTCGCTTCTGCAATCAGTGCTTTGATTTCTTCTGGAGTTTTATTGGCCTCCCCTTCCTGTTCCTTTTTTCTTCTTTCTTCGATGAAGGCTTTCCATTCTTCGTCATAATCATAGCCTTTGGAAAATTCCGGATCCCCCAAATCCCTTATTCTTATGTCTTCGATTATTTCGTCTATTTTTCGTGTTTCTTTTGTTGGCATATGTTTTTGTTTCTGTTTATGTAAATATACTTTTTCTTTTAATTCACGCTCCCCGAGAGGAGCGATTAGTTCTTTTTTTTTTGAGAACTAGTATGTCTTCTCCGGGGTTTAGGAGAGGTTGTTGTTCTCCTCATTTCAATTCCCGCCCCCCCCTCCGGGGGGGGGCGAAGTGTTTTATCACTTTTTTGTTGTTTCTGTAATTTCACATAAAAACATAAGCCAGCCGAGGTCGTTGGGTAGGCATTCCTCGGGCACCGACTCCTCGTTCTCAACGGGAGTGTTGTCGTCCTCGATGTCCCAGCACCAGCCCGTTGAGGGATCGACGTCGAAAGTTGTGGCGAAGACCTTTCCGTCCTTGAGGTAGAGCTTAGAAAGACATCTCCCGTAGGTGATGTCCAGTGCCCCCTCGGGGGTGTAGATGTAGATAGGACAGTCGCCCTGTCCGAAGTAGGTGTTTTCGTCGTCGGTGTCCTTTTCTGGAGTCCAGGAGAGGTTGTTGTTGTTCTTCTCTAATAGTGTCTTGAGGTAGGCGAGCATCTTCTCGCAGGCCTCCCTTACGATTTCGTTCTTCTTGTCCATGGTATTGCTGTTTCATGTTCTACAGATTCTTGCTTATCCAGTCCGAGATCACCTCGGCCTGCGTCATGTTCGGGTTGGCTTTCCACATCCTCGCCATCTGTCTGATCATGTCGTTGGCCTCGTCACCCTGGAAGAAATGTTCGTCTACGAGTCCGGTCTTGTCGAACTTCTGCAGGGAGACGTAGGAGAGGGCGTTGTTCACTTCCACTTCCCAGCCCCCGTCGAGGGTGTACATCCCCGTGAACCACGACATGTCTTTCAGGGTTTCGAATTCCTCGTCCTTTTGGATTTCCGCCAAGGCATCTTTCACCTTTTCGGTGCAGTCGAGCAGGAGGGTCGTGTAGAAGAAGAGGTCCGCGTCCGGGAAGGGCCTCATGTTGCGGGAGTCCGCGGTAAAGCGCCTCGCTTTCTTGCCTCTCGCCTTCTTGGCGACTTCCACCTTCAGTTTCCCGTCGTCGTCCGTGTTCATGGCGACTTCGTAATGGACGGTCTTCCCGTCGCTGCCGGCGTAGTAGAGGTCGTCTTCGAACCCGTCGGGGTTACAGTCCTTGGCGAGATTCACGAAGCCCTCGAGGGCGGCGAAGCCGAGGGGAACGAAGGTGTCCTCACAATCCTCCCTTGCGGGGTCACCTTTGGTAATGGTGTCGAGGCTCTTGGCAAGATTCTTCAGGTTGTCCGCCACCGCCGTTCCGATGTTGGCGAGGGTCTCCAGTCTTTTCTTGTTGCTTTCCATGTTCTTTTGTCTTTATCTCTTCAAAACGTTTTCGATTATCCTTACATATGGTAACTCCCAAAGGGAGATGAGCGTCAAGGGGATGTCCTTGGTGATATTCTCCACCTCCTCCAACAGCTCCGCGACCTCCGCCCTTACGGAGTCCATCTTCGGGAGGGCCTTTTCCAGGAGGTCCGTGTCGGCCTTGAAGGAGTCGAACCACTTGTGTAGGGTCTCGGGACGGTAGGACACCCTGCTTATCGTCCTCCCGTTCTCATCGGAGGTGGTGGTCACCTCGTAGGGGAGTTCGTAGTCGTCGTAGGTCCCCGGGAAGCGGATCCTCCCTGAACCGAAGACCGCATAGCAGCCCCTCCATCCGCAGGAGAGGTCCTTTTCGGGGTGGATTCTTGTGGCCTCCAACCCCTTCTGTTGCATCTTCTTCCCGAAGACCTTCCCGTCGTTCTCCGAGAGGAACTTCTCCACGAGGGGGAAGGCGGACTCGAAGTCCCTGCGGTCCTTGAGGATGTTGCCAATCCTTGTCATGTTGTCCTTCCGCTTGTAATCGGGAAGGGATTTTTTGGATATATATATCGTATCCATGGCCGTTACTCTTCGGAGTTTATAAAACTCACCTCGGAAAAATACTCCGCAAGATCCACGAGGTCTTGGAGGTCAAGGTCGGTGACGCCAGTTTCGATCGTAAAGCCGAGGAAGCAGTCCTCCCTGTCCACCGCGTCAAGCACAAGGACGGGGAGGCCTTTTTCGAACCTTATGGCGCGGAGCCTTCCGATGTTCTCCCCTATGTTGTAGTTCGTGAGGACGGGAGGGGTGGTGTCGGGGTCCGCCTTCTCTACATCTTCCACGTCCTTTTCGTCAAGGGCGTCGAGGTAGGCCCCTACGGCGAGGAGATAGTTCTTCTTGGCCTCTTCGTAGGCTGCGGCTCCGTATTCCATGAAGCTTTCCGCTTTTTCTATGAGTTTCGATTTCTCTTCGTTTGTCATGATGGTTATTGTGTTTTGTTTGTTTTCTTGAAATACCCCCTCCACGGGTCCTCTTGGCCGAAGCCGGGAATCCTGTCGGTGTCCTCCCCTCCCGCGGAGAGCAGGGTACCTTTGAAATTCTTTTCCGCGGTGCGCACCGCCTCGTCGTAACTTTCCGCCCTCACCTTCAGGGTGAAGGGGAAGCGGAGTTCGCCTTTGACTTCGTATTCGGTGAGGGCCCTTTCGGGCTTTTTCATCTCCTCGGCAATGGCCTTCGCGAGCGGGTTCGTTACGGAAGGGACGGAGGCGAGGACGAAGGTTTCGGGTCCCTTGCAGGGGAAGGCCATGTCGTCCTCCATTTCCTGCTTGGTCCCGTATTCGATTATGTTGGCGAGGAGTCTTCCCCCGAGGCCGTCGTTCCCGTTCACGGCGTCCGTCAGGACGAGGGACTCCACGAAGACGTAGTTGCCCCCGTAGATTTTCCTCGGGTTACGGAAGGATGCCGGGACGGGCGCGTAGAGGTCGCCGTCGAGGTCCTGGTCGTATTCGGCGCGGATCCAATCCGCTATGGTGCAGAGGTTAGTTTCGGTCTTCATTTTCCCGTGTAGTTTTGCATTATCCACCTTTCGAGCTTCTCCCTGTAATCCTCGGTCATGTCGAACCACAGGCGTACCATGGCCATGCCGCGGTAGTTCTCGTAGTAGCCTTCGAACTTACTGTAAAAGTGGTCGCCCATGACCTTTCCGTAGACCTGGTGGAATACGGAAAGGGGGTCGGTGTAGTTCTGTGTCCAGAAGAGGAATTTCTCGAGGTACGTCCTGCAGTCTTTTGAGATGTCGACGGGCATCTCATCTATGCGGGCGGAGTTGCAGTAGGCTTTGTTGGGTTCGACCTTTTCGGTAAGGTAGGAGAGGTCGTCGCCCTTCCCTCCCCTTCCCGCGAGCCTTTCGGCTTCAGCCTTCAGGTCTCCGAGGCGTTTCTTTGCCTTGTCGAGGGATCCGGTCTTCCCGACGGGCTGACCCGAAACGTAAGAAAACGTTTCCCTCTCGCTGTCGTATTCTATGCAGGTCTGCGACACGACGTAGATTTTCTTTTCAAGTTCCAATGGCTTTCCCATGGCTTTTCGGTTTTTTTGGTTGTAGGACTCTAGTTTTATGGTATTGTTTTTTTTGCAGTGTAAGATCCCGTTACAATGCAAGTTGTAACATCGGTCCCTTATAGGAACGTGAATTGAAAGATGGTAAAGGCGATCTCGGCATCCCACTCGGGGATTGCGACGCTTCTCGTCTCCCCCTTGAAGTCCCAGCCCTTCTTCCTGAACTCCTCGAAGTCGCGGCTTTGGGGCTTCCCCTGTCCGTACATCTCGTAGGTGATTCGCTGGGCGTCGTATTTCATCATATCCAGGGCAGTGTCCCTCTTGCAGGCGACCCCGAGGGGTTCCAGTTTGAGGAGCTTCCCCGTGGAGATTTCCGTGACGGTCCTGAAGACCTGGTAGACCTCCTCCGCGAAGTAGGGGAAGATTTGGTCGAAGCCGAGGTCGGGTTCCTTGTCGGAAACCCCGACGAGGTCCCTCGCCCACTTGCCGATGAACTCCCCTCCGACGAGGCTCTTGTAATCCCCTCCCCCTTGGCCGTTGCCTTCGGCGGTGAGCAGGGGAAGCGGATGGATTGTCCAGCCCGCGGGCGACGGGGAAACCTTCTTCTTGTCGAAGTATTCCTTCTTGTCGTAGTTTATGACGTAGCGGAACTTCTCCCCGTCGTAGGACGGGTCGGGAAGGAGGGAGTTCTCTTCGAATACCCTGTGGTTTTCGGACTCCGTCTTGGAAGGGTCGTAACGGAGGTGGTCGGCGCGGTAGTGGAGCGTGTCGTACCTGTAGCCGTCCTTGGTTTTCGCATCGGTCTCGGGCCGGGCGTAGTCGCCCGCCCATACGAGGCGTCCGGGTTCCTTGGCGAGGTACGCTTCCATCGTCTCCACGAGGGGGTTGCCCATATAGGAATGCTCCATCAGTTTCAGGCCTTCCCCCACCTTGAAGGAATAGGCGTATGCGAGGACTTTCGGGTCCTCCCTCTTGTCGATTATGACCGGCGTGTAATACTGTCCCATATCGTTTCAGTTTTTGGTGTTAATGGTTCTTAGTCTTCGTCCTCGTCGTCCTCTCCGAGGTCTTCGGGATTCAGGGATGAGAGCTTGTCGCAAATCTCCGCGAGGGTGTCGGTGGAGAAGTGGCCGTGCTTGAAGCTCCCTTCGTATTCGGAGTCGTCCCAGTAGTCGGTGGTGTCATCCACTGAGCAGGCGTTGGCTACGAAGTGGACTTCTCCGTCCTTGAGGAAGAGTTTGTAGATGTCGAAGGACATTTCATACCCTTCGTCGTTGGTGGCGAAGGCGAGGATGTAACCTGCGAGGCCGTCGAGGGCGTCAGAGCGGGAGCAGAACGAGATTTTCTCTTTCCCTTCCGAGAGCCTGTCGAACTGGCGGCGGATTTCGTCGAGGATGGCGGCCCTCTGGGCGCCGATCTTTCCTGTCATGTTCGTTTCCATGATGTTCTTTTTGTTTTTTTTGTTTTTTTGTGATTGTTATGAGGCGTAGGCCTTCTGGGGGTCTTCGTTGTTGTAGGACAACCTCCAGGCGAGGTCGTCGGGTTCGGAGGTTCCGCCGAAGTAGGAGGCGAGCTCCTCGCGGTCGGATTCGGAGAAGTAGCGGAGCATTTCCGCAATGGTGGACACGGGTGCGCCGACGCAGGCGCGGGTGAGTGTCCTGATGTCGAGATTCGTCATCGTTGTCATATCTTTCTTTTTTTTACTTTTTTAGGTATGATTTTTATTGATAACTTAATCTGTTATAATAATTTCTACTATTGTAGATATTTTGCCGATTTCGGCCTTCAGTTTCCTTATCACCGAGGGGGTGAGTTCGATTACGTTCCCCGCCGTCCTTACCGAAGGGCAGCGGGAAAGGATGGATTCCACGCCACGGTAGAGGGCTTCCACCGTGAAGGCGTCGGGTTCCTCCAGCGGGTCGCGGACGTGTCCGTTCCGGGGGATGTCCGCTATCCATGCGGATACGACATCCATGGAGTCCCGCTCCGTATCGCAGATGGGGAGGCGGTTGTTCGTCAGCACCCCGAGGGTGAGGGTGGCGGCGAGGTTGTCGACGTAGACTGACGTGCCCGCGCAGCTTTCGAGCTCCTCCTTCGCGAAGCTTTTGCAGTAGTCGAGGTACTTTGGTATCTTCTTCATAAAAAAATGTTTTTGCGCGGAAACCCGTTTCTTTTAAGAGGCGGGAGGAGCGCTCGTTAAACTTAATTTTTTTTGTTCGGACCTGCGGAAAGGGTCAACTTTCCGCAGGCTTGTTTAACCCGTTAAGGGTAAGTCACGCATCTTGCGATGCGGTAGTGACACCTTCGCCAATGTTATTCCGAGGTTTAAACGTAAGCAACACTGTTCCTACCCCTCAGAACTGTTTAATCACTTACCTTAGAGCTGCAGACTAG
>Ga0181612_129112_pt1 | contig 39760 bp, 12 predicted proteins | sample HoacroProtozoa21_FD_119630 | JGI IMG/M metagenome (GOLD analysis project Ga0181612, IMG submission 119630) | Hoatzin crop microbial communities from Cojedes, Venezuel. Combined Assembly of Gp0051906, Gp0051904, Gp0051908
GGTCTTCTGCAGTTCTAGAGTGATTTCTAGTCCTCGGGCCTGTAGTTCTGGCACCTCGCAGCAGTTCAGATTCAGCAGGAAAAGCGAAACAGTAGAGCTGTCTCCAGGAACCCTGGAGAACCGAACTCACTGAGCACATACATATTCACTGCATGAAATTAGCTGGAGGACAATAGAGAGGATGGGTTACAAAGAGCTTGGGCTGACAACGTGGACTGTGAGGAAACACGCTGATTTATTTATAGTAGGTTTACTATGATATATTGGTCTCCACTAGGTTTCAACTTCTGTTTTCTGTTGAAATTTTTCTAAATGCAATTTGAAGAGACTTTTTTCTTAATCCTATTTTATTTTATTAAATTATTTTCTTTTCCAGCTCCTGGTTTGGTTTGGGGTGGGTTTTGGAGGGATTTTATTAGAGAACATATTCTTGATGTTATCCTTGCTTCGGGAAAATGTTTACTCATTGCAGACTTGCTCATTTGCAAGCGTTAGCTCTGCTACATGTCTGTGTTTTACTTTATGCATTATTAAAGATTTCAGTTCAAGAGCCTGTGTAATTGGCGTATTTATGCCAAGTTTTCTCTGATTTCTTCAGTTTATTTCACACTCCTTACCTATTCCCAAACATACCCATCCTCTTCTACACAAATATCCCCCATTTCAGAAGTAAAAGACTACTGCTTATAGATAGAGCAGTGTATTTGTTAAGGCTACAGGAATTTGGTTCATTCTTTAATATATAAGATTTTAATCCCCTTTCTTTCCTTATGGTATGTAGCTTACTGTGCATGGCTGGTATTCTGGTAACACCTTGGGAATGATGGACCAGGTAAGCCTGCTTGTCGCCTGTTAGTGTATGCGTATGAGCAGGACTATGCCTGTCAATTAGATAGATGCAAGCGCAAGTACTAAGTTTGGCATGACCAAAACCAAACAAAGCTAGGCCAATATCTATTATTGTCAGTAATGTTTGTGTAAGATAGCGTTTCTGGGAGTTATCCAGGAGTTGACAGAGTGACATTCGGATGACCAAATGATGGTCAAGTAAGAAACTCCAAGTTGACCTGCCTATACCTTTACCTTGTGTGAGCGTGCCAGATAGACTGAAAGGCTTTTATATTCAAAAAGCCCAAATTTTATTGTGCTGTGAAAAGGGATACTTAACACTAGGAAAACCTTGAATTGGCTGGGTGAGACACAGAATACAGGGTTGACAAACCAATCTCATCCTGCCCACGGTGTGTTTATAGGTGTCCTCACTTCTAGGCTTGGTTTCAATTGCCTCCAGCTACATCCATGTTAACAGACATTGCAGGGCAATGGGAGTGTTTTTGTAGAGCAAAATACTTGATACTGAAGCAGCAATGTCCATCCATACACGTTTCAGGGGGTTATTCTGGTCTAGCTCTAGTCTAGTCCTATGGCCTGAGTGCCCTTCAGCTGTCAGAGCGCATTATAGGTGCTCCTGGAAAATGTTTTCCAGTTTAACTTCATCTAAAAGGAATCCAGCTTGCATGTTCCAAAACAGCTTCATGATGTGAATCAAAGCGTGGCAGGTGTGGAAAATCAGGAAATTTGCTGTACAAATGCACTTCTGAGCTACTGAAATGCTTCTGTGGATACACCATGCTTAGTTTCTGAACTGCAACAGCCTGTCCAATCCTGCCTGAAAATTGCTGAGGGGTTCCTGTCTGCTCCCTGGGGCTCCCAGCAAACTCTCCAGTTCTGCATGTGCACATTGGGACCCCCCTTCCTTGTGATGATCCTCTTGTTCTCTTTTCCTGCCGCCTCTCACAGGCTGTTGTAGCTTTCTGAGCTTGAGTAGACTCTGTTCCTTTCCAGGGAGTGAACTGTCTCTTTCTCTCCAGCAATTCACCTGACCCAATTACTCTTTTTAAAGGATATACACAGCTTGAGAATGGACAAATAAAGCAAATATTGTCTGCGATAATCTTACAGTACAAAGTTTGATCCAAAGACGTAGACTGTCTAGCTGTATGGAAATATTTTGCCTAGCAACATTGTAAATAGCTTTAAAATTAATGTAAGCACAGCAGAGGCGGGAGGGCCAGTGGTAACTCTCTGAATTTCAAGTTTGTGATGTTGGGCCACAAAGCTTCATGAAAGAACCAGAAAGACTTCTCGCATGTGTTGATCTTTTTTTCTTCCAGTTGATAAATTGTCTGTTGACTGGATTTGTTTCAAGAAATTTGTTGATTGCAATTACTCAGGAGATGTTTGCTGTTAATGTATTTCAGGCAGTGGATTGCTGACAAACTGTTTTCTGTCAGCAGTCCTCTGAGTATTTGCCATTCCTAGTTTATATTTGCAATTTGAATTGTTTTGACTGCATACACAGGTGACGTTTTTTCCCCAATTGAATATAGTTATTCACAGGACCAGGTTTCCAAATTGGCTCATTCATGTTTCGTTTTCTGTGAAAATAGTGTTAACTCCATTTATGATGGTCATTCTCTTTAAACTGAAGAAACTTGGCTGAAGTTCTCACAAAAGTGAATTCGAAAGCAAACCTATTTAAATACAGCTTAGTTCTATAGGTGAGTGTTTTTGTTTGCTCAGCTTGTCTTTTCAGTTACGTGAACAAGCAATTCCTATGAAATTTGCATTGTGTCTTTCTTTTAAGAGGGTAGTATGTCGCATCGCATTTTTCCTAACCAAAGGGTGTTTACATTCCTTTTGAGGTGTTGTAGAGGTTAATAATTGACCTTTCTAATTTGGACTTTCCAGCTTTGTTCAGAATAAGACTTTCCATCTGTCTAAAATAGGAGTATTATAGCAATCATGGACTGAACACTGAAGTAAGAATGTGTTAAATGCACACTCTAAATGACTATTTAAATATTCTCTGGGTGAATGTACATATTTTATATCAAGTTTATACTTTTTTTTTAATAAATCCTTGAGTCTTAAGGACTCCTGGGTAATGAATTCACAAAAGATTTAAATTCATTGAACTGAGCTACTTTTTAGAAAATAATAATTTCATTTTAAAGCAAGCAAACAGGCCTTCTGATTATTGTTGTATGAAGTAAGCAAATTATTTTTCTGCAGTTCACTTAAAACTGTTCAGTGTTGACAAAGCCAGGCTTTCAAAAAGTATGAATCCTGTGTGCCAAAATTTGTGCACGTTTTTTAAAATAGCATCATCATAAAACTGTTAACATCAAGTATTTTTTTGTTTGATTTTACTCTTTTGAGCTCTCATGTTTGAATACTCAATCCACATTATTGATGTTTTTCCTAGCACAGAGAGATAGAAACGTGCTCGTATTTCACTGGAAAATGAGGTTCCCATGTAACTGCTTAGTATCAGATGTTGGGAATTGCTGGAGCTGAAAACCCTGTGTACCACTTGTGAGGTCTGCTTCAAACACAGCGCAGAGAGAGTGGGCTCCAAACTTTGTACAGAAAACTTTTCGCAGCAACCTCTTTGCACGCTTTCATCAGGGTTTCCACTGATAGGTATCTAAAAGCAGTCTGTGTTCCTTCCGGATTCTTCTTTCCTCACTGGATAAATCCACAGTTCTTTACATCCCAGAACTAATAATTAAATTGAACCGTAATATTTCCCATTTCCTCAGTTTCCCAGATGTATTTTCCATTTATTTCTGTTTGGAAGTCATCAAGAACTAACATTCTTTACCAAAAACAATGAACCCTAGAATGCCTCTGGTCTGAATAGAAAATAAGAAGAACTCAGACAGAATTCTAGTGTCTGCCTTAAAGAAAAAGGTTTTAGTAGTTTTTTTCCCTTTTCTTTTTTAAACCAAAGTCAATTTTCCTAGTACATTATGTTCATTTTTATTGCAGAGATTCCTTGAAAAATACCATGTGTACACTTATGCATCAAGCCAGTAAATAGCCCTATCAACTCATTTATGGAAGAGCTGTAATCCTAAATTTACAAACATATTACTAGAATTTCCCAGCTTTTTGGCTGGCAGATAAACTTATCATGTAAACAGAATGCTTTATTGAGTCGTGTCCTGTATATGGAGAGAATATTAGAAATCGATAGCGATGCAGATTGAAAATTAAGTAATGTGGCTAAGCATCTCTGAATAATGCCATTTAAAAAGTTGATTAGAAATAAACATACCAACTGCGATGGAGCCTGCGTTTGAAAGAGACGATTATTCAGTTTATGTCTGCGAGAATGAGACTGTCTTCAGAGCCACAGTGTGTGCTGTGCATGGCTTGTCAAGAGGGACAAAAGAAGGGACCGTTATTGACGCGGAAGCTCCAATAAGGTGCTGCACGCAAACTCTGAGAGGAACAAGATAAAAAGAGGTGGAGAGACTGAAGATCCCCACTATTCAGATCAACTGGGCTAAAGATGAATAAGGAAACGCTCCTAAGGTGCAAAGGGGATGACCAGACAGGATTATTTGATTCTGCTGGGAGTAGGCTACTTAACCTGCTAACCCAAGGTGATCAGCCAGCGAAGAAATGAGGTGCCCACTGTAGACAGTCCAACACAATTGGGTCTGTTTGGGTTACGTAATTATTGTAAACTCACAGCAACATTTGCAAGATTGAACCACCAGCAAATTCTGTTTGACATAGAAAACAATTCCTAACTAGCAAGGGTATGACCTAAAACTGACAGGCCATGGGTGAGGGTTGTTTTTTGGGATTTTTTAAAATTTTTTTTTTATATTTAAAGGCTCTATTCTCTAAAATTTACAGCCACCACAATCTTTCTCATGCCAGGAGTCCTCCTGAAGTCAGCAGAATTTTTCATGATTAAAAAAAAAAAAATTCGGAGTAGAAAGAAGAATTCATCTGATCCACCAGGTGCTGCTAATAGTTAAAATAAACTCTGTCTCACAATGGTTTCAGATAACCAGATGTTTATTATTATGAGCATCACCATCTTGCTCAGAGAACCAAACACTGCTTTTCCTTTGGCCATGCTGCTAGAGATTTGCTTTCAGGGGGTGCGTGCCCTCCCTCATTCTTCCCTGCTGGAAGAACAGGGATGTCGGATTAAGCCCTACTGCGATTTCCGAATGCAAAATCGGCAAAAGAAGAGATTCTTGCTCTTTTGCAGCTCCTGTTTACATCTATGCCAATGAACATGAGAGATAAAAAGTCAATATGCCCTTAAGGAAATCTGTCCTGATTACCATTGTATAATGATTAATTTTATTCTCTGCATGAGTCCAAATACACTGGAGTTAAATGAAAAGACCGATCCTGGAAATGTGCTGAGACACCAATATTATTGCAGTAATAGTAATTTTCCCCTTTTGCCTAGAACTTTTCTAAGACTTTGAAACACAGAAAATCCTTGACTCTATTTACCTTTGAAGAAAATCGTCCCATCTCCATTGAACTTCATAATATTTTTAAGGTTCTGAACTGAGCAAGCTTTTGCCTGTACCTTACTCAAATCGAGGTCTTGATGCAAACCAGTACCACAGATACGGAAGGTTTGCCTTGCACTCTCAGATTTCAGAGCTAATCCAGTACCAATAGGAATAGCTTTATCTGTGTCTGAATTTCCTTTGAGTCATGCATTCATTTTTGTATCTGTTTTCTGTCCAGGTCATACCACTGGCATGATAAAACACCTATTCTGAGTCCATCCCTTCAACTGAAATAAACTGATGTGCTCCACTGAAATAGGACCAGTTCCCACTGGCATTTTGACTGCAGATTTCTCCCTAGTAAAAGCAAAAAGTAAAATGAAAGAATGCTAATTTTACTTTATGAAACATCTTGAATTTTCAAATATTTATTTAGTTTCACTACTTCATTATTTTTCCCATGCTTAAAAAACCTGAACACTTACAATCTATGGGTGGCAATAAAAGCTTTGAGAAGCATTTCTAATAAAAGAACAGTAGCCTGTGAAATGTGCTGCTGCGGTGTGCAGTCAGTATAGTGGTTCACCTTGAACACTTCTTTTATTGAATACTTTGGGGCAAGGATGTCTGATTCTGTGTAAAAGCTTTTCCTGTATGGTATGGAGACCTTCTGTGCTCCTTCCTTCATGCCCTTTTCCTCCTCCTCTTCTTATTCAAGGATGCAGCTGCCAGACACAGAGCCATGCTCCTGTACAGTCTTCCCAGGAGGCCTTGTGAAATCAAGTTGCTCGCTGTGTGCCAGCATGTCTTTTGTTCCTTCGAAGACAGAGCTAGGAGCCGGCTTCCGCTGCCAAGAATGCAGGCAGACTACGCTGAAAAAAAACAGGGGGAAAAAAAATCCCTCTATTTTATTCACTGCACTGTTTCATCTTTTTAAGTAGCTGGCATCTGCAGCTGGTTGTGGCAGGGAAAACCTACAAACATCGCACTTGATGTTAATAAATCTGTTTGCCATTAAGTGGCTGTTGTAATACTTTGCTTGTTTGCCTTTCTGTGTGCACTTTCATCCTTCACTGTAACACTACTGCTGCCTTGTAATTTGTCTCAGACATTTACATTGCTGGTTGCAGGTATACAAACCTCTTAGATCAAGTAACTGCTCAGACACTTGATAAAAGGATCCATTTAGGGTCTTCCCTATTCTGTCTGCCAAATCCAAGCACAGCCTTGATGCATGGAATACAAACTGCCTTATAGTCGTAGGCCACATTTCACTTCTCCTTGACTCCTGACGGAATGGTACAAACCGTTAAGGAGTTTATGTGAGCTCTTTAGTGCAGCCGCTGATTTTACCAGAGTCTAACGATGTCTCCTGTGACAGCTTTCTATCTCTCCAGAACAGCTGGAGCAGCTATTCCTAGAATCCTCAGAGTGAAGTCCATATTTCAAATAACTGAAAGAGGATCATATAACAGTGCTCTCGGTGGGATGGCAGCCATTATCTCCTCTGGAGCATGCCTGCTGTAGAGAGAGAAGGCGGCTCGCAACAACACATCTACAGTTCTTTCAGCTGTTGGGGAGACGTTTCCTTACACACGGAAGGGACAGCTCTCCTCCTCTCTCAAAAGTACCCTCTCTTCTTTCTCCTCTGTGCAAACTGTGACAACTTCATGAAGTCAGGCTTGTCTTAGAGACGGGCTAATGAAAGCGCTTGCAGCAATTTGGACCCAGTCTGTCCATAGAAGAGGGTGCAGGCTGCTCTCTGACGCTCTGCTTAAGCAGCCTGTCTCTTTTCAGCAAAGCGTACAAACGTGTGCTCAGCTCTCAGGGACTTCAGCAGGACTCAAGCACATATTTGATGAGATGAAGTGCTGTACTGAACTGGGATGACCTGAGTGTCCAGGAGCCTGCATGCAGTGATACATGTGAGACAAGGGGAGGGGGTGAGGGGGAAGTCCTGCTTGCCTTCTCCCCATTACAGCTGGCCAAAGGCTGTATGCTATGAATTAACAAAAGGAGAAATGGGAAGATGTGGGTGCTTTAAAGACAGTCTTTCACACGGGCTCACCAATTTGGCCCTGCATGTAGTAGAAGGTATCATAGCAGGCAAGCAGAAGTGGAAGCTAACGTCCTTTCGCATGAAAGTGTCCTGCTTTTATTCAACAAAACAGAAGACAGTAAGTTAGGGCACTTCCTTCAGTTGCCATCAGTAATGGTAAGCTTAATGTTTTGTAACTGTACTCCAGCTTACAGCAGCATGGTTGTAGCGAATAAGAGCAGTTTGACGGTTGCAAAGCAACATAACCAAGGTAACTGAGATGAAATTCCCTGTACTGGATACTGAACACTTTCTGGCATCCCAGCCTGTGCACTGTCTAACTCCCAGTGTTATGATAACCTCACTAATGTATGCTATTCTGGGCTGAAAGATGATGTGCTGTTTGCAAAGGAATAAGCAGATTTGCATTGCCTCCATGTGCACTTTGTGCAGTTAGTCTTTCTTCAGCTGAAGTGACTCGCTTTTTTGCCAGGCTGGCTTCCAAGGGGCAGAGAGAGACTTTCTGTGCCTTTCAGTTCAGCAGCAGCAAAGAAGCTTTTCGTAGTGGAGCACGTGTAAGTTACATGCTAAAGAGTGAATGAGTAGCTAAAATACCTCCCCACAAATGAAGTAAATTAACGTAATGTCCTATGGATTTTAGTTAGTTCAACAATGTGGAGATCTGAGAAGCAGGAAACTTCTCTAGACCCACGCAACACAGGAGTATAAAAAGGAGAGTAGTAATAGGAGAAAATAAGGCAGAGACCACATCTTATTGTAAGCGTCGTGGGGCAGATCTACAGCCTAGTGGGAAATCAAGTAGTGTAAGATAAGGAGGGGAGGAAATCCACAGCAAAATGACAATGCTATGGATCCAGGCCTGCCTTATGTCCGGTTTCTCAGAAAGCACCTGGAGACGGAGACTGAGACTTAGTCCTCAAAACTGCTTGTCTCCCTTGCACCAGAGAACAAACCACCAACAAGGGACCTCTTTAACAAGTCTAGAAATGGCTCATCGAGACTTGTTTGTCTCTCCCCACCTTTAGAATTCCTTGTAAAGCCAGTCTTTCTGGGATGAGAGGGAGGGGACAGCTATCTCCAGGCTGCAAGAGTGGGAAAAGGCCAAGGGCAGCTGACAGTTAGGGATGCAAAGGGGTGCGAAAGGCCAGCATCCCCGGACAAAGGGAATTGTTACTGACTCTTGCTTTGTCTTTTCACCAAGGCAGACCTGAACTGAGCTCTCTGCTGGTATTATTTTCACTTGCACTGATAAGCCCTTCTAGATGTTCCAGGCAGTTCAGCTTTACTGTCTGTCACCTGTCCTGTCTTGATGATGTGGCATTTACTGGATGGCAAGATATACTTGTTATTTGGGCTTATGCAGAGATCTGTCGATTGCAGCTAAATAACTAGAATTATTATTGTATATTCTGAGAGAAGGGGAAAAAAGAATGTTGAGCAGTGTCCTCAGGTCTTCTCTGCACTTTAACCAGGCTTTGCTATCTGACATTTTCTGACTGAGAATTTTCACTCTTCTCATTCTGTGTTTCAAGACTTGAGTTGTAGGAAGGATATGTTTTGTAAGGTGTAATTATCTCTCTTTAGCAGTGAGCTCCTCGATGCTGCTTTGATTGTGATACCTCCACGTAGCCTGATTAAATCAAAGCCAGGTTAAAGCATTAGGATTAAGGACGTAAATTAATTGTAATTACATCAGAGCCAGCCAAATTAGCGAGTCATCAGTAATATAAGCAATGCTAAATGGCATCTAATTCTGTATAATAATTAATTGGGTTCTTCCACTAAATAAGACCCGACACATTGGTCCTTTATCAATCCACTAAAGGCTGGTTAGCCTTGGGCGCTTCTGACATGAAACAATTACAAAGGTTCTAAAAAAAACCAACATGTTTTTCCCCATTTTCATTTTAAGCTCCGACACCCTGCATTTACATGCTTCTCCTAGTTTTCTATTAGGTCCTTCCACTCTTGGATTTCTCTTATTCTCTGTGCCTGTCATCCTGGACAGCTTATTGCTAAAATTGTGCTGCCCACAGATCCTGGAGAGAAAAAGTCTGATAACCTGGAGAGGGCAACCAGAAAATGACCAGTGCTGGTCATTTGACCTGAATGACCGTTCAGAGGAGGGCTGATTTCTGAGGCAATATCAAGCTGGGTAAATCAAGGTAAAAAGGTGACCTTTCTGTAGAGGAGTAAACATCAAGAAAGCAAGAAATTATTTAAAAGGACATCCAGGTACAGACTAAAGAACTCATTATTTAGGCTTGGTATCAAGCGATCCCCCTCCCTCTCCCCATCCCCTTGTCAGGGAGACATGTGAAAGCTGGAATAAAACCACAAGGGAATTGGTGGGGTCATCAATCCGCAGTCTTTTGAAACCAGTCTAGGAAAAAAACAACAGCAGACATCCGGTAGAGTACAGTCTTAAATTTGCAGGTGGCTGGGCTAGCAGATCAATAGGTCTTTATCATTTCCAACAGCAGCAGTTCTGGTCCGTATCTATTCTAGAGATGCTACTGTTGCTTTCTTACCACTGGAAGTGATTTGTTTCTTTTTTGTGTGACGGATGAAATGCGCTAGCTAGTCTCTCAGAACTGCATGGTTGCCCTCCCGCTGCTCCAAAAGCTTTCCAGTTACAGATCCTGCACAAAGATTTAGGCAGTGGTTTTACAAACAGCTGGAATGGTTGAAGTCATTGCCTCCAACCCACGGCTTGCTTTTGCCTATTGATCATTTCAGGTGAGTTCACCCTTGGTGTCTGACTGCACTGAAACAGATTAGGGAGCACTCACACATTCTTTTCTTCCAGCTAAGCAGCAAGAGAAAGGAAAAATGCTTAATTAAACTGAGAAGTAATCAGGACAGCAAATTCGGCTCCAGAGAAGGACACTCGAACGTGCCCTCCTGTGCATTTTTGAATGAGGTGCAATGTCAATAGGCTTAACACAATGAGCAAAGTTAACTGACCGTGCGACTTGGTGGGTCAGGAACTTTGTGTTCTGCAGGTGTAAAACTAAAGACCAATGTGCTTCTGCATCTAAGAGTGCCATCTCTAAAGATAAAAATGGTGCCTCTGACTTTTAACGTTATACAGCTGACTATCACTATATGTTGTTCTGCTTTTCCACAGAAATTTTTCCTTACCTTTCAAGAGTTAACTAATATTTGACCAAAAAAATGAATCGTACTGAAAAACTACTTCCTGTACTAATGCATCCCTTGTCCAGCATCTGACATTTTCTATTCAATGTCTGTATTTACAGCTAACATTCAACTGGTTTTATTTTAAAATATTTCTGATGTGTTTTATCTTTTTTCTCTTAAATTATTTTTAACAGAACTCGTGTTGTTGTGCCTTTCCTGTAAGATTCCCTATGGAGAAGTCCTCTTCCTGTTCACTTATGCTAGAGCGAGACAGGGTATCTTTGTAACACATTTGCCTAATTGTCAGATATCATGAATTCAGGAAAAATGGTAGCTGGGGTGAGACCTGCTCCTATTTGTTCTGCACGATTTGCTCCAAGAATTGCTTGCTTCTGAATTCACCTAAGAGCATCCTACTTTTGAAACCTGCCAGTGCTAGTTCTGCACGAAGTAGAGCCAGAGTTACGGGATTTTTATAAATAAAATCCAGTGATATTTATAGCCCTGTAATCACTTGGCCAAAGTCCTGTTGTACTGTAAATGTTTATAGAAGCGAAGTGCCTCAAGGCCTGCATAATCATTTGGCATACACCATTTGGTCCACAAGCGTAGCGTGGCCTTGCTTACAAAATGCTTTCATGATACCAATTGGTAGCAACGTACTGCAGTGTTCACAGGGTGATGGAAACGGTAATTTGAGTCCTGGGCATGACAGAACAGGCGAGTAATCTGAGAATCTTTTAACCAAAATGTTTTCTATTGAAATGTAAGTTTCTATGAAAACATATGTGAATGGATAGATATGGAAATATGTGTGGAAGTAGACACATCTGTACCAGAAATGATATTTTTATGTGTTTTTTGTAAAATCTAAAAAGACTGATCACTGAAATTCATGTCGAGACACTGAATGCGCTGTGTTAAACTACGAGAGATGTAGCAGCATACGTGTTTGGGAAACGCAATATGAAAAGGAGAAAAAGGTTCCTTGTTCAGCTGTGCTGCAGAGCATGAAAGTGAGAGGAAAGTAGAGAAGATTCTACCTCCAAGTCAGATTTGTTAGTGCTCTCTTGGCTTAGTAGCTGCCTCCTTCATTTCCAGTGTTACGCTGCCACGAGAACTGTCTTGCAACTCCTTGCAAAATGAAGAATAGGTTTGTTATGTTCGAAGTATCTCCTTGTGGCATGCTCTCAAAATTTTCTGTCGTGCAGTATAAAGCTCCAATATTGAAAGCAAAAAATCTCTTTCTTTTTAAAACTCATCTCTTGGTTTTTTGGCATCTAGCTAATGTTTATTGACGTGGGGGGTTACCAAGATTGCTCTCATCAGTCACAAAAGAAGCAGAGCACACAAATTAGAGATAGAAAATGAAAAGAAATGCATAAGATGTATGATTTTTCTTTGCCTAGTGTAGATGTGGACAGGTGAAAATCTAGATCACTCCTCTGCGGAGGAGTTAGTAACGTAGCCATAGACAACTTAATCAGGAAAGCTTAAAAGTGTTCTTACAGTGAGAAACCACTCTTGCTGAAACTAACTGCAGAACTTATATGAGAGTTTCTGGCTCTGAGCTGATAAAGCAGGCCAGAGCTGGATCCCTCTGTTCCAAATGTTCGCTGGGTGGCAATGGAGCTGTGTCTGTAATGTGTTATCCTGCGTGGCTGCTACGTGGATGCTACGGTGTACAGTCAAGAGCAGTGATGCCTAGGAAGGGTTGGTTGTATCTGGCAGGATTCCTTACATCTGGGAAACCTCTATGCTTTTTAGGTAAACTCTTATGTTTGTCATAAATTGGTTTAAGAGAGCAGGTCAGCAACTTATTGTCCTAGAATCAGAAGAAAGCAAAGGTCCCTTAAAACAATTTGTTTTATGCAGATGAGAATCAGAAATTCAAACGTAGTATTGACTTACCGGTGTCGTCTTGGGAATGCTTTGCCCTCGGGTGCATCCTGATGGCTCAAAAAGAAGGTGATTGCAAACAATTACATTACAACGAAAAGAAATTCAGAGATCTTGAAATTAGTATGGACTCAGCTGATTTGAAATATCAAGCTCTTGAGAACTAGTTCATTTTGAGGTATCTTTCTGTTGGAGCCAGGTTGAAATTTAGTTGAGCTGCAGCACAAGTTTCACAGACTGGTGGTGCTAGGAAGTACAGGATGTTTGGTTGCTTGGTCAGGATTTTTAACAGATGAAATAATCCTGTGAACAGGGATTCACCTGGGGCAGGAATAACTGGATACAGAGAAAAAATTTTAAAGGTCTGAAAGCCAGATTTTTAAAGGTATGACGTTTTCAAAGGCCAGATTTGCAGGAGGAACTTGCAGATGACTGACATAAAGTCAAAAGCATAGGCCCAGAGCCTCAAGGGGATTTAGGGAGGAGATTAGGTACATTACCTGACAGTGTCTATGGCATTGACAGTGCCATCAAGAATTAAATGTTTTTTCGCTTGTACAGGGTTTACAGGAAACTTTGGTGCTTTTGAAATGTATTTGTCACCAGGGTTAGATTAGAATTGAGTTTTCTTAAATTTTATTTGTTTTTTTACATATGCATCCAACAGAAGCAATTGACAACCTGCCCTTAAGTGGAGTTTTTGTGCATTTCAGCTGTTGATTTTTGTAGGCAGCAGGCATGTATGTGCTTACACCCTTTGAAAAACGCACCTAGAGCCTTTAAAAAGCTATCCTTAAAAGTGCCAAAATCACTTTGAGAAAGAGGGTTCTAGTTCCTGGTCAAATAAATAAATATAATCCCTGGGATTTACAGCACGTAAACACCTTCTACTTCACCTTTGCTAAACGCTTTATTTCTCCACTGACATCTTCTTTTTGTACCGTGCCAAGAACTATGATTTAATCATGAATACTTTTGTTGTATGAAAAAAAGAATACTCAATTGTCATTAGTTGCAGCACCTGAAGAAATCAGTGCTAACTTGAGAACGATTCTGCAAATAATATAGAACCACTTTATGTTGGTAAAAAGTAAAGAAACGGTAGTGTCTCTGGCAAAATGCCGAACTAAAGTACAGTGTATGTCCAAGTTTCACAATCATTCCAATAGAAAGAAGCGGAGCATCAAAGCTTGAGTTTACTGTGGTTTAGTACATTTTATTCCAGTGTTAAATACCTGTCCGCCTGGCAGTAGAAGCCTGTTTCTTGGCATCAAACTGTGCCTCGACTAGCACAAACAACTAGTACTGGGAGGGATAACAGTAGTGTCTTCTGATTCAGCCTTAGGAGGCCTGGGCAAATTGCCATTCATTACATTTTAGCAAGCCAGGTAATCAAAAAAATGTTTTTTTCAGGTCTGCTGTGTCTGAACTTTAGCAGTTATTGTCCTGCTCTTAACAATGAAGTGGAAAAGGCTTGTTATTCTAACACTTTCACTTCAGGTGCCTGTCTTTTCATTACCATGGAAATTATAGCTATGAACAGTACCATCTGAAAAAAGGAAAATGCATATTTCTGAGTTTCAAATGGCTCCTTAAATTACACCACTTCAAGAAATTTCTCTCTTTGGTTCAACACAAATTTATTTTATACATATGCAAAGAGAGACACTACATTAATGTAAATAATTAACTATACATAGCTAAGACTACCTTACTCTTATCCTCACTTTGAGTCATCATCCATCTGGTTATCTTAAAACATTTTGTAACCCGAACCACATTTCACATCACCTCAGACATTTAGGACACGCTTTACAGAAGCTCAGGTGAAGTGACTCGCTCAGATTCATATAGGAGGTCAGCAGCAAAATAAAGAATAGAATCCTCCAGTCCCCACTCCTAGATCTCCTCTCTAGCCATTAAAATCTTTTTTACTTTGTGGCAATTTTATTTCACAAGACAGTATATATGTGAAAAATTGAAATCCTAAGTTCTCCAAATAAATGAATAAGATTATACTTAATAGTTGTGGTGTTGGAAGGGATGCATCATGGTTTGCAGACAATGTATTGCTGAGTTTTTTCCCCTCATTACTAACGTTCTCTTGGGAAAGGCTTGCCTCATACATATTCAGATGTGCTGCATCCCACATGGTCCTGCAATTTAAACCACATTTTTCTTCTCTTCTTTCTGCACCATGTCTGTTTTGTACATAATTGTGTACAGTAACAACTTTTAGAATTGTCCCTGGAAAATTTGGAATATAAACAGAGTGAAAACTTCAGGGACGTGTCATATATTGCTTCAATATTTCACTTTCTGCATAGGGTATCCCTCCTAAAAAGCGGTAGAACCTGGTCCAGTGTGAGTCTTTTGTTCCCTGCTGGAAAAGGAATTTGAAATGTGGTTTTTTCGTATGTGCTCTATGACTGTAACAAGATGAAATGTAAGAAAGAGGGAATCCCACAAAAAATCCTCTTGCATGCGTTTTTGTTTCATGAACTGTTGAAGTGAATGAGATGGGAGGAGAAGCATTCATGCTGGAGGAAAGATGTTGGTATAGTGAAAGACCTGGGACAGATCTTAGGAAATTTGCTGCCTGTTCCTGGTTCCTGTTACTGCAAACTTGGGTAAATGACTTCGTCTGTGTATGCCTCTGCTGCTAGTGTGTAAAATGGAGATAACCACTTCTTTTGTCTGTCTTGCCCGTTTCATGTCTAACCTTACCGGGGGAGAGACACTTATGCTGCGTGTTTTCTGAGGAGAGACTCTCCAGTAGGGTCCTAATCTCATCCAGGTTCTCTGAGTATTTCTAGTTGTGACAAAAATAATAAAGAACTCTCAAAATTTCTGCAGGGCTACACGTTGTGTATCACAGCTGACTGTGTTACACTGCTGTAAGGCCAGCAACAGGCAGTGCAGTTACATTTGGAGGCTGTGTAAGAATCCTGACATACTTGGGGCTTAATTTCTTTCCCTAATACTTTACATTGTTTATGAAAACTAGGTGGAATCAGAGGGCTGCGTCCTATGTACATGCACACAACGTCATTGCGCTCCCCAGCCAAGTTTTCCCCAGGTTTTAGGTGCTTTTAGGAATCTTCCTGCTCCTCCTCATTACAAGGTGCACAGCTGCCATTAACATTAATGAGAACTGCATGCACGCTCGGAGGAGAGAATCCATGCCTCTGGGCATATTTAATTGCTATCAGACTTCTTCCGCATAACACAGAGTGTGTGCATAGAACATGGCAATAAAACTAGAGGCAAAGGACTGATTTCGGAAGGCGTGTATGTTGCTCGGCGGGGAAGCTCTGCAGAACTTGGAAAGCTCCGCCAACGTGGAGAGAAGCATAGATGGCAGTCAGGAGGAGACGTCATATTTGGGGAGCGCACGGGCTGTAGCACATCTGTAACTGATAGTTTGGGTTTCCTTTGTAGTATACAATCAAGACATGCTGCTGAGAACGATTAGCTGTAGAAGCAAGATGCTAACTTTTATTCCTTAAATCTCTTTTCCTTCCTGCGTGAGGCTTGGAGGTTACTGTGCTGCCTCTTATGCTGACTTTCCAGTGACCTTGCATTAGGCTGTAGTGAAGACGAATAAACTGAGTGAAGGCAAGATTAAAAGGCGTATCATTATATTTGAGGGAGTGGAAATTGAGTGCTAGGAAAGCGCAGAAGGGTCTAGTGCCTGTGCTCCAGTCCTAGCTCTGACTTCCTCTGTAACAAGTTTGAGTCACATTAAAGTCCACTCTTCAGAATAAAGCAAAATTTTATATTTTCCTTTTGAATTTTTCTGTCCCACAAAGTACTGAGTAACTTTTCCCAAATAAGGACTGATTGTAAGCATATAATTAGCATCAAAACTTCCAGCACCTTGTTGGCTGCAGGTACTGAGGGAGACGGATTATCTGGGAATCCTCATTTTTGTCTGAAATATTTTTCTGGATAAAGGACAGAGTGTTAAACTAAAGAGTTAGGAACAGTCCTCATGGGTGGTTACATTATGGGACCTGTGTTCTGAGGGATGAGGTATTGTGCCACACCAACTTTCTCCTGAAGCCATCTGGAATTAAGGACTTCACTAGATCAAAGGACTGAACCTTATACAAGAAAGCTGAGTACAGACAAATGAATACAACTTGATCTGAAGCACATTAAAGACTTCTCTCTCTGTCATTAAAAAGGTTGCATCACCTCTTGTGTCACAGGTACAAAGCTATCCTAACAGTATTTACCTATAAAGAAAAACCGTGGACTTTCCAGCCATACTGAGTGTTTCAGTCCCTCTCTACCACCCCGAGGTCTCTGTGCAAGCAGGAGGAGGAAGACACATCCGTGGCCTCTCCGCACAGCTGAGACTTGCAGCCGCTCTGAAAGCGGTAGGGCCAACGGCCATTGGTACTGGTTAGAGAAGCCTTTTGGAAGCTGTAATTTATACCATTTACCTTCAATGCACAGTTAATCTGTGAAGTGAAGGAAAATAAAGGCAATTTAGATCCATCCGTCCATAAAATAGGTCACCAAAGAGCTGGTGTAATATGGCACCAGTAAGAGCGTAGTCGCGATGAGATAATGCTGGAATGTGATCAAATGAATGTGTATAATTTCATGTAAACAATGGAGGCGGCTTTTAGTGGAATTTCAGAAAGAACGACAGTGGATCAACAATGAGCCACTTTCTAGACCATTTAATGCATACACTGTGTTTAATATTGGGAGTGGCAGTCTGCATATGCCCGTAGCTGATTTCTAATTAAAGAATGGAAGGTTCAGCTGAAGAGCAGAACTAAGAAACGTGCATTCAAAGCGTTAGGAATAGCCTAGTCATTTAGTGATGCATTATTATACTACTGTTCTCTTGGTTTCTGAAGTTAAATATGATACATATGGGAAATAGATTGAAGTACATTAATTGCCTTATTCATCACATCATTAAAATTATAGGTCTTGCTGCAGACTAGCTGCAATGTCTTATTGTGTTTCTGGTACACATCATTAATAAAAGCACTCCTGCTAGTGGTATGCAAAATGTACTTTCTAAATAACTGCACAGTGATTTGGGGCTCACTTATGCAACATATTGCTACAAACTATTGTAATACCCCTGGCACCCGCTTAAACTCATTGGGCTAGTGATGGAATTAATGAGGCTGGCGCTGCTGCAGTATGCTGAGCACGCTCAGCTCCTTGGCTGCTCTTTGTCTGCGGCGAGGCTCTTGTCTTTCAGAGCTGGCTGCCGCTCTGTCTCCAGGGCTGAGCCTAGGATCAGATAATGAACAGCGTATCGGTGCAGCAGAGGGGGTAGGGGGTGATGGGAGAAGACTTATTATTCCTTCACTCTCAAACAAAACAAAATCATTGAACTGTCAGGGTCATTAAGGACCCTGGGGTTGTCATGGAAACGACCTTTGGGGGTTTATGGCTGTTAATGCATGAGTGACTGTCTGTATTATATGTGTGTGGAAGGGGTCACTGTTTTCTTGGTGGCTTCTGAAAAAAGCTGGATTGGATGGCTAATGTTCAGGAAGGAATCTCTGTGCTCTGTGGCGTGACTAACTATTTTGAATGTCGCAGACTTTGAAGGGGGAGGCAGGAATGAAAAGCTTTACTGACAAATATTTAGACAGAAACATAATTACTCTTGATTTTTGTTTCAGTAGCAGTGCAACTTTATTCCCAAGTTTCAGGAAATAGTCAGATTCCCTCATCTTTTTAAGACATTAAAAGGAAAAAAAAACCCTGAAAGCAAATAATTGTGCTTCTGATAATTTCAGGATTGTAATACAGAGCACTGCCTAGGAACTGGCAATAAATTTTAGAGATGTCACAGCCAGAGAGAAAAAATGTTAATGTACCCAGCCAGTAAAATCTTCCTCGTCCTCATACAGACTTCCCATGTGACCTTGGGCAAGTCATTTAACTGTTGGTCCTGTTAAAGTCAATGCAAAGCATCAGTTGGCTTCCAATTTGTAATAACAATGTTTGTTGAAAACGAAGGATATTTAAGAATATGTTTTTAAGGCTAGAAGTACCCAGAAAGAGAAGTTATGGTAAAAGTACACCAAACATCAATTCTGCCTGATTTTTTACACTCTCGACTGGGAGTCGTCCTGGCATTTTGCTTTATCAGCCGCTCTCTGCTGGCTGATTAACAATCAGATGGTTATACTTCAGTTTTCAGTAGAGACTACAGCACTTGTCTCTATAGGAAGAGATAAAAGAAGGGGGAGGGGGAGACAAAGAGGCAGCAAAGCAGGGATAATATTAATGATTCCCTTTACACGCAGCGAGGAAGTACCAACCACCCAGAAGCCAGAAATACGAAGGATGAGGAACGTCGGCAGCAATTTTTTTAGTCCGTTTTTCTAATTATATGGCACTTAATATCTATTCAGTTTGACTCTTCAGATCTTTATTCCTGCAACAAGTTCTGTGTTTACAGTATATCAACAAAGGAGCTGGATTCTTCTTCCTCTCCACGCTTGTTAGATAAATGAGTGTGATTGCTGGGTTAAAGCAGGAGGTAGAATTTTACTTAACCCATATTGTAGAGGAAGAAGCCTAAATTTGGCCATGCTGAACTCAATACCCTTGATTTCACAGATTTTTTTTTTTTTTTTTTTTTGAGTTATCTTAGGAAAATCACATCGTCTTTCTTGACTCTCACTTATCTTCTGTGAAGTAGAAATATTCACAGTTTTGTATTTTGTACATACTTAGTGTCAAAGATCATAAGCTACTCGGGTGGTACATCAGAAGGCCTGCATAAATATGCTTGACAGCACGGTCAATAGCAGGATGCTAAACGCAGCACTTCGTGGTCTTATTACCCATCTTCCCTCGTGTTTGTGCAGCCTCAGAAGTTTCTTAAGCTGTGGTTGAGCACAGCAAACAGAATGACAAAGTTGCTGAAGATCATGATCTTAATAGTTGTATTGGTGTGCTTGGTGTATTTCAGAAAGTCTGCTTTCTTCTAAGTGCACTGGTTACAGCGCATCCTTGTTAAATACATTAAGATGATAAAAGAATATCATTGAATCACTGAATCTGTTCAAGCTATGGTTGAACTGTAGTAGATAAAAAACGAACTGTTTGGATTTATGTTGATGGGTGCATTGAAAATATTTAAGTAAACTGAGGGAAAAAACATGTTTAAAGAGAGTCTTACTACAACTTTCTATCCCCAGACTCCTTAGGGATCTCTATATGTCAACTGCTGGTGTGGGGTTTGAGGCTTTCTGGCCAAAATTCTCTTCAGTGTTGTCGTGCATTTTTATATCTTCTTGTACTGAAGGAAAAATACATTGTGAAACCTCAAGATTGAATTTAGTCAAGCTTGGTGTCAAATCTGTTTAAATGCAAAGCTTCGCATGAGCCCAAATTTCCCTGGACTGGGGCAAATGCACACTGAAAGCTTGTAGGCTTTAGGAACTGTTGATTCGATGTGCCAGCCACCTGTGATACTTTGCTCCTCTTTAAACTGAAAATAGCACATTAGCTAAGAAATGGATGTGGAAGTCCATCTTGAGCACCATATCGTGGTTAGTTTGTCTTCTCTCATCTCGTATTTTGTCAGAATTCCCACTGATCACCTTTATATCAGGGCTTAACAGTATGTTGGTTTATTTTTTTTTTAATCTGGAAGGTATAGTAAATGTGTGGATGTCTGTTGATCAAATATATTCCCAGCTAGGTGTGTGCTAGGTAGACTGAAGAAAGTTTGATGTACATAATTCTTATTAATAACCATTTTTTTAACATTTGTTGAGAGACTCTTAGTATTCAGAGATCATCGGAAATCACTTAGAATCTAGACTCCCTCCTAACATTTTTTATTTATTATCTCTTATAAACATGGTTATAGAAATAAACACAGACAGAGTTAGAGAAATATTCCTTTGTCCACTGTTCTACAAGTTGCCATATATTTCAGTGCATGGATTTTCTGCGGCCTCCTCCTGTTCCTGCTGTTTTGTGTAAATGTGATGTCTTTTAACAGTTGAATAATTCAGAGCATGGTATACTGCAAGACTTCTTTTACTTTTGTCAATAATATTTTAGTTCGGTAAGAGAGTTTCACTAAAGGCCTCACCAGTGATAAAATTTGAATCAAGAGATAGCGTTTAGAGCCATAGCTACTGCTGGTGTAAACTGGGCTAGCTCCCTCGAATTCCCCTGAACTGTGCTCATTTACACCAGTTTAGGATCTTCATTGCTGTTGCACTTTCGCGGCAGCCCAAGGGGAACCTGGCACAGGAGTACCGTACAAACCAACCAGGATCAAAAAAGTAGATGATATTCATTTTCTTCCTCAGTCTAGAGGGATATACTTTTGTAATTACACCAGATTCTGAAACGCCCTTAGATTTGTTCAGTGCCAGGCAATCTGAATTTACATCAAATGCTGCATAATTCATATGGCATGGACAGCAATTATGAGTTAATTGAGGGGTGTAATGTTTAAAAAAAGAAACACTATGAAGAATGTCAGGAATGTCAGAATGAAAAAAGGCTCTTCAGCCCATTGAGGCTCATTTCTTTTAATACAGTTTGCTTTAAGATGGTACTGATTGTCTTTTGAAGGACACAAGAGAACCCTGAGTTTCCTGCTTCTGCATCGTTTCTTGGTCAGGCAGCATCTGAGACTTTATTCCTTCTGGGGTGAGTGATTCCAATGTCAGGTATGAAATGACTCCTTTCCATTTCACCCACTGTTTTAAAATGTGTGCTTTATTATCTCTCAGCAGTAGCCATAATCTTAAAATTAGGTATATTTCAATTAATACAGTCTTCTTGATCCTTTCTCACCTTTCAGATTATAGGGATTAAGTACTATATCTATGCTGTCATTGCTTTTGTTCCTACAGCCAGCGGAGTCGTCAATTTTCTCTGTACCTTCTCACGTGTTATAATACCTACTTTTATACAGCTGGCTTGAATGGTTCACTGGTAATCTGAACAGAGTTTCTGGCGTGTTTCCATGCCTTTGAATAATAAGGACATTTAGCACTGTTAAGAAAATGTTTGTGTTTTGCATTTCAAGTGTTACTGTGCCAACGTGTACTATAGGGGAAATCCGCCTGACCCACACAAAGCCAATGTCATCAGGCTTTCAGAGAGACTCTTGGTGGAGGCAGGGAGATGAAATTCAAACATCCCTATCTACAGGCAGGTCACAACAGGGCTGTAAGAAAGGATCTTGACAGCTGTTATTTCATTCCTGAGGCTGGAGAAAAAGGTTGGGGCCACTCTGTGCTACTGGACTGGTCCCTAGGATTCCTTCCTTAAGTTGCCTCCCTACTGCTGCTGCCATGCCAATTTGCTCAGTCCTGAAATGAAGTTCCTGCTGGTAGCATGCAGGATGTCTGAATTTACATGGTTTGCCAGGTCAGAATGTCCAATGCTGCTCCACTGTCTGATAGGAAGCACCTTGGGTTTCCTATGAACCCTCTGAACCCACCATTTGAAAAATACCACCCTGCTTAACAACTAAAGAGAAGCACACGTTTCTTTTTAAAACTTGAGCATGTGGCAGAGTCAGGTTTTGTCCAAAAGAAACAGAATTAGATGGACTGAATCCATCTCACAAATTACCTGTCACTTTTTAAAGAGAATCTTGACATTTAAAAATTTTAATTTGCATTGAAAATGTTCACTGAAAAGAATATGGACCAAAAGCATACTTTTCAATTTGATTATTGTTGGGGTGTTTTTTCAAAAGTCCATTTAAAAATGTGATTTACCAAAAAGCCTGTGAAGTAATAGTTGAAACATGATGTTGTGTTCAACAGAGAATTTATCTGTTCATCAATGGAATATACGATTGCAAGTATTTGCTATGATAATTTAAATGACTTTTAATCATAATATATCAGATCAACAAGTCCACCCAGAAAACCAGGGATATTTTCTTCATCTACATGAGAGTAAATCAGTAACATGGAAAATAAAGTGGCTAAACTGCCTGTGTGAGTTATGTGGTATAAACCATTCCCTCCAGAGTGCGAGGCAGCAAAAACTGAAGAATCTGTTTTTGCCAGAAGAATTGTTGGATACACTTGGAAGGCTCAAGAGCTGAGCAGCAAAGGAGAGAGGAGGCACCTCAATTAGCTTCATTTAGTAGAATTACCATGTCACGCAGATGAGTAATTATTTCATCACTGTTAGTGATCCGTGCATCGACAAAGGCCAGCGCGGGCTGCCTGGAACACAAGTGGGTCAGCTCTCCCTTATTGTCAGACTCTGCGGTGAAATTGCCCAGGACTGTTCGTGGGGAGTTTTGCTCTTACCTTCTTTCTGTACTTCTCAAAATCCTCTTCACTCATCTTATCCTGAAGAAAAAGAATTTAGGGACCAATGTTTTTACTGTACTCTTCCTTTTTGAAGTCGTGCATAGAAATTATAAACGCTGCCTGTTTTGGTTCGAAGGCCCAAGGCATCCTGATGCCTGCCTTTTTCCTCCCTAACATGAGTGTTTTCTTTCCTATTATTCCCTCCGGTACGGTACCTATTTCTTACCAAGATTTTTATCTCAACTGAACCCTTGGTTGCCAGATTTCTCTAATAGTTGTTTGAAGACAAGGGGAATGAGGTAGTTCTAATCTTTCTGGCCTTCAGTACAGCACTCTATATGGTGCCACATGGGAAATTACTGGTGAAGGCAGGCAAGATGGGGATTAATGCAAGAACTGTACCGTGGATAAAAGACTGGCTAAAAAGTACTGACAGAGCGCTGTGCTGAAAGGGGAGGTGAGGCTACAGGCAGGTGGGTCCTCAAGGACCACTCTTAGGGCTAATCTTAATATTTTCATTAACAACCCGGGTACAGAAAATAGGCATGAGCTAATGACAGTTAATGAGGAGCGGATAAGGGAGGTATCACCTGCAAGCTGGAGGATAAGAATGTCATACAAGAACTGGATGCCAGTCTGTATTAAGAGAGGTGGGATTTAATTGTATGTTCAAATTGTAATGCAAGAATTCATAATGTAATCTAGAAGCTGTACAAATGGAAACAATGGGGGGGAGGAAAAATTCTGGGCATTGTAGTTGGTCACAGTAGAATTATGAGTCACCACTGCAATACCGTAGTGGAAAAGGTGTGATCTGAGGGTGCATCTGGTAAAATAATTCATCTGGGCAAGCACTGATAGCACTGCAGAAAGTTCAAGTAAGATTTCTTTCAGAATGGTCAGTACATTGGTCTCTTAAGCAAGAAAGATGATTTCAAGTTGTAACAGAAAAGATTTACTGGGATGAACAGGGAAATGTATATCTTATTCCATAAAAGAAGGAGAAAAATTTTGTTTAGCCTGATAAAAAGATTGCACTTTCTGCTATGAGGAAAGACCAGACAAGAAGGACTATTTGTCTTTCAAGATAACACTTACACAAATACAACTGGGCATCATATGTTTTAGGAATTAGAAGGACTGTTCTGAAGCAATTGTCTTAGAATAGTGAAGGGGTTAAGAAACTTTGGTGGCTTTTAAATGAGGCTGGAGAGCCAACTTACTTTATGATTGCTCACAGACTCATCTCTGGAACAAAGTCCCTTCCTGTTTAAGATCAGCACCATAACATCATCCTGCTTACACAAAAATTAATCACATGAAGTCATCAGGAAGGTTAGCAAACTAAAACTTTGAATGTCTGTGTAGTTACAGTTTCCTTAATAGATGCAGTTCAATGGGAGTAGTTGGAGAGTTGTTGCTGTTATTGCATGACTTAAAATGCCACTGAAAATGTCATGCATGTGTACAGAACAAAAAAAAAATCAGGGAAAATATTCAGTATGAGAAAGTAGGAATTGTTTTCTTGTAATAAATCTAGTAGAGAGGTAATAGAAGTTGTAAAATGGTTCCTATTTTATTCTTAAGTAGTGGCTTATTTCTTACACTTTCAGCTTCCAGCCCTTGTCAGGTCCCCTCTGGGCAGTCGCTCTCTGGAGCTGACATGTTGATGCTTTCAGTCTTGTCTAGTACTGGAGACCTGATAAGCCTAACTTGTTTAATAACCAGATTTGCTCAGCACCAGACCATGGTTCTTGCATCATTCATATTTTCCTTTTTCAGTTAGTGTCAGTGAGGAACTGTGAACATTTCTCTTTAATTTTCCATTTATAGACTGTATTGAAGACTGAAAATGATGATGAGTTGTTAAGAAAAACATAGGATTAGTGACAAAAAGTAGCTAATCATCTATCCTGATTCAGTGGCTGTAATAATGCTTTGTGAGATCTTGAAGAGTGGCAAGAACGGTGAAGAGCCTTGAATGTCTTTGGCAAGGACGGACTGGTGGAGGAAGCAATGATTTCAATGGACTCTGATTTGGAGTGTAACAGCAGCAGATTTTTAAGGAGTTATGTATGTTGTTCACTCTTGTGCTAAGCTATATATATAAAATCACAGCAAGTGTCAACTTTGGCCTCACAAAGCCCTCAAGCAAATAGGTGGGGAAATTCTAATAAAATGTATTTGTATCATTATCTAGAAATCTGCTTGCATCGAGTCCTAGTGTGTATTCCGTTGTGAAGAACACAACAAGAATTGTCCATGAGAATAGGGCGTAAAGGCTGAGCCCCGTGCATTACGGCCCTTGCTGTTCCTGGTGAGGATGACAGATGGAGTCTTTCCTGTAGACTCGCTCGCTGTCATGAATCCAGGCAGCAGGGTTGTCCTTCGGGCAGCGGTCCAGTCGGTTGCAGTGGGTCGGCTCAGGGGGAAACGGGGCATGCTCCCATATTGCACGTAGACAGCTGCACTGCTTTGCTCAGAGTGAGAGGCCGAGAGCAGCTCTGCTGTGTATGGCACAGCACGTAACCCCCTGGAGTCCAGGTCTTGGGAGGAGGACAAAAATGAGATCATTCTCCTCACGAATACCTTGGCTGCGGACAAGCAGTACAAGAGGACTGAAAAGACAGAAACAGTGTGAAAGGAAGAGGCTAGACAAACCACCTCTTCAGCGGGAAGATACATGTGGAATCCCACCAGCACTCCTGAGCTCAGTCCCCTCCCTGGGGCCTACGCTGAACTGCTCTCGAGAAAGGAAGCTGTTCAGCTGACCTCTTTAATCCCTGCTTCTGGGTAGTTCAGAGACAGCTGGGTGGCCCATGTGAGAAGTAACAAGAGTTTTGTAAGGGTGTCTCCTAGCATTGGTGCCTGAGCTGACCAATCACTGAATGCCAAGTGCGTGGTGCGGGATGGACCGCAGACATTGCTGATTGCTGTTTAAAAAATCCCTGCATTGATGATATTCCTCATATTGTATTTGCTTGCAAGGACTCAGGAGGGGTGCCCACATACCTGCTATGTATAAATGACTGGGTTGAACTTTGCTAATAGAAGTGGTAGTAATTTGATCAGAGTAACTTTCCATCAGAATTATTTTGGCTGATATATTAGCTTAGAAAAAAGGTAGATCAGGACATTATGCGTTACTAGATCAGCATGCTAATATGGCTGTATTCCTTCTGGTACCCAGGCTAACTCACTCACAGCCAACTCAGAATATTTGGCACAGTGCTGCAAGATAATACACTGTAGCGTCTTAAGCATCAGACCAGTCTTGAACTATGTAGATGGTGACTTTAGTGTGCATAAAATTCAGTAGTAAGTTCCTATTCCTATGGCTTTATTACTTGAATCATGCGAAAGACCTACCTTTCAGCCAGGGCAGGTGTCTGTTTCAGTTCTGCAGCACCATGCCATCAATATAAAACACAGTACGATGAAGTCAGATCTTCCTTGAGGATGATACCCAGCACCAGTGATTCGTTAACTCAGGCCTCATACTGGATGGGAGCAGATTAATGCAGTGAATGCCAGCTGTATAGCTTCTTGGCCGTGTTTTAAAGTCTGTCCATTAAAGACCAGAGTCTTTATCTAAATTGATGTTAATTCCATCAGTCCCAGGAAAAGACTTCTGGCGAGTTTCCTTTATGTATGGCATCATTAAAGACTTACATAATGATAAGCATTTTACATTAAAAAATTATGTAATTACTTTCTAAGGACTGAATGTTGTCCTTTTGGAGCAGATAGTACAGTTTTCAAGCCTTGCAGAGACTAGGCACGTGCTTACCTGTACATGTGTGAGCAAACATGGAGAACAAACAGAAAGACCAGACTCCTCTGGTGAATACGTTTCTTCAGGGCAGAAGCTGAGACCTGCTCATCCCCAACAGAAGAGTGAAGTTTCTTTTCCAAGAGCAAAGGCCAAACTTTCAATTAGGTGTGGAGCCGTGGCCTGTGGCCTCGCCTTATTCATACAGTTTCTAAAGAAGATAATTTGGAGTTGGTGGCAAGTTTGTATGCAGAGCAAATTATCATTGTCTGTCTGGCTACAGAATTCAACTCAGTTATCAAGTCTCTTCACTGAGAATGTGATTTCCTATTTTCAGTGTGGTTCAAAATCATGTAAGATTCAAATAACTAGGAAATAGTGTTTATGAGTAGGAATAAAGTAAATAGCTTAATACAAATATTGCTTTAATTCAAAATGCAGTAACTAAGTAACTAAACTATGGTAATGTTTATTTTTTTTGTTTTGAAATGTATTTTAAAAGATACTGGCTTTTCTGTACGTGATCAAGCTGGTTGTATTGAAATCTGGTGCTTTAAAATATGCCACTGTTAGCAGAGCCATAATGAATGAGCAGCTCTGCGGGCTGGGAGACGAGTGAGGCGGGGATGCTGAGAGGTACATCGCTTCGTGCTTCTGCAGGGCTCCTGATCCCAGGCGCGGTTTGCAGCCGTACAACAGAGCCGTGCCCTCACGGGGTCACGAGGCTCACGCGAATGTTAGGATAATCCGGTGACAGACAGACTGCTAAAGACCACAGTGCCGGCAAACAGGTGACATGTTGGCATGTGATTTACATAGAGTATTAACTGATTAACCCCGAGAGCCCTGTGGGTGATTACTGTGCTGATGAGTAATTTCTCGTGCTGATTTGTAGGCCCTTCCTTTCATCTGGCTCCCTCCCAAGTGCCCTGAGCATTATTCCTTTGACGTTCTCCCTACAGACGTCCCTGTCTGCTCTTGGGTTTGCGCTGGTGGTGACCTCCGTGGTGCGGGCTGACCGCCGGCTTGCTCCGCGAGACGGCCATCGAGATGGGAGCCAGAGGTGGTGTGGTCAAGCCCTGAGGTGGCCTGGCCACAGGTCCTCCCGCTGTGGGTCTCCTACTCGTGTGCGTGACGGTTTGCACAACCGACAGGGAGCAGATCTCCTGGTTTTGTTCTGGGGATGAGTAGCAGACTGCTCCCATGACAGCACGAAACCACAACAGCTGGCTGACATGAGCAGTTGTGAGGGTCTGAAGACTTCTGTGAACAGATGCTATTTTATGGCACCAGCTACTTTTAGGCTGGCCCTGGTACCTGTCTGGTTTTTCTCTTTCAAAACACTAATTGAAAGTTAGTCATTTCCACAAAATTCAACCGGGGAAACATTGCAAGTGACTTGGTTTTCAAGTTCCTGAAAATAAAGGTGATTGAGAGATTTGCCACTTCGTATTTCTTATTTCACAGCTTGATTTTAAAATGTCTTACGTGACAAAAAGAGGAAAGATTTGAAAAGTGAAGGTATTAGAACAGAAATAAGCAGTGATTATTTTTCTTTGGATAATGTTTCCTTTAATTTCCTAAAGTATGCTGGATTGCATGTTAATGTAACCAGATACTCAGTATATTCCAGATCTTGTTTTTATAACTCTAATGCTTTACCTCGATAATTTGCTCCCAGTATGTAACAGTGCTTATATAGATGGGTGGGTTAGAGCTAATTGCCACACAGTTCTTTTTATTAGGGCTGTAGAGATTAATAGCCCACACAAGTTTATGAAAAAAGACACACATTTACAAGCACGTTGATCTGATTAAGTCTGAAAACAGTCGTTCTGAACATAAATACATGTAAATCTGTAAATAAAGACACATAAAAAAGAGAAGAGTGGCACTTTAAGGAATGTCTTCCATTGGTTTCCTTTGTGAAAAAGCAAACGTTTTTTCAGTTGATAGTTTTATACAGACTTATTTGTGGTTTAATGTTTTATGGAGTAATATTCATCCCACGAAGATTCAAGGGCATGGGATTTGAAGTTCAGTTGTGTTTTCGTGTGTGGTTCCCTAGCAGCATGGATTGCACAGCTGTAATGCATTCCACAGCCTGTGATATCCTCAGTGCTTGAATCCACCTATAAACTGCATTTCTGTTGAAGACGTACCTGGGAAGGCCATAAAAAGATAGTTGCATTCTCTATAAAATGGGTATTATTTTACAAAATGAAGGTTATTATGCACTTCTTTGGTGGGTTACTAGCTTGCAAGCTGAAGGCCAGTCAGAAGTAGATCCTCTACATTTCTAATAGATTTATTTTGCTGGATTTTTTTCTGTCTTTAAGAACTCAGTTCAGTTAAAAAACTATATAAATATACATGTGAATTCTATGTATATTAAGAAAAAATTGCTTAAAACCAAGCACATTTTAATATTTTTTTAGAGGTGTAGTTTTTCATATTAAATGAAGACCTGTTAATGATATGTATCTATAATACATAGAAACGGACGAGGAAAACTTTATGCAGCTAGGATTTCTCTGATGCCATATATGCTTTGTTTATTTTAAAGAAAATATTATATTTGTGCATATGTTTTAAATTTTGTTTGAGGGATCTGAAAGAGAAAAAACGCAATAGAGATTGAGATTCAAATGTGCTTTTTATATGCCAAATAGAACTGAGATTAGTGTAGCCTTGTATTGTGTATTTACAGCAATATTGGGCTGACACATTGCACACTGTTGCACTCGCATCTAAGTTTCTGATTAATAACAATAAGCCCTGAAGTGAAAGATTACAATAAGCAGTGAAATATTATAATATTTATTATTAAAATTATTATTTTTTTATACTATAATCTTTTTCCTTGTCTCAAGTTTTGACTTCGACAGCCAATTTGGATGTCCTTGGTTGAGCAGAATTCACGCAAGTGTTTTTGTAGTTTGTGCTTCTTCCCATGTGTTGCCTGCATTTCTGTTTCAGACTTTATCCTGGCAAAGGCATACACGTGTACATTTTCGTACTAAAATCCTTGTTAAATGGTTCACAGTTTGTCTATGAACCTAGATTCTTCCCTTGGTCATTCTGAGGATGTTAGGCAGTTTCAATCAGAAAAAATGACCAGCGGGTATTAAATCATTTCCATATACTTTCGTGTTCCTCTTCCAGCCTCTTCGGACCGGATGGGAAGGCTGAGCATCAGTGCCTAGGGAGCAGGGCGAGGGACCCAGTCACCCTGTATTTAGCCATTTCACCATGAATTTAACGTAGTTAATGAGTAAAACAAGGATACCAGACTGGAGAAGGTGTGTTGTATCCCCTTCCTTTCTCTCTGTTGGTAATTTCAGCCTGATCTTGCAGTAGCAGTTAACTTTAGTTCCTGAGGAAAAAGCATTACCGTCCTTGTCGTGCTGCACAGCGCATCTTCAGTTTTGGTTCTTAAAGTGTTCTGTGTCTCTGGATCCTAATTTACTTGTTTAAACATGTTTTGGGTACTTGTATACAAAATAAAAATCCATTTATTGGCTAGAAATCGGTACATCAGCCCTTTGTTCCTTTTCTAACATTTGGAGCCTGTATTGATTTCTGTGGGTCTTGGGCCCTACGTTGTGTCTACCTCAGAGGCTGCAAGCCAGTGACAAGGTAAGAAACTCAGTTTTGTCAAAAAATGTGAACTGCCACAACATGTGCAAAGCTTGGCTGGACATTCAGCAGCAGCAACTTCCAGCAGCTTTTCCGCGTCGGCTGCAGGAGGGAGCCTCTGCTGAGCCCACCGCAGTAGCGCTCAATGCAATTGCTTGTTTTTAAGGATTTAGTCAGCTTTGGGGCCTGGAAGTTTCTTGTCTAGCTTCAGAAGCTACAGCAATTCTCTCTGCTGAGGCTGTCTGAACATTCAGACAAATACTATCCCACGAGGATCTGCTCAGGTTGTCAAGCTGTCATTCTCACCGAAACCCAGAGCGACAGGAGCCTGTGAAAGTAGCTGAGATTCCCATATTCTCAAGTGGACTAGAGACCTGACTACCCAGCACGTAGTTGCTGATTTATATGAGATTATGACTGTAATAGTATGTCTGAGGCAAAAAGAGACCAGAAAATACTGTCGGGATTCAGTGGGGCAGGAGGTGTAACTGTTAGGGAGGAGAGAGAAGATGGCTTTAGCAAACGGGCCCGTTATGTTTGTCACGTTGCAGCACGGAACTGTCCCTGCAGTCGTGAGGAGCGGAGTACGTGTCTACCTGAGGCACTGCGTAGTTACAAGTAGTTCCTGTTATTTTGAATACCTAGATTCAATTGTGTAATTATGTGATTTATCTGCATGTGTTCTCACTGGAGAAACTACCCAAACAGTTGCTGCTGCTGTTAATATTAGTAGGATAAATCCTCAGGAATACTGAGCGTCTGCATCTTTCTTGGGGGAACACCTGAGTCCGCAGGTGTTCAGCTTAGTAAAGGCTTCTGGATGACTTAGACTGCGTCCTGGACTTCACTCTTTTATATTGTTAGGATTCAAAAAGGCAGTTCTCTTCTGAGTCCCATCTCACATTTGGGGAGAACAATGTTGTGATACGGGATACACTGGCACTGCAGTTCCCAGGAGAACGCGCTGCACAGACTGAAACCACCTACTGGTTACAGCATCCCCAGGCATCTTTCAGCTCTCGAAGTCACCAGGCAAGGGCTGGATCCCAAGGAACTCCACACATCCAGAAGTGTTGTTTCTCTCAGGTGGACATTTAAGATGCTCAGAAGAGCTTTATGTGAGGAAGAAGCGCAATGGCATTGAACAGAACTGCTTGATTAGTCGTATTAGGTATTTAATGTTAAATAGAGGCAGTCTGTGCCTTTTATTATTGTTTTCAAAAGCTGCGCTCTAGGAGGTACTAGCCAGTAATTGGGTATGTGTGCAAACAAAGCATATATCCAGCTTGAGTTATTTTATGGCAGCAGTAGCAAGATTATCATCATAACATCCTTCACAGAGTATTTTATATCAGGCAGCCTTCCACAGCTGTAGTTCGCAGTCTTTATTAGATCTATTATGCAAACACAGAAGGCTTCTTGAGTCAGCAGAAACTCAGCAAGCTGGTACGTGTTGTTCATGCCGCCTTGCAAATCACTTGCCCTAATCACCTAAGAGTTGATTAAAGTGGAGGTTGATTGGTTAATTTGCTCTCAACCTTGGAGAAGCCATGAAATTGATTATTATAGTAGTTATTTAAAATATGTGATACGTCATATGTTCTTAGGGTTTAGTTGTATTCTAAAGACAAACAAGAATTTATGGATCATTATTAAACAAAAAGAGAACAAGAACTTCCCTGCGAGGCATTTGTCTATGTTGCTTTTAAATCAGACATTAATATCCCCACGTGTACCCTGCATGGCAGGATTCCTCTGACTAATTCACAGAAGGCATGGGAAGTGTGGACATGAAGTGAAGAACGAACAAAATATTTTGTTATCTATCTAGCTATCTTTCTATCTCTTGTGTACCTCAGTTTACCTTTCTAACATTTTTCTTTCTCTAAAGAGTTAAAAGCAATGAAGACTACTGGGAAAACCTCCCTCCACATACAGTCACAGCAAAGATAATCTAGAAAATACCTGATGTCCTGAGGGAAACGCTGGGATAGCTATTAACAGGGTGGAGTACTGCTATCCTGGTTCCAACTTTCTAGAAAAATTTTACAGTTCCCAGCCCTGCCCTGGTGATGAAAAAGGAGAAAAGGGGCTGAGTAGTTTCCCAGCACTGCCCTGAAAATATCTGTGAATGCTGACGAGGCTGCATGGTCTCACACGACATGCCGTGTGTTTCTCCTAGCCAAAGATGGGAGTAGCCGTAATGAAAAGAGGGTAATAATGCTTGAAAGAGCAAGCGTTTGGTAAAGGAAAAAATATTTATAGTCCTGCGCGTTTTATCCTTTTGCTCTAAGTGCTTTGGCTGAATGAATAAATAATGCTTTGTTCATAAGGCAGCTCTTTTGGAATTATTTTGATAAAGTATTGACAGTCTCCCAGAGGAAAAAATCTTTCCAGGTAGTAACACAGATGAGCTTATGAGCCAGAGGTGCAGCATAAAGATCTGCTCCTGGAGTGAGTGGTCAAAGCAGCAGCACCGCTCAGGAGAAGGGTCAGGGCCCAGCTGACACGGACAAGGAGCGTGGAAGGGCAGATCGCCCTGTCGCATCTGTTCCTTCCCGTCCTCGTTTGTAGAAAAGAAAGCATGATGTGTAGGTATTTGGCCTCCACATGTAAAATTACTCTGGTTTCTTCCTGGCAAGGACATCTTAGTAGAACTTAGCAGAATTTACACTCTGCTTTCACAGGCAGGAACAATCAGATTTCAGTATTTATGTGGAGCTGGCCTAGTGCATGGTGTGGACAGCTCGCTTTCTCCTTTATGCTTCATCAGTTCCTCACCGACTTGCACATGAGCGGGGCCAGAAGGCTGGGCCCCTGCCCTGCAGTTCCCCACAGCGCTACCTCCCATCGCCATGGAACCCATCGACGGGGTCTTCATCCCCTTCTCCTTTGCTTTTTTACCAGTGTGGTTGTGGTGCTGTGGCCTGATCGCAGCTGGTGGGGTTTTGTTTGGGTTGGGTTTTAGGTTTATTTAACTGTATGAACTGTATTAGTGCAAATCCTCAACTTGTGACTGCCGGGCTGTTCCCCACCAGCTGCAGTAGTGTTCTATACAACACAGTTTTGCTTACCTTCACTGGTTTCCTGGATGCGTTTACTGAGGCAGCCTCTGTTATCTGGCAGCATTGTTTGCAGTTGCTAGAAGCCATAAAAATGTAGAAGTTGCATGTGAGTGCCTTCTTTTTATACTTGCTGTCTGCATGTTTCTGCATACAATTGATTAGTTCTTCTGTACAATGCCTTGAGGAATTAGCGTGTGAACTATCCCATCTGATAGATCTGCTAAGTGTATTTATGAAGACATCTTCGGGGAACAGTATTGTCATACGCTACGGTTATAGAGGGTAGGTCTCGGGTCCCGTCCTTACTGGTAAACAATCATCTCTGTGTATTTCCTGGTGACTAATTTCTGCCTAAGAAGAGATGTTTATGGGAGACTGCCAACAACTGTTGTGCTAAAATTATACACAAAAATAATGTTTGCATACTTTACATTTTCTGCTCATTTCTTTGTTGGATGAATAGGGTGCCATTCAGAAGTGTGTATGTTTTTTTTCTTTTAATGAATTATTCAAAAGAGTAGAGAAAAAAAAAGGACTGTTGCATGCAAATCCTTGGTCATTTTAGTCAACTTCTTGCCAACATTGACAGCTTTCAAGAGCTGCAAATTCTCAGAACCCCAGTTTTCTAAAGATCAAATCCAACTTGACTAACCTGCCGGGAGTGGCGATTTGCTGCCTGTAGCTTTAAGCAAGTACAGGAGTACATTTTCATTCTGAACAGGTACCAGCTTCACTACTGTATACAGCATTTTCCAGCTGGGGTCTCCACTACCAGTTGATTAGAGGCTTTACAGGCTGCTAAAGAATGGTGAATCGCTGTAGATCAAATGCTAGCAATAAAGGCAGATGACCTCCTCTACTAACTGGGAGGAATTTGGAAGAGGAAAAAAATATATATTCCATAAACTGCCACATACGACTGTCAGAGAAAAAATGCAAATGTGTAATCACCTTTCAAATGGACATTTCTAAGCAGATATTTTTAATCACCTATTTTTGCAGATGGCTTTTTTTATTTGATAGAACATGCTATCAAAATCTAGATGTTTTGTTCATACTCTGGCACCTGAATCTCCATTAATACAGCTAATAGAGTGGGAGGAGAATAGACAGGACTTTAAAATACCCATCTCCTGGCACAGAGTCTTGTGCTTTCTGTACATGACTTTTCTTTCCGTTTTCCCTGGCCAAATACGGAATTAAAGCCTAATATTGCTAAGTTTTTTGATGACTTCCTGTTTGCAGGGGTTTCCCGATGGAGGTACAACCTGTTCGCTGACGACTGAAGCTTGACAAAACACATATTTTCTTTACAGACCTTTAGCAGATTCCCTGAAATAATGTCTAGTCCACAGGTTGAAACTGCTCGAATCTCCAGTTTTGCCCATATTTGGGGTCTGGAAGCAATGTCTCTGTAGCCTTTTTGATGCTGTGCAGGGGTGGCAGGGTGAGGGCTCCCCACAGAAGGTGTGTTTTCAGGGAATGGTTTATATCTACTTTAAAAGCATTCATGCTCTCAGAGCATTATTAGCATAATTGAGGAGCAGACCCCTAGTGCACAGTAAGCTAGCTGAAGAACAGAAAAAAGGGAGTACCAAAGCGGCAGCGCTTCACTGCATTGCTTCTCTTCACACACCGCAGCAGGTTTGCCTTCCAAAAATTGGACTGGAGCTACAGATTCATGCAGAGATTTTCACGATTGCTGATTGAGAGCGGGGCCCAATGGTGCTAGGCACTGCACAGAGAGAGGCAGACAGAGCCAGCTCTCACTTGTCAAATAAATAGATAAAAATATACAGAAGGAAGATAACATAAGCAGCAAGCAGCGCACAGGTTGGTGCATGCAAAGCTCAGGCGAGATCCGTGGCCTATGGTTCGCTTTGGTTTTTGGGAAGTAGTCTGACAAAACAGAAAGAAAAGCGGATAGAGAGTTTAAATGGAAAGAAGATCACTCTGGGTACTTGGGCGGTGTGTATGACCGAGAGGGTGAAAGGGGCATGCAGGGAAATGATTTAGTTATGCTGCGTTCTTTCCCGTATGCTCTGGGTGACAGCTTCAGAGCAGAGTGCGTGAGCACTGCTCATCTGCCTCAGGTGCAGAGTCCAGCAACTACCGATGGCACTAACTACCCCTATGCTAGCTGTATATAAAAATTAATTAACATATGTCACTTTTGATCTTTGTTTGAGAAAGGGTGTAGGTGAAATGATCAAAGAGTAGCTATCACAAGAAACTCATCCTGTTTTATTTTTCTTCATGTACTAAACAGAAGGCTGCTTAGCTGGTTGTTTACAACTATTAAATCAGCGGTGTTTGTGCCGTGCTTTGAGGATACAAGATGAATGAATTCTGCTCACAATTTTTTAATACTCTATCACTGTATGGAACCACAAATCACGATTAGCAGAGATGGGCTCATCTTACAACCCCAGACCAGAATTTCCCCAAGACCAAGATTCAGAAATTCTTACCTTGGAATCGTCGTTGCTCTTGGAGCAGAAGAGCACCCAGAGACCATCCAGGTGCAACCAGCTTTCTGCATCCGATGGAGAGCACTTGCAAGTGCTGGAAAAACATTCAGGCTCTGCTGTGACAACATTCATTGAGATTTTTGAACTATCAGGAATTGGAATGAAAACATATGTTCTCAGTATCGTCTAAGAAAAAAGAAATATAGAACACGGGCTTTAGGACAAAAAGTTTAATTTTTCATCACTTCCATGCATTTTAATTCTATTTTTATTCACATTATTTAATATTGCCTTGTGTTCTGAGATAGTCTTGAACTTTGTCAAAAAAGAAAGTGTATTCAAAACAGTCTGCAGTGAAGAATTGTTTCAGTGGCATTTTTCCATTTTTCATACACTGGTCATCTGTAGCGTATGACCACATTATTTCACAACTGGCCGGCTTGTACTGTCTCTAAACTCTCTAATCTGTTTATGTGAAATACAGTCCTGTCTCAGTGGGAGATACTCTCCTCCATGTTTTACAGAGCCAGCCCCTCATGGTTACCAACATTTGAGGTTTTTCTTAGTGCATAATATTTTCTCAAATCAATATCCAGAACAAAATTATCCTTGATATCACACAGAGAGTAGCTGGTCAAAATTTATTTGACTTAATACATTTTTATATAGGAAAATGTTAGCTCATTTAAACATTTTGCTGAAGCACATAAATGGCGTTTCTTTTAAAGCTGGTAAACACACTACTAAAAATATTTCATTTAGACTTTTGAAAAATCATGTTTCACTTTGAAATGAGTATTTCAATCATTTGTGTATAGACTAAGATATATTTTTATCAAGTGAAAATGAGAATGAAATATATTGAGTTTATCAACACAAGGGGTTTTTTTGTTTCTGAAGTTAACTACAATGATATTTCCTATGAAATGAAGCACTAATAAATTATTGTGGGAAATCTAAGCAAAAATTCTCATAAAATGAAAAATCCAGATTTCAAAGAGCTCTGCTGGTGAACTTTGAAGGCAACTCAGTGTGAGACAGCAATAATCAGCTTCACAGACACGCACTGGAGAACCACGTGTTGTGTGGCAATTTTGTGGAAAAGAATCCATGCCTTCTAACAGACCTTAAGCGAGTGTGAAGCAGCATCATGTCCCTTTCCTACGCTGGAAAAATGCAGATCTTGTATTGGAACATGTAAGAGGAGCATCTTCTGTAAAATACATGAAATAAACCTGGCATTTCACACAGTGCCAGTAAAGGCTGGGCACCGCACCTTGAGGAAGGTGTGGAGGACTTCGAGCAGCTCCAGATGAAAGCAAGGAGAAAAGTCTTGAAAGCGAAGGATTAGGTTCTGATGTCTGCAGAGGGCTGGATGAAGACATGGATACAGCGTTCTGGTCTGTAAACGTTATTTTAAAAGAGAAAGGGAATAATTTGTTTGTCAGAGAATAATTTGTTTTACTGTCTAGAAGGAGAAGTGATGGGTCTAAGTGAAAACAAAAGGGGTTTAGGCTGTAACTACTTTTGCAGGTAATTAGGCACAATAGGAGCTTGGCAGCAGAACTAAACAGTCGGTACTAAAGCCTTTATGTCTACACTAACACACTTCGTTGTTTTCCTCGAGACTAAATTTAGTCTGGTCCCCAAGAGTGAAAATTCTGCCTGTCCAAGGAGTTCGAAGCTGCGTGAAGAATGAATCGCTGGTTCAAACCCACATTTTCCCCATAGGTGTTGGTGCATGTTTGCTGGGCACCTGTAGCTGATCTTTCAGATTAGCTTTCTCCAAATGAGTTCTAACTTGTGAGAACCAACAATGCTCCGAGGACTGAACAACACATGAGATTGACTTGATGCAGTGTAAACAGCTTGCATGATGTTATATATACATAATGCAAACTTCTTGCCAGTGCTGGAGGCTTTGAATCAGTGAATGGGACTGATGCCTTGTAAGGAGTTAGAGGTATTTGTCAGGTATTACCGGAGTATAGCTCTTTTTCCCAAGGTCCTTTCCACTCCTGTTTTCTGTGCTTCCATTGTATAGACAGCATGTTTTCTACCCAGAAAGCGGGAAACTGGAATAGATAAACGCTGTAATTGGAGTGTGTAAGGGATCACTGGCTTGAGTGCAGAATGAGATATATTTGACTCCTGAAGATACGAATAAATTTAATCTGCTGTAGATTATACAGCACTGGGGTGCTGTAAGTATTTCTAAGTCAGTTTAACAACTTTCTGTTTTCAAAAATTGACATTTTAAAAGTTTTGTTGAGATGCTTTTTTCCTTTTTATTCCTAACGTCAGTGGAAAATGGATTTCTTAAACTTTTTTTTGTAATTCCAAGCTAAAAATTGCAAAAAAATTCAGCCTACAGCACATATTTATGATAGCTTTATAAACCTATAAAAATGGTCCACTGATTTCTAAACTCAGTCTTTAATTGAGTGACATGAACTTTAATTAATTAAATGGTTGCTTTTCTTTCACGCTGAATTAGGATATTAAATCTCTGTTTCCTTTTTCAAGAAAATGAAACCAAATGGGACACTATAAAATGCTAAAATCAATATTTTATTATACTGGTATTGCTTTTGATTTTTTGAAAGTTTCCAATTGCTATTAAATGCTCAAAGAGGAGCTACTTCCAAACAGTCTGTGATAACAGCTGCACTGCAACCAAAATGAGACATAGCTTGCAGAATATCCTGTGTTTATGCTAGTCAATTCCAAAATAATATGATTCTCACCTGGAGGCTGGGAATGTCCCCTTGGATTTACATGGTACCCATGGTACCATTTAAATGGTTCCCATTTTAAAACAAGTCCCCCAAATGTCAGTTGCATTACTTCTCAGGCTTTACCGGCTTCCTTCAGTACATTGCAGTGTTTTAATTTCACCTTCCTCCCCTAACCTTTCCCCGTTTCCCACTCATACGTACCTAGACCAAGTTCCTTTTCAAATGAATGTACAATTCTGAAAAAATTTCTACATATATTTTAATCAGTTAGCCATGATTAATTCTATTGACCATTAGTTAATCTAATTTAGTGATACTATGACTGAATAATCATTTTGTATGAAGATTTTCTCAGTTTGGATATATTTTCCCTCAAATTAGTTGAATCCCTCCTAGTGGTTCCAGGATACAATTTTGACATGGGAGAAGTTACTGGATTTGAATTTCCACTAGTGACTGCGTGATGTGCAGGCAAAGAAGGAAAATGCCGTTAAACTGGTGGCTGGCTTTGTCTTTCCCAAAGCCCTTCCAGAAGGGCTAGAGTCTTCGCGTCTCCGTATTGACGTTGCTTTTAGTGTTTCTTCACCTCTGACCCAGGTGCTGTGTGTTCCTATTGGATGGGGAGCTGTAGTTCTGTGCACCTCTGCCTTGCATTCTCCTTGCCAGCTGTGTGAAGCGTAGACACATATTCTAATCTCCAGCGGGTTACAGCCATCTGATTTCAAGTTAATGTCTACTTATGATACAAAAGTCAGTAATATATGCATCTATGCTGACCTAACATGACCTCACTACAGTAAGAACAGTTTTTAATGGCCAGTGGGACCTTCTAAGTTATGTTTCTGGCTGCACTGGTATGTAAAAGAAAGTCCTATCGTGATTCTTTATTGCTGTGCAGCTGATTACATTTTTCTGCAATAAATGCCATTTGGGGTAAGTATTATCAATTGTATGCCCTGAGGCATACGACAAAGACTTGTTTCTCAGGTAGCTGTGGATTTTTTTTTAAAACTGATTCTCTGTAAAGGCCTCCAGAAGTATGAAAGAAGAATTACTGATCACATTTCTAGGATATAAGAATAATGATGGGATATGATCTGGTTAAAGTATTACGAGGTATTAATCCGGTAATGCGAAGATGACAGTGGAAAGTCGGTTTGTGTCAAATAGTGGCTTCTTGTGTCAGTAAACTGAGAGTGAAACTGAACCCAGGTAGCCTTGGTTATTAACACAACTCTCAGTTCAGAGAGGCAAGTGTCAAATTGGTAGAAAGCTGTGTTGTGTGTCCCTATACATCATGCATCTTCCCTAATTTTCCCCCAAATCTTCACATAATCAC
>Ga0181612_106430_pt1 | contig 39742 bp, 29 predicted proteins | sample HoacroProtozoa21_FD_119630 | JGI IMG/M metagenome (GOLD analysis project Ga0181612, IMG submission 119630) | Hoatzin crop microbial communities from Cojedes, Venezuel. Combined Assembly of Gp0051906, Gp0051904, Gp0051908
AAGTTTTTTATGATACAGGTGGTGAAACACTGGATGAGGTTGCCTAGAGAAGTAGTGGAAGCCCCATCCCTGGAACCATTCAAGGTCGGGTTGGACGGGACTCTGAACAACCTGATCCAGTTGAAGATTTTCCTGCTCACTGCAGGGTGGTTGGGCTAGATGAGCCCTAAAGGTCCCTTCCAACCCAAAGCGTTCTATGATTCTATGACTCTATGAAAGTCATTATGCAACATAATTGATTCATAACAATTATCAATAAATGTGTTTTGAAAAGGGCTGTTATGACATGCCATTGCATGCATGTGCATTGCGGCCATGCTGTGTATGGGTACTACCAATATCCATACCAGTGGACTGGTACTGCTTCTCTTGCTGCTGATAGCTGACATTAAATACATACAGAGAAACAGAGCCAGACAGAACTGGTGTTAGCATACGCTGAGGATATTAAACATACAAATTAACCTGTTTTCCTGTTTCTCAGAAGTACTAGAAAATAGGAAAGGAAGCTGGCTGGCTTAAATTTCTTTCCAAACTTTCTCCTATGGAGAATGGCAATTTTTGTTTTTTTCCCCCCATGGTACTGCAGACAAAGTCTTCCTTTTGAGGCTGATAAATTCTGTGTGCACTGACACCCAGAATGCTGATTACACTCTGCAGAAAAATTGCTTAGTTTCAAAGCCAATAGATAATGAAAGGATACAAACGACCCTGGGTATCGGCTAGCCCCTAACACCAACTCTGGGTACCCATGCTCCCCACATGCAGGTTATTACATAGGAGTTATCATCTGCTGAGTCTCTCCTGCCTTTCTCCTGCACCAGAATCAGGGGACTGATGGAGGCAAGATGGTGGATTTCCTAGTGCTTGCTTCTGGTGCAACTGAAAGCCCCTGTACCCTTCTCTCAGCTATTACTGAATTTTTCTTTCTTATATGTTTTCATTATAACCCATGTGGGTAACTTACACACTACTTTCTGGACTCTCTGCACCTTCAGCAATCATCAAGCACAGCTCTCCATGTGAAGAGCTGTCTGTGAAATATCTATTCAGTTATCATAGATCTTGGGGGTTTTGTTGGCCTTTGTTTTCACCATGCCTTTTTTGCTCCAAATGTGTTTCAAGAATTTCCTTCTTAAAACTCAAATATGTGTGCAAATGCATTTGTAAATTACAAAAAGTAACAAAACCCAAGCAAAATGGTGAGCTGCTAGGCTTATGAAGACAAATTTCCCATGGATTTTACACATACTCTCTCTTTCCCTGGCAGTCTCCCTAATGTTTAATGATAGGCAGAAGCTCTTCTGTCTGTGTAATTCAGATTTCTGTCTCCTCTCCTCAGCCAGCTCTCTCTATGAACTATTTAGGAATTCAGAACCACAAGGACTGCTACTCCTCTTGCTGAAGTGAGCTCAAACAAGTCAACAGGCAAGAAAGACCTAAAAGACCTCTGAGATTCAGCAATAGGATGACTAACACATGTCATTTCTTAAAGAAGTGGGGCAAAATTTGACTGTAAATTGTCTACAGGTGGTAGAAGGAAACTGGAAAACTGAGCTTGGAGGAAAGCCGGACAGAGAACATTCCTCCTGCCTGAAGGCAGACAGAGGAACAAGACCCATGGCAACTGTTTGCACTGAGGTCAAAGTTGGCTGGAGTCTTTTTAGCAACAAAAGCAATGTCCACATCGGGTTTTCACCCGAATGCTTGACAGCTCTCTCAGCTGGCACAGACTGGGCTAGAATTCAGGAAGTCAGTGTCTTGGTGGGTCAAGGATCTGCTCTTGAAAGCCTTCAGCTTTGTCTTCTAGGACAGCTGCCTCTTTCTTTGTGCTTTGCTACCCAGTGTGTAATTCAAAGGTGTTTCTCCGGAGTCTTAATTTCCTCATTTACAGCCCTAACTTACCTTATACCAGAAGGAGACCATAAGAAACAAAAAGGTATAATGTTTTAAGAGGTCACAACCATGTAGTGGCTCAGGAACAGGGCGAAACACTTCCAGTCCTCAGCACTGTTCTGTGAAAATGCCACTATTTTCCAAGGCACAGGGTGGAGCACAGGATGGGGCATCTGCTCCAGTCCCCTGCCATGCAAGTGGCAATGAAAGACAGTCCTTTGCATGAGTATAAACAAGCTGACGAAAGCTTGGCACAAGCCTCTGGACATGCTCCTTTCACACCTTCTGCCAGCAGAAACCAAGGAGGAGCCCAGACTCTTTCTCGGTGTTTGTTTCTAAACAGCAATGATGGCTAATTGTAGAAATGAATGACAGACTTCCACAATATTTTGAAAGAGACATGTAAATGTGGCTGAGGGTGACCTTAGGAAGCCCATCTCAGCTGCTGCATGAGAGAGCTCACCATGGCTTCTCCTCACAGGTGGTGCTGGTGTGGGACACAGGTGTCCAGCTGAAGTAAACCATCAATGAAATGGTAGTCTTCATCTCAGTTTCTCCATGTTCGGCCTGAGGGCTGGGGCATGTTGGGCAACACAGTCTTTCCCAAGACAGCTTGTGGTCTTGGGGCAGAGGTGAGAGGGTGAGGTGTCTCAGCCTGTGTTGTGCAGGGGATTGGACCATGATGACTGTCTAACTCTCTGCTCTGGCCCTAAATGGTATAAGTGCAGTTAGGGTGTTTCTAGCACTCTTTCAGTCTCAAGGGCCCTTCTGCTGCTCTGCTCAGTATGCCTGACTACCCTGAAAAGCAGAATTACCAGCAAACTTTGTTGCCCCACTGCCCATGTCCTTTCCAGGCCATTTCTGAATACACTGCCCAACCCTGCTGTGAGCATGCATACCTCTAGTCTGTCCTCACCACAGCTGTGGTTCCCTTTTCTCCTCCATGTTGCTGAAAAAAATAGTGCCTCAGAATCTCACCATGCCACAAGGATCAGCGTTTTCTCATGGCTTCCCATGAGAACCTTCTGTAAGTGAGAGCATGCCTACCCATCCATCATCCTCTGGATGGGAGGGAGGAGGGCTGCTCAAGAGCTAGCCTGAGGTGCTGCAACTCTGATTTACACACTGGAAGGGTTATCCATCACCCTGGATGGGGAGGCTCTCTGCTCTGGTGCCATGGGGCAGAAGAGCTGGTCATCTACAGTGCTTGGGGATATGTTCCTCCATGCCTTTTGCTACAGTATGTTTCCAGATAGGCCGAGGAGCTGGTCTGTGGAAAGGCAGGCTTCGACATACCTTGGGAAAAGCTGCCTGTCTCCACACTGAAAAGGGAAAAGAGTAAATATATTCTTAGAAGGGAAAACGTGAATTGTAAGAATTATCCCCGGGCTACCAATTTCACCCTCCTGCTCTGGCCGACAATAATTAAGCTCATCCCAATGAAGCAAGGTTCATATTTTCCTCCTCAAAATGTCCAGAGGCGTTGCTGGGCTTTGCTGAGTTTTCCAGCATCATTAAAGACCCAAGGAGCTGTTTCTGATAATTGAATCTGACCTGCCACATCATGACTCCTGACGATGCCCAAGCTGTGATTATGGCAAGTAGGAGTTTGCCTCTGGGCCAGGTTCACTATTCTGCTGCTTACTTTTGATGTGCTCCTCGTCACATCACTTTGTCTCCCTCTGCGGAGGTTTCTCATCTCTAAATAATGATGACACTTCATACAATATTCCTAGTTTAATGCCCTGGTTGCCTGTAAGGTCTTCAGAGCAGGAAACATCTCTCATAGCTTCACAACAACTACTAGCCACTCCAGGCTCTGAAGTAATACACACAGTTGCTGACTGAGTCTATAAATTGTCAGCTGTGCTTCATTTGAAGTAAAACCCCAGCAACAGATTTCATTTCAAGATTGTTATATATATACACGTATTGTTCTTCTACAATACGTATATATTATTCTTTTTAATAGATTGTTGTAACCTTACAAATATATGTGGTCACTGGGGACTCTGCTCACCCAGAAAGGTATCATTTTTCTCTTTGACTTAAACAGTGAGAAGGTGGTGGCTTCTTACCTGGAGGTCCATGGAGCCAGCAATAACTCCTGCCTGTCACAGGAGCTTTTCACATTACTTTCTTGCATGTCAGCTATGTTGCTCAGGGACTGCTCAAATATTTCTTGTTTACCTTGCTCACAGAAAGTGATGATTTTTTTTTAAGGGAAACTGACATAATGAAAATTGTCCAGAAATGAAGAATGTTAGTAAAATTTAAATTTTTATTTTATTTTTGTGGTAGGATATGGAAATATAATTCTTTGGTGAAACTGGCAGTGTGGCACATGGGAGCTGAGATTGGAGAATACATCTCATTTCCCACGTAACTCAGACTCCCTTGTCACACCATTTCTAATGGGAAACCATTGGCAAGAATTTATTTTGTACTCCTAATTTATTACAGTTCTCCCTTCCTACCAAAACAACAACAACAAACTCCTTCAACAGAACAGAGCAAAGGAACAACATTTCTTTGGACAGTAGATTTTGGCAAAAGCACCAAACCATTTAACAAGAAATTCAAGTCTTGAAACACAGTCTAGATGAAAAAAACATCCAGTTAATTTACTTCCTGAAAGTTTTGTGTCCATTTGCTGAAACTTTAGGAGTAAAGGTTCTCGAGAGGGGTAATTGTGTAGGGAAAAAAAAAAAAAAGCCTTTTCTGGGTGAGTATTGAGAAATACTCTGCAATCTGCTCAAATGACTGAATTTCACAACGATCAAATATTTGTATGAAATCAGTTATGAACACTCTATAGGTCCCAGCTTATTTCCCATGTTATTTCACTTAATTTGAAGAAAGAAATAAGTTTATGAATAGGATGATCAATCAGTGAATCACTGGAGAAGAGGACAAGCAACAAAACCTCTCTCACTGCATTACGCTTTTGGAACAAATTGCACAGACAATCTAGAGGTTTTTATAAAAAGAGGAGCTGATTTCACCCTGGGGGCAACTGAAGCACCTAATACAATTGTATGAGGAAGGCATGCACTGAAACTTGGAAATGCTAAAAAAAAAATGGTAGGAGGGAAAGGAGGATTTGCTTCCCTGTATTCTACTGGCATCTTTGGGATAATTTGAAAACCCATCCCCAGGCAGCAATAAAATTTAACCTTCACTGGAAAACCAGTAAGTCCAGGCGCTGAAAGAAAAGAAGAAGTGCCCTGGCTTTATTGCAAAGCCTGTAATTTAGGCAACTGGTTGTTCTTGTATCTTTTGTAAACCACGATTGCCCTGTACTCAGAAATGGGAAATGCAGAGGAGAGGACCCTGCCTCAGGACCAGAGCTCCCTGTCCTTTGCACAGGTTGGGACTATTGCTGCAGCAGACTTACCTTCTCATTCTTCCCCACATCTGAAAAAAGAGAGGGTCTGTGCAAAGGTGATGAACATGCTCCTGATGGCTTGTGCTGTGGTGGGGTGGTCAAGGTGATCTAGTTTCCTTTCATCACTAGCCTGAAAACCCATTTTAAATGTGAGAAGTCAGGAGGCTGGAAGGCAGGAGCAGGTCCCAGGGGACTTACTGTAGGAAATTCTAAAATAGTTGAGCTGCCACGTTTGCTCCACGTGGAAGAATGGGTCCTGGGCAGTGAGGGTGCTCAGCTTCTATCACTCCAGCTCACTGATGGTGTTGCTGGATAGCCAGGAGCAAACCAGCCTCAGGACAGAAACCAGCAGCTTGTGGTGGTTTTAACACCTTCAGAGCTGCGCCTCCCTAAGCCCTGCAAGCAGGACACTGAGCTACGTTGGCTACGTTTAGAGAAGGGTTTAGAGACGGGTGGCTGTGGGCTACCTTAGCAGTCAACGGGGATAGAGAAGGAGACCAAGTCTACCTAAGATCTGAGTCCTCCCTTTGGGCTGTGGATTAACCCTTCCCATGTTCACACTCCCATCTGCCAAGGGTGTACCTCGCAGGACTTTTCCTGGCAATTTAACCATGACTTTTCTTTCCTTGCCTTTTCTCCCGCCTGTCTCTTTCATGCCCAGGTAAGTCACTATCACGCAGATGACCATTAATATTGGTACTGATTACCAGTAGCAGATAAATCATAGAAAGCAGGGCTGGCAGGGATCCAGGAGGTCACTCACTGTCCACCTGCTTCCAGGCACTTTCAGCTCTCATCCATTCCATCTCACTCTCTCTTAAATGCCAGTGGTGATGGGTACTAAGCACTGTCCCAAGGCACTTATTTCTTCTTTACTGTTAGAAAGTGCTCAGTGATGTAAGCTGTATAAATCTTACATTTATTCACCTTTTTAAAAACAGGTATGAAAAGATCTTCAAGGATTTTACAGGCATTTGTGCAGAAAAGGACACACGGAGCTGGCTGAAGAGCAATCTCAAAGTGAAGATACAGAACTACGTCTGTGGGGTGGGGATGCTTCACCACCCCAAGCAGTGGCAGGCAATCACTGGCAGTGCAGACCAGTTCCCTGAAAGCTGAAAAAGATCAATACAGCTTTATCAGTTGAAAATCCAGCCTTGTCTCTTTGGTATTACTTATTTATAAAGGACTCTGCTTTTTCATAATTTTTTGCTGCCATTGGATTTATCAACTGGCTGATCCAGTGAAAAACAAGAGTCTGTTGACCCCTCTGGTCCTGTCAGTATGGGAGAGTCTGGTTTGCAAACTCTGCAAAATTTGCACAGGTAGCACCCCATCACCACTGGTTTCTCCCCCAGCAGTACTCCAGCACAGGAATTTTTTTTATCTCTTTGGCTTGTCTGGGCTGAACTAAACTGCCAGAGAATGAATCACCCCTGAGGCTCGTGGCTATGTGGAGGGAGAGGTTACTCCTGACCACGAAGAAGCCATAAGCCAAATGATCTTTCCAGGCTCTAGATGACAGGGTGAGGAAAGAAGCTGTTGCTGTTAGGGACACTGCTTCTTCCTTGGACGTTGGCAGGGATCGTATCCCATCTTCTCATGGGAGAATGATTTACCACCGGAGATGCTGTGTAGGTGTAGGTAGGATTTGCTGAAGGAGGCAGAGGGACTGGAGAGCAGGACAGAAAGAAGTAGGGAGAGGTGATGGTCTAGGGGGAGGTGACTTACAGCTTTCCCTCTTCTTGCAGTTCTTTGTGGAGATACCAGACAGGTCACTATTTGCTGCTGTTCCCTGCTGGATAACAGCCCTTCTGCTTAATGAAGGGAGGTGGTACAGGGGAAAGGCATCATCACCTTTAGAGCAGGCAGCACCCCAAATAGCTGATGTGAAGAGGGGGCTGCAGATGTGAAGGGTTTGTGGTGGCCTGGGACTATGGCTGGAGCAGGGACCTGCAGGCTGCAGCTGCCAGCTGACTCTGCTTCCTGCAGCATTAGACAGATGGAAATGAAGAGTAAATGAATGTTGCTGTTGAACTGAAGGGCTCCCTGCTTTGATGAGGAGATCCATACCCCAAGGAACAGGGAAGAGATTTATGCCTTGGCAAAGCAATCAGGAAGGAAAATAATTCTGCTAGGCACAGATAGTTTCTTCCATCTGTTACCACTGCTGTGAGACACCTGGAAATAATGGTTCCCTCAGAAGAAATTCAGGTGTCCCAGAACGGAGCAAGACTCCTGTCTACTACTAGGGCTGTTTTAGCAGCAGGCAGAATTGCTTCCTTTGCAGCAATTATTTTCTCAGGTTATTTTCCTCCACATCCCTGAGGCCACACTAATGTTTCTTTTTATGCTCAGCTAAGCAGCTGATTGATTCTTCCTGGAGCTTTTCCTGTATCAGCACCAGCAGGGGACTGAGCAGCACCCAATAACACAGCGAAAGTCAATTAGCTATACAAGACATTCAGTTGCCTACAGCCAGAAAATTTCTTTTCCCAGCTACTCTGCCTGAAACCCCATCGCTCTGACAGCAAGAGGATGGTGCCTTGTTGCCTCTAAATTAGGAACCCTGAAAGAGTAGAGGAAGGAGATTCTGGGTCTAGCATCTCTTCTTCACTGCTCTTGTTCTTCTGTCTGTTCTCTGGGCAACATAAGAAAAATACGTCCAGCACCCTGCGGCTCCCAGTGGTTGATGGTTTAGGGAGCATTCATTTCAACGATGCTGCACATTATGTTAGAAAAGATCTCCTGAACAATTACAGCATTTGTGGACATACCCAGCGTTTATGTGCACATTACCATGTTTATTGAGCAATGCACTGTTATGAAAGCAGACGGTTTGTTAAAAAAATAGTAATGCTTCATCCAGGCAGTCAAGGAGAAGAGACTTGACAGCACTACTGAATAGCCTTTAGGAATACATCATTTTAAAAAAGATGTTCTTCACGGGACACAGTAGAGATACCCTGCCTTTGACTTGGACATTAGACTTAATAATCTTCAGTGGGATTTTCAGAAGTGCCCCAGGTTTGCTAGAAGGACATTTCTTATCCTTAATGACTTGTGCTCCTAAATTATTTAGGTGTCTTTGACAATCTCACCACTAATACTAATGAAGGCCAAGCAAGGCTCTTTAATAAGCATAGTGCTGCAGTCCCTGGTAGAAGCTGTGCTGCTCAGCTGATGGGAGCTGATTAAATCTGTATAACTCACCTACCCAGACATAACTGTCCTGAATGTTCCCATTTTTCCTTCTGTCAAAAGATAAAAGGCCTGTTTGGTGAATACCCAGCAGCAAAGGACAAAAATTGTGTGCCTGGACACACACACAGGCAATTCTTACAGGAAACCCCACCAGTTTGGTAATACTTTGTACCAACATGATTTGGGGGCAACATCTGTCAGTATATACCCTGGGGCTGCAGGTCTGGCATCGCCATACACATCCCTTAATGCATTGTCCCTAAAAGTCCAACTAACACCTGTATTATTCATAGTAAACCTGCAGTGTTCACACCTGGGGGCAAAATTACCTGGAGAGTAGGAAATGCAAATTTTTGGCTCCAGCACAGCGGGAAGTTACATATGCCCTGAACAGTGGAGCATGCACATTTTTTTGGTAATATTTCTGCCCCTTGCATCTGAGCAGAGCACTTCCCACAGAAAAGTATTATATACTCCACCAAGCTCTTCTGCAAAATATTGACTCTGCAACGTAGGTGTTATTATGCCTGCTAGAACTGCTCAGTGGTGTTGACTGTATTATCATGTAGCTCCTCTACTATTCTTGAAAGAATAACCTAGGCGCCCTCCCTTACTTTGCAAAATCAATAAAAAATATCATCACAGGAATCTGTGTGATTCTCTCCTAAATGATATCACAGTTCTTGAACGGGGTCAAACACAGATCAGCACACCATGTGTATGGGAGGAATGGAGCAGCCGGATTATGTTCTTTCAATATTTTCAGAGCACAGCATCTCACTGTGGATTCCATCTGTAGCAAAATAGGAAGCTTTCAGTGAGCAGGTCTTGCCATCAGAAATTGCCATTTTCATTTTGAAAGCAAGTGTTTTGTGAGAACATGTTGTCTTTGATTATATTTGTGATGGGAAAAAAAGTTGCAGCGAATTTGCCATTTTTCTTTAAACAATGCAGTATGCTCATTCTGTGCATTCTGGCCTTGACTTCTCCACAGATGTTAAAATGAAACAACTCCATAATATGCGGAAGATTGAGCAGGATTAAAATGCACTGCTACAAAAGTGAAGCTTTTCCTCCTCAGACAAAGCAAATGACATTTAACAGTTAGCTTAAACAAGAAATTTATTCAGAACTTTCCATATCTTGGAAGTTGCATTCAGAATTTCACTCTAAAATGGAATGAAAACAAATTTCCAAAGATTTGGGCTTCCTTTCCAGCAGGGTGTTCCCCATTTCCAGTTGGCAGCATCCCTTGGGGCAGGTTGAGGACGGTTGTGCTCTGCAAGCATCGTGGTCTGTTCTTTCTTACATCTCAAATCACCCTTTAAGGCTGCTCACCTTCAGTAAGTCTGATTTGCCTTTGGCAGCAGTGATGATTGCTGCGGTGTTGTCCACCACCCTGCCACATTATTAAAGGAAGTATGTATGTCCTCAGAGTGGTGAGCACAGATTAAACTCAGCCCAAGCCCACGAGAGCAAAAATTACATTATTGATGGACAGCTATAGGAGCCTGGAAGCGCAGAAGTTGATCCTGCCAGTCACTCCCAGGCACCTCCTGGTGGTCACTGTTCTCTCAAAATCACCTTTTTTTTCCTGGAATCTGGTTCTTCAGGAGCAACAGCAAATAAAAGTAAAGCTCTCTAATTCTGCCTCCCCTGCAAGGTGAGAGCAGCTCTGCCCGGGGTGGAATGGGTGAGCTTAAAGCAGTGTGGGAGATGGGTGACACAAAGCGAGGGAGAGCTCATCTGTGAGCTCAGGTGGGCATTTGTGCAGCGAAAGGAAGCTGAGAAAGGAGAGGGGAGATTAGCGAGCAGCAGGAAGACTGAAAAGCAGGGCAATCTGTTCAAATAAATTAATGCTTTCTCCTTTGCAGCAGGAGGGGTAATACATCAGGTATGTTTTTTGGGGGGTTGTCAGGGTTTATTTCAGAAAACTTCTTACTTTAGAGCAGCACCTCTTCTCTGCTGTGAGGGAAATGCCTGCATGTTCCCAGGTACAATGTGGCTGCACAGATGGACAGAAGTACTGAAGGAGCGGGGCTCCAAGTGTGAAATGCTGATGCTTCTCTGCACCATGCATGGTTACGCTCTGGGATCTCTTCCTCTCTTGCTGCTCGGTGTGGTACCCAACAGATGTGTGCTTGGGTTCAAAAAGTGCTCGGACAATTGGAGAGAAGGAACATGAACTGTGGGCTATTAAACACAGAGGTGCTCTTTTCCCGGAGCCAAAATCATGGGCAGTCAGAGGAGTGGCTTGGGGGCAAGGAGTCTGAGTACATTAGTCCTGATCTTGTAATCGTTTTTATGCATCTGGAGGTTATTGGGCTAGCCCAGTTTTTGGTTGCTTCTTTTGCTCTGGATGTTAGAGGTTCGGGAGCATGTTATGTCTTATTTATGTATGTTGCCAGGGCTGATCTAGCAAACATTCTGGGGACAGAAATTAGCAGTGTCTACACCATGCTTTGGGGTGCTGTATAGACGTGCTTTTCTGAATGTCTTGAGATTAAGCTCTGTCGTGCTTCCCACGTGGAAGGTCCTACCAGCTCTTCATTCTGCCAGTCTGGCTTGCAAGGGTGTTACTGCACCAGGGGAGTGCCTGAAGGACCTTCCATCATGGGTACCTCAGCAGGCTGCACCCTAGGCTGAGGGTCTCTCAAGCCCCTGAGCAGTACTCTCTTAGGAAGGGTACTTCTGAAACTGAGGTAGAATAGAATTGGTAGGAGACGAGGTATCTGAAGAGGAGACATCTAACTACATTTTCTCATTGTCACTTAAAATTCCAGTCACTTTCCTGCTGATGTTTCTGTCCATCATCGAAGTGGAATGGGATCAGAGAACCATGAAAAATAAATTTTTTATATTGATTTTTTTTCTCCCCCCCCCCGCGCCCCCCCCCCCTTTTTTGTCCTATATGTGAGCACAACCTATTATGGAGAAGGTATCCTGCTCCTGCTTTGGATCCCAGTGGTAGATGAGGATAGCTTTCTTCCAATTACATGGTCACTGTTTGAATTACTCCTCGCTATGGTGCCCTTTCATCAGTTAGGCCAGCAGGAGATTGCTTGTTCCTTTGCTAAGGTACCCATTTAAAGACCTGTACATCAGCTAGGTGTATATGATCTTAAGGAAACTGTGATCAGACTTGTATGCTTCTGTCTTCCAAGCACAGAACTCAACTCTAGTATTTTAGTGAGTAGATTTTTAGCTTAGTTTCCTATGAAATGAGGGCTAGCTCATGATGACGTGTGTGTATACGTGCACAAGCAGAGCTGTGGGTCTCAGCCCTGTAACTCTGAACCTCATTTCTGCAGTATTTGACAAAACAATAAGGAGTTTCAAGGTGTTAGGGTAAAGAAGAGCGACCCTGCTAAGGTTATCTGAAAGAAAAGTTGCAACATGTGACTGAGAAATAGAAATATCACACAAGTGAGAGTTGTTATAGAAGCATCTGTGGGAAGGATCTTCCAAACCAAAGCTGTTACTCCTCCGTGATGGGCTGGCAGCTGGTGCCCAGGCTGTCCTTTGTCTGTCAGTAGCTAGCAAGAGTGGTCAGTCTTTGTCAGAGAATTTGAATCAGTCTTTCCCTGGAAGAAGGGGAGTGAAGATAGAAAGGATGGGAGATAGCATGCTCCCTGTTCATATGAGGGCATTTGGACTACAGGAATATTTGTTATGCCCTAATGCTCCAGCACACCTGATGTGGCACGAAGGCTGTCATCAGTCAAGTAATTCCTGCCCTTTCAGTGTACAGCACTTGAGTACTGGCCCATCAATACTGATGTGACAAGCACCATCACTGGACTGTTTATGCTCTACAGGCAGAAATGGTAATGTTAGGTGTCTGAAGCCTTACTCATGCTTCATTGCCTGGTGAGGGTGTCCCTTGAGGATAACATTTGTCATATAGGTTTGTCCACTGGAGCTATCTAGCCCAGAATGCCTCCTTGATCCAAGGAGGGAAACAGGCTATGTGGCAGCATGGTTCATCTCCCCAATTTTAGCTCCTCATGGATAAAACTAACGGTGCTGTAGAAGTGCCTAGACAACAATGCCTGCACAGAGCAGTCTCATTCCAGGTGTAGTTACCAGTGGTGGTATCAATTGGTCTGTGAGAAGTCTCTTGGAATCAAGGAGAACAGATAGCATTGGCCCTGAAGAGAGGAACAAGAGCAAGCAAAGTCTTGGGCCGGTGGCAACAGTGAGTGACCAAATGCAAAAGCATGAGCTGAATAACTCTATCAATGTGAATCAGCATGGGGTCTTCAATGCAGCTGATTTTCACAGAAAGATTACACACTGAAACTTAGGGACTATGCTGGTTTGCTCCACCAGTGAAAAAATGTGACTGTCTCAGATGCAGAAAGAGGTTCTCTAGATGCCCAAAATCTGGGGAGATTTTGAGTGAGGGATATTGTCTTTCTGGTCCTTTGGGCTCGGTTGTATCTTGCTCCAGGTGTGGTGTCATGCCCTCTGTTGAGGGCAGAGTCTGCAGTGTTGGAGGGGATGAGCAGAGGAGAGCCGTGGAGCAGCATTACTTGAGGACTGGTGGGAATGTGGCATGGGGAGATCAATTGGTGGCTTGATTACAGTGTGTAATTACCTCCAGGAGAGACAATGTCAGCTGCTAAGAGACTATTAAATCCAGCTGAGAAAGACATAATAAATTTTTTTTTGGTCTTTCTCCATCTGTTAAGTTAATTTCATATCTTCACTGATTTTAAAACACCTATCAGTAGTCTGTTCAAATGCTGGACTTGGCCATGCAGCACAGGACTCAGCAGGTACCAGCTGGAAAGTAAATATTGCTGATGGACAGGGAAGAGAATTGCAGCATGAAGTGTGTTTCCATTGCCCCTCAGTTAGAGAAAAATGGCTCTGTGCAGGGAGTGAATCTGTCCTGAAGCGAACCTTGTAAAAGGATCGCAGCCAGCTTTGCATCCCTATCTCACTGACCGCAGCAAGCTGTAAGAGCTAAGACTGGAGGCTAGCCAACTCCTACTCCTGTCTTTCCCCTCCCATGGCTATGGTTTGGTACATGGGAGTTCCTTTGATCTAAGTGGTCCTAGGGCTGGATTAGGGAGTTTGACACCTACCTACCACCTAGTGACAGACCCAGGTGGGCAAAGGCAGGTCACTTGCTTCATCTCACATGTTTGTGGGCTGATGTTCTGGGTAAGAAGTCTGTGTCTGCTCTACTTCCGGCAGTCCCAGGTGGACTCAAGAACAGCAGAAGTGAACTAGAGAACTAAACACACCTAAAACTCTTATGGAAAAGATATCAGATTTATTGGTTATGTGTTCTCTGTGTGATTAGTTGCCACACTCAAACTGGTAGTGGAGCAATGTTACCGTAGAGTACAGGTCTGTTGATGCCACTGCACTCCTGATCAAACTAAAACTTAGTGACAAGGTCTTAATTTTTCCCTCTCAAAAGGTTCTGTCTTGTCCTCATTCCACCCAGTGCCTGTTTTTCGAATTTAGCAACATCACTTGAATTATTGAAAACCAAGTAATTTCATGTCTCTCATTTCTCCGGCAGGAGCATGATGGCTATTGACAATGGACCATCAATCATATTTTAAAAAAAGCCGTAAGTATTAGGCAGGAGAAAGAATGATTTGAGGATTTCCAGCAAAAGCTGAAAATATCGCTAATGAAAGGCCAAGTGAATTTTTTTCCTAATGAAAGCCTCAAGTTGTAACCAGAAGTTGCGTGCTTTCAGAATGCCTTATCCTAGCATTGTTCTGATTGCCCCAGCTAAAAGAAGATGATATATCTTGGAAGCACAATGCAATTTAATTGGTGTCCAGATGGTTTTGTGAACAATGTTGTAGAGGCTGCATTTGAATAAGCATTTTCCTCTTGCCTGAAAGTGCTTTAGATAAAGCACAAATGCAATGCATAAAAATGACATTGGCTTCTGATCACCCCATGCCATGTAAACTCATTAATTAAGTGTCCAGCCAAGATCAGAACCAACTAAAGGAGCAAAATGCTACCATGATTTCCTCTGAGATGCAGTCATTTTTAGGTGTTTAATAGTTATCTAATAATCCCTCATTTTATTTTTAGCACTGATTTTTGTCACGAAAAGTAACCAGCATGGGGAGAAGAGACAGAATCCAGCCTCCGGCTAAAATGGAAAAAAACTGTGTAGAGAACCTATGGCTGCAAATCAGGTTTCTGGGGAAGGGTTGGGCCCTTAAGAGTAAATGTGTTGAAAAAACTTTGCCAATTCTCTTTGTGTTTTTCTCCTTCTTGCTGTCTTGGCAGGTGGAGGCATCTGCAGGATGCTTTGCCAAGGCGCTGAACTTCTGTTAAATCTTGTACCACAGAGACTGTAGTGATTTACATGTCTTTCTCCCTTGCTTGCAACTAATTGTGGCGCATATTCAAAATGGTGCTCGTTTGGTACACCTAGATGATCTGGGCAGAACGACTTAGGCAACACAACCCAAAAAGGACACGAAATATTCATGGCACATAGCTTTTGCTACCTCCAGTACAAAATGTGTGAGGTGTTGCTGGACTTTGAGGCAGCGGGCCAGGTGGTGAGCAGGGTAAGTGGCCTGCGAGTCCGGTGTGTGTACATCCCTGGCAGTGAGACGTCTGGTGGAGTCAGCTACTGGAGGGACCAGGGGCATCCCAGACAACTGCTAGAGACACCATGGGGTCTCAGCTGTGGTGGATCCTGGATCCCAGTGGAAATATCCTCATTTGCACAGTTTGCTCAAACTTCTGGGTTCTACTCAATTTTTTTATACTGTATTATTCCCAGACTTCATGTTTCCAAGTATAAATTAAATGCTTAAAAAAAATTTGGCAGAGAGTCTCTTCAACTTTCAAATGCAAATTCTGGTGTGGTCGTTATTTGTTGATATTAATTTTGCTGTAAAAACTGAGTATGGGCATGGGGTGAGAGGGTTTCAGATGAACCTGATTTCTCCAACACATCTGGCAAACTGAGAAGTACCCACACACAAGTGAAATCACTTTGGGCCAAGTAAAACATTTTACGCAGACCAGAAGAGAATATTTAATGCCACAAGCACCACCCATTGAAATAAAAACTAGAATGGAATTGAAGGAGCTTTGAAAAATTTCAAGGGAAACCACTGAAATGTTTAAACTCAAAAAAGCCCTTTTTTTTTGCAATTCCATTTTCTGTCACAAATGTTCTGGCTTTGAAATGCTGGTTGATTCTGCTGGGGACAAGACTTTGAACTAGGCAAGATTCAGGGTCCTCCTAAGGACAGATCAGTCTGCAGTGACTGGCAGTAAGATATTGTGTGTGGGTTCAGCCGGAGCACACCGAGGCATTGCTGGCCTGCTTGTGGCTGATGCTGTTACCAGCTGCAGAAATCTGGATCCACACTATTGTATTTTGGCAGAGCTTGTGAGAGTCTCCCACAGTCCTTGGAAAGTTTGCCTGGCTTGGGGTGCTGGAGTAGCACAGCACCACAGGGTCTGATAGCCAGGTCCAGCATCTGTTACAGGAATCAGTTGTATAAATCTCCCAAGGTCCTCCCTGTCTTTAAGAAAAGCCATAAAACTTGTTCTGATACATGGTCCTGTCGTTAAGGAGATATGCCAAGTTGTACAGACAGCTCCCATGTCAAAATCCTCTCTGGAAATGCATCTGTGTTATAAAAGTTGTCAAGCCAGCCTTATTTAATTTCTTTCAATTCCCCATTGCCAAGGCCTTCTGGCAAGAAAGTGCTTCTTGTTCTTGCAGTTGAAATGCAGCAAAGCAGTACACAAGAACAAGGGTAAAATCAAAAACCAGGTGGTAAATGCTGAAGAGAGACCTGGAGTATCAGAACTGGGGCCAAGCAAAATTATGTAAGGTAATATTTATCTGTCTCCAGGGATTTGTAACAGAATGTTGGTGAAAAATGTCCCATAGATTGCTGGAGGGGTCCTAGAGCAGAAGAACAAGAAAATTAATGTCAGGACTTCAAGGAATAAAAGATGGACCAATGTTGCAGTCAGACGAGGATCTTTCTGCATTAGTGTTCCTAATAAACTGGAGGTTTGGGAGGCTGTTTTTCAACAAGATAATTAAATGACAACTTGCAGTGGGTTTAGAGGCTTAGAAATGAAATCTGATGCAGTTGTGGTGGCTAAGGTAGAATACTAGTTGGATGTGCTGTGGATTTGGTTGGGTACGTTCACTCCTGCTCTTCAAGTCAGTTGCTGGAGGCATTGCTGTACTGCTCTGAGCACAGTGGTGCTGAACTGGCATGGAGCTGGACCACAAGATCAGCAGGAGTGCATCTCTTTGCACCAGGAATGCTGAGATACTTGATTTTGTGTCTTCTTTACCAGCCCCACCATGGCTCTGCTTAACAGCACTGTTCTTACCCGTTGTTTTTGCCATCAGCCATCATTTCTCTGCCAGCAAAAGATGAATGCATGTACTCTAGCCTGGGACACTTTGCAGGGCTCTGCCCAGTGGCTCGTTAAATTTGAGTTCAGCCTTCTGGCACTTCTCCTGACATGCTGTGGCTCTGAAAAGCACCCATGTGTGATACCCTGCGCTGCCCTAGCACTGGCTCTGCTGAGCCTGCAGGGACCTTGAGATGTGAAGTGAGGATCCGTGCTGCTGAAGGAGCTGCTGGAAGGAGGAGGGTGGGTTGGTCTTCCCTTGACGTCCTTTCCAGAGTGGAGCTTTGCCCCAGTTCCTGAGCCTACCGCAATTGCCACTGCTTCCCCTGTCCCTCTGATGGTGGCACCTGGATGAAGAAGTGCTGTCCACAAGAGTTCCTGCCAGGGGTTCAGCAGCCCCTCAGGTCTCAAAGGTTTCATCACATCCTCTGACCCACGTGGTGTACCATGTTCATTTTTAATCTTCAGTAGAGGAACATGGATTGTCAGTTATTACCTTCAGCGTGAATTTGCCCAGTCTAATGCTCAGAAGGTCAAATTCTTTGTCCCTTCTCAAATCTGGCTGCACACATGGCTTGAAGGCATACATCCTGGTACCTGTTGTGCAGAGGTAAACATCTGCCTTTGGTGTAACTGAGACATCCATAACGAAAAAGAAAAACCTAAACATGGCAAGCTCTTATTTCAGAGGCAGACATGATCTGGGGTTTGAAAGTTTCCAGCAGAGGGGAGTTAGGGGATCAACTCTGGCTCCTATCCTGTCCCACAGAGCATGGCAACAACGGGCAGAGAGCAAAAGCAGGAGATGGAAGATACCAAATCAAGTAATCCTTTTTTTTCCTCCTTAAAAAGCACAGCTGATATATTGCTACAGGATCTGAATGAAACCACATATTTTTCTAGCTCTACTATGTTTTTGACGTATTTAAAAGTTGAGGCTAGGCAGATGCGGTGCCTGGATTTTGGGAAGTCCAGGGCTGGACTCAGGTCTGGAAGAAACTTTGTGTGAAGACAGATTGTCAGACAACTGCTTCCTAGAGGTTGTTACTGCTGTTTGCTTTCTTCTTCTGCAAAGCACTGATCGTAGCCACTGTTCGAACTCTGCTTGCCAAAACACACACGCGCAAATATGCATATATGAAAGCACCATGTCTCCTTGGCCTTGGCTCATTCTTTGTACCTTCATAGCAGGACTGTTCCCAAAGCATCAGCTAATTACCCCTCCTGCTTCCCAGAGCATGGCTGGTGGCTGCCTTTGGACAAGGCTCATTGAAACAGAGCCAGGGCTAATCGAAGTCAATCAGCATGCAGGGGAAAAGTCCCGCTTCACTAACCCAGGCGGGATGACTCCAGCAGAGACATTCATCTCAGTTTCCTGGGTCTCTGGGGAAAGGATGAGCGACAGATGCTGGAAAGAGCCTGTACCACTGAATTTTTAAAATGTGCTTGCTTTTACCATAGCACTGCCAAACTTGTGAGTTCAAGGAGCAGGAAACAATGCCCCAAATTTGTAAGATGGGCACAAAGCTCATTCTCTTGTAAAAGATGATAAATCAGAGGTTTCTCTTATTTGCCCTCTAGGTTTTGAGGCTGAAAATGCAGTATAACCAGCTCTCCCCGCAGCACAGATTTTTCACAGATTGGTTGGCATGAGCAGAACAGAGGTCACTGCTGCAGATTGAATCGATGGTCAGTAAGGATATCAGACGTAGGCAGATATGATTTATGCTTACTGTGGTCTATGAGTACTGTCTTGCTAGAGAGCAAGTGCTCTCTAACAGTGAAAACCTTCCACAGGAACCATGGTAAAGTTCTGAACATACCCCATTATAATGTCCTGTCCAGCATGGAATGAGGTAAAGAAGATTTTTCCGAACACTGGTCCCTGAAACACATTCCTCCTCTCACCTGTCTATGGCTGAAGATCAAAGCATAGCAATATCTGTCAGGAGAGGACAGGAGTGGAGAAAAGTCTGAGCCAGTGAATTAGAGAGACACAGCAGAGACTGGGGTTTGGCAGAGTCTCGCTTTGACTCGAAAAGCTTCGGCCCTGGATGGGGACAGAGCCACGGCCCAACTATACAGTGTGCTTCTGCTGCACGGACACCCACGCCAGCATGCTGGCTGTAGCACCAAGGAGGTCTGCAGTGTGATGTTTGAGCAAGGGAACAAAACCTCAACAGCTGTCCCACCTCGAGCTTCATCTGCCCTTCGGCCTCAGCCCTTCGGAACTCCTTCAGGCTGAGCTGGTGCCCCACAGGGACGGTTTGATTATCATCAGTGGGCCTGATGCTAAATATCACTTGGGTATATTTCTGAGCTCAAATATTTTGATGGAGAGAATCATGGGCTGGACTGAACTGATACTGACGTAGGTATTAGGCTGTGTTTCTACAATGTTTTTACATTTGTGGGCTCCTTGGGACCCGTAATCCTGCTGCCAGCTGGCCCCTGAAATGATGGTGGAGCTTTAAGGGGTTCTCTCTTTGCTGTCTCAGTAAGATGAGCTGTGCAGAGATCAGGGGTTTTTACATATATTTAAGAGAGGGACCATCCATTCCACTGTTGGGAATCATATCTGCAAGTGAGTACTCAGTCCTCTTTAGACAAGAGAACTCACTGAGAGGGCATAAGTGTCCACTCCTGAATGAGGACTGTTTTTCAACAAAAAGCACATGTCCAAAGCAAACCAGGCATGTAGACAACCCCCTTTGGTGCTCGTAACCCTGTTTTTGTAGCAACAACTGCTCTCTTATTGGAGTTCTGTTCTCCCTTCTGGACTCAGTAATGTCTTGCAGGGAGTTTGAAAGGTTAATTGCACCAGCGAGAACAAAACTGCACCAAGGAGAACAAGTTCTCTCTGTGAAATGGGATGCTTTTTAGTTTCATGCACACTTCAGCTTTGTGTGTGCTTACGGATGCACAGCCACTTCTTTGGGTTCCCTGCAGACCCTGAAAGATGACCACTGCCCATTCACCTCCATATATTTCTCTCTTAGAGTTTGGGAGAAGGAAGTGTCATGTGCACATGGCAAATGGCTGTGCCTTGGGAATTGCTGCACATGGGAATTGCCATGGGAGCTGCTGCACATGCAGTAGGAAACTCCTGCCGCCTTCCTCTTCAGGTGCTCTGGAGGAAGCTCTGAGGTGGTTACTGCCTTTCGCCACTCCCAGGGCTGCTGGCAGCTGGAGCAGACTGGAGCTGCTGTGCTGCTCTGCAAGTGCATGAGAGGCAGGGTTGTTAAGAGCGACTGTCGTGCTCTTTGCACAGGTCTTGGCAAAGCAGAGACTGCAAAGAGGGAATTAAAGCAAATAATCAGCATCACCTGCCTCTTTCATCTCTGTGTTACTCAAGATCTGAAACCCACTAATAAATACATAATGAACAAGGAAGCATACTGTGAGCCCTAGGAATGCTGTTTTGCTTTTCAGAGATTGAAGTTTCATCAACTGGTTTGCATTGACTATTTTTTTCTTCAATAACAGCTAAAAATCTCATAAAAGTGGCCAAGGAAGGTGCATATATAGATGTGACCCTTCAGATGTTTTAACAGTAGTCCTAATACCTGAGTGATTCCGAGTGAATTGAAGCATTTTGGGAATTTGAATTATGCACACAAAATAGCAATGGCCAGTGGTCAATCTTGCTCTGATTACTCAGACTAATGGAGATCCAAAGCACTACAGTAGCTGCTTTATTGTCTGTAAGTGTCTCAGTGCTTTCTGCCTGCCATGCTCACCTACCACGTTCTAGCCATTAGTAGGACTTCTGATAGCCAGACTCTGGCCAATAAGTTGCAGTTCACCCTGCACAAAGTCAGGGTGCATTTAGCAAGTGCCAGGTTTGGGGCCTCTCAGGAGATTAAATTTTCCAGGCTGCACCTTTTGTTTGCTAATCAGACACTATTTTCTGTGAGACAGCCCACATTTTGAGGACAAAGAGCAGGGTGGAGATTATTTTATTTTTCAGAGCTGAGATCTTCCTCTTCCTTCCCCACCCTCCTTGCACATTTACCTGTGACTTTACACCTTATATTCCCAGCTAGCACCCAGTCTTGTTCTGCCCCTGACAGGCTTGATCCAGGCCGCAGGTGGGGTTTCACTTTTCCCCTGAACTGACCCGAGACAAAAATATCTTGTATTCATGAGGGTGTCAGATGCTGAGGGTCAGGGTCTCTTTGACTGTAATGATATACAGGGACTGGGCTGTAAAGATTTTCTCTGTCACTGTCTGAAGGTGTATATGCTGTGCTTGCAATAGTCTTGATTGATGCACCAGCAGCATGGGGAAATTGAGTGATGCTCAACTTGACATTCCAACTGTTGTGCCTTGAGGCCTTAGGCCAATGGGTTCAAAAGTCAGAGGGAGGTGGTGGAGATGTAGACAGCCATGCAAACAGGCAGAGTGACTACACGAAGACAGACTGCTTCACCTCTCCCTCCTTTTTCTGAAATCATCAGAGCATGCAGCTGTTGAGCTGTTGAGCATAAGAATTTTGATTTTGCTCTATTTCTATGCGGTATTTGAAGCGTGATAAACCACATGGAGAGATTGTTAGAAATTGGGATTGTCCCACCAATTCTGACATGCTGACACCTGCCAGATGTGGATGTGGTCCAGCACAACTGAAATCACAGCTCTTCACATCCTATTTGAATTTGTCTCTTTTCCAAAAGCACAGTCCTTGCCTGGGACATCTGAGAGGAATTAACAAACATACCAACTGTTCCCTGCTGCCTGCTTCTGAAAAGCCTGCAAGTCCCAGGAAAGTGATAAAATACTGCGACTAAATCAGTGACACTCCAGCATTTGAAAAGCAGAGTTCCCAAGGCTTGGATGGTGTTTTCTCACTCATTCCTGTCAGATTTTAGTAACTAGACGATGCCCAGTCATCTGGTAATGCCAAGCCAATGCAGACTGGTTATGCACAGAGGATCATGTTTCTGCTGCAGCAGTCAAAGTGTGCAGCAAGAGGAAGAGGTATCTATGCACTCCAGGAGGAGACAGCCTGATCTGGTGCAAAACCTGCCAAAGTTACTCTTTCCCAATTCTTCACAAGGTTGGATGAAGCAAGGTGAGCATGCAGAGGATCAAACTTGTCCTCTGGTTGCAGTGAGCTTGAACTTAAGAACCAACTTAATGATTTTGTGCAACCATGGCCTTGTACTTTCTGAAATCTAATGACTATTATGAGTTGCGTCAAGAGCTTGGAGGGACACGGTGTAGATGGAGCCTACCAGGTGGAGGAACAGCCTGGCTGTTTTATCATAAGCCGGCAAGCCCTGCTGAGGGCCCACGTGCATTAGCCGGTAGTGAGTGCAGAGCCAGGCTAACACAGCTGGTTAGCAACCAGGCTGGAGCAGAAGAGTCCAAGCCACCCTGCCTGCGTTTCCAGGCTGTGTCAGGTCTCTGCTCTGCACCCTGCCTACTTGGTGTAGCCATACTGACAGCATCTGCCTAGGGCTGATGCCTCTTTGCCTTCCTGCAGCTGATTGTGGCTTGGACACATCCATCCTCTACAAGTCTCAGAATCACTCTGCAGCTCTGTCATCATGCTATGAGGGAGAAACACTTTGTTGCTTTCTTTTTTCACACTCTGGTTTCTAGGCATGTCAGTGAGATGTAGCTGGGCTCGAGTCTGGAGTTGCTGTCTTGGGTGTAAGCATGCCTGAAATGTCGTTTGCCTTTCTTCTCTCCTCTATTCTCACCTGACTCGGGAGCCTGTTGTGCCTCTGCAGCTAGCGCTGGCCGAGCTAAGAGATGTGGGGGCAGCTGGTCTGCAAGATGCAGGATGTTGCTGAAGGAGGGAGACTGCTTCCCAGGGAAAGGCACGAGGCATGTTCCTGCACCTGCTCCCATCACACGCTCAGCAGTACCCAAATACACTGTGAACGGGCTACTCCTCTGAAGTACATCTCCTGTCACAGCCACTGTCTCAGAAGTCCTGATGAATGAGAATGAAAGCGAGCAGCATCTCTTCTTGACTAATGCCAGAAATCTCTGCTTTTTCATTGAAAAGTCTGTGTTTAAGCACTTAGATCCAGCTGGACTCTGCAGATGTGCAGGCAGGAGGTTCATAAGGGGTTTACCATCTTGGGACCATGTCTTTATTAACATCAGTGCTAGCTGTACAGGTGGTTAAAAGTGGAGTCAGTCTGCAAGAGGGATGAGTTTGGAGGAGATAATGGGAACGTAATGCATAAATCAAAGGAGGACTATTGCCCAATGAACATCCCAATATGAGAACTGGGCAGGGGAGAGAGGAAAACTAGCAGGAGACCAGCTTAAAACAGGTAAGAGACAATAGTGTTTTTACACAGCAAGTAGCCAACACTGAAATTTGTTGCACCAACAGGTTCGAAAGGGGATGGACAACAGGTCTGTTAATGGATGCTGAAGTGAACAGGCAGGACTCTTTCTCCAAGCATCCCTCAGCCTGTGCCTGGGGACTCTGGAAAAATACCAGCAGTTCCAGAATACAGGAAGACCAGACATGTGTGGTCTCCTGTTTTCAGTGCTGGAGACATCACCAGGCTGGCTGGACCGTTGGTCTGGCCCTGAAGGACAGCTCTGATGTATGCCAGACACTACACAAACATGTCCCAGGTGTTGCCTGCAGCAGCTCGGTACAGACAGCTCACACTAAAGGATTTACTAGTTCTGATTTACCAGCCTGGATGCTTTACTGAGCTCATTCAACTCAGGGATTAGGAGCCTCACTGGTTTCATAGGGTCTTCATCATGCTGTCTCCCCCCACATGTCCAGAAACCTGGGAAGTTTAATTACACTCATGCAAAATGAATTGCAAAAATAGAGTTAAACAAGTCAGGTTTAATTGCGGATAAAGAGAAGAGAAATTCTATTTTATATGCTGGGAACCACAAATAATCTGCCCAGCAGTGAAATCTTCTCTTATCCAAAGTCACCATGGGTGGGTCTTAGTGAGCTAGCTAGTGTGCTTTTCCTGCTAATCCTGTTGTCCTTTCCCTCCCTGCTCACCATGCTTGTCACCCACGATGGCTACTAACCAGGGTGACTGTTTCGAGAGTAGGATACGGTCCTGCGAGTGTGCCACTGTTCTCCCCAACTGCACCATCCCTGCAGTAAGATTGTCTTCTCCTGGTATCCAGGGAAGAAGTGGTGCTTCATTAAGTGAATGAAGTCTCTGTGGGCAATTTGGTCCTCTTGAGACCAGTTGTGGATATTGGATAGTGTTGTCAGGGAGTGGTGGAGGTTTAACAGCTGATGTGTTTTTAATCAAGTCATGAAGGAAGAGCTTGTGGAATTTCAAGAGTTAGCATCTTTCTCGCCCCCCCATCAGCTCTGTAAGAAGGACTGTGCAGAAAGGGTTACAAAGAGGAGCCTAAGGGCAAATGTGACACCTAGACATTTCCTAGAGTTCTGCAAGCATCATAGCTGCTGGAAGGCATTTACCAGTGTCCTGCTCACCTCCTCCACACACTCTGCAGAACTGGTACTGAAATAAGCTGGTGAACAAGTCTGGCGATGCACGAGGTGCATCAGGTGCCCTGTCACACATGGACATGTGCTGTGGAGACAGGTGGAAGAGCCATCCTGCTTCGTTTCTGGCAGATGAAGGACCCCCCCGATGAATGCTGATGCCACCAGTTCAGAAGTGCTTTCTGCTTTGCCTGGCACAATCCAGCAATGGTCTTGCAAATGAAATCCAAAAGCTTTTTTCATGGTCAGGACTGTGATGAAAAGAAAAGCTTCTTATGGGAAGCTTGATGTGAGCCCTCACAAATCACCAGCACCTAAGATGTGGATCTCAGAGAGGTCTCTAGGGATGCAGGAAAGTGGTGTGAGGAAACATGTAGTGTCAAGGTAGGCATGAGGAGTATCTGCAGGAGGCAATCACATTGCAGGTTTTCTGGGGAGGAAAGGGACTGTCTGCACATACAAAGCAAACCTTAGAAAATAAGCAGGCATCCAGGCTGTTGTGTTTCTCTAAGTGCAGAAGCCACTGGTGCTGGTGGACCAACAAATATCAGCTCTCTAAGAACAGGATGAAAGGGCAAACAAAGCCCCATGGTAAGAAAGGGTGCATTTGTGGCTCCTTTTGTAGGAAAATGAGCCATAGAAGGCTGCAGCATCCTTTGCGAAAGAGAAATGCTGCTGTAGCTGTGATTGCCTGAAGTGAAGCTATTTCTCTGCCTTCTGTTTGCTTTGCCTGGCAATTGTTAGGCAGTAACTGGAAACAAATCTCTCTTAAAAACAAATCAAATTGTGTTTTTGCAGCTATGAAAGCAAGTAATTTTCCTTAGAAGCTTATGTTCTCTTGAATGGCGAGTTAACGTCCTCCACAGCCTGGCAAACACAACTTTCTCCAAGCTCAGCCTCCAGCTTTCAAACTCTCTGCTTCTCCCCAGAAAGTTGCAAAACTTCCCCTCTTTCTGTGTGCTGTAAATGCTGGGCTCTGGCTTTGTGTCAATGTCCAGCTGTTTGCCATCATCGCACTAAGCTGAAAGCCCCTATTCTAGTCCCTTCTCAGTCCCTAGTTGTTAGACAGCACAGTGGGTGCTTCCTTAGCGAAGCTGTCCAGATGTTTGGCTTTGTGGGGCATGTTGATTAATTGGTTTTCCATTGAACTTCACTTTCAGGATTGCCTGTATGGCCGTTAGAGTTGTGGGGAAAGTGATGTGCACACTCAGCTGAGATTTCTCTCCGATCTCTTAAACCAGTGCTGCAGGGGGGGAGAAGGGGAGGAAGTGTTCTGGTTGCCATAGTAATAAGCGACCCTGCAAAAAAAAAAGGCATTTTGTCTGCCTTGTGAAAAACATTTCACACACCAGGTATCTCTGAGCAAGGTGGGCATTACAGGGAAACATTTAAAATCACTACTTGTTGTGCCCTCCCTGGGCTCATCAGCTGTGATGGGAACATCTCAGGCTGAATTTAGGAAAGTGAATGCTTGAACAAGCACAGGCTTCACTGAAGCACGTGGCTAAATGGCCTGGAAATTTGGATCTTCGTAACAATTTCTTCTCACCTGGATCGTGACAACAATTCCTGAGTGCTAAACTCCAGGCTTCTCATCTGTATTCACATTTAAGATTTTCTTTTTCCGTTGGGAATTAAAGGGAAGGAAGGTGAATGTGGAAATAGAGCAAGGCAGTTTCTCTGCTGGTGTCTCTCTGAGATGCTCCAGAAGAAAACAGTTCTTTGACACCAATTAACTCTAGCAGAGGATCTGCTGATTTTAAGTGGAACATCAAATCTCATGAAGATAGAAATAACTCTTTAATGCTTGCTTCAGTTCTCAACACTTTATCAAATTCTGGGCCTGGACTCCTGCCAGGTCTTTTCAGAAATAATGAAATGATTATTATTAGCTCCAAGCTAGGAAGACTTCACACTGAAAAAAAAGCAAAATGTGCCCTACATTTGCGATAATTTTACCCCTCGTTTTCATTAACAACTCATTCCTGCTCTAGCCTGGCAAATATGTTTATAATTGTACAGTTCATTGATTTTTTTTTCACCTTGTGTTTCTTTTTCTTCTATCCTACAGGGCTGAAAATTGGACAATGATGAAGGGAACATGACTTGAAGGCAAGCCAAGGAGGAGCAGAGGAATAAGGCAAGCATGGCGAAGAACGAGAGAACCACCGGAGCAGGAAACACCGAGGAGAAAGTAAAGAAGCACCTAATTTATGACCACTTGGTGAGATGACAGATGGAAGATGGTCTGGGAAGCTTCTGGAGGAGTGTCTTGCGGGTTATAAATGGTGTAGAGGGAGACAGAGGAACTGGGCAGAAAGCAAAGGTAACAGAAGCCAGCAGGGCTTCTTGGAGTAAAGCTCTGCATAAGTTTTGCAGCTGGAACTTTCTCCTGCAAGGGTGAGAAGTAAATTCATCAATGTCACCATACTTGGTAAACTCCTCTTGGTTCTGCCAAGTTAAGCGTATCAGAAGCAAAACAAGTAAGATAAGAAGAAAATCTCCCCCTCAGTATTTTGAAATGAAATTGAATTGAATTCATTCCAAACATCTTTTCTTGGATGCTCCCATCCCTTGTTTATAAAAATGAGAAAAATGATTGTGCAAAGCGAAATGTCTGTTCCCCACTGCTTCAGTGTTTCGCTGAACTTAGAGAAACATTTTGGTATTTGTTGCAAATATTAATACTTTTCTGGTTACGGAGGAATCTGAATACTCTTCTTAATTTTGGGTGTAGACATTGCCAGCATTTGAAGAGTAAATGTTAAGACCCTCTGTTATTTGCACTGCTCTGGAAATCCTCCTCTAACCTGAAGCTGGGCCTAAAAGCAAAATTTCTGGGATGGGGCTTTGGGGGCTGATAGTGTCCTGGATGAAGTGTGGTATACATGAATTTGAAATGGAGTTGGATGAATGAAGGGAAGCAAAGCCCCCTGAGGGTGGTTGAGCACAAAGATGACACTACTGGCTCTGGAGGCCAAGAGAGGTTTGTGGGAAGTACTGCTGCATGTTTGTACTATTTTTACACCTTTTCTGAGTCATCTGTATTCTCAGTGCCAGAGAGGGTACTGGATCAGACACACTTTTGGGCTGACCGTGAGGTCACTCTTTCCATTCTTGTTTTAAGCTTTTATGAAGACAGAGAAAACGTATTCACCTTAGCTTTTAATGGCTGGGAAGAAGGTGGGGAATAACAACAGATCCAGGCAGAGTTCCTACTAGTATTTTTCCATTCACACACAGTGTCCTGCCTTGAGCATCTTTCCAGCGAAGGCATTAAGCCAATTTATGGTGCAGGTGAGACTGGTGAGAATATGAGAATGGTGCAATTAGAGTTTATTAAACGTGCTGAAATGAAGTAATGAGTCTGCATTTCCAACAGCCACATAAGCACACCAAGGATGAAATGAAGAAGGAGAAATCCTTGTGTGTGATATGAAGTTTTCAGAGGCACCATTAGGACACACTGAGTACTGGGCCTCTTCAGGCAGAATGGATTTAATACGTAATACAAGGAAGTGAAGCACTGAATAATTTAGACTGGAAGGGACCTCTGGAGGACTCTGGCCTGCTCCCCCTGCTCCAGGCAAGGCCACCATGAGCAGGTTGCTCATGGCTGTGTCTGGTCAAGTTTTGAATATTTCCAAGGATGGAGTTTTCTCACATCCCTGAACCTCTGTTTTCATGTTTGACCACTGACTTAATGAAAAAAATATCCTAACAAAAGAAGAAAATGAGATACAAACAAGATTTTGGTTCTGTGGTGTGAAGTGGTTGGCACTTAGGACCTCTAGTCCTTGACAAAATGAGGTCCCCTTTGTCACCATGAGCTGCATTCCTGGAGCATGTCTTCCTGTCCAGTTTTATATGAAGAACATCTGTCTTGCAGGGTCCAAAGCCACTCCTCAATATGACCCAAAGCTTGGTGAGAGGAACAGCTGGGGGATTATTTCAAATGTAGACTCCTGACCTGGATTATAGTCCTTGAGTGCATGTTCAGCGCTGGCTGTACCATCTCCTCCCAGGGAGTGTTGCAACATGTGCTTTATAGCTGTGCAAATTCCTGAGTGCTTTTTAGGGCTGGCCCTGCAGGGACTTGTAAATCCTATCTGGGACTCTCACGAGCCCTTCCGTGTCTGCACTCACTTTGCTCACACGTGGGCCGTGACAGGAAGACCAAATGAGATAAGCGGTATAAATAGGGAAACTTCGTTCTCCACATTTCCAAGTGAGTAGCTCCACACAGGAGCATGCTGAATTCAAATGCAGTCATTGCAAGGTGTCTTAAAACTTTTTTTTTTTAAATTATTTTTTGTATTTCTCTGACATTGATGTTTCTCTTGGGAAGAGCAAGCCTCTCTATGGGATTACATTTGTTGAACTTTCTGAAGGATATTTTAATAATACTTCAAAATAAGAAAAAAATAAAAGAAAGACTGAAAGGACAGAAGGAGAACTCCCCAGACAGCCCAGTGCTTTGCCCTTCTGAACCTATTTAGGCTAAATTTTTACCACCCTAAGCACTGATTTTCCAGAGGAAATTGCCTCCATTGCAGTAGAGACTGAAGGTGGTTTGGCTTCCCTTGGGATGCAAGGAGATCCCACCAGCTATGCATAATGATGGTCCAGTTTTCCTGGTGAGAGATATTCTCTGGAATTAAACCATTTTGGGGGTTTTGTTCTTGTTCTTCTAGCTGCAGGGACCAAGGAATCTGAGAAGTTGAGCCTGCTCATAGCAAGCAGGTGCACATCATGGGCAGCATGATGGAGTTTGCACTGATGGTGTTGCAGGAACCAGCATGTTCTCTTTCAAAAGCCTCAGTGTCCTGGGCCAGGCCAGCATCCCTTGTGCTTTTGGACTTAGAAGGACCCCAAGGTCTCATCTCTGTGTGTCACTTCTTCCTGTGCTGCAGCAGCTGAGGCTTGCTTCATGACAGCTCGGTGCATAAATTTTTATCTTGGCTGTGCAGGTGTGACAATTAAGGAAACATTGCTAAGAATGAAGCACTTTCAGAGCAGTACACACTATTAATTCCATGCTCCCCAGCGCAGAGATGCTTCAGCATCTCAGTAAATGAAAGGAACGAAATCTATTTGTTCACAGGGTTTCATACAGAAGCAAGGATGTTGTAATTTTTCTTGGTGGTATTTGTCTCTCTTACTCTTCATCGCTTTTTACTCTTTTAGCTAGTTTCCACCAGATTCAACAGTAGAGGAGAGATCTCAAAGGTTATATGTTCAAACAGAGTTTTCCATCCTCAAAGAGATGTCCATGTAGGGGAGGCATTGCAGGAGTGATCATCAATGGAACAAATGAAATGTGAAGTTAAGCCATATTAGACACCAGAGCATCCTCAGATGAGAGATGAAACCTGTTAGACAAGTTATTCAGACTCCTATACTAACAGTCATTAGGGGGTTTTTTACCCCTCTTTACACTTTTTGGGGATATAACTGCCTCGTGCAGCTGAGAAGAGGTTGGAAAGGGAGCACCAGGGGACTCAGTCACTGGATTTTCCTGTGAATTGCTCAGCAGGTGGAACAGCAGTGGCAAACCACCGAAAACAGTGCATATAAATAATATCTGAAAATTAATCATCCCATTTCCTGCAAGTGATAAGAAAATTTGCCTTGTCTGCGAGTAATTTGCACTCATTCATGGCAATTTCTAATATTTAAATATCAAGTAAATTAATTATTTGGCTTTATTTTTAGTTAACTGATTTACTGTAATTGCAATGACTAAATAAATCAATTACTTAAGAAAAAAAAAGTCCCAGACAAACATGGTGAATCAATTACTTACTGTTTAATGGGAATTACTTGATGTTACAGAAAACAACAGAGGAACAAATCCTTTTATGACATCAGCAAAATTCAATCACTGTCTAGGGAAAGGGATTCCAGCTCAATGTTACATCTTTATTTAAGATAATGTAATGAAATAGTGAGAACCCATGGGAACGTAAGCCCAGCTGAACCACCATGCACTGTGAAGTGAGCAGCTGCGACATCATCTTCTGAACCGTCTCAGAAGTAGGAAACACTACATTCGGTGAACTGCACGTGCGCCAGGAAAGTTGTGACAACAGATAGCATTAGTGGATGGCTGGATAAATGCCACCTGTGCCAGAAAAACAAATCTGCTGTTAGAAATCCTTAGGGAAGGACTGAAGAAGGTATTGGAGAACATCATTGTTATAGCTGTGGGTAGGGGCTGCTGCTAGCCTACACCTTGGAGATGGCATTCAGTTCCTGTCTGCTCATTTTGGGAGGGTCTATTAGGAGACGCTTCAACAAATGACAGTGGGGATGGTCGAGGTCTGTCATGACTTCTCTGTGAGAAAACCATGGATGAGCAGGCTAGGATTGTTTGGCCTGGAAATATGGTGATGGAGAAAGTTTATATGTGTGTAAGGGAGGACTGGAGAAGAGATGGCTACACAGAGGGTTGCTGAATGCACAAGATGAATCATGCCTAGGATATCCCAGCTGAAAACAGCTGGTGGCTGGGACAGGGCCCAGGGATGTATCATCCAACCTGGCAGAGCCCCTTGGCTAGGACCGGTGTATCTCCTCCCCATCCTATGCAGCAGTGCAAGAAACAAAGCCTGGTTTCTCCCTGGCTTGAGTATCACCAAGGCAACCACCTCAGCAACAACCTCCTCTGCTGACAAGAATGCTGGGCCCGCACTCCACGTGTGCTGCTGGCCATCGGGAAGCCTTGCGCCCACGGACCCACCAGCAATCACGATAACTGCTGAGCTTCTCCTGGCAATTTCCCCTCAGAGAACGCGATCAATTTGCATCTCTCTATCCAGCCAGAAACTTTCACACAACTTGGAGGAATTTAATTATCTTCCGGAGCTCAAATTATGTCTGATGAGCTTTAAATTGGGCAGCAGTTTCAGTGTTAGTCATGAGAAGGTAGACAGGCAGATGAATAGTGCTGTGCAGTGAGCAAACCCTGGCTCATTAGGAAAGAGGGGTTAGAGACCACCAGAGCTCAGTTAAATAGGCACATCATTATTTCTGGTCTCCTGTCTACTCTTTTCATTACTGTTATGACCTGCTTTTGAGTTTGTTTGCTTGGGATGCTGAAAAAAAAAGCTAGAATCAGAAATTGTGAAACATTTTACCCAAGGTAAATGCCACTCTTGTATTTTTGTGTATGTTACGAAGTAGCGTAGCATGATCATAACCCCCTTAGTGATGCAGGAACCATCCCAAAACATTGAATAAGGAGGGTTACGCACTGTCCAGCATAAAAATACCCAGAACATCATTATTTATGTTGCAGCTATATGTTTGAAATAAAATTATTAACAGGAAATAAAGAACATTTTCAATGAGCTATTCTCAGAAGGAATGCCCATGTCCCATATGCATGTGTGGCATTAGGGTACTGCTCCTAGTGATGGTGTGACTGCCTCTCGATCTAGCAATCCTGTTCACACAGCTTCTGCCTCCTCCAGCTGACCCAGGACCTCAGCGGGACTGAGACCAGCTCCCTGCTTTCTTCCTCAGCATCTGCAGATGGGGAGACCCCAATCTGATGGGACTTGGTGGGTTTCCTCCATGCAGAACTCCATGTGAGCTGCTTGAAGCGACCGCACAAAATTTGCCCTACAGGGATCTGCTCTCTCCTGGATCTAATTCCAGCCCTAAATTGCCCCTGGCCATACAACCAGCGGGCTGTTCTCCCAATATGGACTTCTTGATAAATGCAGGTGGCTTTTCATAGGGGAGTAGTTACTGATGCTCCTGGCATGAAGGCTGGGTGTGCCAAACATAGAGTGTCTCCTCCAAAGCACTGAGGGTATGAGTGAATCCCTAAAGGAAGAATTAGGAGCCTTTACAAAAAAAGTGTCACTTTTGTTATCCAAAGCAACTAAATCATTTTGGCTGAAGCCTTCTGCAAGGCAGATTTCTGAAGAAGGCAGCTAGCTATGCAAAGTTTACCCATGTTTCCCCAGCCTCTGACTGCAGATGGATGAATAACTGTAGCTATTAGCAACTTGAACCTGGCTTTGTTTTTAATACAGCCTGATGGGAGCTCTCACAACAGGAGTGACAGGCTCCCACTGAGTGCAAGACCTTTCCCAGGAAGCAGGATTTACTCTTGCCACCCTTACTGCAGTAGTCAGAAATTGTTGCATTACAATTGCTAAGTATTTAATGTGCCTCAGCTGTGTCCCTGATTGCATCAATTAACCACAAATCAGCCAAGGAGCCAAATTAGGTTTGAAATAGAGCCTTAATGAGATGTCTGTGTTGCTTTTTTTTTTCTTTAAAAAAAAATACCACACCTTGAAGGTGAAGTTAATGAAGAAGTATATTATTATTGTTTTGGCCTTTGTCTTACAACAGTCCCCTACACAATGATGATAGGTGTTATCCATGCAGTTAGAGGCCTTGCTACAAAGAGTTTAACCTTGATAAGTGGCACTGGGATAATTCTTATTTTACAGAAATTAAGGCCTAGAGTCACCTACAGAAAACTCAGCATGCTAGGACATAAAAGCACTGAGGATGGTAAAGTTCTCCAATATTATGTAACAGCAAGTATAAATTGGTATATCATAAATGATCTCTGGGCTGGCTAAACCGCGAGCAGATTCGGCAGCAGCTTGTCCTGTCACTGGTGGTGGCAGGTCCTAGTTCTGTGCTCAGGCATGGCTCACTTGGATGAGTCCTGTGCTTTAATGGTAAGGATGTAAGTGATACCGCAGCTGGTGTCAGTATAATAAGCTTTTTATGTTTCTGACAAATACCACTGATCATGAGATGCAAGCAGTGGTGCTGATGGAAGGAGTTCATCTCCCATCTCACCTGCTGAATGCCTTTGGGAAGCTTCATTACCATGCAAATGGAGATTGCACACAGCCTAATAAAAATACATCTGTCAGACTCCACACATTTATAACATCAAATGTTAGAATAACTAGGATTTATAGAGTGAATGAATTTCATCTGGGGCTGGTTAGACTTGGCCTGCCAATGGAAACAATAAGGGTTAATTATGCTTCAGTAATTCTGACATCTTATTGATGAACGATTCATCTCTTATTGGACCCAAAATGCTACCATGATACTAGAAAACTTTTGACCTTGAAATGGCGGAGGAGGATTGTGACAAAGAAATTGCAAAACTGACAAATGAGAAGGCAACCTACATAGGTACCAAGCAGCAATGAATGAAGCCAAGTGAAGGTGGGAAATTATCATCTAACTCAGCCATAATTTTGCAAGGGATCAGTTGTCATCTGACTTATGTCAGAGCAAGCCTCCAAGGACATGTCTGTGATGATGCATGCATTGAGATTAAAGACCGAATGGATGTTACTGCTTCTTCCTGCTATGGGAAAGCAGCAGGGAATGCTGGGACACTCCTGTCTGTGGCATTGAGCCCAAGGACCCCAGGTTGTAGAGTGTGCTGACACAGGCACCAAGCTGGAAGCCCAGCAGCAAGTGTAGCTTGAGCTGCACAGTGGACTTGCTAGGAAAGTGCCTAGCAAAGTCAGGGGACCTCAGGATCCAGAGGAAGCAACTACCTAAACATATGATGTTGGGCTTTTCTTCCTCCATTTGGGGAGTCCACCTCTAGACACAATTAGCCATGCCTTGCACAGCCTCCCTGAAGAAAGAAGTCATCCTGCTTCGCCACAGCCACCTAACACAGAAGATGGTCCACCTGAAAATGAGTTCCTTCTTTATAGCTGTGGTGGTATACTAGCACCTCCCTAGAGTGATTTGCTCCATGCTGGGAGACACAGCTAAGGAAAGCAGAGTGAATCACTTTCCAGAGGTGTCTGCTTCTCACCATGATCTTCAAAGGGACTCTGGATGAGACAACTCCAGCCAGGCACAATACCAAGGACAATTTTCTTCCTGAATGATGAGGCTACCATCAACAGGTTCCTGAGGTAGTGGAGTACAAACAGCCGCCCTGAACGGTAGTGGGAAAGAGTGGAGCCTCATGCCCAAGATATATGAGGTCCATCCTAGGAGCCAACAAATTAGGGAAGTAACATAGAGTTTTGTTCACAAATGCCTGTTGCAGAACATATGTCTGCTTTTGGTGTCATTTCAAATTAGATGGACAAATCTCCCACACATCCTGAATCTCAAAAGAGCTACCCTGCTTTCTCAAATAGTCCTAGACTAGCAAGAGGACAACTGTAGACCAAATGTCTCAGCTATGTCAATCATCTTCTGTTGAATGTATCTTCGATTGGTGATTACAGGCAAATAATTTATTGATATATTAAAATCAACATGTGGACAGTGCAAGGCATTTCCCAATGCCCGTATATTGTGTTTACTGAGGCAATACAGGCAAGAAGACCGGAAAAATGAATTTGGGCCAGATTAACTTTGCAAAGTCCTTCAAGGAAAACAGACAAAACCAAGTTTTTAATTTATACTAGAAATCCCAGGCATAGTCTGTGCGTTTAACCTGATCTCCAGGGTATATATTTCTTGGAAACATATAAATGTGCTCCCGGGTTTTACATCTAGACATGTTGTCTTGAAACACATCTTGATTATCAAGCTTTTCAGAGTAGGTGTTTGTAAGTGGTTAGTGCAGAACATCTCTGCTTTGTATTGCAAGGATTGTTTAGACTGCTACATTAACAATTTTCATGGCTTTCACCTTCCCCACAAAATGAAAGCCAAGAACAAATGGTAGTCCAGTGACAAAAAGTTATGTCTGCAATGGTTAACATTGAAATGAACCCTGCAGAGCTCACAGGAAAACTCCTTAGTCAAGGCAGTGGTACTTGTTTGAAGAATTAGTTGGTATTTTTTTAGTGGAAAATGGCTTTGGACTCAGGCTTTCTTACTTGTTTTTTTTGATTTTTTTTTAATGTGAAGAAAAGAGTGTGTACCGAAGACCAAACAATGCATTTTCATGTTATTTTTTTCCCCACTAACTCCTTCTCCTCCCTCCTTCCTGCTCTGCTCAAGATGTAGTGAAAAATGTGGAGGTTTCCATCTAAATATTTCCTCAAAAAGTGTAATTCTCCAATCAAGTCTATTTGTTGTCTTTTATGTTTGTAAACTGCACTCATATTTCTGTGTGAGTTATGTCACACATATTAAAAGTGAGGAAAAAGGATGGCCAGTGTAAATTTTGCATGAGAGAGACACTTTGTGATACCTGCCTGTATCAGATGTGGCATATTCCCAAACAGGCAGCTGGGTCTGCAAGCAGCCAACCCCAAATCCCAGCACATGGGCCAAGGGAGAATCACAGTCACAGGACTTGGTCCACCGCCTCATCTTCAGATGGTCTGTGATTATTGTCCTCTGTTCCTGATGTTGGGCTCACTTCATATGGTGGGGACTTCTGTTGTTGCAACAGGACAAGCGGGTCAGGAGGAATATTCTGATTACTGATAACCAAATCTAGCGTATGCTGATAGTATCAGTCCAGGGGCAGGTTTTCAGTTAAACTTTTGTATGGCTGAAATTTGTCTGTTCCTACAGGTCTCATGACAGTTTTTTGCTCCAGTCTCCCTCTGCCACTTGCACTTTTCATGGTAGGCAAGTTGGGAACAGCTTTGAAAACACAGGCATGTCTATGTATCCATACCTACAGCTTTATACACAGTGCTTGCAGACTCTCCTTAGCTTTGTATTCTGCTGGCATTCCCCCAGGTTGTTAATAAATCAGAGACACATATTCTTTTCTTTTCAGCTGCTGCTTTGTTCTCTTTGTACAGTGCTAACGCAAATGCTGTAGAAATCCATTTAAACTTAATTATCTTCCAGGCAAATTATCTGTTACAGGATTTAGTTTTTATAGATTTTTTTGGTAGCTGTCCTAAACTCTTGTAGCATATTTTAATAAAAGTTTCTATAGCTTTGTTAGCAGCTTAGTCTTTTTGGTATTAGAAATCCTTGGCATATACTATGCAATCCAAGCAATTTGTAATTGGCTGATGTATTTATTTTTCACAGCATCCTTTCTTTCAGCAATACAGTCCAGCTGCATCCTTCCAAAATGAACAGGTGAAAGGCAATATCTGCAGCAATATAAAAAAGAAGTATTTAACTGCACAGCAATGCCCTTTCCTCCACATATTAACCAGAAGTGGGGACTCTTAGCAGTGAAGAGAGCCATGGCTAATTAATTAACTGATTATTCTGCAAGATTCATCCCAAGACAACATCCTTTCCTCTTCCACAGGAGATCTTGATTTTGGTAGTGATGTTTTTTTGCGTAAGACTATCTAGGTGAAAAATGACAGACCTAAATGTTTGAGAACACCGTCTAAACTAAGACTTGGTGGTTAGTTAGGGGCTGGAACAATTGAGGAGAGGAACTGGCCGACATGGGGAATTTCAGCTTTTTCCAGAGAAATGCAACCTGAAAGTTTTGTGCTTTTCCAGTGACCTTTTATGGAAAGAAAGCACACAATAATTCATTCTGACAGAGGGAAAACATTTTCTAAAGAACTGCTACAGTAAAAACTCTCATCCTGCTGTGGCAAACACCCATGAAGAAATAATCCATTTCTGCCTGGATTCCTTTACTCTTACCTTTACCGAAGTTATCTACGTTGATTTTCTACCATTTCTCCAACTAATCCAGCCTCTGCTAATCCTGTCCTCCAAAGCTCTTGGTACTGTTCTCAACCAGGAGTCATCCATAAGTTTTATGAGTGCACCCACTGGGCCATATTTCCCTCTTTGCTTAAGAGAATGTCATGCAAGACAAAGTCATACTCTTCATAAATTCAAGACATATACCATCTGCTGTCTCCTCTTTATCCACTTGGCTGGTTACTCTGACAAGGAATGAAATTAGAAATGGTTTGAGAGAGTCAGTTCTTGAATAGTCTATGCTGGCTGTTTTTATCCGCTTATTATTCCCTAGATGACTACAAAGAGATTGTTTAATAATTTTCTTTTCTGTCTTTCTGAGTATTAGATTATTCCAGTTTCCTGGGCTCTTCTTTCTCTCCTGAAAGGCTAACCACTCTTCTTGCCCTCCTCAATTCCCCAGGTACAGAGAATTTGCAGAGATAACTCCTAAAGGTCTAAGGATCTCCTTGTGTGACTGCTAAGTGCAGGGGGGAGAAGTTTAACTGTTCCTCAGGTTGTCATTACTTCTCTAAACATTCTTTAACCATTCTTTAACCTATTTTGGTCTGCAGTCCTACTTTTTTGTTTAAATGTAAGAAAGTGGAGGTCGCAGTTTGCCTTTCACGAAGAAGGCTGAAGGAAACAAAGCTCTCCTTGCCACACCAGATATTCTTCGCTCTTATTTTTCTTCAGCTAATGAGTCCATATGCTCCTTTGTCTTCCTTCTGATTCTAACAGATTTTGAGAACTATTCAAGTTCCCATTAATGTCCCATGTCATCTGTAGCCTGTCTCTCTTTTTGTTTTTGCATGCATGTACTCTCCCTTCATTGTGTCTTTTTTTCCTTTTTCTGTAACTTTTGTGAGACTCCCACTCTGATTTTCCTACCACGAGAGGACTTTTCATGTAGCTGTCTTAATTTTGCACTGTGCTGCAGCAGTCTAATTCCCACACCATCCAGAAACTGCAGTGACTTCGTTGGCTCTCTGTATGAGAGCGAGAGCAGTGGTTGAGGCTTGGGGCCCTCAGCAGTGTATTGTCAGGAAGATTACCACGGGAAGGACCCTCTGTCAGCACTCTTCCTCCTCATCATGCACCCCTGGGACTGACAATACAAGCTTCATCTTAACCTTGGCCAGGGCAAGTCCATTCATTTCCTCAAAATGACTCCTCTACCTGCCTATGGGACTAGATTCTCTGTAAAACAAGCTAAGTGAAATGTTCTGTGTTTGGACCCATCTAGTGATGGCTGGAACTCAAGCAGTGCAAGACTTTGCTTCCTGCTATGGAGAAAGTTCTCTGGCTTCAAGGGTTTTCCTGGATTCACGGGCATGAGCATGGTCTTTCACACCATGAGATCTGATATGTCCCTTTGGGCAGGACTCAGTTTCCCAAACATGGATTTCTAGGGATCTTCTGTGGTACATGTTCAGCTGCTGCTCCAGGAGAAAAGGGGTTGATAAACCCCATGTCCTATCTACCAACCACATGGGGATGTGCTGGTTACCCCAAGACATCTCAAATGGCACTAGGTACCTGTAATTAGGGATCTAAATCATTCCTTTCTATGCTTTCAACTTGTCCACTCAGAAAGGACATACTGGAGAAGACTGACCCATTACTGGCAAAAGCAGTGACCAGGGTGCTGCAAACAGCTTCCCTATCTGCTAATAAATGGAGCACGACTGTTCACCAAAATCTGAGGTGAAATCAAGTCACATTTCCTTTTTAAGCATTCCATGGGTCCCTTTAAGGTGTGATTGAAGGAGATGCTGTAGAGGCAGCTAAGAGATGCCAGAACTGCTGACAGATATAGCTAGAGAAAACTGGTTTATGTGAGCCTGGAAGCATGGGAGATAATGGCCCAGGAAGTGCTTTTCTGCTTACTTGCCAAACATAAAAAATTTCTAATATTTTAAAAGTGCGTGAGCCATCCTACCAGCACATACACATCTCTTTACAAAGGTCTGGAGCGTCATCTCTATTTGGTTTCTACTCTGAGATTCCAACCACGTCACATAAAATACAGAGATGCATACTGGTCGGAAGAGCAATTTAATGGGCTCCCAGAGATATAATGTGAGCCCAGAGTTCTGCCACAAAATGGCTTGTGAGATTTTTTTTTAAAAACAACATGTGGGATAATTTTTGCCTGCCAGCTGCCTTTTAAGTCTTTAGAGCTTATCTTGTCAATTTTCAGCTGTAACTGGAAGGCTAGAAAACTAAAAAACTAGAACATAAAACTTGTTATTGCTTTCCTATATAATGGCTCCAAAGCAAGGGTCAGAAAGGAAAAAAAACAAGTATATTGGAAGAATTAGTAGCTTCATTGTTGCATTGCTGGTGGTACCCATGGAGCTCCCCCAACACAGGCAGATCTTTTACATCAACTAACATGAGCCATAGGACACAGAAGTGATGGTCCCTGCAGCCCACCACCTCTCCCTCAGTGACGGTGCTGAGCTGTGTTAGTCCTATATTTGCTTTTGCACAACGAGCCCAGCCATGCTCTTCTGCTGGCCAGACTAAGCAAGCAGGAGTGATTTTGCCACAGGCAGTGAGAACAGCAAACTGCAATGTTGGGGGCTGGTCTCAGCAGGTACTGCAGTGGAACGAGATCTGCTGGGAGGTCCGGGAATAAATGTGAGGCACCAAAGAGATCTGAATCACAGACCATGCTTGCCGAGTGCTGGGTCTTCTGCTGTCAAGATATCATATTTGAGAGGTCATGGTGGTCTGGGGAGGTCCTCATCGACTGGAGAAGGGGCAACATCACCCCCATTTTTAAAAAGGGAAAAAAGGAAGACCC
>Ga0181612_144014_pt1 | contig 39643 bp, 20 predicted proteins | sample HoacroProtozoa21_FD_119630 | JGI IMG/M metagenome (GOLD analysis project Ga0181612, IMG submission 119630) | Hoatzin crop microbial communities from Cojedes, Venezuel. Combined Assembly of Gp0051906, Gp0051904, Gp0051908
GAAAGAATACAATGGAGAGGTGGTATTAGAGAAAGCAGCATCCCAAACAGAGACTTTCAGGGTGAGATACGACCAGGCGAACATGACTTTCGTAATCTCAGCACTCAATTACATACGGCCCTACGATATGTACTACAGATACCGACTCCTCGGCTCTAAGGACAACGATTGGATAACGGTGAGCTCGCAAGATATCGTGAATATGGGATTCAACGACAACCGCCTGCACGTGATGTTCTCAAGCCTGCCCGTGGGAACCTATACCCTCGAGGTGGAGGCATCGCAGTTGGATACATTCACCGACGCAGGGAAATACACAGCGACAATAGAAGTATATCAGCCCTGGTGGAGAAACGGACTGCTAAAACTCATATTCATACTACTCATAGCGGCACTCATCATCGCATCGGTGTTTATGATGCAACGCAATTATGTGATGAAACGAAAACTCGACAGCGGCGACCGCGACATCATCGAGAGAATTAAAAACTATCTGCACAGTTGCAAGAATATCAAAGGCGATGTGGTTACACCTTTCGCCGATGACGGAGACGCAGTGAGGGCGGCAAGCCACAGAGAACATCAGCTGATGAGCCTGATGAAGAAACTCGATGAATACGGAAACAAAACGAAGAACGAGAACACGATGCAACTGCTGCTTCAAGACACAGGCATGAGCCGCGACCAACTCTACGACCTCGCAGCGAAAATCAATGAGGTGCCGAGATACAGAATGACGGCCATGATGTCGTGCTTTAAAGCCGCAAGACTGCTAAGAGGCAATAACTCTATGAGCCTCGAGGAAGTGATGCGAAACTGCCATTTCAACGACGAGCGATTCTTCAGAAACTGCTTCAACGCATTCCTCGGGAATGAGCCGGAGGTGGTGAGGAAAATGAATAAGAATATCCCTTACTAAGCAAAGCGGAGCTTTGCAGTGAAAGGTGGCAAGCTTCGCTTGCAGTGAGAGGTGGCAAAATCGGAGATTTTGCAGTGAGATATGCTATATAATAATATAATAAGGTGGAAACGGAAAATCGGGTAAATCTTGTGGAGACGGAGAATCGGGTAAATCTTGTGGAGACGAGAAATCGGGATAGAGATGCTTTGCTGAGGGATTTGGCGGAGCGGTATGAGACAAAGGGTTTTATAAATGGAGATCCGAGCTGGTTTATGCACCAAGTTTCCGGCACCTTAAACCAGGAAATCACAGCTTTCATCGCCCAGGCCCTTAGCTTCGGCAGCAGAAAGCAATTCCTCAAAAAACTTCACGATATCATGCGCTTCTCCGACGGCAACCCCTTGCGGTGGGTAGTGGAAGGGCTATACACCCAAAACATCCCCGACGCCGAGGAAAGCTACTACCGAATGATTACCAATCAGCAAATGCTGGCATTCCTCAATGCCCTCAGGCCGCTATACCAAAACGAAAAAGGACTACGGCAATTATTCACCTCGCAGAGTGCCCTCTCCAGCGGAGATACGCCGTTAATGAAAAATGAAAAACGAAAAATGAAAAATTGTGGCTCCGCCGTTTGCGCCGGAACGGCGCCTACCTCTCAAATCTCCAATCTCCAATCTCAAATTGCAGCGTCAGCTGCCCTCGCCAGCATTACCGATTATTTCGCGGGCAATGGCTCCACGGGCGTGATTCCTAAAAACACGCAGAGCAGTTGCAAGCGTCTTTGTATGTTTTTAAGGTGGATGGTTCGCACCGGCTCGCCCGTGGACCTCGGTCTGTGGTCGGACATTATCGACCGCCGCACCCTCATCATGCCTTTGGACACCCATGTGGTGCAAGAGGCGCGCCGCCTCGGGATTATCGACATCAAAACCCCAAGCATGGCCGCGGCTCTGAAGCTCACGGAGAAAATGAGCGAGATTTTCCCCGACGACCCCCTGAAAGGCGATTTCGCCCTCTTCGGAGTAGGGGTGGATACCGAGAATTAATGTTTTATTATTCTTTGTATTTTTGAGTAATCGTCCAATGAGACGGGCATTTCTCGCTCGTGCCAATTCCAAGGGACGTAGGTCTCGACACAGTTGAATCCTGCAGCACGTATTTTTTCAAAGCGGTCGCGCCATTGTGGCTTGGCAACTCGAAAATAGTGAAACGTGCCACTATAAATATAGGTGTCTTTCCCCTCAATCTGGAAGCAGCGACTATCGTATTTGATGCGTTCGGGATGGGAGAAAATAGATGGATTGATGGGCACATCGACAAGGTCGGTGATGGACTCTTGAGACTCCATATCCTGCACGGAAAGATCAGTGATATTTTGTGCAGCAATGGGCATTGCCAATTGTTCGATGGCGACCAATATGCCTATAAGAATTTTGTGGTTCATATTTCTTGTGGTTATATGTTCTTGGGTTGGATGACAAAGCGGAAGGTTAGATTCCCATAGTGCACTCGATAGGGACAAAGAGGCTGTCCCTGACGTGTCCAGCTGTCGATGCCGCCCAGACCAGATTGTCTGTAGTCGATGAAGATATTGGTGAACTTGGATTTCTGTAGTTGCTCGGGGTGTCGCTGATGTTTCTCTGTTCCCTCGTCGAGTTCACGGAGATCATAGTGCAGTGCACTGGCAGACATGAGCGTATCAGGAATAATTGTGCATCCCACGCCTTCGGCATTCGCCATGCTCATCCAGCGTATGCCCGTATGGGTGCCCGTTTCTTGGGGACGGACGTAGGGATAGAACATCTCGTCGGCGGTGGTTTCATAGATACCCACAAACTGCCCCGAGCAACGATCCTCGTAGTTCTCGATGGGGCCTCGACCATAATAGCGCACTTTGTCCATCTGATAAGGCAGTTGCATCATCATGCCGAAACGCAAGAGATAGGGGATTTTTGCTTCTTTATCGGTCACGAGTTGCTCTGTAACAGTCATTTGTCCATTGGCTGAAATGTCATAAATCATTTTCAATGTGGTTGCTACATCGGGCATGTCGTAGGTTGCCTCCACGCGAATTGCCTTGTTTTTGTCTATCTTCTTGGTGCAAATGTTCGCCAGATTCATTGCAGGTTGGCGCCATACGGCATTGTCTGTAGGCAGCGAAGCGCCCATATCATTGTCGGTTACAGCCCGCCAGAAGTTGGGGCGCAAACTGCCGCCATCGGCCAACAGTTGATGCCCATCCACCACATATTGGGTCAGCCAGCCTGTGGATTTGTCGAAGGCGATAGTCGTATGTTTGTTCTTGATAATGATGGAGCCTTCTGTTGCTTTCTTTGAGGGGGCAGATAGGCGCAGCGATGTAGCGGGTTTTGTGTTTGATGGAAGCCATTTTGCGATGTTGTCTCGACTCGAGGAAGGGATTGAAAGCGCCAGCTGCTGCCGTGCCACCACTTGTCCTCTCTCCATCAAAGGGGCATCTTCTTTCAGCTTATATTCGATGTTGAGGAACAATTCTCCTCTATATGCTGCCACATCAGGGAAATTGGGCAACGTGACAATCGCCGTTTGCTTCGGTTGAACATCGAGATTCTTCATTTCGCCCTGTGCTATTGAGTGGCCATCTTCCTGCAGTTGCCAAGTCAGAGAGACGTAGTCGAGTGGACGGAAGAAATTTTCGTTATGGATTTTCAGCTCACCATGACGTGCGTCTATCGCCTCAGTCCAGATGTTCTGATACTGATATCCCACCTCATAGATTTGTGGACTGGGTATGCGGTCGGTGCTTATCAGCCCGTTGCAGTTGAAATTGTTGTCTGAAGGGTCATCGCTGTTGAAATCGCCACCATACTTATAATGTCTCACTCCGTCGTTTTCCTTTCCATTTTTCACCACGAGAGCTTGATCGACAAAATCCCAAATAAAACCGCCTTGGAACTTAGGATACTTCCGAACGAGGTCCCAATATTCCTTGAAGCCACCCGTAGAATTACCCATCGCGTGAGAATATTCGCACAAGATGAGCGGCTTTTGATGATCGGGCTCATTGCTCCTGGCATACCATTCGCAGGTTTCCTGGCTGGCATACATCGGGCACCATATCTCTGTGTTGGCACCATATTTCGCTTGTTCAAATTGTATGGGGCGGCTCTTGTCCTGCGATTTAATCCACTGAAAAGCCTCCGTGAAGTTGGGACCATCAACAGTTTCATTCCCCAACGACCAGATGATGATGCTCGGATGATTGTAGTTGAGCGACACGTTGTGCTGATTGCGTTCCATGATTTGCTGTCTGAACTGCGGCTTTTTGGCCAACGACGTGTCACTGTACCAAAAACCATGAGCTTCTTGGTTGGCTTCGGCGCAGACATAGAATCCCAGCGAGTCGCATAGATCATAGAAACGAGGATCGTCGGGATAGTGACTTGTACGTATGGCGTTGATATTAAATCGTTTCATGATGGTGAGATCCTGCAGCATTCGCTCCATGCTGACCACATATCCACCGTCGGGATCCATCTCGTGTCGGTTCACTCCTTTTATCAAGATGGGCTCTCCATTGACCAGCAGTTGCGAATTGACGATTTCCACCTTGCGGAATCCCACCTTTTGAGTAAGCGTTTCGTCGCCATAGTGCACCGTTAGCGTGTAAAGATAGGGCGTTTCTGCCGTCCATTTCTGACACTTTGGAACGTTGATTGTCCATCGTTCGTCCTTCCCCTTTTCAAGCTTTCCCACTTCTTTCCCCATTGCGTCGCATAGCGTCAGACGAACTGTGCCTGTTCCCTTCGTCTTCACTTCCACCGACAGCAAGCCATCGCGATAGTTGTTCTTGAGGTCGGGCGTCAGGCGAATGTCCTCAATGTGCATGTCTTTATTCCTTGCCATAAGCCAGCTTTCGCGTGCTACGCCACTCAGATACCAGAAATCTTGGTCCTCGCAGTAGGTGCCATCAGACCAACGGAACACTTGGAAAGCCAGGAGATTGGTACCAGGATGCACGTAGGGCGTCACATCAAACTCCGCCGCTTGTTTGGAGTCTTCAGCATAACCCACGAATTGCCCATTTGCATATAAATACACATTCGACGTAACACTGCCCAAATGACAAATGATTTGGCGTCCATTCCAATTGTCGGGGATGACAATTTCTCGGCGATAAGAACCCACATGGTTGTCCTTTAGGGGCACCAGTGGCGGCTGATTCTGGAAATGCCCACGCCACGGAAAACCAATATTCACATATACTGGGTCACCATAGCCATTCAGCTCCCATATACCAGGAACGGGCATCGTATCCCAATCGCTGTCGTCAAGATTCGTTCTATGGAAATCCATTGGCCGATCATCAGCGTTCGCCACCCACTTAAACTTCCACAAACCATCAAGAGAGATAAAATCAGACTTGGCTCGTGTGGTGAAGAAATCAGCGTGCAGCGGCAAGCGGTTGAGCTCGTTCACCTGCATGTCGTGCCACTCCGTAAACGTTTGAGCCGTCGCAGAATGAACGAAGAAGACCATTGCTGCCACCATAAAAACACAACCTATCCAGCGATTGAAATAAAAATAAATGAGATTTCGCATATTCATTACATTCTTTTTTAATGTGATACGGATAAACGAAGGAACTTACGCAAAATTTATTCAAAGTTGTTTTAGTGCTGTCACTTGCCGATGCAAAAGTGGCTGAAAATATTTTGCAGCGATTTCGCCCTCTTGGGGGTAGGGGTTGATACCGAAGAGAGCGAAATATAATATCTTATCAATTGCCGTTGCTATTAACGGCAATGGTTTCAGGAATACTTGAAGGAAGCGAGATGCTGAAAGGCTGCACAGCTCCTTTATAATCCTTGTCGCCGTCGGCAATAGCGCAGAGCCAGATGCTGAGGCTGCGACGGGGATTGTCCCAACCGGCATCGAATTCCACTACTCGGAATGTGGTGTCATCGATTTTCTCCACCGGTCCGCAAATCACTTCAATATAAGGCTTGCCTTTGGCGTGTCCGCCCTTGGCTTTGGTGGTGTGCAGAGAGTCGGTGTAAACGGCTTTCAGATGAAAGGTGAGACCGTCTTTCTCTGGCTTGAACTCCACTGTCATTCCTCCTTGAGAGTTGTTTAATGGCACTATGCGGCCGTTTTGTTCAACCCCCACAAACTGCCTTTTCTTACCTTGCGTCTCCAAGTATCTCTTTTGCGTCTCTTCCGCCATTTCACGGTCGAAATACCAGAATGCGTCGTGCTTGTCGCCTTTGTATTCAGAGTAGGGAGCAGGCAGGTTGTATGCGCCTCCGAAATCCGATTTCTTATCCTTTTCCGTGCCGTCGTTTTGCGGCAGGTCGGCATGGAATCGGTCGAAGAGCCATCCGTCTCGGGGATTCACCTTCTTCAGCTTTCCGTCAGTCCCGAGCCGTTGTTCGATACTCTTTTTTATGAATTTTGCGATATATTCCGCCGTCCGGTCGCCGCAGTCGAAATGTCCGCGGCCAGTATCGCATAGAAACGACACGCAACTCTCGGGATACATCATCTGGAAGGCGAGGGCAGGGTTCACACGTGCCTCCCACCACTCATATTCGCCCTCTATCATCAGTCCCGGAATGCCGTCGATATTCCTTGTGCGGCCCCATTCCACATTGGAAGTGCCGAAGCCGCAGAGGTTTGTGCGCGGCGCGTCGCCGTGAAACGACACGATACAGAGCGTGCGGTCGTTGTTCCAGGCAGCGAAGTTCCAGGGGAACGTGGCCTGTGCGGAATGTCCGAAAGGTATAACTACACATTTCTCTATTTCCAAATGTCCGCTCTGATAGGCTATCGCCGTCATCATCTCGTCAAAGGTTGACTGGCATGGGGTGGTGGGGTCCCATTTCTGCGAGAACCACGGCGCCACCCAAAGCAGGGCCACGTCCATCTCCTTCAGCCGTTTTTGGAAATTCTTGTTCTTAAAGAGTGCCTGCTCGGTCATGTTCTGCTGCGAAAGCATAACCGCTTTCACCTCCTTGCATCCATCTGGAATCCACAGGTATGCCACAGGAGCCTTGCCCGTCTCATTAGAGATATAGTTTGTAAGTGCCACCGACCACTGATACATGCCGCTCTTTCCCACAGCCTCGGCAGTGAGCGAGAGCATCATAGCCATTATTGTCAATATCGTTTTCCGCATAATGTTAAAATCTAAAATTGTCATTTTATTCTGAATATCAACGTCATATCACAGTAATTTCCATCGTTGAGATGCAGTGTCTGCTTGAAGTTGTTGTTGCCCTCGCAGATTCCTTTTATTCTCACCCTTCCTTGTTTCAGTATCGTGTTGTTCTCGTCAAACGAGCCGCTGCGACTGATATAAAAAAGCAGGTCGTTGTTTTCTGCCCACACATTCAGGGCGATGCTTCCCCCTCCCACGGGCATCGTCTCCGAGGAGTTCTTGCTTTGTGATGTCCAGGAGTAGTCAGAGGGTTGTGCCATAACGGCGGTGGCGGCTGTAAAAAGAGCCACAGTGATAATTCTTTTCATATAAGTATGTTCTATATTATTAATTGTCCGTATTTATATTCGTATAAACATTTTAATTACTCAAATTTTGGATAAAAGCATAAAAATCGTTGTTTTTTTATTTAAAAATGTAAAAAAACAGATAGCAAATGCCTCTTTTTTGAGATAATTTGTTTATCTTTGCACCGACTAATTACTTAAACGTAGCGGTATGACCTTTTTCTATTACAGATGTTTGCACCGTGCGCGGCACTTCTTGGTAGCATTGGCAACGATGCTCTTTCTGTTGGTGTGTGCCTTGCCGTGCCTCGGCCGTGGCAGTATGATGGGTCAGATGACGATGGAAAATGGGTTGTCGGCAAACTCTGTGAAGTCGATATACCGCGACAGTCTCGGTTTCGTGTTCTTCGGCACGTCTGTGGGCGTGGATATGTTTAACGGCTTCAATGTTTTCCCTATATCTTTTCCTATTGAAGACAAAGGAGAGCTCTGCTGGGTGAGCGGTATGACCGAAGAGACACCTGGTGGCGACTTGATAGTGGGTAATAATGCCGGTCTGTGGCGTCTCGACCGCATCCGTCTGGAACTTACCCGTATCTTCGACAAAGATATCGACCACGAGGTGACATGTGTTGAGAGGGCTCTCGACGGAAGGGTGTATGTAGGCACGGTAAAAGGGCTCTTCGTGTTGGAGAAAGGCAAGCTGCGACAGGTGAAAATCCATTCCGGCATCAACGGCGACCTGAATGTTCGTGATGTGGCCTTCCAACGCAAGGGTAAGGGATACACAGTATGGGTATGTATGAGCAAAGGCTTAGTGCCGCTCGACCCGACGAAAGACACTGGCGGCACGGAGACGGCTTATTATAACAAAGGAGACAAAGGCTCTTTCTTCAAGGTGGCAGCGGCCGACGACGGTCGGGTGTTTGTGGGCACAACTAATGAAGGGGTGTTGTGCTATAACCCCTCCAAAAAGGAATATTCGCCTTATATGTTTGAGCATCAGTCTATTACCGACCTTTCTGTCGTCAAAGGCTGTCTGCTCGTCGGCACAAATGAACAGGGTGCTAACGAGGTGTTGTTGTCGAAAGATGCCATCACCCATCGCTATTTCGATGAGTCGTGCGCACTCAACACCACGAGAACCCGCTACAACAATCCTTTCTGTTTCTACCGCGACCCTCAGGGCAGCGACTGGATAGGTTATCTCTTCTTCGGTGTTGACTATGCCTACTACACTAACGGAATTTTCCACCGTCTGCCTATCAACGACCCGGAGCCAACAGTGAGGTGTTTCAATATTGATGAGAAAGGCAGAGGTCTTGCCGGCACCAACAACGGCATAATGAAAGTAGATGGCGAGAAATGTCTCGTGGAGCCATTGGGCGGCGGACTTGAGAATATCACAGCAATACAGATATACCGCTATGGCGATAATTATGTTGTAGGAACTATTAATCACGGGGCAATGATTATCGACGCTCATACCCTGCGCCCCAAAACAGTGCCGGCATTGGATGTTATCAAAAACGAAAATGTTTATGTGGCTTGCGAAGACAAGAAAGGCAACCTGTGGTTGGCTACCACCGGAGGTCTTCTGCAAACAGACAAGGGGTTTGGCAATTCCAAACTCTATACCCCTTCCAATTCCCAGCTGCCCCACGACGAGGTGTTCTGCATGGGCTTCGACAGTATCGGCAACGCATGGGTTTCAACCCGTGGCGGCAATTGCGTGCTCAATGGCAACACTGGTTTGATCTCCACCGCCGATGCCCCGGCGGAGTTTAAGCGTTTGGGAATGCTTAGAGCAGTAACGGCATCCTCCACAGAAGTGTTTCTCCTGCCACAACATGGTTTCCCCGTGGCCTATAACATTTCGAAGGGTAAGACACGAAAGATAGAGATGAATATCGGCGACAAGTCGCCTTCAATAATGTTTTTTATGCCGTTGGAAAATGGCAAGAGTCTTATCTGTACCGACAATGGCATGTTTGTGGGAGGGGGCGACACTGTGAGAAGCTACGGATATGTTGACGGCTTGCCAAGCATCATCTTCCAAGCCCGCTCGTTTAATATCGACAAGAATGGGCATCTGTGGCTCTCCACCGATGGCGGCATGGCCTACGCCAAGACCTCCGACTTGATGAGAGACAGCATGCGCCATGTGCCGATAATGCTTTTCAGCATCTTCAACCACCACCTCTACAGCCCTGAAGAGGTGGATATTGCCGTGGCGGAAAAGAGAGTTGCATTCACTCGTTTCTCCAACGATGCCATCATCGACTTCTTCCCCTTGATGTTCGCACGCTATGAGGGTATCAGATACAGATACAGTATCGATGACGGAGAATGGCATGAAATAGAGCCTCTCAGGAGGAGGATTGCGTTTAAAGATTTATGGCCCGGCAACTACCGTCTGCATATTGAGGCTATTGGCAAGCCAGAGATAAGCGGCGACTATATCCTTGAGGTGCGGATGACATACAGTATGATGGCAACCCTCTTCCTGCTGTTGCTCCTCGCCGCCCTCGCCGCACATATCGTATATTGTAAGGTGAAAAAGAAAGAATATTTCTGGGAGCGGTTCCTGCCCAAACCAGAGAAATACCGCAACAGCAAGATAGAAGACAGCGAGCTGAAACGGATGATGAAGCAGTTGGATGCTTTTATGGACAGCGACAAGCCCTATTTGCAGGCCGACCTCACGATGTTGCAACTGTCCAAGGCATCGGGTTTCTCCAACCATACTCTCTCGCAACTCTTCTCACAGTGCGCCGGATGCACATATTATGAGTATGTGGCAAAATACCGCATAAAAGAGTTTAAGAGACGTTTGGAATCGCCGGAATATGTAAAGCTCACCATCAACGCCCTTGCCGAGGAATGCGGTTTCCGCAGCCGCACCACTTTCCTCTCGGCATTCAAGAAAGACACGGGAATGACGCCGAGGGAGTATATAAAACAAAAACGCCTCGGCGACCATGCCGATTGACAGAAAAAGATTATCTTCTTTAGCTATGGGTATTATTTCCCCTTTCACTAATATTACAAAGCGGGAGGAAAACACTATTGTTTCCCTCCCGCATAACTATGGATAATCAGTTGATTTGTTTACTTCTATTCATCATCACCCCAGATGGATGTGCTGCCGAATTTTGCATCAGGACCGTCGTTTTCACCAGCTTGACCGCCAGTTGTTGCACCTGTAGGTCCAGATCCAGCGAGGAATGACACTTCATTCTTTATCTCAGAGTTTTCAATCTCTGGTTTTAAATACATTTTTTTCATTTCTTTATTGTTAATATTATTTTGTAAGCATCTTCTTGCCATGTTTCACAACGATACCATTGTAAGAGTTGTTCACTTTCTGTCCGGCGAGGTTGAAAGCAGGAGCGTCGGTGTCAATGGTGTTCTCAACAGAAGAAATGCCAGTTGTCTCATCATCGAGAGAGAAGATCAAAGTCTTGGCATTGTTGTCATTGGAGGTTTCTGTTACTGTCATATAAGCTCTATATGGCTTGAGAGTAACGGTTCTTGAATAATATTTATAAATGCCGCCTGTCATCATATAGGTTGTTGTATTGTCACCTAATTCTGTGGGGGCGAAAATGCCGGTGAGAAGACCGCTTTCTGAAGCCTTGCTTACCGATGGAACGCCACTGAAGGTTACGCTGCTTGATGAGCCTTTCAGGAGCACAGGTTCACCAGCTGTAATAGAGGTGAGCTCCTCGCCATACACCATATTTTCAGAAGAAACGCTTGTTACCTTATATACTTTTTCAAGGCTGCTGATATTAGTAACATCGAAAGGCAACACTACAGATGCATAGCCGTTTTTTAAAGTCACTTCGAGGTCGGCCTCAACATTTGCCTCCTTAAGGGTGTTGAGAATATTTTTGTTGTCAACACTTGTGAGGTCGGAAAGTTTGAAGTCGCCAGCTTCTGTTATATACCAACTGGAGTTCTTATCCTTTTCGTCCGTCCATGTAAGAAGGCCTTTGTCACCATTAGCATTCATGTTATTATCACCAATTAAATAATAGGGGCTTGTCCCGCCAGAGATTTCGGTTTGGTTTTGTACAATTTTTATTGCTGTAGCGTTATCAGAATAAGACCATTGGCCGCTGGGTTCACTGTTTTCTGTAAGGAATTTACCAAGAGTGGGCTCATAGATATAGTAATAACCTTTTGTTCCAGATGATATAAGCACATACTTAGCGGCATCATCACTTGAAGATGAAGCATTTATTTTGCCAGCTTTAGTCGTGGTGTCGGCTGTGGCATAATATCCACCGGTTGTTTTAAATGTATAGTATTTCTTTGAATCTGCACTGAATACGGTTTCTTGTGAACTTATAAAAGTTTTGTAATCAGTAGCTGAAACGAGTATCCATTTCTCATTGTCGCTAAGCTCTGTTGCCGTCCAATATACGCCCGGATAACTACTGTTGGTTGTCTCGTCATATCCAAGATAATATGTTTTGTTGTCTTTAAGTCCTGCATACGGTATTATGGCATAGTAATGGTTATTGGTGTCCACCTCCTTAATAGCCCAATACTCTGCTTCGCCCTTGCCGCTGCCGTTGGTAAACACGGCGTTAAAGCCACTGCCGATGTATGTATCCGATGTGGTAGTAAAGAGTGCCCCTTCTCCCCATAATGCATAGACAGTGTATCCATCTGCAGTATAAGTGTTCTGTGTAACAGGTGTGAAATACACGGAGCTGGTGTGAGAGAGTATGGCTTGCGTATTCCAGGCTCCTCCTGCAGTGAGGAACATCTTCTTCCCCACATTGTAGTAATAGTAATACTCTGTATTTTTTGCTGACTGTGCTACCAGATCTGACAGTATTGATGCCGTAGGCATGTTGTCGGCCATTGCCTGTGTAGCTCCTGTGAACATCAGTGCTGCCAATGCTGTTTTAAAAAATAAAAATTTTTTCATATTAATGTGAATTAGTGAATAATAAATTATTTTATATTCTTATATCCGTATGTACCTTTTGAAACACTCACAATAATCTCAAAAAATCCTTCCCTGCCATTTTTCAGACAGGGGAGGAATCGAAGTGTGAGTTATTTACTATTCTTATTCATCGTCAGCCCAGAGGTCGATTTTCTTAAATATTTTTCCCTCTGCCTCAACGCCCTCAGGCATGTCTTCCATTGTCATATTGCTGATTGCCGGTCCTTGTGCAATATTCTCTATGTCAACAGTCTTTTCCGTTGTTACCGGAGTGATATACATCTTTTTCATACTGTAAAATTTTATTTGTTATATTTCTTTCCGTTTTTAATCACGATGCCTTTGTACGTGCCATTTACTTTCTGTCCTGCGAGGTTGTAGGCAGCAGAATTTGCTGTTGCAGCGTTCACCTGTGAGATGCCTGTAGCCTTGTCACCAATATTAATTTGTATCTTGGCATTTGAAGAAGCTACTGTTGCCGATGCCATATAGGCTTTGCCGGCTGCCACAGTGGTGTTGTTGGCTTTGTAGAAAGCGGCATTATAAAGAGTGTAATAGTGGTTGCCTGCTGACTCATCGTAAGTTACCGTTGTGCTTTCGAGTACGCCTGTGAGTTCATTTCCGGAGAGAGCGTCTGCGCTGGCAGCAAGGGGTACGTCCTCGGAAGTTGCTCCTGACTCACTATAGATGATGATACCTGTCTGTGCCGGTACTTGTTCAACGTTTGTAGTGTTGATGGCAGAACCGTCGAAAGCTGCCGTGTATGCCTTGATGCTGGCAGTAGAAGAGAAGTCGAGTGCGAAGGGGCAGCAGAAAGTCTCGATGCCCGACTCTGCGGAGATGCTCACTGGCATTGTTGCCGTACCCTCTATTCTGTCGAAGCGCCAGTGGCAGTTCTTATCGTCTGTGGATGTCCAGGTTTGCATAGTGCCGCTAAAGTCATTTGCCAGAGGTGCACTGTCATCACCTATTCTGTACATAGGTGCAATAGGATACCACTCTGAGGAGATGCCCTGTGAAATGCCGTTGGTAATAGTTACCGACGCGGGAGTCTCTGAATATGTCCAGTAGCCATTGTTTTCGGTTGACTCTGGTTGTGAGATGAATTTCTTCAGTGTTGTGGCATAGATATAATACTTGCCAGAGTTGTTGGGGTCGGGGTAGATTATGAATGTGCCCGGTGTGCTTGCGTCACTTCCTGCTGTTGTGATACAACCGTTGTCGTCAACATCCTCCTGCACGTATTTCCATCTTCCGTAATTGTAGATGTTGTACAATCCTGTGGGCAGTGCATATATATCGCTTGTTGTGCTTGTCTCTGTTATAGTTACAGTGAATGCAGTGATATCAATAGCAGATGCTGTGAGCGATGCTGTGCCTTCGGCATCTGTGAGGAAATAACCTGTTGCCGGGTCATAGACGTAATAATATTGAGAGCTGGCCTCTTTTTGGAAGAGGATGAAATTGCTTGCTGTTGATGCTCCAGTCTCGAAAGTTGTGCCATTGAGAGCCCCGATGTTGCTTCCGTTTGCTGCGAGTGTGCAGAATACGTCGGCAGTGTATGTCTTTGAGGCTGATTGGCCGACAAATGCCTCATAGTCGGTTTTTGACACGAGAATCCATTTCTCATTGTCGCTAATATTTGTTGCCGTCCAATATACGCCCGGATATTCACTGTTGGTTGTCGCGTCATATCCAAGGTAATACACACTGCCCTCTAGCAAGGCTTGATTGGCAATGATAGCGTAGTAATGGTTGGTGACATCTACCTCTTGAAATGCCCAATATTCAGCGTCACCCTTGCCGCTGCCATCTGTGAACACGGCGTTAACGCCACTGCCGATTTTTGAGTCTGAGTTTGTAGTAAAAAGAGCTTTTGCACCCCATACGGCGTATGGCTGATAGGAGGTGCCGTTTACAGTTACAGCGTCGTAGCTTATGTCCACGGGTGTGAAATAAACGGTGCTTGTTTCTCCAAGTACAGCTTGTGAGTCCCAAGCTCCACCGGCTGTGAGGAACTTGCCCTGTCCTACATTGTAGTAATAGTAGTATTCTTCGTTGGCTCCTGATTGCGTCTCTAACACAGAGGCATTGGGGGTTGTGGTGGCCATAGCTGTTGTGCCACCGCTTAAAAGTGCCGCTACAGCGACGCATTTTGAAAGTAATGTCTTGTTCATAATCTTGTTTTTAAAATGTTAATAATAATATTTGACTTTTCTCATCTTTTATTCGTATGGTAGTATCGTTATACTCAAAAAAAATCTAAAATGGGCACACGACAGTTATTCTGTCTGCCGTATGCCCCGAATCAAACTAATTACCAATATCTAGTATGATTATTTTACAATAATCTTCTTGACAGTGGTTTTGCCTGATTTTGAGATTTCCTGGATGATGTTAACACCTTTCACTGTCTGGCTCACTTGTTTGCCGTCAAGAGTGTATATCTTCCTTGCTGCCACCTCTGTGTTGGTGCCCAGACTCTCGATGCCTGACGGGTCTTTCGAGCTGTCGGTGCCCAAGTAGTAGAGCTGGAAGTTTGTGAAGCACGTCCAGTCGGAATCCACGGAGTTTTGGTTGCGGATACCTATGCGCAGAGTGCCGTCGGTAACGGTAACGTAAACGGTGTCTTCGCTATAGTATGTTCCTTTGCTCTCATCTCCGTCGATATATTGTGCGAAGAATGATGCTGCTCCTTGCTGTGTGAAAGGCACATAACCGGTGGTATTGCCATTGGCGTCGGTATATGCTGTGAATTCACCATCCCACTGTGTACCGTCGGTAGCCGGTGTAACATTGGTGTAATCCCAAATATTCTGTACTTTAATAGCATTGTCATTGGCATAGAGCTCAGAGTTGATAACCGTAGTGCCATTAAGTTCTGCTGCCAGTGCTGTGGTAGGAGCTCCATATCTGTAGAAGGCGTTGCAGGTGAGTGCGTATGTGCCATTCTCCAGTCCTTCGATGATTTGATAGATGTCGAAGTTGTTGTTATAGCCCTCTGAGGTCTGATAGTTTACTTTCACATTTCCTCCATTGTCGTCTGTCCAGCCTTCATCGCCGTCGGCGAATTTGGGATTTACGATAAGCCATGTAACATCCTCCGGATTCTCATCTGATGCATTTCCAGAGTAGCGTAGTGCATTGGCAGCTGCCAGTACCTCTTTCTTCTTCTGTTCTGCTGTTGCATCATCGTATGAGCCTGCCTTGTATCCTGATGTAACCTCGTCGGCGATATTCTCACCATTTTCAACTGCTGTCTCATTATCGGTATAAACCTCGAGCCAGCTGTTGAGTTTGTCTATAGCCTCTTTGAGGTCGCTGTATGTCTCCACGCTCACTGTGGCATTTTCCATTGCTTGTGTTAGTGCCGAGTAGGTAGCAAGGAGTGCGTCGCCATCGGTGCTGCTTGCTCCAGTGGCATTTGAGATGGCTGTATTGAGTTCTTCTTTTGTACCGCTGTACATAGTTCTTTCAGCGAATTCCTGTGCCTGTTTCACAGTTGCGTCGAGAGCCTCTTTGATTGTTGCGGCATCGCTTCCGAGATATGTCATGGTGATGGCATCCCATACCAGCCAGCAGTAAGTCTTGGTCTCGAAGCCTATAGTCAGAGTGCTGTCAGCGGTAACGATGACATTGAGTGTGTTGGTATAATAACCAGCTTCAAACCACTTGTTGGCAGCTGTCTTGTCGTATGGTGTGATACCATTGTCAGTGTCTGTGAAAGTAGCGCCACCAAGACTTTCTGACAATCTTGCGCTGAATACGTTGGCAATGCCTGTGTATGCGCTGTTGGCAAAGAGTATTGCACAGTCCTCATCCACCTGCGTGCCTGTAGAGTAAGCAGTGTAAGCGTCGGCGGCTCCGGCCGGTGTGCGGTGGTATGCCTGAACAGTTATTTTATATACACCCGGTTTCACACCGTTGACGGTCTGGTACACTTTAGATATAGCGTCCCATGTCTCTGCCAATGTATAGTCGTTGCCGGCAGCTCCACCTTCGAGTTCTAATGTCCATCCTCCGAAGCCGCCTTTGACCGCTGTTGTTCCATCGGGGTTTTTATCAAGTGTGAAGTCATTGTTGTATATAAAACCTGATGCGTCGCTTCCCGGCTCGATGCTGTTTTTCTTTGCCTCTTCAATCTTAGCATAGATGTCATCGATAGCACTCTTGAGCTCCTCGTTGGTAGATGTCTGTGCAGATACCATTTCCTCTGCCTGTGCCATAGCGTCGGCGAGAGGCTGGTAGGAGTAGCCTGAAGCGTCGGCGGCATTGTAAGCCTGCACGAGGCTGTCATAAAGTTCGGTGTTGTATTCTACAACCTCGATAGCATCTTTGATAGACTTCCACGCAGCTATTGCCTCTTCCTTAGTGGTTGCATTTGCTCCCTCACTATAGAGGTTATTGACTGTTTCAACATAACTCTGTGTGATGCCATTCTCTGAATTGATGGCGAAGTCGCTCATCCATGTGGATGCTGTGTTGGTGATAGGCAATTTATATGCTTCGAGGGTCTGTCCGTAATAGTTGAGCGTTACGTTGTCGAAGCCCACCCAGTTGTTGTTCTGACCGTCAGAAATCTTGATTCCGATGTGCAGTGAGTCTTCCGACTCATCGAGAGTCACATAGAGGTTTCTTGTTGCTGGCGGATTGGCCCCTGCGTCAATAAGTTCGTCGTTACCCATAAGGTACACACCTTTGTTACTCTTCTCCTCTTTCTGGTTGTAGGCAAAAACTGTTGCGGTGAGGATGTACATACCTGGAGCCAGACCCTCTATTTCCTGATATACCTCTCCTGTGATAGATGAGTAAGAGTCGTTGGGTCCTGTCCAGAGTTGCAACCAAGGGAATGTGCTGTCGAAGTCTCCGAATCCACTGTCGCTAAACGGTGTCTCGTCTTTATACCATTTCTGGCTTGGCTCCACTGTCGTTGTCCAGCTCCACCCTTTGTTGCCGTCGTCAATAGTTCCGTTGGTAACAGTGATGGCCTGCGGGTTGTCAACGGTAACATTTGTTGACAGTTTCTTGTTCACACTCTTTATGGCAGCTGCTATTTCATCGTATGTGCTTGCGGTGTTGTTATAAACAGCTTTCTCTTCTGTGAAATCGAATCCTGCCGATGCATTGTCGCTAAGCAGAGTGCCTAATGCCAGTGCCTGCTTGTAAGTGTTTAAAGCCTCTGAATAGGCCTCATAGTCGATAAACTTCCAGTAGATTTGTCCTGCTGTGGTAACGCTGTAATACACTCCGAGTGTCTGTGTGGTGAAGTTGCTGGTAATGTTTACAGAGTCGCAGCCGAAATATCCGTCGGTATAGTCGGTGGCCTGGATTGTCCATTGGTTGTCATTGCCAGTGGCACTAAGGTTCCAATAGTATCCGCAGTTTGTTCCACCATCGTGGAAGATGGAGCAAACGCCGCTTCCTATCTTGCTGTCGGTGGTAGTCCTTTTAAAATACTGGTCTCTGTAGTTAGACTTGATTCCCCAGGAGCCGTCGGAAGCTTGTGTCATGGTTATCTCCATGTCTGTTTCTTCTCCTACGATTACCTGTGAGCCCCACGCCTCTCCGGCGTTGATAAATTTTCCGTAGCCCACATTGTAGAGCAGGTATTTCCCTCCTGTCTCCACTGTTGTTGCCACATATTTGAGCGGATCTGGTGTTGTCCACTCTGCTTTGGCGTTGCCGGCGAAAGCCAGAAGTGCCGCAATTGCATAAAATAATCTTTTCATAAGCAATATTGTTTAGTTTGACATTAATGAAAATTTATCTTATATTCGTATCCCATTTCTTATTTACTCAAATTATTTGAACGGAATATACCAGTTGGTTTCTTGTGAGAGGTCGCGCACGGCATTTTTGGCTTTCAGTTTGTTGGCAATCCATTTCCCTCCGAAATTGCTGCTTAGTTGTGTGTCAGCGTTTTTATGTCTTGCTATTCTGCACAAGTCAGTGAACCTTGTTCCTTCGAAAGCCAGCTCTAATGCATATTCATCGCAGATGAGGTCTTCCACGGCATTGATGACAGCATTCTCATCGACAGTAATGTCGATATTCATCTCTTCCATCGTCTGTATCATTTTATTGGTAACTTCATTATTGAAAGTATAAAGCGATGTGCTGTCGGCAGTCCAGTTGCATCCCCTGGAGTGTATGCCTTTGTTGGTGTCGAAGGTAGTGTTGGTGCCGTCGTAGCTGAAGAATCCGTAGTTCACGAAGAGTTCTATGTCTTCATCGCTAAGGTAATTGCTCTCGAAGAGGTCTTCATTGATGCCGTCTTTGAGGATGGCGAAGGCAGCAGCGGGGTATCCCATTCTGTTGATGGCTTCTGCGAACCTAAGGTAAACGGTGGCATATCTGTACACTCTGACATCTGCTGTTTTGTATTTTGTGATGATGGTGAAACTGGTGTCATTGCGTGTTGCGCTTTCTGTTATTCCCCATCTTCTCATATCTCCTACCGCTGCCGACTTGTAGTTGTATATACCGTTGGTAGCTGTTGCATAGTAGTATGTCTGGTTGTCTGAGAGTTGTTTATATTGCTCCGAGATGTCCACTTGTCTTTCCGGCAAGTATCTCTCTGCCGTGCTAACTCCTGCGGCATAGTAGTCGTATCCAAAGATTACGGGCAGGTTGGTGGTTGTGCCTCTCAAGCTGTTGGTGGCTAATGGCACTAAGGTGATGAGGTCGGTGGTGTTGTTGAGATTAAAGATCTCCGGCCATTTCTTGTCGGTGTCATAGAGTCCGTTGGCAAGCTCCTGTGTGTAGTCATCTTTATCAGGGTTGAGGCTTCTGTCAACTCCTAAAGAGCCTGTTGTTATTTTGTTTTTCACTAAATATGTGGCATATTGTTCAGCAGCTTGTTCATAATCCCCTTTTTCGAGATAAACGTCTCCGAGTACGACCTCTAACGGGAACATTAGTTTTGATGAGATTACCGACTTGCTTGAGCCTGCGTTTAATGTTCCGTATGTAGGTACGCCATATTTGCCGCTTAAAGGTTTAAGGTCGTTGATAATAGAATCGCAGATGTCGTTGAATGTCTTCTTTTCTGTCTGTGAGTTTATTTCAGCTATTGTGGTGAGTGGTTTAGTGAAATATGGCACGCTGCCGTAAGTTTTTACGAGTTGCAGGTATGCCCATGCCCTTATTGACTTTGCCTGTGCGTATTCTGGCATAGTAACGTTTCTGTTGCCAGTGTATAACTGTGTGTCACGATGTGCCACATAGTAATTGCAGTTATTGATGATTTTATAATACACGTATGCGGAGTCGTATTTTCCCACGCTGTCATTGCTGTAGTCAAAAGTTGCCATTTTTTTCAGTGCTGTGCTGGTATGGCTGTTGGTGGTGAGCAAGTCGCCCCTCAACTCATTAGTGATGACATACTGGTCGATAGCCTCTTGCACCGACTTCAGTATTCCGAGAGTGTAGAAAATGGAGTCTGTCTTGTCGTTGAGCTCCGGGTCGTACACTTGCCTGTCGGAGTCTGTTTCCATCATATCGGAACACGATGTGTAGGAAGCTGTTATTATTGCTGCGCAAAGCAGATAAAAAATCTTTTTCATAATGCTGTGTGTTAAATGTTTACAAGTTAACTTTCAGTCCCAGAGTGAATGCTCTTCCCTGATACAGGGTTCCGGTGTCGATACCCTGATATAGAGCTTTGTTGCTTGCCGAGAATTCCGGGTCGCCTCCGAGGTAGTGAGTGATGGTGAAGAGGTTGGACGCCTCTGCCCATACTGTGAGTCCTTGCAGCCAAGAGAGATGCATAGGCACCTTATATGTTATGTTTACTGTCTTGAGTCGCAGGTAGCTTCCGTCTTCTATCCATCTGTCGCTGAAGCGGCTGTTGCCCATGGGGTCGCCGTAGTTGGCTTTTGGCATTGTGGTCGTCTGTCCCTCGTATGACCATCTGTTCACCATTGCCGTTGTCTGGTTGTAGAAGTTGCTTCCGCTTTCTAATATACTTCTTTGATAGTTGTACACATCGTTGCCCACACTATAGTTAAATCCTAAGTTTAGCGAGAGGTTTTTATAGCTTACTGTTGCAAAGATATTGCCGTAAATGCTTGGGTTGGGGTTGCCGATTACCGTTTTGTCTTTTTCATCTATCACCCCGTCGCCGTTGATATCTGTGAAATGCACGTCTCCGGCTTTGAAATATTCTTTTGCCCCTGTTTCATCTGTCTGATACAGATATGTTCCCTTTCCAGCAGCGAGTGCCTCCTCATCGCTTGCGAACACTCCCTCTGTCTTATATCCGTAGAATGTTCCTGCCGCATATCCCACGAGTGTAGCGATATTGTTGGTACCATAGATGGATGATGAGTATCCTTGTGTGAGTTGTCCGTCAACATAAATCATATCGTTGTCGGGCAGTTCTTTGATTTTATTTTTATATTTGCCGATGCTGAACCCTGCTTCGATGTTCCAGTCTTTGCTCACTAAGGGTTTTCCTGTAATGGTGAGCTCAAAGCCATTGTTTTGTAACGACCCTCCGTTGCTCCAATAATTGTTCACTCCGGCTACAGAGGTCTCGAAAGTCTTGAGTGTTAGCAAATTGGAGGTTTTGTGGATGTAATAGTCGAAATTTACACCTAAACGGTTGTGCAGCATAAAGGCTTGTATTCCCACATTAAACTTTCCTGTTTTCTCCCATTGTATTTTCTCATTTCCGATATTGCTCAACTGTATGGAGGAGATGTTGTAGAGATATCTTTTCACTAAGAAGGATGTTCTTGCCGAATAGTTGTTGATGTCGTCGTTACCGCTGATGTCGTATCCTGCGTATATTTTCAGGAAGTCGATACCTTTTTTAGTGAACCAGCTTTCATTAGTTATCACCCATGCTCCTTGTATTCCAGGGAAGAGACCCCATCTTACTCCTGCGAGTTTCAGTCCGTCGGCCTCTTTTCCAAACCTGCTGTTTGTCTCCATAGCGAGTGATGCAGTGAGGAAATACCTGTTTTTGTAGTTATAGTCGGCATTGGCATACCATGTGATGCTTTTCGACTTGTCGTCATCGCCTGTTGCCTCTTTATAGTCCATGTCTCCCGAGATGTTAGGCATATTGTCGGTACCTGCCGATGTGTATTGTCCTTGCGGTGTATTTCCGTCGAAAGCGAGGTTTGTATATCTGAACCCTCCGAAGATGCTCAGGTTGTGAGCCCCGAGGTTTTTGTCCCACTGCAGCCTTGTGTCGTTGGAGATGCTCTGCTGTTTGTTGAAGAGAGATACAGCCATTGTCTGTACCCATCCGATGTTGCTGATGAGGAAGTTTGGCACTCCTCCGGTAGGTCTGTAGTACCTCTGTGAGTTACGGTTGAGTGTATAGTTGAAAGTATCCGACAGTCTCAGTCCTTTTGTGATGTCGAGCACAGGTGCTATGGTAACAGAGAAATAAGTGTTCTCCGTTCTGTTTTTGTTCACTCCCTTTCCGTTTTCGAGCAACGCCGTAGGGTTGGCGAGCGAGAGGCTCTCATCTCCGGTGAGTGGTTGCAGAAAGTCGTCAGCGTCGCTGAGTATTCCTGTCAGCTGCCTTGTTGAGGGGCTGTACATATATGGATTCAAGAAGGGTGCCTTTATGAGAGAGAGGAATCCCGGTGCTGTAACGGTGCTTGCGGAGAAGTATTCCTGTGCTCCGTCGTCAAAGACGTTCCTGTTGAGCTTTGTGTATGTAACGTCAAACCTCGTTTTGAGTATCGGTAATATCTTGAGGTCTGTGTTGAACCTTACATTCAGCCTGTTGAAGCTGTTCTCCTTTAGTGTGCTCTGTCCGTTGGTGTATCCCAGAGAGAGGTTGTACATACCGATGTTGTCGCCTCCTTGCACGTTGATGTTGTATTTTTGTGATATGGCGGTGTGGTATGTCTCCTTTGTCCAGTCGGTATTGTTGTGATACATATTATAATAGTATCCCGAGAGGTCGTCGTTAAGGAAGTTGAGTGTCACAGACTCTGTGCCGCTATATGGATATGAACCGAGGATATCCGTGGCATAGAGTCTGTATTGCGCCGTGTTCATCATCTTTGGCAGTTTCGGCACTAACGACACTGTTGCTCCTATGTTTGCCTCTATTCTTGTAGCCATGCTCCGTCCTCTCTTGGTGTCGATGAGAATTACTCCGTTTCCTCCTTTTGCCCCATAGAGAGCCGTAGCATTTTTCAATACTGTAACTTTCTCTATTTCGTCGGGATTGACGTTCATCATCAGGTTGTTGTAATCTCCGTCGTGCAATGACGTGCGTGTTGTCTGCATATCCTGTATCACTCCGTCAACGACGATGAGTGGCTGTGTATTGGAGTTTATGGAGTTGATACCCCTAATAAACATAGCAGCTCCTATTCCTGGTGCTCCGCTTCTTGTTACCGTCCTCACGTCGGCTCCGATATTGTTTTCTATGTCTGTCTCTACGCTTACCGATGTGGTGCTTTTTACCTGCATCGTCGTTTGGGCCGTATTTCCCACGCTCTCCTGGTACATATTTCTGAATTTGTCGGTGAGCATCCTTGCCTCCACGGTGTTGTCGGGAGCTATGGCCACCTGCAGTGGCAGGTATTGAGTGGTATATAGATACAGTGCTGTTGTGAACTGCGGCACTTTTATTGTGAAGTTTCCGTTTTCATCGCTCATGGCGGCATATCTTTTGTCTTGCAATGCATTTACCTGCACTCCGGCGAGTGGTTGTTTCGTTGCCTCGTCGATAACAGTGCCTTTTACTTCCATTGTGGGATATGCCGGCATTTCCACCTTTTTCTTGGTGCTTTTCTTTTGCTCCTCCTCTTGTGCCATTGCATTGTTGCTTATGGCAAGAGTGAAAGTGAGCATACCATATATAAAATATCTTTTGTTCATAGCCTTAACATTGAATGTGATTAATTAGGGATGATAGGTGTTGTTGGAGGGCAGAATGTAGTCGGGATTTTCCTCCATAAATTCCTCCAGTTCCTTTGGTACGAGGAGAATGCAGTCGATGGCGAGGTTGTTGGTAACATCCTGTCCCACCTTTTGTGCATTTGTTTTATTGAAATATATTTCCATATATGGATAGTAACCTGTTCCTTGGTATGCTATGGGGAAGGTGAATTCTCCAATGCTCACGGTGTCAACTTTTGTTGAGTCGGTGACATACCTTGGCAGTATTCCCTTAGGCCATTCCGCCAATGAGCCGTTGGCATCGTTGTATCCTATTTTCATTCTCACAGATGTGGGCAGCCTTTTCGCACCTGTCTCCGTGATTGCCGTAGGCACGAAAACTACTTTAATAATGTATGTTGTGGAAAGCACATTTGGCAGGTTGAAGAAGAGGTGTGGTTGAGCAGCGTCGCCAGTAGCAGTGGCGAGCGCATATTTGTCTCCCGACACTTGTCCTTGTATCTCCGGGCTTCTATTGTCGCTGTTTACGGTTACCACTTGCACGTCGCTGTATGTGTTGCGTGCTCTTGTAGAGCCTGTCTCAGCCTCGATTTTTATTATCGGTGCCCAGGAGTTCCACGACAGTGTGGGGTAGTAGTCGGCAGTCCATATATATCCGTTGCTCATTGTCTGCCTTGACGCTCCGTCGAAGGCATATTGTGCATCGTAGGCATATAGCTTGCTCTTAGGCACTGTCATTAGTGAATCGATGTCATCGAAGCTCTCGCCAGTGGTTTTTGTCTCAAGCACTTCATTATTATATAAGTTATTGTTAAACACGAGATCTCTTATGAGATAGTAGTGTGTCAGTGAGTCGTTGAGATATGTGCTGTTTAGCGATATCGATGAGTATGTGGAGTCTTTGGCAGCGTCGTAGAATGTGAATCTCCAAGGGTAGTTGAAATATTTTGAAATTTCTTCCTTCTTGGCATTGTATGCCTCGCTTGAGGGTATAATCATCGTATAGTTGCTGTCTTCCCTGTTGATATACTCCGCGCCGTATTTTGTCCACAATGCGTTGTTGATGTCAAACACCGAGTCGAGGTATGTTATCTCTCCGTTAATCATAGGCCCTTGCACAGATTTGCTGGTGTTGAGCGTATTGGAATGATATTTCTGGTAGTACAGGCTCACGGAGTCTTTTCCTTCAAGCAGATATTCGTAAATGCTGGGGTAGAAGAGCATCCTGCCGTTGATAGCGTGGAGACTTCCGTTGAGGCTCGGTATATTTGGCTGTGTTATCTCCACTCCTCCTATATAGTATGCTCCTGTTCCATAAAACATCTCCACTTTATCATTGAGCATGGTTATCTCTTCGTTTATACTCCCGCTTGCGGGGTAGCTGTTTCGTGCTATATGGTTGAGTATAAACTTATTAATGATATTGCTGTTGCTTTGGTTTACGAGAGTGTCGTATCCGAAGGACCCATTTACCGGAGCCCATACCGTATATGTTTGCGATGCTGTGAGTATGGTGTCGTATCCGGTTTTTTGCAGCAAGTCTTTAAACTCTGTGAGGTTGGCGTTGCTTGAGATGTTACCCCAAATGGTTGCCTTTGCCTCTCTGGAGCTCACACTGTCGTCGTAATGCTCTTTCCAGTCGGAGCAGGCAGCGCAAGATATTGCCAGCAGTGCTGTATAAATATATGTTTTTTTCATTGTTCTACTATTTATGTTATTAATACATATCTTCAAAGTATGTAGCGTTGTTATATACGCTTACCGGGCAAAGCTCGATGTAGTCGAGGTGGAACTGTGTTGTGGTGTTGTCGGGCAGCATTGTCTTGCATCTTATCCAGTTTTCTCCATGCTGGAAATTCTGTGTTACCACGATTCTTCTTAACGACTCGTTTTGTGCACGGCTGATTTTACCGTCAAATCCTACAGTGAAATAGAGTGGTCCTCTCATATATCCGAGGTTTCTCATGTCTTTGTCTGTAGCAAAACCGTTGTCGGCGAATTTTGTGTACAGGCACCATCCTGTAACCTCATCGGGAATTGCAGTATTGGCTTCTGGCACGTGTCTCATGTCGAGAGGTATGTCAAGTGGTGTCATCGATGAGAGATTGGAGGATGTGCCGTGGTAGAACTGCACCATACCTCTGTTGACGTTGGCAGCATATCCTAATCGCAGCTCGTAGGTTCCTGCCGGTACCGGAGGAAGTCTGAAAGCGAAATCATAGGCTCCAACAGCGAGGAACTCATCTCCTTGATAGTCGCACCACTGTTCTGTTGATGTTGATGTTTTCTTTCCTGTGAGATACATCAGTGTAGTGTTCTCTCCGTTGTACACTTTTATATTGTCGAAATACTCAGGGTCAAACTTAATCCAGTCTGTTGTGCTTCTGGCACTTGCAGCATAGTCGCCATGCTTTTTACCGTTGAGATTATAGATGGTAACGTCGTTCATCATCCTGAAACCGTTTGACATCATTTCCGGTTGCAGCGAGCAGAAGTCGAAACGCATTCTCTCGTTCAGTACTCCTTGAGGCATTGTCTGTGAGTAGGCGATGATGTCGCTGATGGGATGAATATATCCGTTGAGTGCCTGTACGTTGTCGGTATATATCTCCACACCTTCATCCCTGAGGTCGTGCATTCCTGTTCCAAACTCCATAATGGTGTTTGTCAGCGTGTTATTGCTTTCCCATCTGTTGATATACCTTGTTTCTGTTCCTACCGGCTGTGTTATTTTTAACATGGTGTATGGCAACATTGTCTCATAGTATTCGTAGAGTGGCACTCCGTCCACCTCATTCCAACTATACACGAGATATGGATATGGTACTTTGTATTTTAGGATGTGGTATCTCATAAACATATTCAGTGTGTTATACTGACTTGTGTAGTCGCTGCCTGTGCTGATGCTGGCATTACTGTAATAGTCATACCACTGTGCAGCTTTCGAATATATCTCTGCTGCTAAGTCTGCCAGTTCATCAATATTGGTAACGCCATACTTATTTTTCAGTACATCGTTGGAAACGGCGAAGATAGTGTATCCCACTTCGCTTTCATCAGGCACATAGTTGCTTCCTCCGTTTGAGAGCGAGTAAGCTTTGCCTTTGTTTTGCGATGTCAGAGAGTCAACGAGTCCTGTTGTTTCCAGAGCCTCCATAAACAGACTGTATCCACTCATATTCTCTAACTCTCCTGTAACGAGGCTGTTGCTCTTTGTTAAGACGCTGCTCACCTCGTGAACAACGCCATTGCTCTTTTCATTGTCTTTCGACACCACGTATGCATATTTGTTCACGAGAATGCTGTCGCCTTTGACCGATGTGTTGATGTCTCTTCCTAAGAAAGAGCGTATGGTGGTTGTCCCTTCCATATCTGCAGATGAGTATTTCGATGCAGAGAGGTGAAATTCCACGATGTCGCGTGCCAAGGAATCGCTCACCGACCTTGTGATGCTGTCGCCGTAGTTAGTGGTTATTCCCTCTTGTGCATACACGTTCCTAATGTATGCTCTCAGTGAGTCGTTGTTCATTACGAAGCAGGTGTAAGTGCCGTATGCTGAGAGCAGTTCTGCATATCCTGTTTTGTTAAGCAGATAATAGAAGTCGCTGAATCTTTCATTTGCAGCTATGTATTCTGTGATTGTCTGCCCCACGGCTGTGTATCTGTCGGAATCGGCGATGTCTTCCGAACAGCTGTTGGTGATGGCCACTCCTGTGAGGAGTCCTGCTGTGATTGCTATATTTAAAATGGTCTTTTTCATAATCGTTGTATGAAATGTGTTAATTACTCTTCTGTGGCGTATGCCGGATTTTGCTTGAGCAGTTCGTTGGCTTTTATCTCACTTTGATATATCGGGAAGTACAGGTGTGCCTCTGTCTTCATTCTCGCGGTGAAGAGGTTGCCTCCGGTATTGTATTTCCTTACCACCATGTTTTTCATCTCCTCAGGGATGTAGGGGAGCGTTCCGCCATAGTTGGCGAGGATGGTGGAGTAGGCGGGTGCTTTCTCCATGTGTCTGTATGCGTATCTTACGAGGTCGTACCACCTTTTCCCCTCAAAGCAGAGTTCTCTTGCCCTTTCGGTGAGCACGAGGATTTCCATTTGCTCTATGCTGCTGAAATTGCTGTAGTTCAGCGATTGTGAGTTTCTCTGCGACCTTTGGTAAACAGTGTTTACGATGTTGAAAGCCTGGCTGAGGCATTGTGAGCTGTCAGCCACGTATGCCATTTGCGTGAGTGCCTCTGCCTTCATAAGCATCAGGTCGGTAAGGCGGTATATAATCCAATTGGTATCGTAGTAGGAGTCGCGGGTATAGTCGCCCTTGCTCACGGCAGATGTTGCCACTGTCTCCGACTTGTCCACCATTTTTCTTATGCTCAGCTCTGTTTTTGTTCCTCCTACTCCATACACGTCGTTGTAGTATCTGTAGTCGTTGTTAGAAGTGAAGAAATACGCTCCATTGGCAGTATTGGCATTGGCATCCACTTGATTAAAGAGTTTTGTTGCCATAAGGTTTCCCTGCGAGCTGCTACCGTAGTAATATTCGTAGAGCGGATAGTTGCCGTTGTTGCTGGTTGCCTGATACTGCAGCTCCAGAATACTCTCTGAGGAGTTTCCTTTTCCAAAGATTTCATACATAGCCCTGTCTCCATCTATGAGGTGCAAAGTATCGTTTTCTGATGTCTCTGTGGCATTGTTGTTTTCGTTTTGCCACACGATATTCTTTGCGTTTATAACTTTGTCGATGTAATTCACGCACTGCTGATAGTCATTGTAGCTGTCGTTTACCGATGCTCTCCAGAGATAGATGTCGGCGAGGAGTGCGTTGATGGCATCGCTGGTCATCAGTCCGTAGTTTCTCCAGTCTCCACTTCCGTATGTTCCTGATTTTATTGCGTATTGGCTTGCCTCTTCGAGATTGTCGATACATCTTTGCAGTACGCTGTCGGGTGCAGCCTGTGACATTACTAGTTGTTGCTCATCGCTTTCGAAAGCCTCTTCACTGTATGGCACATCTCTGAATGTTCTCACGAGGTAGAAGTAGCAGAGAGCTCTGAGGGCTTTCATTTGTGAACATACCACCTGTCTGTCAGACTCTGTGAAGCTGGGGTCTTTTTCCACCACGTCAGCCGCATGCTTAATAACAATGTTACAGTTATTGATAACAGAATAGAAGCTGCTCCAGTCGCAGAAGTAGTTGTCGGGAAGAATGTTTGCCGATGTGATATACTCCAGCTCCGTATTGTTGTATGTGCTTCTTTGGTTCATCTCATCCGACCTATATGAGCCCCAGATAATCATTCTTCTCTGTGCGTTGGTGGCAATGAGTGCCTTGTAAGCTCCTCCTACCATACTTTCCACATCGCTTTTCGACTGCCAGAAGTCCTCTTCCACCGTTTTGTCAGAGGGGTAGATAGTGAGATAGTCGTTGCACGAGCCAGCCATAAGTATTACAGCGGCTGCGCCGAGTATGTTATATATAATCTTTTTCATAGTGGTGCTGATTTAGAAACCTACATTAATGTTGAGTGTAAACGACTTGCTCCTTGGTGTTTGTGAGTTGTCGTAAGCAATACCCCATGCTGATGCTGACACCTCCGGGTCTGTTCCGCTATATTTTGACCATACGAACATATTCTGTCCGGAGAGGTATATCTGCAGCCTTGAGAGTCCGTATTTCTTCAATACTTTGGTATCAAACTTGTAACCGAGCTGGAAGTAGCTGAACCTGAGGAACGATGCATCTTCTACATACCTGTCGCTTCCATACCAGTTGTATGCGCTATTGTACATTGCCCTTGGCAACACATCACTATCGAAATAGTCGCCGTTGGTGCGCCAACGCCAGTTTACGGCAGAGCTTTGATTGTATGCGTAATACATATTCTCGAGGTTCATCCTTGCGAGGTTTACCACTTTGAAGCCTGTCCTGAAAGTGAAGCTTGTCTTGAAGCTCCAGTTGCCGTAGTAGAAGTCGAGTCCGAAACCTCCGTTGAACTTAGGGTTGGAATTACCTAAATACACCACATCGTATTTGTCTATCTGTCCGTCGTGGTTCACGTCTTCGTATATGGCGTCACCTCCGTCAAACTCGTATGTGGAGCTGTTAGTGTCGCTGTTGAAAGCGAGTACCTTTCTTACAGGTGTCCCCTCATACATTAGCACGTTTCCATTCTCATCAGTGGCCACAGGCACATTGTGTCCCTCTTGTCTTATGAAATTGTTGAGCCAACTTTCATATCCTCCTGCTGCTTCCACTTCGGCAGCGTGGTTTTTAGGATAGTTTATGATGTATGAGTATGAATAATTGTACACACCCTTGTATTTTAGTCCGTAGATACTTCCTATGGCATTTCCTGTCCTGATGTTTTGCAGGTAGCTGCCTAAGTAAGAAGTTGTCCAGTCGGTGTTAAGACTCTCCAATACGCTATTGTCCATAGAGAGCAGCTTGTTGAAGTTTTGTGAGATATTGAAATTAGCGCTCATAGAGAACTTACCAACCTTGATGAATTTGTTGGCTTGTATATTGAGCTCCCAACCTTTGTTTTCCATATCCCCCACATTGCTGTATGAGAGTTTTGCGAATCCGCTTGATGACGGTATGTTGACACCCGACATCAGCAGGTCGGTGGTTTTCTTATAATAATAGTTGAAATCGGCAGTGATTAAATCGTTGAAGAGTCCGAGGTTGGCACCGAGGTTGTATTGTGCCGTCCTTTCCCATTTGAGATTTGAGAGTTTCATACCATCGAGGTATGCCACGGCATAATTGTTGGAACCTCCTCCATAGACACCAGAGGTGACGTATTTAGAGAAGTAGAGGTATTCTGCTCCCGGCTGGTTTCCCACCACACCGTATGAGGGTCTGAAGGCGAGCATAGAAAGCCAGCTCTTTGTGCCTTGCATAAATTTCTCATCGCTGATGTTCCACCTTGCCGACACACCCGGAAAGAAGCCCCATTTGTTCTTGTCTCCGAATTTTGTGCTTCCGTCGGCCCTTAGTGACAGGTCGAGAGAGTATCTTCCTTTATATGAGATGTGTCCGGTGTATATGCCGCTTAGTGATCGCCATTGTGAGTTGGCTGTGCTCATAGAGTTGAGGTTGGCGTCAACGGTAGGTGATGTAACCTCATTGGGAAGGTATTTTGATGTTATACTTTGCGAGTTGCTCTCACCGCTTACCATTTCCCATCTTAAAAGCATTGTTGAGAAAAGATCTTTGTTTCTGAAATGCGGTGTGAAGGTGAGAGTGTTTCTTATAGTGTATGCCAAAGAGTTATAGTCGTACACTGTTGACTCGTTGTATGAGTTCGACTGCCAGTCATCTGTTGACAGTTTCCCTGGCCAGTATTTAGGCTCACTTTTTGAGAACACGTCGAGATACACCGACCCTGTGTATTTAAGTTGTGTCTTGTCAGGGTCTTTGCCTAAGAGGTCGTAGTCGATTTTGAACTCCGGTGTTATACGGTATGTCTTCTCGTTTCTCCAGGCGAGGTTTGCAATGGCCACGGGGTTGCCAAGGCTTCTTATCTGTGAGAGTTGCGATGATGAGTAACCGCTGTTGGTGGCGTCGCCGGAGGGCAGCATAATGTAGTACTCGTCAGTGTCGTTACCATTGCCATCTTTTCTGTATATGCTCATATTGGGGGCTGTTTTTTGTGCCCTTCCGAGTATGTTGTCATCGTAGTTGTGCTGATTGTAAGTGTATGTGAGAGGGAACGAAGTAGAGAATTTTATCCTGTCGCTTACGAAGTAGTCGAGCACGAGCTTTGTAGAGAAACGGTCGAGCTGCTGTTTGATGATGGTACCCGTTTGTCTGTCGTATCCTGCACTGACGCGGAAGTTGGCTTTCTCACCACCACCACTAAGTGTGAAGAAATGGCTTTGGCTCCATCCGACTTTTGTAACAGCTTTCACCCAGTCGGTGTTATTGTTCCAGTTTTGATATTCTGCCCAGCTGGTGTCGTAGTTGAGCTCTTTTATGCCTGTTGTGGCCGTTGCCGTTTGTGTGGGGTTGTATATCTCTTCTTTCATCATCATAGTGTAGTCGTCACCGTTGAGAAGATTATATCCCTTAGGCTGCCAGTTGGCAGAGAGTCGGAAGTTATAGTCCACCTTGATGTTTCCCCTTGCGCCTCTTTTTGTGTGTATGGATATTACTCCGTTAGCTCCTCTTGAACCCCATATAGCTGTTGCTGCCGCGTCTTTAAGCACATCGATGCTCTCGATGTCTTGCGGGTTGATGGAGAGCAGAGCCGCATAACTTTCCTCGTTGGCATTGGTGAAGTCGAAGCTCTCGTCGGGGTTGTCCATAATATTGTCGTCCACGACGATTAGTGGTGATGAGTTTCCGCTGATGGTGCTTACACCGCGCAGTCGCATCTGCGTTCCGGAACCAAGGTTTCCGGATGTGGAGATGATGTCGAGACCTGCTATTTTACCTTGCAGGGCCTCGTCGGCACTGGTGAATGCCAGTCCTTCCACTTCAGACATATTTATAGACTGTTTAGCTTGTGACACTTCGCTTTCTGGTATTGCCAGTCCTCCACCGCGGTATTTTTTTGTCGCTGTAACCACCACCTCTTGTATCTGTGTGGCATCTTCGAGCTTTATTTTAAATACCGTCTTGTCTCCTATAGGAACCACGGCAGTCTTGTAACCCACGTATGATACGGTGAGTTTGTTGTTCTTGTTGCTTATCGTCATGGAGAAGTTACCGTCGAAGTCGGTAACGGCTGCCGACACGATACGGTTGTTGGCGTCTTTCTCCACCACGTTTGCCATCATCACGGGGCCGTCGATGTCGGAATAAACATTACCCGAGATACGTATGTCCTGCGCTTGTGCCAGGGCTGCTAACAGGCAGCCGATGGCTGTTAATATATATCTTACCATTTGTTCTCTGTATTATAGTTGTTTCCTGTATGGTGGCTCAATGGCGTACCTATTTGGTGAATCACGGCGAATGCCGAGGAGGCTATGGCTGTTGCTGTTGCTTTTGCAGCATTTAAGTTATAGTCTCTGGCCATAATGTTGTAGTTGTCTGTCGATGAGTTTATCGTAACCGTCTGTCCTGCGTTGTCAGTAACGTTGATGGTACCGTTTCCTCCGCTGACGTTGAGTTTCTGATAGATGTTGTCATCGTTGTAACACGATGTGAGATAAGTGCCACCGTCAATGATGTTGTCGGCGAAGATAGAGTTGTCTTGAATATGATATCTCACAAATCTGTTCATCTCTCTTACCATGTCTTTTGCCATCTGCTTGGCATCCTGCTTGTATTGTGAGTCTTCGGCGTCGGCAAAGTTGTCGTAGAGTCTTTGCACGTCATCCCAGCTTGGCAGCCCCCTGCTGTATGCTGTTTGCATAGCGTTGTTGTCGGGCACATAGATGGTATAGTTGTAGTTGCTCAGTATTTTCATATTCTGGTCGAGACATTTTCCACCGTTGGTGTAGAACACTACCAACTCATCTTGTGCTGATGCTCCTGTCGTTGCATCTGCCTTTCCCGAATATCCTGCGAATTCCAAAAGGTCTCCGTTTGAGAATCCGGCGCAGAGGTTATAGAACTCCTTGAAATCATCTGTTTCGCTGAGCACTTTATATACCGACTGCTGCGTGGGTTGTATGAGGTGGTCGATAGCGTAAGCCTTACCGTTCTCTTGAATGTACGTTCTTGTGATATTCGACTTCGGCAGTTCATTGTATATCTGTCCTCCTCCTTCTACAGCGTTGTCCTCGTATTTTATTACCCCTCCGTGTTTTGTGAGGTAGTATTTGTTGTCGCCCAGTCCCTCTGTGCTGTTTTCTAAAACCACGGTGTGGTAGTTGAGAATGTCTTGGAGTTGTGTTCTGAGGTTTGATATCTTGATGTCGTTTTCTATCACTGAACCTGGTTCACCTGTTTCCGGGTCATAAACGTATGATGTGCAATAGAGGTGTTGTTCTGTCGGGTCATTTTCTTTCCAATAGAATTTCAGCACTCTCTTTTGAGTATGTCCCAGATATGCAGGGTCAACATAGTACAAACCGTTAGCGAAAGCCTCATCTGTAGGCAAGAAGAGAGCATAGTTGGCATTCATAGCGAGCAGATACTTGTCAAACTTGAAGTCGAGGGTACCGAGCGGGTCTTGTATAGCCCAGTTGATGATGTGCATGCTGTCGGAGAAGAGTGCCGGTGCCGACACTGCGCTGAATTCCACGGGTGCGAAGACTGTGTTGAGCATGTATGCCACTCCGTTGCTTGCTATTTTCACGTCATACTTTCCGTCGCTTTCTTTATTTATATATTGTAATGTGATGCCCATGGGGTCGGAGGCAGTGTTCATAATGTCTTTGAACTTAGAGGGAACGGTGTTGACAAATGACTGCTGCATCAGGTTGTTGATGAACGTCTGCACGATATTCTTAGGTATAGAGTCTATGTTTACCGGCAGGTTAGCGAGAGTGTTGTCGAGTTTTCCGTATCTTTCGATTATGAATGCTCCTTTTCCGTTGGGCTGGAAGTAATTCCACATAGCGTCGTCGGTAGGTACAAATATTGCTCCCATGTCGCTGAGTTGCTCTTCGGAGGTAGGGCCGTACTGGTTCCATCCCGGGTCGAATTTGAGTATATAGCCCTCATTCACCGTTGACCCTGTCTGTGCTCTCAACTCATTGAACCCCTGTGAGATGCTTGAGAAATAGCGTTTCTCGTAAATGGCATCTTTCGTAGGCAGATTGTTCACCTTGGCATAGTCATTGTAGTTTTGTGTGATGTTGTCGTTGATGAACGGTGCCGAGAATCTGTCGAGCATTCTGCTGAAATAATTGCTTTCCCCATTGGTGCGTATCAACTCTCCGAGATTGCCCGGTGGTACGAGCACGTCCTCCACTTGATGTATATATCCGTTTTTACATACCACATCGGAGTTGATGACTTTATTTCTGAACACATACACCATGCCATCCTCGTATTCAGAACCAGTGAGCACTTTAAAGTCGCTGTCGGTACTGTCGGAGTTGGTGGTAATGCTATTTTGCACCATCTGATTGTTGGTGAAGTGTACGATCATCGGTGTTGTCCCGTCCATAACGAGATTGATGCCAGCAGTGCGGAAGTCGTCCCAATAAGAGTTATTCACTGGCAGACTGTTGCCTTTGAGCCATGAGATACTGTCGGTAACGCTCATGCCTGTGATGTGCTTTATTGCCTCACCTTCAATAATGTTTCCTTGTGTTGACACATTGCTGAGCATATCTGTTTGTATGGCATTGTCGAGCATTGATGAATAAAGCAGTTTTTTTTTCATTGCCTCTGTGAGGTCGTTATAGCCGCTTACTCCCCAGGTGTTGTTCTTGAAAAACTTTTCGAAAGCCTCATCGTTGGCCGGGAAGATTGTTTTCGAACCAGTTTTTGCCAGTGTCTCCTCGTAGTTGAGGTCTTTGATGAGCTGCATATAATAGTTGAAAGTACCGTCGAGCAGTTCCCTCGGCTCTTGAAGTACAGCATAGATACTGTTGCCTAACCACGAGGGATAGTTGCCCTCGTCATCCTGCTTGTAGTCATCGCTACAGGCAGTGAAGGTTGCGATGGCGAGTGTCATCGACACTGTTGCCACTTTCCTGATGTTTAGTAGTCTCTTCATAACTTATTTGATTATTGTGTAAGCCTTATTTTTTCCATTACTCATTTTCTTCACCACAATATTGAGACCTTTTTGCACCTGTGTTCTCTTGATGCCGTCGATGCCGTAAATACCTGTCTCTATAGTCTCTGCATCGATGTCGGTGGCTGTGATTCCTGAAGCATATCCTTCTGCCCCCAGGAACTGCACTGATGCTGCTGCTCCGTAGCTTCCTTTGGGTGCCACGTATCTCACATATCGGTAGGGTCTGGTGTTATATACACTTATTTCAGTGGCATTGTCTGTCGATGTGGGGTCGTTGGCTATTGTCGCCATCCTCACGGCATTCTCAAAGTCGGCATTGTCTGCCCCTTCCACATATCCTCCGGTCATGTTTGAGGGGTATGCACTGTATGGGCAGAAGGTGAATTTGGAAATCACCATGTCTGTTCCCTCGCCATAATCGTAGCCATACCATACTCCGTCGGCGTTGTCGCTAATGAAATAGGTTGTCATTGTGGCGTTGCCTAATGCGTTTGTCACATTGTCGGTGTTGCTTTCTGATGTTATCACGTCACCCTTTCTTCCTCTTACCCTTGAAGTGATGAATTCCAACGGCTCACTTTTCTCGCTTGTTCCAATTTCATTCGATGCGGTGAGACAATAGTAATAGGTGGTGTTGTTCGTTGCCGTGGAGTCGATGATACCTGTGTATCCGTCGATGGCGTCAAGGAGTTCTTCTGCTGTGAACTCTCTAACGGCTGTATAGTCACCGTCTTTGCTCTCGGAGCGGTAGAGTGTGAAATTCTGTGCGCCGTCCACAGGCTGCCATTCTATAAACACCTGCCCTGTGGCGTGCATAGCTATAGACAAGTCTTGCGGCACCTCTGGGAATGCGAGTTCAGAGGTTGTAACTTCTATGGTGTCGCTGCTTGTTGCGCCGCTTACGTTTTTTGCCTCCACACAATAGTAGTAGGTGGTATTACTTTTCAAACCTGTATGTGTGTATGCAGTGGTATTGATGACATCCTCTGCTGCTGCGAACCACGAGTTCTTATCGGTGGAATATTTCACCGTGTAATAGTTGGTGGAGTCGGTAGCCGTCCAGTTGAGTTTCACGTTGGTGGCTCCTGCCACGGCTGTGAGTCGTGGCTTTCCAGCACTACAGGTGTCGGCGATTTGTAATGAGATGTTGTCGAAGTTTGCCTTTGAGTAAGCAGCATCATCGAGGCTTGACCATCCTCTGGTTGCGAAGATTCCCACATTGCAGTCGTTGCCCCATCCTAATATTGACTTTGAGCCTATTTTTGCCCATACGATACCGTCGATGCTCTGATATGCTGTGAAAGTGTTTCCCTCCCTCTGTATGCGGAGCCATTGGCGTGTTGAGGTGTGCGTATTGCCGTTGTAGGCCGTTCTTGACTGTCCTGAGCTTGTGCGTGCGTAAGCGTATGTGTATCTTCCGTCGGTTCCTGTGAGTGTTATGATAAACATTCTTGCGTTGGCGTCGTTGCTGTTTCTTACCATAATACCGAAGTTGTCTGTACGGTTGTCGGCTCTTTGTCTGTAGTCGATGCAAGCAGTAAATGTGAAGTCTTTGCTCGACACTGGTTGATAGAAGAATGTGCAGTTGTCGGTTGTTTTTGTCAACTCGTTGGCGTATGATATGATGGTGGCACTTTGATTGAGCCCCTCATAATAGTATGCCTTACCATTGCCGGCATTGCTGGTTCCTATTTCTGCCAGTTGCCATCCGTTAGGATAGTCAGATGCCGTACCGCTGACAGCCGTTGCGCTTTTCACAGCACTATATTCACTAATGCCGCTGTTGTTGACAAGTGCTATGCGGTAGTAATATTTCACACCTGGTGTCACGGTGCTGTCAGCGTAGGTGGTGTTGTTTTTCATTGTGTAGGTGTTGATGACCTCAAAACCTGTTGTCGGATTTGTTGACCTTTCTATCACGGAGCCGTTTACGAGGCTGGCGTCTGGTCTTTTCCAGGAGAGATAAATGCAGTTTATACCTCCCACAACTTGCATCACGTCGGGTGCTGCTGGAATGTCGAGGGGTTCATAAAGCTTTTCCGACCCTTCTTTAGCGTAGGTGAGTATGGGGTAGCTTGCTATTTCCCATCCGTTCTCATAAATACCTCTAAGTGAAATCATTTGTTGGCAGTAGGGAGCCTCTAACCCTTTGTCTATGACATAGTGGTTGTATATCAGCTCCGGGGCGGGGTAGCCACTGATATTTCCTAAGTTTGTCGTTGAGATATCATTAAAATTACGCTCCACGCCTGTGGTGAGGTCAGAGCCGGCACAACTCTGATAAAACTCCCAGTATGTGCGTTGGTGTGTGATTTGGTACTCTGTGAGATACTCGAGGGCAGTGAGGAGCAGGTTGTCTTGGTATGCCCACAGGTCTTCCTCATATCCTTGTGTCTCTGCCACTTTGCAAAGTGTAGTGGCAAAGAGCGGGCCAATCTCTGCGTGAGGGATGTCGCGTCCCATCTCCACAGATTGACCCTTGTCGTTGATAACCATATTAGTGAGACATCCTCCTCCGAAGCCTGTTTCGCTGTCACCATATTTATAATAGCGTATTGCTTCATTGAACATCTCCTCATCCTCAAGGAACACTCCCATACAGAGATTGCAGAAGTTTGCCGGTCCGTCCCATCCTGGCCATGAGGAGCAGTCACCGAGCCATCCTTTTGTGGCGGGATAGAATTTCTCCCGGCACAGAGTGCTGAAGGCTTCTCTCTCATCGCTTGTCCAGCCATCGTAGAGACGCAGCATCTCTGCTGCCTCCACGATTATGCTTATTGGCAGCATAAAGAGTTCTGCCGAAACATTGTCGGTGGTGATAGTACTCGTCCATGTGTTGATAATGTTTCTAGCACATTCAGCATGTTTTTTAGCTGTGGCCTCATAACCAGTAGAGTCGTTGAGCACATACCACATCAGCATATTGTAGTATGCTGCCTGTGCGTCTCTGGCAGCCTTTTGCCTGTTGCCGTCGCTGCCTCCAATGTCGCCATTGATACTGCCTGTGGTATTGTAGGTGTTGGCTGCTTTCCAGTCTTTCTTCAACATCAGCCAGGCGTCATACCAGGGTGATTTCTGTGCTCTGATCATTGACTTCATCCTTTGCAGGTCGCTTTCAGAGGTAGAGCAACCCGGATGTTTCCACTCACGTTCAGCTTGCGTTGCCACGCAAACGAACAACGTTGCGAATACAAGGAATAATTTTTTCATTTGATATTGGTTTTTGAATTTGATTTCAATATTACTTTTTGAAATTCGTTTATTTATAGTTATCGAGACAATAATTTTGTATATGTGCATTCCAAAACTCATTTTTAACGAACTATTGTTATATATTGTTCACATAAAATATAAGAAAGGGAGAGTGTTCAATCCAATATCGGCATATTACCGAGGGAGTACATGAATAAGAAAGCCCTTTGTATTTATGCCGAATAAAACATAAAGAATATTTATTTACCCATTGATGGCTTTTTGGAGTGTTGTTCTCACCATTTTACGGGTGCGGTAGAGTCTGCTCTCCACAGCCCTGCGACCGATGCTTAGTGTTTCGCAAATCTCTTGTGTCGTCTTCTCCTCGAAACGGAAGAGTGAATATACCTTTGCGTCAAGTTCTGACATATTCCTTATCACAGCCATTTCTACTCTTTCGATGTCTTTAGTGTCAACATCCTGATGCGATGTCTGTTTCTCGAGATAGTAGTCATAGTGATTCTTCTGACTCTCGCGTACATAATAATTATGCCTAAGGTAGTCGATGCGCATATTGTAAGCAATTTTTACTGCCAGTCCTTTCACCTGTGCCTCGTATAACACGTCGATGCCAAGGAGTCTTACGAATACGTCTTGTACCATGTCGTGGCAGATTTCCTCTTCTATACCTACTTGACGGAAGATAAGGAACAGAACCTTGCTTGTCTCTGCGTAAATTTTGCCAACCAGTTGGCTGTTGTTGATTTTTGAAGTTTCCATAATCGTTGATGTTTTAGTTTGATTCATATTTTTTTGTTTGATTCTTGTTCACCTCACAAGTTGTAGCTGGATGGCTTTCTAACCGTTTTCCGCTGCAAAATTACATCGAAATCGAGGTGCTTCCAAACTTTTTTGGGGCTGATAGAGTCAACCCAACCGAAAAGTGAATAGTTTTGTTTTACCTATTCAAAATCAATAATTTACGTTGTTTGTTCAAATGTCCAACCTAATCGGACTGAACATTTTAAAACGTTCAAATTGAACAAAAGTGAAAATTTGTCCGCTCCATTTGGGGACTCTTATCCATTTTTCTACTCATAGAAGTACATAAACCAAGATTTTTTGCTTGTTTTTTCGCCAATACATTTCATTTTCCCTTGTTTTTGAATGTTTTTCACCCTGTTTGTACGTGATTCTCATATTTTTTCACCGCTACAAATGGTTTTTTCTGTGTTTTTCAATCCTTTTTGGGGCAGATTGAACGTTTTTGAAGCTTGTTTCCTTTATTTTTTGAGTGTTTTCAGGTATTCTTTAGGTGTCATGCCCTCATATTTTTTGAATGCCGCTATGAGAGTGGTACGGCTTTTGAATCCGCATTGTTCTGTGAGTGCGCTAATGGTGAGCTTCTCTCCATCAGCCTCCGTGATGCGTAAGCATTCGATAGAGGGGTGCAACCCTAAAATAGCCGCAGGAATTCGAGATTCCTGCGGCTATTTTTCTTCAAAAATTTTTTTGATTTACAATTATGCGTCCACTATTTGGGTTGTCACCACGCCTCCTGTGTACAAC
>Ga0181612_151450_pt1 | contig 39639 bp, 27 predicted proteins | sample HoacroProtozoa21_FD_119630 | JGI IMG/M metagenome (GOLD analysis project Ga0181612, IMG submission 119630) | Hoatzin crop microbial communities from Cojedes, Venezuel. Combined Assembly of Gp0051906, Gp0051904, Gp0051908
ACTGCAGGCTGGTGTCAATCTCATCTACATAAGGGATATGCTGGGTCATGTGTCCATACAGACCACCGAGGTCTACGCAAGGGCAGACTCCAAATCCAAGAGGGAGGCCCTTGAGAAAGCGTACAGGAACCTGAATCCCGATGTCGACACGGACAGGGAGTGGGAGAAGGACCGGAATCTCCTGGACTGGCTGATGAGGCAGGGCAAGTGAATATCGTTATGGGAAGTAGAAAAAGGAAGTAATCCCGTAATATGCTGATTGTCAATAGGGGTTAACAATCTACTTCCCATAATGTAATACTTCCCATAAAAGGCGTTATGAGAAGATTCCCATAAGGCCTTTAGTGTTTCTACTTGCCGATGCAGTGATGGGCGAATATGTTGTTTAGGACCTCCTGGGAGTCGATGGCCATTCCGGTAATCTGGCCGATGTCCGAGATGGCTTCCCTGAGGTCTTCGGCGACAAGGTCGGTAGGGACTCCGCTGCATAGTGCTTCCTTGGCTTTTTTGAGGGCTTCCCCTGCGCTGCGAAGCGCATCATAATGACGGATGTTGCTAACCAGGGTGCCTTCCGTGGAACCTGAAAGCATAGCTTTTGCCGCATTTCCGAGGACCTTGGACACTGTCTCTAGTCCTGCTCCAGTCTTTGCCGAAGCCTTTATTGCAATTGATTCTTTTCCAAGGAGGGAAACTATCTTGTTATGGATGGAATCAACCTTTCCTGCTTCACAGATATCCACCTTGTTAAGTATCCAGATGACCGTCTGGGTTTCGCTGTCGACCTTCTCCTGAATGAATGATGCCTGGGAGAGGATCTCCTCTTCCGAGGATGTGCAGTCTAGAAGGGCCAGCAGAATCGATGCCTTCGATATTTTCTCAAGTGTCCTGCCGATTCCCATCTTTTCGATTTCCTCGTCAGTGTCCCTGAGCCCTGCAGTATCCACAAGCCTCAGGGCGACTCCCTCAAGGATGAAGGTCTCCTCGATCGTGTCGCGGGTGGTCCCGGCGATAGGGGAGACTATGGCCCTGTCCTCTCCGAGCAGATGGTTGAGCAGTGTGCTCTTTCCTGCGTTAGCCGCACCCACTATGGCTACGGGAACCCCTTCCTTTATGGCGTTTCCGATGCGGAAGGAAGATGAAAGCCTGCCTATGTGGTCGATGCTTCCATCGAGAAGGGCCGTGAGCCTGTCCCTTGATGCGAACTCCACCTCCTCTTCACTGAAATCAAGTTCAAGTTCCAGCAGTGAAGTCATCTCCAGAAGCTCCTGCCTCATTTCCTCAAGTTCCCTGGAGAATCCTCCCTTCAGCTGGGAGTAGGCTATCCTGTGGGCCGCCTCGCTTCGGGCAGATATGACATCCGCCACGGCTTCGGCCTGGGAAAGGTCCATCTTCCCGTTCAGGAAGGCCCTTTTCGTGAACTCCCCAGGTTCCGCCATCCTTGCTCCGCAGCTGACAAGGCGCGACAGGATTTCGGAGGCGATGTAGGATGATGCATGGGCGGATATCTCGGCGCTGTCCTCTCCGGTGTAGGAGTGCGGAGCCTTGAAAATAGACACTACGACATCGTCAAGCGGGGAACCGTCCTCTTTGGCTATGTGTCCGTATTTGAGGGTGTACCCCGGGGCCTGGGAAGCGCTTCCAGAGGAAAAGGATACGACCCTGTCTGTGATGGACAGAGCCTCGGGGCCGCTTATCCTTATTATAGTAAGTGCTCCTGTGCCTGGAATCGTGGCGGGAGCCACTATGGTGTCGTCGTAATGGAGTTTCATGGGTGTTTGTTGCGTGGGAATTTCCCCGCCTTAAGTGCGAAGGTAGCGCATCTTTTTCAAAAGAAGGCAAAAAGTTAAACGTTTTGGGGATTGGACCGATGGAAATAAAGTCGTAAATTCGCAAAGTCAAAAATCTGAAGCCATTCTCTCAATGCAAGCAAAGACACCTTCTACGCTCTTTCTGCGGAATTCTCGCAGCATGGGCGGATGGTCCTTCGGCTGCAAGGCTCCCTGTGACGGGGAAGTGGTGTTCTCCACCGCAATGGTGGGATACCCCGAAAGCCTCACCGATCCATCCTACTCTGGCCAGATCCTATGTGTCACCTATCCCCTTATCGGAAACTACGGAGTGCCTCCCGGCGGAGCCGACGGCATGGGCATATCGCTTAACTTCGAATCCGAGAGGATCTGGGTAAGGGGGCTCATCATCTCCGACTATTCCTTCAAGTACAGCCACTGGGACGCCGTGAAGAGCCTGGATGCGTGGCTAAAGGAACAGAACATCCCCGGAATATATGGCGTTGACACCAGGGAGCTTACGAAGATGCTCCGCGAGGAGGGCTCCATGCTGGGATGCATCGTCCCTGAAGGGATGGACGCTCCCGGGGAGATAGCCGACCCGAACCTTGACAACCAGATAGCCATCGTCAGCTGCCCCGAGCCCATCCGCTACGGAAGCGGCCCGAAGAGGGTCTGCCTTGTCGACTGCGGTGTCAAGCACAACATCCTCCGCTGCTTCGTTGAAAGGGGAGTGGAGGTCATAAGGGTCCCCTGGGACTACGACTTCAACACCGTCGACTGCGACGGCATCTTCATCTCAAACGGCCCCGGCAACCCCGAGTTCTGCACCAGTACGGTCGCCCACCTCAGGGAGGCCTTCAAGGAGAACCGCCCGATCTTCGGGATATGCATGGGCAACCAGCTGCTCTCCCTTGCCGGCGGGGCCCGCACCTACAAGCTTAAGTACGGACACCGCAGCCACAACCAGCCGGTCCGCCTCAAGGGCACCGAAAGGTGTTTCATAACAAGCCAGAACCACGGCTTTGCGGTTGATACGTCCACGATGGGCGAAGAATGGGAGGAGTGGTTCGTGAACATGAACGACGGCACGAACGAGGGTGTGCGCCATAGGGAGAAGCCCTTCCGCAGCGTGCAGTTCCACCCCGAGGCCTCCAGCGGCCCCACCGACACGGAATTCCTATTCGATGATTTCATAAGGGAGCTAGGCAGAAAGTGACATGGTAGACAGCAGCATAAAGAAAGTCCTCATACTGGGGTCCGGCGCCCTCAAGATAGGCCAGGCCGGAGAGTTCGACTATTCGGGGAGCCAGGCCCTCAAGGCCCTTCGCGAAGAAGGCATAAAGACCATTTTGATAAACCCGAACATCGCAACGGTCCAGACATCGGAAGGCGTAGCCGACAAGATATATTTCCTGCCGGTGACACCTTTCTTCGTGGAGAAGGTGATAGAGAGGGAGCGTCCCCAGGGGATACTCCTCTCCTTCGGAGGGCAGACGGCCCTCAACTGCGGAGTCACCCTCCACAGGGAAGGCACCCTCGACAGGTACGGCGTCAAGGTCCTCGGAACGCCGGTAAGCGTGATCATGGACACCGAAGACAGGGAGCTCTTCGTCAGGCGCCTCGACGAGATAGGCGTGAAGACGATCCGCTCTCATCCGGCATCCGGCATGGAAGAGGCCCTTTCTGCCGCCAGGAACCTTGGATACCCCCTCATCGTCAGGGCCGCATACGCCTTGGGCGGACTGGGCTCCGGGTTCTGCGACAACGAGGAGCAGCTTCGTGAGGTGTGCGAGAAGGCGTTCTCCTTCTCTCCCCAGGTCCTTGTGGAGAAGTCCCTCAAGGGATGGAAGGAGATAGAGTACGAGGTCGTCCGCGACCGCTACGACAACTGCATAACGGTCTGCAACATGGAGAACTTCGACCCCCTGGGGATCCATACCGGGGAGAGCATCGTGGTGGCACCTTCGCAGACACTCTCCAACAGGGACTATTACTTCCTCCGTGAACTCTCCATAAGGATAGTGCGCCATCTTGGAATCGTAGGCGAGTGCAACGTGCAGTTCGCATACGACCCCGACGCTATGGACTACAGGGTCATAGAGGTGAACGCCAGGCTCAGCCGCTCTTCAGCCCTGGCCTCCAAGGCTACCGGATATCCGCTGGCGTTCGTCGCTGCGAAGCTGGGACTCGGATACGGGCTGTTCGACCTGAAGAACTCTGTCACCAAGACTACCCCCGCGTTCTTCGAACCGGCCCTTGACTACATAGTCTGCAAGATACCGCGCTGGGATCTGAGCAAGTTCCACAGGGTGTCCCGCAAGATAGGCTCCTCGATGAAGAGCGTAGGCGAGGTGATGGCAATAGGAAGGACGTTCGAGGAGGCGATACAGAAGGGCCTCAGGATGATCGGCCAGGGAGCCCACGGCTTCACCGGCAACAAGGAGATAAAGGTCAAGGACGTCGCGCAGGCCCTCCGTGAGCCCACCGACCGAAGGATATTCGTGATAGCCAAGGCCATGCAGAGCGGAATATCCGTCGACGAGATCCATTCCCTGACGAAGATAGACCGGTGGTTCCTCGACAAGCTCGAGAACATAGTGGCCACGAACGGCGAGCTCTCGCAGTACTCCGCCATAGAGGATGTCCCTGTCGACCTTCTCCGTACCGCGAAGAAGCAGGGCTTCTCGGACTTCCAGATACAGAGGGCCGTCTATGACGACGATTCGCGCATAGGGGAGTACATGAAGAAGGTAAGGCAGTGGCGCAAAGAGCAGGGCATAATCCCCGTCGTAAAGCAGATAGACACCCTGGCTGCCGAGTTCCCGGCCGCCACGAACTACCTCTACCTCACCTACAACGGCGATGTCAGCGACATCCATGGCGAGGATGACGGGCGGAGCGTCATTGTGCTGGGCTCCGGCGCCTACAGGATAGGAAGCTCCGTGGAGTTCGACTGGTGCTCGGTCTCATGCATACAGACCCTCCGGAAGCAGGGCTACCGGGGAGTGCTCATAAACTACAACCCCGAGACCGTGTCCACCGACTACGACATGTGCGACCGCCTGTACTTCGACGAGCTCACCTACGAAAGGGTGATGGACATAATAGAGTTCGAAAACCCTCACGGGGTGGTCGTCTCGGTGGGAGGCCAGATACCGAACAACCTCGCCCTCAGGCTCCAGAGAAGCGGAGTGAGGATACTGGGAACGAAGGCCGAGGACATCGACAACGCCGAAGACCGCCACAAGTTCTCATCGATAGTGGACGCTCTTGGGGTGGACCAGCCGAGGTGGAGCGAGCTCACGACTCTCGAGGATGTAGACAAGTTCATTTCCGAGGTGGGCTTCCCTGTGCTTGTAAGGCCGTCCTACGTACTTTCCGGCGCGGCGATGAACGTATGTTACGACGAGGCCAAGCTGCGGCACTTCCTCACCCTTGCGGCGGAGGTGTCAAAGGAGCATCCGGTGGTCATCAGCCAGTTCATGCAGAGGTGCAAGGAAATCGAGTTCGACGCCGTGGCCGACGGAGGAGAGATAATAGTCTACGCCATATCCGAGCATATCGAGTACGCGGGAGTCCACTCCGGCGACGCCACCATACAGTTTCCCCCGCAGAAGCTCTATGTGGAGACCGTCCGCAGGATAAAGAAGATAGCGAGGAAGATAGCTGGAGCCCTTCACATAACGGGGCCCTTCAACATACAGTTCCTTGCGAAGGAGAACGAGATAAAGGTGATCGAGTGCAACCTCAGGGCTTCGCGAAGCTTCCCGTTCGTATCCAAGGTGCTGAAGATAAACTTCATCGAACTGGCGACAAAGGCCATGCTGGGGCTTCATCCCAGCGCCCCTCAGAAGAGCGCCTTTGATCTTGACTATGTCGGGGTTAAGTCGGCCCAGTTCTCGTTCGCACGTCTGGAGGAAGCCGACCCTATGCTAGGAGTCGACATGTCCTCGACAGGAGAGGTCGGATGCTTGGGGGACGACCTTAACGAAGCGCTTCTTCTGAGCGTACTTTCCGTGGGGAACCGCATTCCTGAAAAGAGGATTCTTCTTTCCACCGGAGACCCTGTCCAGAAGGCAGCCATGCTCGGTGCCTGTCGCCTGCTGGCCGAAAAGGGGTACGAACTCTACGCGACTGGCGGAACCTACAAGTACTTCATCGAGAACAGCATTCCCTGCTACAGGGTGCTGTGGCCCAGTGAGACGGACAACCCCAACTTCAGAAAGTTCCCTTCAGCCCTGGAGATGATCCAGAACAAGCAGGTCGACATGGTGATAAACATCCCCAAGAACTACACCGACCAGGAGCTCGGAAACGGCTACCAGATACGAAGGGCTGCGATAGACTTCAACATTCCCCTGTTTACGAACAGCCGTCTTGCGACTGCTTTCATAAGGGCGTTCTGCACGATGGGTCCCGAGGATGTGGAGATAAAGGCCTGGGACGAGTTCTAGAATGGGGCCTATTGAAATAGCGAAGCCTCGGCCATATTCGGCTGGGGCTTCATTTTGCGTAGGGAGGAATTACTGTTTGAGCCTTCTGTCCACAATATCAATCGACCCGTCTTCATTGAGGATTACATCAATATGCTTGATATTCTCAATGAATTTAGACCATCTCCTCTTACCTATACTCTTGAGCATTTCTTCTGCAAGAATATACATTTTAGTCCCTCCAACTTTTGGAATATAGTCATTCGGTGATATATTGGTATCTTGTTCCTTTGAATTTCTGGTAGCAACTTCCATGAGAGGAATGTAAGAGTGATAGTTGTAACCACCCGGGTCAAGTCTGCCAAGAAATTCCTTTAGAACATGTGCATTAGATACATCTATGTGACAGTCTGATACGTTTGAAAATTTATGATACAAGAGCCATATTTCAAAGCATGGATTGCTGATGATAATATGCGCACACTCATTAGAACGGCAGTAGTCCGCAAGACTGTTTATGGCAGAGACTGGCCACTTGTCAACATCAATAATGCACCAGAGAGAATCGCCATCTTTTTTTGATAGTCCTACTTCATTTATGTATTCCTCAATCCTGTATTGTACACGATCAGGGGAAGATCCTCGATTCTCTTCATTCTGAGTTAAGCAAATGACCTTGATGCGGTCAATGATGTTAAAAGGCGCCAAGTATTCCACTTCGCGTTTTGAACCTTCTGTTACAATCACAAAAAGATTGTAGTCTCGTACTTTTCCGTCTTGTTTATAAAGACTCCTCTTTTTGTATGGCATTGTCTGTATTCCATTTTAGGTCTTCCGTATGCGCCAGGAAAGGAATGGCACCGAAGCGTCCCTTGAGATAGCCTTTGCATATGTCAAGGTCATGCCTTGGTTTGAAATCACTGAGTGGATACATGGATGTTCCTCCTGTATCACGGCTCTTTTCTGCAAACCATATTTCGTCTGTTCGGAAAATCTGGCAGTCGAGAAGATTTGACTCGTGTGATGTGCAGATCAGTTGTCCGGAAAGGGGCCCTGACATGAGGCTTCGCATCATATCCAAAAGAATGTTGGGGTGTAGCGACCTGTCGATTTCGTCGATAATGTAGGTTACATCTTCCTCTTTGAGCCTCTTTATGGCAGGAATGTATTCCAGCAGTTTCTGCGTTCCGTCGGATTCCTCTTTCAGGTCGAAAGTGTAATCATTCCCATCTGAATGGTGAAGCGTCATTATGCGTTTTATGAAGTATTCGCCATTCTCCTTTGAAATTGATGCGCTCAGGTCTTGTGTCTCGATCAATCCGTATTCGTTCTCACCGATTGCTGCTTTTATTTCATCAAGTGAGCTTCCATGGACATTGCTTTCTTTTGCCAGGAATTCGCTTAACGGCTCCTTCTTTATGAATATCCTGTCGATGCCTACGTCAAGTCCGGATAGTGTCTTTTGCGCCAGGTCTCTGTAGTCATCCCTTGTGTAGAGGTCCTTCAGGAGCGATGTGGACCTTCTTTCTGGGGACATAACCACAAGCCTGGTTGAAAACCACTCGTATGCATTGTCGATTTCTTCGATTTTAAGAATCTCCCTATGCGAAAAAATGAGCTCGTCCTTTTTCAGGATATTCTCTTCCAAAAGGGAGACAAGCAATTTGTTCCGTTCTTTTGATTCGAACTTCTTTCCAAAATTCAGTCTCGATTTCCCGCTTTCGTCAGAGTGGATTCTTGTGAATATGGGCTTTTCTTTTTCACTGCCTATGTCGTAGAGCCACTCTTCGGTACATACGCGATCAGTGAATGTCACTCCGTATGAATATACTCTGCCTTTGATGCTGAACTCGCATTCAATTGATGACTTCTCATCCGGTGGCGACATCCTGCAACGGATGGTGGCATAGTCAGAAGGAATCTTTCCATTCAGGATCATGTCCCTCAGGATTCCTGCCGCTTTGACCAGATTGGATTTTCCAGCTCCGTTGGCTCCGTAGATGATGGAGCCTTTAAGAACGTTGATTCTCGGTGTTATGCTGATCACATGTCCTGGGTGTGTCCTTAGCGACTTTGCCGGAAGCAGGTTGAATTCCACCTCGTTGCGGAATGATAGAATATTCCTGAAAACGAATCGCAGTAACATTGTCTTATGGTTTTATTGTGCAAATATAACGAAAATTTCACTTATAATACTAAATCGTGCGAATATCTTAGTTGTTTTCATGGAAAATAGGAGATTTTTTCGTTATAGAATTGGTGAAAACTGATATGTTCACCGCATTGATGAATCATAGTGCATACAGCATGGCATATAATAATAGCAAAACAGGGACGGCCCGATGACCGCCCCTGCTTTGTCAAAAGGGAAAGTAGTCTAGTACATTATTTCCCTGCTCATGGTCTGTTCCCTCACTTCCTTTGAACCATCCTTGCCATAGAGAGTGGAGTTCTTGCCGCAGCGAAGGTCTTCGAGAATGTACTGTACGGCCTCGCGGGATGCCAAGTTGACACTGGAGTTATCATTCTTGATGGCTGCCCTGGTTGTCCTGTATGCATCTTTTGCAACCATGCCGATGATGGACCCTAGCAAGGATTTGCTTTTCGTATTGGGAGTGTATGTCCTCTTGGTAGCCTCTGCCTCAACGTCCACTGTCCTGTCATAGAGGATTTCACCGGTCTTTGCAGAGCGGATGTACATCCTGACTTTGCTTGAGAGTGTCTTGAGGCCCCATTCCAGGGATTGGATTTCGGTAAATACGCAGGCGTCGGCGCCGAACTTCTCCCTTATCTCATCAAGGGAGCCCTGGTAGTCGCTTGCGGTCTTCCCGACACTTCTGAAGTAGTCGGATGACATGGGGGTGGGAATTACGGTATATCCCTTTTCCGTAAGGCAGCGGAAGATCGTTCCATATACCGCATTGTCAGCTCCGGATTCTGCGGATGCATTCGTAGGCGGCATGACTACAAGTACCTGGGGAGCCTCGCTGTACATTTTGGGATACTGTGATGAGCGTGTCTGGGCCGATGCCTCGGGGCTGATTGACAGAAATATAAGAGGCAGGGCGACCGATATGGCCATAAATATCTTTTTCATGACTGTTTCCTTTTTCTTTATTTGAGAATGTCTTTGAACAGGGGCTCGTATATGGCCTTGGACTCGGGATAGTATTCGTATTCAAGCGCCAGAAAATCCTTGGCCAGATCTACGTATTCCGTGTTCTTGATGTCGTCTTTGACTGTAATGGTCCCGTCAGATACAAGCTTCTCCAGTTTTGACTGTACGTCAGGTTTCATCAGGAGGTACGCCATCTCCGCACATATCCCGGGGGCCACCTTCTTCGATCCTGCCTCCTCTTTTGAATTTACTGTAATGCTCTTGTAGCATTTGAGAAGGTCCGTTATATCTCCTGTGTTGTAGTAATTCGCAAGGTACGTGTCGTATGATACTCCGTAGCCTGTGATCTTCTCTTCCCAGAAGTACATGGACTCGTCTTTGTCGATGGATGAGTCTTGCGCAACGTTGGATAGCTGCCTGATTGTTTTGGTCACTCCGCAGGATGTGGCTCCCATAAGGGCCAGTGCCATTGCGAAGACCAATGAAATCCTTTTCATAAAAACTTTGATTTAATATTGAAAGTCTAGTGCTTGCGGCTACCGCAATTCTCACACATGGAGATGGGAAAATCGCAGCGGTGCGCCTTGCGAAAGCGAATTTAGCAAAAAAAGCTCCGAAAGGCAAAAAATGGGCATAAAAAAAGCCCCGGGCGGTTTTTGCGCACCTGGGGCTTTAGGGTATCTTTACGGGACATCCCGCTAGTAGTCGTAGTGCTTGGCCTCCCTGGGATTCACCTTGTTCATGTTGTCAAGCAGCTGGTCGTTTGTCTTGTAGTCGTCCATAAGCTGCAGCATGAAGTTCATAGCCTCGGTGGGGTTCATGTCCGCAAGGAGCTTTCGCAGGATCCATATCCTGTTCGCCTGGGAGCTCTCGTAGAGAAGGTCGTCCCTTCGGGTGCTCGAGAGGACCACGTTCACGGCTGGGAATATCCTTCTGTTGGCAAGGGTGCGGTCGAGCTGGAGCTCCATGTTGCCGGTTCCCTTGAACTCCTCGAATATCACGTCGTCCATCTTCGAGCCGGTCTCGGTGAGGGCGGTGGCCAGGATCGTGAGGGATCCGCCGCCTTCGATGTTCCTGGCGGCTCCGAAGAAGCGCTTGGGCTTCTGCAGGGCGTTGGCGTCCACTCCTCCGGTAAGGACCTTTCCGGATGCGGGCTGCACTGTGTTGTAGGCCCTTGCGAGCCTGGTTATCGAGTCGAGAAGGATCACTACGTCGTGTCCGCACTCGACAAGCCTGCGGGCCTTTTCAAGAACCATGTTGGCAACCTTGACGTGCCTTTCGGCTGGCTCGTCGAAGGTCGATGCGACAACTTCGGCCTTGACACTGCGGGCCATGTCGGTTACTTCCTCGGGCCTCTCGTCGATAAGGAGAACGATTTCGTATACCTCGGGGTGGTTGTCCGCTATGGCGTTGGCGATCGATTTGAGGAGCATCGTCTTTCCGGTCTTAGGCTGGGATACGATAAGGCCCCTCTGGCCCTTTCCGATGGGGGTGAACATGTCCACTATCCTGCAGGATACGTCTCCCTCGTGCCCGTTCCCCAGAAGGTTGAATTTCTCGTTGGGGAAGAGGGGAGTGAGGAAGTCGAAGGGAACCCTGTCCCTTATGAAGTCTGGATGGCGTCCGTTTATGGTCTTGATCCTTACGAGCGGGAAGTACTTGTCGCCTTCCTTGGGAGGGCGTATCTCGCCGGTCACGGTATCTCCGGTCTTCAGGGCGTTGCTCTTTATCTGCTGCTGGCTGACGTAGACGTCGTCGGGGGAGTTGAGGTAGTTGTAGTCCGAGGAGCGCAGGAATCCGTATCCGTCCGGCATCACCTCGAGGACTCCGGTGGCCTCCACAGTGCTTTCGAACTCCACCTTGAGATTAATGGTCTGGGGCTTCTTCTGCTGAGGGGGCTGCTGGCCCTGGGGCTGCCTCTGGGCGGGATGTCCTTCCGATGGATAGTCGGGATTGTCAAAGAGGGTAGGCTCCTGGGCGCTGTCGGCGGCGGGGCCGTGTCCGATCCTCTCCCTTTTCGGCCTTGGCTGCATCTGGGGTGATGAAGCGGGCTCGCCGGCCTTCTGCTTCATTTCGGCGACCTTCTGCTCGGCCATCTTGCGGATTTCCTCCACGTCCAGCTTCTTTCCGTTGCGGGTGTGGCCGGCGGGACCCTCGGGTCCTTCTGCAGGGGGCTGCGTCTGAGGCTGTGCGTCCTTGGGCTCCTTTGGCGCAGGTGCTATGGCGGTTTCCTTTGCGGCCTTTGGCTTTGGCGCCTTCTTCTTTGCATCCTTTGGCTTTTCCTCGGCTGCAGGTGCGGCAGGCTTTGTTTCCTTCGCTTCCTTTGTCACCTTCTGCCCTTTAGGCTCCTTGGGGGCCTTGGCCTCTTTCGGCGCCGGCTTTGCGGCCTCCTCCGCGGGTGCCGCCTCAGTGGCGGGTGCAGGGGATGGGGCCTTCTTCTCCTTTTTCTGCGGTTTCTGTGTGGCGGGCTTTTTCTTTCGTGGCTCTGCATCGGGCTGCTTGGAGGCGATAATGGCCTGCTTGTCAAGTATCGCGAATCCAAGATCCGCCCTTTCCATCTTCTCTGCGCCCGGAATTCCCATCTCCTTTCCTACCTGGCGGAGCTGGTCTTCACTCATGTCATTGAGATCCTTAAAGCTATGCGGCATGTCAATATCAGTAAATGATGATTATTGTAAAACGTCGTAATTGAAAAATGGGGTAGAACGCGGAAAACGAAAAGTCAGTACAGAAATCGCGCGTCCTTGAACGTATTGCAAAGGTATGCAAAAAAATCCAAACATCAAACAATCCATGGCCCTTATGTGACCTAGGTCGGCACGGGCCGGGGATGGCGCTAGTTGTCCCAGTAGCTGGTGCTCTTCTTGAACCTCAGCAGGTCCGCCAGGGCGGATGCGTTGGCGGCGATCCTGAAGCTCCAGGACTGCCATGTTCCGCTAGGAACCCAGGATACCGCTATGTTGAAGCAGTGCAGGTCGTAGCTGAAAGAAAGCTGCGTGGTGGTCATCTTCATGGCCATTATGTCGAATCCGGATGTGAAGTTCATGCTCATCTTCGGGGAGAGCTTGACGTTTCCGGTGACGTTCACTGTCTGGGTGAAGCGGTTCTTTGTGATGAGGGTGTTGTTGGTGTACTGGTAGCTCTTCGAGTACGCGAACGAGTAGCTCAGGTTGAGCGCCCAGGGCACGTTGGGGTTGGTATAGTACAGCCATCCTCCCGGGATGTACTCTCCCGTGTAGGGGTGGTAGTAGATTCTCTTGTAGTAGTCCGCGGTTCGTGTCCCGCCGTCCGCTCCGCCACCTTCTCCGGCAGTCCTGGAGCCGTCGTTCCCGTTGATGGAGCCCTTCCCTGAAAGGGAGTAGGACATCGAGAAGCTGGCGTTGGTGAGCCTAAGGGGGTGCATCCATCCCTTTTCCTGGAAGTTGAAGCGGTTTATCTTTATTCCCCTTTCGTTTATGGCGTAGGGGTCGAAGTTGGCGCTGCCGCTTATTCCCAGCTTTTCGAATATGGACGTGGACATGCTCATGGAGACGTTGCTCATCTTGAGGGAGTCCGCCAGGAAATTGTATCCGGTGTTGATGCTCAGGTTGTCGATGAGCTTTACCTTCTTCACTCCCGTTCCGGTTGTGTCGCGAAGGTCCCTCACCTTTGCCTCGAGGTTGTTTCCGAAGGATACGCTCATGGTGGCGCTCCTGCCCTTGGAAGGGGCCGAGTATATCTGTCCAGCGTAGATGTTGTAGTCGTAGGTCTTCGCTACGCCGTTGGTGTCGGTGTACTCGAGGGTCCTCCATCCGTTGGCGTAGGTTCCCTTCTCAGGGGAGAAGGACATGCTTACCGAAGGGGATATCACATGGCGGATGGCCTGCACCTTGTGGGCCTTTCCGAAGTTGAAGAGTCCGTACAGGCGGGTGCTCATGGAGATTCCTCCGGAGTAGTTCTGGGTTATTCCGAAACCGCTGAAGAGCTTCCCTTCCTCCTTGACCACGGAGTTCGTCTCCTCGTCGAATACGTACTCGCTCTTGCGGAAGAACCAGTTCTGCCCGTAGGATACGCTGGGGGTGAAGTTCAGGTACTTCAGAAGTGTGAAGTTCGGAAGGCCTATCTGGAAGTTGTGGGTCATTCCGTTCTGCATCTTGTCCCAGAAGCCTTCCTCGCCGAACTCGGAGGCCTTGAAATTTATCTTGTTCTGCAGGGTGGTGTTGTATCCGAAGGATATCTTCTCCCATGGCTTCTCCTTTCCTACGCGGTCCTTTTTCTTGAAGGGGTAGAACCTCGTTACGGAGAACGTGAGGTTCGGGAGCGTGATTGCGTAGGAGCTGTCCCTTGAGTTCTGGCTGTGCAGGGCGTTTATGGAGAGGTTGAACTTTCCGTTCCAGTTGCGGGCCCACGATATGGACGAGGACGTCTGGTTCTGCAGGGCCTGCGTCACGCTGGTGGAGTTGTACTTGCTGTTCGATGGGCTTGAGAAGTTCACCGATGCGCTGAAGGTCGTCCCCGGGTGGGCCTTGCTGTCCTGGGAGTGCGACCACTTGAGGGCGAAGTTCTTTGTCTGGAAGAAGTCCGTGGAGCCCCTCTCTCCGGTCTGGTCGACGGAGTAGGTAAGGGAGAAGTTTCCGCTGCTGCGGTACAGGAACTTGTAGCGGGAGTTTATGTCCACGGCCCATGAACCGAGGGTGTAGATGCTTCCGGTAAGGGAGAGGTCGAGGTGATCTCCGAATACGAAGTACACGCCTCCGTCCCTCATGTAGAAGCCCCTGGCCTTCTCCTCACCGAGGGTCGGCACCAGGAATCCCGTAGCCCTGGAAGGCCTCTTGGGCACGAATCCGAAGGGCAGTCCGACCGGAATCGGAACATCCTCTATGACAGGCCACGCAGGCCCGAATATTATCTTTCTGCTGGGCTTGGTGATGACCTTTGCGATACTCATCTTGAGGTAGTAGTGTGGATCCTCGAGGTCGCAGACGGTATATCTTCCCTTTTCGATGTTGATGCTCTTGTCCGGCATCATCATGATGTCGCGTCCTTGGATGAGACCCTCCTCCTGCTGGGTCACCATGTCGGTGATGCGGGCCTTGCGGGTCTTGAAGTTGTACCTCAGCTCCTGCATCGTATAGGAGGACCCGCCCTCCTTCATCACCGGGAGCCCCTTCCATTCGCCGGTTAGCGTGTCAAGCGTGCCTCGGGCGTAGACGGTTCCCGTTGTGAGGTCGTACTCCATGTAGTCGGCGGTGAGCTCCATGTTTCCGTACGTCACGGTGACGCCTCCCCAGTAATACTGTATGTGGGGCTTTCCGTCTGTCATCTTTGTCCTTGCGGAGTCCTTTGCGGATGAGAATGCGGGGGCGTCAAGTGAGGAGTGCTTCTGGAGCTGGGCCGAGTCGACGCTGAAAAGGGAGTCGGCCTTGCGGACCGAGTCGCGGCGGGCCCTTACCGAATCGGATACGGGGATGGAGTCCCTGTTGAAGGTCACGGCCTGGTTGAAGGCAGCCTCTGTCTGTCTGTCCCTACGGCGACGCCGGCCCCTGTCCTGCGCATCGGCGCTGAAGGACAGAGACAGCAGCAGGGCGGTCATGAATATGATGAGCAGCCTGCCGGCAGACAGTCTAACCTTATTATTTAATAGCATCTATGTATTGTCCCGGCAAAAGGGGACGGGGTGCTTTCGAATGATTCGTTTTTTTATTAATTTTGCAAATACTGTGACTTGCAAGTAAAATACAAAGATAACGCCATTTTGAAATATTCGCAAAAACATTTTCCAATCTTTGCCGCCTTGCTGGCGGCCCTGATGCTCTTCCCTCTGGGCGCCTCCGCGCAGAAGGGTGGAAAGTCCCTCGGACTCAAGACCGTCTGCATCGACCCCGGGCACGGAGGACAGGATCCCGGCACGATAAGCCGTGACGCTTCGCGCTCCACGGAGAAGGACCTCGTGCTGAAGATTTCAAAAAAGCTCCGGGACAAGATCAGGGCGGCATATCCCGATGTGAGGGTCATAATGACGCGCGAGAGCGACAAGTTCGTGGACCTCGGCTACAGGGCCGACATCGCCAACAACGCCAAGGCCGACCTTTTCATATCAGTCCACATAAACGCCGTGGCCTCATACACCACATCGTCGGCCAGCGGATACTCTGTCCATGTCCTTGGCCAGTCCTCGGTAAAGGGAAGGGACCTTTTCAAGAACAACATGGAGCTGGCAAAGAGGGAGAACTCGGTGATCCTCCTCGAGGACGACTACTCGACAAAGTACGAGGGCTTCGACCCCAACGACCCCGAATCCTACATCCTTTTCAGCCTCATGCAGAACTCCAACCTCGAGCAGAGCCTCGCCTTCGCAACCGAAGTCGACAAGGCTATGAAGGGTGGGGTGATACCATATTCAAGGGGGATATCCCAGGATCCGTTCCTGGTGCTGTGGAGGACCACGATGCCTTCGGTTCTCATCGAGTGCGGGTTCATATCCAATCCCAACGATCTTGCACAGCTGCGCTCGGATTCGGGGCAGGATAAGATTGCCGATGCCATATTCAGGGGATTCGCCTCCTTCAAGAAAAACTACGACAAGAGCCTGAACGTCCCGCTCAACTCACCGAAGGCCAAGCCAAGTACGGGAGCGAAGGCCTCCTCGTCTTCCGCTTCCGGCGCCAAGGCGGCCTCTTCGGGTTCCACTGTGAAGGCCGCACCAACAGGGAAGGTCCTGTACGGGACCCAGGTCCTGGCCTCTGCAAAGACAATGAAGGAAGGGGACCGGTTCTTCAAGGGACACACCCCGGTGAGCGTCCACTCCGGCAAGCTATATAAATATGTAGTGGAAACTTCGTCATCCCTTTCCGAGGCAAGGAAGAAATTTTCGGCCCTCAAGAAAGATTTTCCGGATGCGTATCTCGTGAAAATAGAGGGGACGAAGGTCACACAGGTGAAATAGGAATCATACTTTTCGCCCCTGCAAGCGCTTGCAGGGGTTTTAAATCGGCGTTTGAGTAATTTTGAATTATTCAAAACTAGAAGGTTCATGATTCATTAGCAGTTACGATTCTTTATCTCTTGTAAACTACTGATAATCAAGATATTGTAAAAGCGCTTAAATTTATTTTGACCTCTTTTCAGACTATAGGAAAATAAATTTAAAATGCAATATGTTGAAAATTTTTTTATCCGTTTTTTTTCAACCATTTTTGCACATGGAAAGTCCGGGAGACGGCAGCGTCCAGCCCGGCGAACCAGTCCCGCAAGGATATAGCACAACAAAGTAAAACCAACTCATTAACCCGTACTGGATGGACCAGAACGAACATATAATCGTGTGGAACAATTGTCTGCGGATCATATCCCAGATAGTTGACCCCCAGAAGTTCGAGACCTGGTTCAAGCCTCTGAAGCCAGTCTCCTTCAAAGACTCCACTATTACAATAGAAGTACCCTCGGATTTCTTCAGGCAGTACCTGGAGGAGGCGTACCTGGATGTCCTGAAGAAGACCCTCAAGAGAGTCATCGGCGCCAACGCCCGCCTCATATACAAGGTAAGCGCAGTGCGCAGGCAGCCTGCGATGGAGTTCCCCGCAGCTGCGGCCACGACTCCGGTGAACAATCCCGTATCGGTCAGCACCTATCCCACCGAGGGCAATCCCGGGCCTTTCGTATTCCCGGGCCTGAAAAGGGTGCAGATAAATCCCCGCCTCAACAAGGACTACTGCTTTGAGAACCTCGTGGAGGGGGACTGCAACAGGATGGGAATAAATGCCGGCGTCACCATATCCGACAACCCCGGCGGAACCCCGTTCAACCCGCTGCTGCTCTTCGGCGGCCCCGGACTAGGAAAGACGCACCTTGCGCAGGCTATCGGAATCTCCATAAAGGAGAAGCACCCCGAGAAGGTCGTCCTCTACGTCACCGGAAACGAGTTCAAGACCCAGTACATGGACGCCGTCAACGTCCGCAACAAGCTCACCGACTTCCTGGCATTCTACATGAAGATAGATGTGCTGATCGTCGACGACATACAGGATCTCGTGGGAACCGGCTCCCAGAACGCGTTCTTCAACGTGTTCAACCACCTTCACGAGAACGGCCGCCAGCTCATCTTCACATCCGACCGTCCGCCGGTGCAGCTGCAGAACTTCGAGGAGAGGCTCCTGTCGCGCCTGAAGTGGGGGCTTAGCGTAGAGCTCCAGAAGCCTTCCTACCAGACCCGTCTGGAGGCGCTCCGCCAGAGGGCGTTCCGCGAAGGTGTGAAGGTAGACGACGAGGTGCTTTCATACCTCGCCCAGAGGATAAGGTCGAACTTCCGCGAACTCGAAGGCACGCTCATCTCCATTATCGCCCATGCGACACTCTCTCACAAGGAAATAACCGTCTCCCTGGCGGAGAAGGTTACGGACAAGATAGTAGGGGAGCAGAAGACGAACCTTTCCATCGACAAGGTCCAGGAGACCGTATGCCAGTACTTCGGCATATCAAGGCAGGACCTGACGAGCAAGTCGCGCCGCCGCAACATAGTCCAGGCACGCCAGATAGCGATGTACATGAGCAGGAACCTCATCAACTGCCCGCTCTCGATCATCGGCTCCGAGATCGGCGGAAAGGACCACGCCACTGTCCTCCATGCATGCAACACGGTATCGGACCTCATCGCGACCGACAGGGTCTTCCGGCAGTACGTGGACGACATCGAAAGGATGCTCGTTGCGAACACAGGCTAGCCTCTTCCTCCCGGAAGGGGTTTTTCTTTTGGCGGTTTCTTCGCTTTTTCCCTTGGAATGGCTATCTTTACGGATGGATTGCACTCTTCCGGAAGGGAATGCGTGCATGCTCCCATTTTTGCAAACCAAAAAACCAAAATAGCATGACAGGAGAGAAAGTGCTGGAGATCTTCAGCGAAATAACCAGGATTCCCCGCGAATCCGGTCACGAGCAGGCCATAGGGGCCTACCTTGTGGACTTTGCAAAAAAGAGGGGCCTCCCCTCGAAGATGGACAAGGTCGGAAACGTCCTTATCACAAAGCCTGCGTCAATGGGAAGGGAGGGCGCTCCCACCCTCGTTCTGCAGTGCCACCAGGACATGGTGTGCGAGAAGGTTTCATCAAGCGACCACGATTTCACCAAGGACCCCATAGACTACGTCATAGAGAATGGATGGATGGTGGCGAAGGAGACCACCCTCGGCGCCGATGACGGAATCGGGATCGCTGCCTGCCTGGCGCTTCTGGATAGCGATGTGAAGGCCGGGAAGCTGGAATGCCTTTTCACCGTATCGGAGGAGACCGGAATGGACGGAGCCATGGGCCTTGAGGAGGGATTCTTCACGGGAAAGACCCTCATAAACCTCGACTCCGAGGACGAGGGCGAGCTTTTCGTGGGCTGCGCCGGCGGAGTGAACACCATGGTTACGTTCGATTACACCCTCGAGGACATTCCCGGGGGCTATGCCGCCCTCAGGATTCGCATGTACAACACAACAGGCGGTCACAGCGGTGACGACATAAACAAGGGGAGGATCAACACCGTGCAGCAGATGGCGCGCTTCCTTGACAGGGAAGACGGATACAGGCTCGTATCGTTCAACGGAGGAGGCAAGCATAACGCAATCGCCCGCGAAACCGACGTTGTCGTAGCGGTTCCGAAGAAAGACGCCCCCGCCTTCAAGGAAAGGTTCCTCGCCTTCGGAAAGGAGGTCTTCGAGGAATATCACAATACCGACCCTACTGTAAAGGTGTCGGCCGAGGAAGTCGAGCTTCCAGGAAAGGCCCTCGAAAGGGGAGTCGCCTCAAGGTTAGTATCCTCGCTTGTCGCCGTCCACCACGGAGTGCTCTCCATGAGCCAGGACATCGAAGGACTGGTGCAGACATCGTCCAACCTTGCCTCCGTGAAGATGGAAAGGCCTGGCGTAATCGATATCTGCACAAGCCAGAGGAGCAGCTCCGATTCGGAGAAGGACTTCGTTGCTCAGAAGGTCGAGGCTTGCTTCCGCCTTGCCGGGGCGAAGACCCGTCGCGGCGATCCGTATCCCGGATGGACCCCCAACATGAAATCCCACATCCTCAAGGTCTGCGTCGAGTCATACACGGACCTCTTCGGATACCAGCCCAAGGTGAAGGCTATCCACGCCGGTCTCGAATGCGGGCTCTTCCTTGAGAAGTTCCCTGGAATGGACATGATTTCCTTCGGCCCGACCCTTAGGAACGTGCACTGTCCCGGAGAGAAGCTCGACCTGGCATCCAACGACAAGTTTGTCGCCCACCTCGTGGACGTAGTGGAAAGGTTCTCAAAGCAGTAGGGTACCTCCCATGAGACTAGCAGCCCCATCGCTCCTTAGCGCGGACTTCCTCTCCCTTGGAAGCGAGGTGGAGTTCCTGAACTCCAGTGCGGACCTCATCCACATAGATGTGATGGACGGAGTCTTCGTGCCCAACATATCATTCGGGTTCCCGGTGATGGATGCCGTCGCCGCCGTCTCGAAGATCCCTCTGGACGTGCACCTTATGATAGTGCATCCCGAAAGGTACGCAGAGCGCTTTGCCTCAAGTGGCGCCTCCATGGTGTCTTTCCACCTGGAGGCCTGCCAGGATGCCGGAGTCTCTCCCCTTGAAATCATCGGGACGCTCCATGCAAAAGGCGTAAAGGGGGGCATCGCAATAGACCCCGACGTCCCGGTTGAGGACCTTTTCCCTTTCATCGGGGAAGCGGACTATTTCCTTGTCATGAGCGTGTTCGCCGGATTCGGGGGACAGAAGTTCATTGAGAAGACCTTCGACAGGGTGAGGACCCTTCACGAGGAGATCCACGCTCGCGGCCTTTCAACCCCCATCGAGGTTGACGGTGGAGTGGGCGCCCAGAACGCAGACGCCCTCGCCGATGCCGGAGTGGAGATATTCGTTGCCGGAAGCGCCGTCTTCAAGGCTTCCGACAGAAGGGCGGTAATCCAGGCGATAAGGGGAGAGAGATCCCTATAGGATATAGCTTATTTCCTTGAAGGAGAAGAACCGGTCTTCCCCGGCGGCGTCCTCTACGCGGAGGATTCCCCCGGGGGAGACTTCCTTTATGATGCCTTCAAACTCCTCACCCCGGACATTGTCCCTGTAGGGGCACTTCCTCCCTTTCTGGTAGAGGCTTTCAAGGTACAGGGAGTGCCTTCTGTCAGGATCCATTGAAAGGTATCTTTCAAAGTGGGGGGTGAAGGAGGATAGCACCTGGCGTATGTCATAGTCCTTTCCCGTAGCCTTTTTCATGGACGTGGGGTTTGCTAGCGAAGGGTCGAAGGCGGTCTGGTTCACGTTTATCCCTATCCCTACGATGCTCTTTGAGACAAACCCGTCTGCGATGGAGTTTTCAATGAGCATTCCGCTGACCTTCCTCCTTTGGATGTAGATGTCGTTGGGCCACTTGATTGTGGACTCTATCCCGTATTCGGAAAGGGTGTCCCGCACCGAGAGCGTGGAGGCTTCGCTTAGGCAGAACTGCCTTGCGGCGGGAAGCTTTTCAAGGGGAGGCTCTCCCGGACGCAGAAGGACCGAGAATGTGAGGTTCTCGCCGGGTGCCGCCACCCAGCGGTTCCCCCTCTGGCCCCTGCCGGCGTACTGCTCCACGGCTGCCACTACTGACATATTGTCAAGGGTGGAAGCCTCCCTGGAGACCTGCGTGTTGGTGGAATCGACTCTGGGGTACCAAATAATTTTCATGGGTCCTTTTTTTGTCTTATATTTGTAAATTGCGAACAAGGGGTGTTCCCCGTTGCAAAATTAGTGAATTGAAAGCGTAATGCAGCCGGATGGGAAAGGGAAAATGCCTCCGGAATGCAAGGAAACCAAAGAATAATTTCAAGGTATGAATATTTCACCCCAGAGGGTAATTGCCGAGGCCATGCTTGACAAGAAGGCCAAGGATGTGGTCTCCCTTGACCTCAGGGAGATCGGAACTGCGATAACGGACCATTTCGTCATCTGCAACGCCGATTCGACGACCGCGGTGTCGGCGGTATCGGATAACATAATCGACAAGATGAGGGAGCGCCTTTCCCGCAAGCCGCTGCGCACACAGGGACTTGAGAACGGGTTCTGGGTCATCCTCGACTACGGCGAAGTCGTAGTGCACGTATTCCTCACAGAGTACAGGGCGTTCTATCGCCTGGAGGACCTGTGGGCGGACGCAAAGAAGAAGACCTACACCGAGGAGGAACTCTTTGCAAAGAAGGCGAAAAAGGAAGCTGCGGCCGAGGTGCCCAAGGTAGCCAAGGCCACTGTTAAGAAGACAGCTGCAAAGGCCTCAACCGCAAAGAAGGCTGCAGCGAAGACTGCGGCAAAGTCAGTAAAAGCACCAGAGAAGAGCGATGAGTAAGAAGACACCGAACAGCAGCAGCCCGTTCAGGCTGAGCCTGGCATGGGTCTATGTCATAATCATAGGCGGAATCGCCTGGATGCTGTGGAAGAATGGCGGGGTCAACCCGCAGAAGATCGAGTGGGCCGAGGTCGAGACGATGATAAAGGCCGGGGATGTGAAGCAGATAGACTTCGTCCGCAACGACTACAGCGGAGAGATAACGATCCGCCCCGACCGCATAGCAAAGTATGCCGACAAGTTCGGAGGCGAGGTTCCGGCAAAGAGCCCGCACTTCGTGTTCCTGGTGTCATCCAAGTTCGACCCTGAGAAGACTTTCGGGGAGCTCAACGAGCAGTTCAGCCCCGAGGACCAGTTCAAGGTGGTGCTCACCAACAACGACAACGTCTGGGGGAACGTGCTTGACTGGATAATATTCCCGCTTCTTCTCATCCTCATGTGGGTGTGGATGTTCCGCGGAATCGGAAAGAACATGGGAGGAGGCGCTGGCGGCGGTGCCGGAGGAATGTTCAACGTAGGACGCTCAACCGGAAAGCTCGCTGACAAGAACACCGTGAAGGTCACCTTCAAGGACGTGGCCGGACTCTATGGAGCAAAGGAGGAGATAATGGAGATCGTGGATTTCCTGAAGAACCCCGGCAAGTACACCGCCCTCGGAGGAAAGATTCCCAAGGGAGCCCTCCTGGTAGGCCCTCCGGGAACAGGAAAGACTCTCCTCGCAAAGGCCGTGGCCGGCGAGGCCAACGTTCCCTTCTTCTCGATTTCCGGATCCGATTTCGTGGAGATGTTCGTGGGAGTTGGTGCATCCAGGGTAAGGGACCTCTTCCGCCAGGCAAAGGAGAAGGCGCCCTGCATCGTGTTCATAGATGAGATTGACGCGGTTGGACGCGCCCGCGGAAAGAACGTGGGCTGGTCATCCAACGACGAGAGGGAGAACACCCTCAACCAGCTCCTTACCGAGATGGATGGATTCGACACCAACAGCGGAGTCATAATCCTCGCCGCCACGAACCGTGCGGACATCCTCGACAAGGCCCTCCTGAGGGCCGGACGTTTCGACCGCCAGATACATGTGGACCTTCCCGAGCTCAAGGAAAGGGAGGAGATATTCCAGGTTCACCTGCGCGGCCTGAAGATCGCCGACGACTTCGATGTCAGCTTCATGGCAAAGCATACTCCGGGATTCTCCGGAGCCGACATAGCCAACGTCTGCAACGAGGCGGCCCTCACCGCAGCACGGCGTGGAAAGAAGGCCATTGACAAGCAGGACTTCATGGATTCCGTGGACAGGATAGTGGGAGGCCTCGAGAGAAAGAGCGCCACCATAATGACTCCCGCGGAGAAGAGGACTACCGCATATCACGAGGCTGGCCACGCCGTCGTAGGGTGGCTGCTTCCAAATGCCGATCCCGTATTCAAGGTGAGCCTTATTCCAAGAGGACAGGCCCTCGGACTTACCTGGAGCCTTCCGGCCGAAAGGAAGATCCTCTCGCGCTCTGTGATGATAGATGAGATGTGCACGCTGCTTGGTGGAAGGGTTGCCGAGGAGATAATAAACGGCGAGCCCGCCAGTGGCGCCCTCAACGACCTTGAAAGGCTCACAAAGATGGCCTACAGCATGGTCCAGTACTACGGTATGAGCGACAAGGTGGGAGAGCTTTCATTCTATGACTCGACAGGATCTCGCGGCTACGACCTCACACGTCCATACTCGGAGAAGACGGCAGAGCTCATGGACAAGGAAGTCAAGGACCTTGTGGACCTCGTACATGAGAAGACCCGCAGGATCCTCACCGAGAACCATGACGGATTCGTGAGGATAGCCGAACTGCTCCTTGAAAAGGAGGTGATCTTCTCCGACGACCTGGAGGCCGTGCTCGGCCCAAAGGCCAAGGCCGATGACGGATCCGCAGCCACCCCTGCCGAGGGTGAAGCCAGCGAGCCTGCCGATACTGGTTCTGAGCCGAAGGACGAAACTCCCGCTGAGGCTCCCTTGCAGGCAGCCATCCCTTCGGAGCAGGAGAAGCCCCAGAGTGAAGGTACCCCCAAAGAGAGTTAGAGAAGATGCTTAAAAGGAGCATATCCGGTATCGTGTTTGTCGGGGTGATGCTTGCGGCATTGCTAGTCAACCAGTGGCTCTTCGCCGCCGTATTCATCTTTGTAATGGTGGGTATGATGGTGGAGTTCTACAGGATAACGCTCGGCAGCTCATACCGGTATGACAGGGCCCTTGCAATCATCGCATGCGTGATGCTCTTTGCCTCCCTTTTCACCGCAAACGCCCTGGAAACCCTTCCCAAGTGGTGCGCCTTCTGCGCGATTCCATTCATGGGAGCCCTGTTGGTGTCGGTCGGATCCGGCAACCATGGGGACTTTGTGCGCTCAAGGGCCTACATAAGCATGGGAGTCATGTACATAGGCGTTCCGGTAAGCCTCTCCACTTTCCTGGTATTCGGGAGGGGGAACTTCTCCGGAATGCTGCTCCTTTTCTTCTTCATCATGATATGGGCATCCGACGTGGGCGCATACTGCGTGGGGTCGCTCCTCGGAAAGAACGGAAAGAAGATGGCCCCCACGATATCCCCCAACAAGTCATGGGCGGGATTCTGGGGAGGAATGGCTTTCAGCGTAGCCGTTGCCGCAGCCCTCGTCAGCGTTGGCGAGCTTCCGCTCGGACATTCCATCGCCCTTGCGGTCATCATGCACTGCATGGGAGTCTGCGGAGACCTTTTCGAATCACAGATCAAGAGGGCCTTCGGAGTCAAGGACTCCGGAAACATCATTCCCGGGCACGGAGGGCTCCTTGACAGGTTCGACTCCTCGCTTTTCGCGATACCTTCGGGTATGCTGTACCTTTTATCGTTCGGACTGCTGTAGTAAAAGAAAAAAGATAGACAAACCCTATAACCATCCCACTGGAAACCAAATGTTACACATCGACAAAGACTGCTACGGAACAATCGCCATCGCATGGATAGTCACCCTTGCCATCATGGGCTTCTTTTACTGGCTCCTCGGACTGAGGAAGGAATGCTGGTGGGGATTCGCTTTGATCGCCCTGGTAGGCGTGGTGTTCATGACATTCGTAACCTGGTTCCACAGGGTGCCGTCAAGGCCGTGCCCCGCACAGGCTGATGACATCGTGAGCGTCGCCGACGGAAAGGTCGTAATCCGTGAGAAGGCCTACGAGAAGGAGTACCTCAAAAAGGACTGCATGCAGATATCCATCTACATGAACTTCTTTGATGTGCACGCGAACTTCTGGCCCTGCAGCGGAGAGGTCACCTACTACAAGTACCATCCCGGCAGGAACCACCTGGCCTTCAAGGACAAGTCATCCGACCTCAACGAGCATTCCTCCACGGCCATAAGGCTATCCAACGGAAAGGAGATATTCTTCAAGCAGATTGCCGGGACTTTCGCACGAAGGATAGTGTGCTACTCCCGTCCAGGAATGAAGGTGAAGGCGGGGGAGCAGTGCGGAATAATAAAGTTCGGCTCCAGGATCGACATATACCTTCCCCTTGACGCAGACATAAAGGTGTCCCTCGGGGAACTCACAAGGGCTTGCGAGACTCTGGTGGCGACAGTCCGCTAGAGCCTATACCTATTATATAATATAGGGGAAGGGCTCGGAAGCCCGAAGACAGATAGAGAACAAAAGTGGCGGGTGGGCCGATCTGGCCTTCCCGCTACTTCTTTTGCAGGGACTCCTCGATCATCCTTGCCAGGGTGTCGGGGGCGTCCTTTTCGTCGACGTGCCGAAGTACCGGCTGCCCGGATCTGTAGATGGAGACCTTGCCGTTTCCTTCGCCTACGTAGCCCCAGTCGGCATCGGCCATCTCACCAGGACCGTTTACGATGCAGCCCATCACAGCGATGGCGACTCCGCTAAGGTGTGAGGTCTTCTCCTTCACCTTCTCAAACGCTTCCTGAAGGTTGTACATCGTCCTTCCGCATCCGGGGCAGGCGACGTACTCGGGTTTGTAGAACCTTCTCCGGCAGGCCTGCAGGAGCTCGTCGCGCAGGTACTCCGAGAAGCCGTCCTTCTCGATATCGACTTCATTGCCCTTTTCGTCAAGGTAGGTGCCGCTGAAGAAGACATCGTCTAGCTCCCTGTCAAGAAGCCTTCTTCCAAAGTCGCAGGAAAGGTCCAGGATGAGCCTCTCCCTTGAAGGGGCGCTGTATGTCGCACGGGCTGTCTTTCCTTCGATTGAGACCTTGGTCATGCTGGAATCCACAAGGGAGTCGTAGCGCTCGCACAGGTATCTCGCAACCGGAATCTCGTTTGCAGGGTCCTCGGTGAGGGACACCCTTACCGTATCTCCAAGGCCCTGGCTAAGGAGGGCTGATATCCCCACGCAGGACTTTATCCTGCCGGAGTCACCGTTGCCGGCCTCCGTCACTCCCACGTGCAGGGGGAACACTACGCCTCTTTCCTCCATCTTTCCCTGAAGGCGCCTGTATGCATCGACCATGACGATGGTGTTGCTGGACTTCAGCGATACGACAACGTTCCTAAAGTCGTTCTCAAGACAGAGTTCGAGCCATTCCATTGCGGCGCATGCCATCCCTTCGGGGGTGTTCCCGTAAAGGGATGTTATCCTCTCTCCGAGGGAACCGTGATTGAGGCCTATCCTTATTGCCGTGCCGTTTTCCTTGCATACCTCTACAAGGCGTGAAAGCTGCCTGCAGGCTTCCTCGTGGTCCTTGTGGAAGTTGCCGGGGTTTATCCTCACCTTCTCTACGTATGGCGCCACGGCGATTGCGGTAGCGGAAGAGAAGTGTATGTCGGCGACAAGGGGGGTGGTGATGCCTTCGGAGCGAAGGGCGTCCCTTATCTCTTTCATGTGGGGGACGTCGCCCATTCCGGGACAGGTGATCCTTATGAGTTCGGAACCGGCAGAAGCGAGCTTCCTGCACTGCTCCACTGTAGCCTCTACGTCAAAAGTATGGGTGTTGCACATTGTCTGCGCCACCTTGCGGGCCCCTCCTCCGATGAGGACGCCGCCTGCGTTGCATGTAAGTCTTTCCATCCTAGTCTATGTTTGGTACTTCAAGCGGGGCGAGGACCCTTGTGGAGTCTGATGCTTCCATGATTCCTTCCTTCGGCAGTGCGATGGGAGCGGCTGCAGTGTCCGAGACCGCGGGAGCTGTCTCCGGTGCCGTCACACTCTGCGAAGCCTTGGTGTTTTCAGAAGGAGTGGTTCCACTGTCCTGAGTGCCCTTTGCCGATGTATCGGCACCTGCCGCGTCAGAGTCGGTCGCCTTGTCGCCCTTTGACTTTCGGTTCTTCCCGAATAGCGGCTTCTTCTCCTTTGCGGGCTTCTCCTGCTCGGGGCCGAAGACAGCCTCGCGGGCCTCCCTCTTCAGCTCGGAGCGGGTCTTTCCGGTCCTCTTTCCAAGCTGGTAGTGTATGCCGACGGAAATGTATACGTCCATCGGGTAGGCGAACCTGTAGTAGTATGCGCTGTTGTAGTCGGGCTTGTAAAGGGATGAAAGGGAGTAGCGGAACTCTCCCTTCACGTGGATCTCGATGGGGTCGAGGAGTATTCCAAAGCCGGCTCCGGCCTGAAGTCCGTAGTCGAAGCGGCGGTCATAGTCGTAGAATGAGTTCACATAGTCCGTGGATACTCCCTCGTCGTACGTCCTTTCGACCTTGAGGCGGTACCCCAGGTAGAATCCTGCATCGAGCATGAGCTTGACTTTCCAGATCTCGTAGTGGAAGTAGGACTGGAACGGGGCTTGGATTACGTTGTAGATGGCCTTCCTGGCCTGGTCTACGTTCTCCCTTATCTCTCCGCTCTCAGGGTCAGGCTTGAAACGGTATCCGTCCTGCCCGTAGAAGAGCCCGGCCTCGAACCCGAAGTATGGCATGAATCCGAACATCTTTGCGTGGGTGGTGTAGGTTATGCCGAAGTTCACCGGGGTGAATAGCCATCCCTGCTTCTTGGAAGGGTTGAAGGCCGCCCTTGTGAAGGAGGGCCCGTAGTGCACCCCTATCATGGAGTAGTCGTTCAGCTTGAGCTTTCGATTTACCTTCACCGTGTCCAGGTACTCGTCGGTGTAGAAGTCCTCCATTACAAGGAGCGTATCCTTCTGGGCCGCCTTGGACGGCTTCCCCTTCTGTGCCAGCGCCGCTTCCTCGCTGCAGATGCACAAGGCCAGGATGGCGGCTGCGTATAACAGTGTCTTTCCTTTCATCGCTAGTCTACTCGGAGAACATCCTCTCCACGTTCAGTTTCTGTGTTATCTCCGTATTCTCTTTTATCTCTATTGTAGTGCTTCCGTCACGCAGCTTGTAGAAGCGCACCTTTTCAGGCTGCTTGTGCTCCAGGAGCACTCCGGTGTCCACTATTCCGTTGCGGTTCAGGTCCTCGGTCAGGCGGATGGAGTACTTGCCTTCCTTGAGGTAGGGGAACATGAGGGTCCTGGGAGAGTCTACGATGTATGTGCGGAGAACCCTGTCCTTCTTTTCGGAAAGCAGCTCCACGATGTACTTGTTGGATACCCCTGAGAGCTCCAGGGAGAGGGTGCTCAGGTTCTCCTCCTTTGGAAGGGAGACCTTCACCTGGGTGGAGTCGTTGTAGAATCCGTTTATGTCGCGGAACCTCCTGTGGGGGACCTTGAGGGTGTACTCGTAGCCTTGCTTGAGCTCTCCCTTTGGCATGAGGGTGTAGTGCCTGAGGTTGTTAGTATCCCTTTCCACCGTAAAGGACATGTTCTCCTCCTGCTGCCGGGGGTTGATGGATGTGAGGGTGCACTCGTCGAAGGCCTCCCATATGAGGGGGTACTTGAACTCGAAGTCGAATCCGTTCTGCTCGACCGTCTCGCTCTCGGCCTTTACCGTGACGACGCACAGGGTGTCCTCCTTCGATACGTTCTTCCTGGCGGTCCTTGCCGAAGTCTTCTTTTCGGATGCTATCCTCACGTGCTCGGTGTAGGGGGAGAGCACTCCTGCGGTATCGGTCTTGAGGTAGTCCACATACAGGTGGAGGGTGTCGGGCTGCCTCCGGCGGTCGTTCACCCAGATTTCAAGGGAGTCCCTTCGGGGGTTGAACTGGGTTATGAGCCTGTCCTGGGGAAGGCCTGCTATCCAGAGGGAGTCTATCTTGGCGTCTGAGGCCATGAAGGTTATGTAGGCGCTCCTCGGGGATATCCTCATGTTGTTTTTTATCATCTGCTTCGATGGCCTTTCCTTGAAAAGGAGAAGCTCGTGCTCGGAAATCCTCGCCGTACAGTGGAGGGTGTCCTCCATGTCGTACTTGAGGAGCTCCTTGAGGGTGTCGGATGCCTCCATCGTGGGGCGGATGACGCTGTCGCAGAACGCTATGTAGTCGTTGTCGGGGTCGTAGATGTTGTTTACCGTCTCCTCCTTTATGGCGTAGAGGCGGTAGGGGCAGTCCTCGACGTTGCGGATGGCGAAGTATCCCCAGTCGTCTGTCTTCACAGCGGCATCGGGGCGGTTCTTGAGCACCGCAGAGTCGGCGAGGTCCTTGTAGAGCATCACCGTGGCGTCCTTTACCGGAGCGAGGGTGTTGCAGTCCAGCACGGTTCCGGTGACTACCATGTTGTCTATCCTGTCTCCGGTGGAGAACACGACCGTGTAGCCGGGGAACATGTTGCCCTCGTTGTTGTCGGCGATAGCCCCCGTAAGGTCAAGGGTGTATGTAGTGTTCGGAAGGAGGTCCTCCTCGAAGTATACGATGAGTTTCTTCCCCTTCATCTTGTACTTGGGACTCTTCTTCTGAGGAGGGGACAGGTATATGTTGGCCGCGTTCTTGACGGTCACGTACTCGTCGAACTCGAACTCGATCTTCGCTCCGTGCACGGGGACGTTGGTGGTTCCTGGCAGCGGGCTAAGCCCCATTATCTTTGGCGGTATCGTGTCCTTCTTTCCTCCGGAAGGGGGCGTGGTTGTGTTGGCGCACGAGTGCGAGAAGGTCACCGGAACCAGGACGCACAGCACCGGAAGGAGAGGGAAGTATCTGCGTAGGAATTTCTTCATGTCTAAGTCGTGTTGTCTAGATCTCTGTCATGGGGTTTATGTCGGCCCTCTGGACCTGCTGGATTCCGTCAACGGAGGAAAGGTGCTCGATGAGCTCGTCAAGGACGTCCTTGTCCTTTACGAACAGGTCGATATATCCGGAGAATATGCCCTGCTCCGTTCCGAGCGAGAGCCTTCTCATGTTGACTCCCATCACAAGGGATATGTAGCGTGTTATTTCATTGAGGAGCCCGACCCTGTCGATACCTTTCAGCGTCAGGCGCACCAGGAATGACTGCTCGTCGTCTCCGGACCAGCGTGGGAGCACGATCCAGTCCCCGTGCTTGGATGCCAGGTTCTCGGCGATGGGACAGGTCTTCTTATGGACGGTTACGACTCCGTCGGGGGAGAGGAAGCCTATGACCTGGTCCCCGTCTATGGGGCGGCAGCAGGTCGCGATGACGAACTTCTGGTCGTCGCCCGGGGAGTTTATGATGTAGTCGGTGCGGTCCCTCTTTCCGGCAGGGGCGGGAAGCGTCTTGCTCTGGGGCTCCTTGGTGGAGTCGGAGGATTTCTTGAACCATCCGAAGAAGCCTTTGGATGAGGATGAGGGCGAAGGCTTGGGCCTGAACTGCTCGAAGTCCACCTCCTCCTTTATCATGGCGAAGTTCACTATGCCCAGGGAGTAGCGGAAGAAGAGCTCCTCGGCGCTTCCGGCGTCGACGGCGTTCACCATCTCCCTTACAAGGGCGTCGCTCCACTGCGCCCCTGCCTTTGCAACCTCGTCCTGCAGGGCCTTCTTCCCCTTTGAGACCTCGCTTGCCTTGTCCTTTCGGAAATAGTCCATCACGAGGTTCCTTGCGTGGCGGGTGCGAAGGAACGAGAACCACTGCTTCTTGGGGTTCTCCCCGTCGGCTGTTATGATCTCCACCATGTCGCCGGTCTTGAGGGTCTGCGACAGGGGCACCAGTTTCATGTTCACCTTCGCGGCGATGGCCTTGTCGCCTATCTCGGAGTGGATCATGTACGCGAAGTCAAGGGCGGTGGATCCGTTGGGGACTGACTTCTGCTCTCCCTTTGGCGTGAACACGAATATGTTTGAGGTGGTAAGGTCGTTGTGGATCATGTCCAGCAGCTCCAGGGCGCTCACGTCCGGGTTCACCAGGATCTCCTTGACCTTGTCCAGCCACTTGTCCATCTGGGAGTCGTTCTCGGATGCGTACCCGTCCTTTTTGTAGGCCCAGTGCGCCGCGATGCCCTTTTCTGCGATGTCGTCCATGCGTCGGGTGCGTATCTGCACCTCTATCCAGATGCCGTTGCCGCTCATGAGCGTGCAGTGAAGGGCCTCGTAGCCGTTGCTCTTGGGGTGCTTCACCCAGTCGCGCACGCGGTCGGGCTTGTAGCGGTATATTCCGGTAATGATGGAGAATATGTGGTAGCACTGGTCCCTTTCGCTCTCACCCTTTTCGGTAGAGGGTGTGAATATCACCCTTACGGCGTAGAGGTCGTAGACCTGGTCGAAGTCGATGCCCTTTGTCTGCATCTTGTGCCAGATGGAGTAGGGGGTCTTCAGCCTCTTCTTTATCTCGAAGGAGAAGCCAGCCTCCTTGAGGGCCTTCTCGATGGGCTCTATGAACTGGTCGATCTCGCGGGCCTTGTCGCTTTGCTTGAGGGCTACCTTCGTGCAGATGTCGTTGTACGCCTGGGGCTCCTTGAAGCGCAGCCATATGTTCTCCATCTCGGACTTTATCTCGTAAAGGCCGAGGCGGTGGGCCAGTGGCACGAATATGTACATCGTCTCGGAAAGGATCTTCTCCCTCTTGTACTCTGGCATGTACTCTATCGTGCGGCAGTTGTGAAGGCGGTCGGCAAGCTTTATGAGGATCACCCTCACGTCGTCGTTGAGGGTAAGGAGGATACGCTTGAAGTTCTCCGCCTGGAGGCTCGTGGATTCGGCCTTCCTCCCGGAGTGGTCCTGGTTGTCGAGAACGGTCTTTATCTTTGTCAGTCCGTCAACCAGCAGGGCTATCCTGTCGCCGAAGAGCTTTCGGATGTCTTCCGTGGTGTACTCGGTGTCCTCCACGACGTCGTGCAGAAGTGCCGCGGCTATGCTCTTGTACCCAAGGCCTATGTCCGATACCACTATCTTCGCTACCGCTATGGGGTGCAGCATGTACGGCTCCCCGGAGCGCCTGCGCACGTTCTTGTGCGCCTCGTTTGCAAACTCGAAGGCCTTCTGGACCACGGAGAGCTCCTTTTCGTCTGCGCACCGTTTGCGCGCAAGCTCCTTCAGGTCCGCGTATTCGCGGGCTATAATCTCGTAGTCCTGGACTGTGAATTCACTGAAACTCATATCTGTCCCTCCATTGTCTTTTCACTTTCCGCTGTGGCCTGGAGCGCTTCCTGGGTGGATCCGGAGACCGTCTCGCTGTTCTCCTTCCCTTCGTCTTCGCTGCCTGCCAGCCACCTTGAGTAGTCTATTCTCGGGGCTACCACTTCTCCGAGGCCCACCCTCTGGATGGAGTAGTTTATCTGCACGCCGAGTATTATTATGAACCATCCGAACCTCAGCCAGATGAGCATGAGGGGGATGGCCGCAATCGCTCCGTAGACGGCGTTTATCCTCACTACCATGAGCTGTGTCTCAAGGTAGAGATACTGCAGGACGGTGAAAGCCACTCCTGCGAGCACGGCCGAGCGGAACGCGTACTTTGTCTTCACGTGCGTAGCGGGGATGAACTTGTACATAGCCGTGAGGATGAGGATTACCGCAGCCCCGAATATGATCCACCCCACGAACGTGGTGAGCCCGGCCGAAAATCCGAAGTTGTCGTGGAACCACACGTCGAGGACCTTCGTGTAGACGACGGACCCGAAGAAGAAGAGAAGTAGGATGAACGGGGCGAATATCATTATCGCGAGGTCCACGGCGTAGGCCTTCAGGCGGCTCCTTCCCCCTGTATCTATGTTCCACACTATGTTGAACACCTTCTCTATCCTGTCCATCATCCATATGACGAGCCATATGAATAGCAGGGCGCTGACCAGCCCCACCCATCCGCTCTGGGCCGTCTCGAGGATGTTGTCGGCGGCGTTCACTATGAAGATTACAAGCTCGGAGTCCTCGCCGAAGTTCCCGAATAGGAAGTCCTTCAGGTTCTCCGAGAGCCCGACGCCTCCCGTTATCACGAAGCACACCGCAATGAAAGGCACTGCCGCCATGACGCAGAAGTAGCACAGCGATACGCTGAGGAGCCCGACGTTGCTCTGCCTCATGTTGTCGACGGAGTCCATCACCGTCTTTACGATATAGGCGAGGGTGCGCTTCTTCTTTGGCGCATCAAGGCCTATCTGCCACACGTCGTGGCCGATAAAGCGGAGGAACCTCTGTATGAAGCCGGGCAGTTTCATCTACATCATTCCTGGAAACAGGTTGGGTTCTTCGTCTTCGCTGTCCCGTCCACCGGTAGAGCTCCGGCCGATAAGGGAGAAGAAGGTGTCTTCGTCAATTGTCTGCACTCCGAGTTCGGATGCCTTTTTCATTTTCTCAGGCCCGGGCTTGCTGCCGGCCAGAAGATATGTCGTCTTGGATGATACCGAGGACGAGTTCTTGCCTCCGTTATCCTCTATGAGCCTTTTCATCTCCTCCCTTGAAATCGAGAAGTTCCCGGATATGACGATGGTCTTTCCGGCAAGAGACTGCGATGCGGCGCTACGGGTCTCGATGGTGAAGTTGAGGCCGGCCTCCCTCAGCTTTTCAACCTCCTGCACGTGGGAAGGAGTCCTGAAGAAGGAGTATACGCTTTCGGCTACCACGTCTCCTACGTCGGGTACGGCTTTGAGCTCCTCGAGGGATGCCTGCGCAAGTGCGTCTATGTTCTCGAAGTGGCGCGCCAGGGTCTTTGCCGTAGTCTCTCCCACGTACCTTATGCCAAGGGCGAAGAGCACCCTTTCGAAGGGTACGCCCTTAGACTGCTGCAGGGAGTCGAGGAACCTCTGCGCTGCGCGGTCCTTCCAGCCGTCGAGCCTCACAAGGTCCATCTTCCGAAGGGAGTACAGGTCGGATGGTGTCTTTGCAAGGCCGAGGCTGTAGAGCTGGTCCACAGTGGCTTCGCCTGCAATTATGTTCATCGCCTTTCGGCTGAGGAAGTGGATGATCTTTCCCTTTATCTGGGTGGGGCACCCGTCCTCGTTGGGACAGAAGTACCTCGCCTGGTCCTCTTCCTTTACAAGGGGAGTCCCGCAGTCCGGGCATGTAGCAGGGAATACAGGCGATACCGTACCCTGGGGACGCATCGAAAGCTCGACACTGGTAATCTTCGGAATTATCTCGCCGCCCTTCTCGACATGGACGTAGTCTCCCACGCGGATGTCAAGCAGGGCCATCTGGTCGGCATTGTTTAGGGTGGCCCTCTTTACCATGGTGCCGCTAAGGAGCACCGGCTCGAGGTTCGCTACCGGAGTCACGGCCCCGGTCCTTCCGACCTGGTAGTCTATGGAAACGAGCCTGGTGAGGGCGTCCTCCGCCTTGAACTTGTAGGCTACGGCCCAGCGGGGGAACTTGGAAGTGAACCCGAGGGCCTTCTGAAGTGGCGTCTCGTTTATCTTTATGACTATCCCGTCGGTTGCGTAGGGGAGGTTCTTCCTTTCGGTGTCCCAGTATGAGATGTACTGCTCGATCTCGTCTATGCCATGGGCGATCTTTCTCTTGTCCGATACCGGAAGTCCCCATGAAGCTGCGGCGTCAAGGGCCTCGCTATGGGTGGGGAAGTGGATGCTGTCGTCCGGAATGTGGTAGAGGGTGCACATGAGGCCCCTTCTTCCGACCTCGGCGCTGTCAAGGAGCTTGAGTGATCCGCTCGCAGCGTTTCTGGGATTGGCGAATGGCGGGTCCTCGTCCAGCTCCCTTTCCCTGTTCAGGGCGTCGAAGGATGCGTAGGGCATCAGCACCTCGCCCCTTATCTCGAACTCGGAAGGCCATCCCTTTCCCTTCAGCACATGGGGGATGTTCGATATCATGCGGGCGTTTGCGGTGACATCGTCTCCCACGAGACCGTCTCCGCGGGTGAGGGCCTGGTAGAGCTTGCCGTCACGGTATGTAAGGCAGATGGCCGTACCGTCGAACTTCAGTTCGCAGCTGTAGGTGAACTCTCCGCCGATTGTCTTTGCGGCCCTCTGGGCGAACTCCTCCACTTCCGAAATCGAGTAGGTGTTCCCGAGGGACAGCATGGGATGCTTGTGGCGCACCTGGCGGAACTCCCTTCCGGCGCCCCATTCGGCGTTCTCGCCGCTTTCGCTGCGGGCCTGCCTTGCGGCAGCCGCCTCGCTCTCAAGGTCGCTTCCCACTTTCTGGGTGGGGGAGTCGGGCGTCACCAGGTCGGGATGCTCCTTCTCCAGGGCGATGAGCTCGTTCATCATCATGTCGTACTCGTAGTCGCTCACGCTCGGAGCGTTGTCCACGTAGTAGCGGCGGTTGCACTCCCAGAGAGTGTCCCTCAGCTGGGCTATCCTTTCTATGGCCTTCTGTCTTTCCATCAAATCCTTGTGCGCGCGTATGCGCATTAACCCACAAATTTAGCGATTTTTCCACTGAGATTTTTCCAAAATGGAGTAAATTTGTAATCCCGACAGTGCGGGAGCTGAACCCCTTTGCATGGGGCTGAAGCGCTAAATGCAATCAAATCAAATTTTTAACATACAAGAAAGCATGAAAGATTCAATCATCATCCTGTGTGGCGGAGGTCCCGCCCCCGGAATGAACACCGTTGTGTGCTCGGTCGCCAAGACATTCCTCTCGAAAGGTTACAGGGTAATCGGACTCCATGAGGGCTATACCGGCCTCTTTTCGAAGAACCCCCGTACCGAGGACCTTGATTTCGCAAAGGCTGACCGCTATTTCAACAGGGGAGGCTCCTACCTTCAGATGAGCCGTTTCAAACCCACCCAGGAGGATTTTGAGAAGAACTTCAACCTCGACCTTTTCAAGGACAACAACATCAAGCTCCTTGTGACTGTCGGCGGAGACGATACCGCATCGACCGCGAACCGCATCGCAAAGTTCCTCGAGGACAAGAAGTATCCCATCCATAACATCCACATCCCCAAGACAATCGACAACGACCTACCCCTTCCCAACAACACTCCTACCTTCGGATTCAACTCCGCGAAGGACGAGGGAGCGCACCTGGCAAGGACCGTCTACGAGGATGCCCGCACCAGCGGCAACTGGCTACTGATATCCGCAATGGGACGCTCCGCCGGACATCTCGCCCTTGGAATCGGCGAGGCCACCCACAGCCCCATGACTATCATCCCCGAGATGTTCAACAAGACTGACATCACCATCGACAAGATCATAAAGCTCACCATATCTGCCATCCTCAAGCGCAAGATCCTTGGCATCGGCTACGGAACGGTAGTTGTCGCCGAGGGCGTGTTCCACGACCTCGACCCCGAGGACCTCAAGTCCACCGGAGTCCACATGACATACGACGAGCACGGACACCCCGAGCTTGGCAAGATCTCCAAGGCTGTGCTCTTCAACGACATCCTTGAGAAGGAGTTCAAGAAGATCGGCCTGAAGGTGAAGACCCGTCCTGTCGAGATCGGCTACGACGTACGCTGCCAGGACCCTATCGCCTACGACCTTACCTACTGCACCGAGCTTGCGATGGGAGCATGGGAGCTCTTCGCAAAGGGAGAGACCGGCTGCATGGTATATGTAGACGCTTTCGGCGAGGCCCATCCTCTCTACCTGAAGGACCTTCAGAACGAGGAAGGAAAGATCCCTCCCAGAAGGGTCGCAATCGAAGGTGGCATCGCCCAGAACTACTACTCCAACATATGCCACTACATAACCCCCGAGGACTACGAGGCTGCACGCCAGTGGGTCAAGAATCCCGAGGAGTATGACTTCCGCAAGATCCTGGGGTGGTAGCATTCTTTGACTGATACTTTGGATTAACAGGCTCCTCCCTGCGCTTGTCGTGCGGGGGAGGGGCTTTTTGGGGAACTACTGTACACACACATATGCCAAAGACTGTAATCTACCAGATGCTCCCGCGGCTGTGGGGAAACACGGAAGGACTCAACCACAGGGGTGGGCTCATATCCGAGAACGGATGCGGAAGATTCTCTGACATAGATTCAAATACGTTCGACTACCTTCATACCCTTGGCGTCACCCACATATGGTACACAGGGGTGGTAAGGCATGCCACTCACTCAAGCCAGAGGGGATGCTCGTCCTCTTCCGCGCAGTGGGTGAAGGGCGATGCCGGAAGCCCCTATGCCATAACCGACTGGTTCGACGTCAACCCGTACCTTGCGGACGACCCATCGCTGAGGATGGAGGAGTTCGAGGACCTGGTGCGAAGGACCCACGAGGCCGGCTTCAAGGTCATAATAGATTTCGTCCCCAACCATGTGGCAAGGGACTACGGGGCGTTCTCCCCGGAGCCGATCGTGGGCGGACGCGACGCCCAGGGGCATCCGGTCCTCGGCGCCCTCGATGACAGGAGCGTGCACTGGAGGGAGGACAACGATTTCTTCTATTATCCTGGCGCCGCCCTCACGCTGCCGGTGGAGTCTCCAGACGGGGTACCGTACCACGAGTTCCCTGCCAAGGCCTCCGGAAACTGCTACTCATCCTCCCCGGGGATGAACGACTGGTACGACACGGTGAAGCTCAACTACTGCGACTATCACACCCCTACGTGGGACCGCATGCTGGAAGTGCTCCTTTTCTGGGCTTCCAAGGGTGTCGACGGGTGGAGGTGCGACATGGTGGAGCTTGTCCCCATGGGTTTCTGCCAGTGGGTGATAGCGGAAGTGAAAAAGAAGTATCCGGACGTCACATTCATAGCGGAAGTATACCAGAAGCAGTTATATTTCAAATATATCCACGATATAGGATTCGATATCCTCTATGACAAGTCGGGCCTATATGACTCCCTCTCCGACATTGTGAGAAAGAACGCCGATGACAGGGGAGTGCCTCCGGAAGACTACCAGAGCGCCGAAAGGCTTACCTGGAACTGGCAGGAGCTATCCGACATGGAGGACCATCTTCTGAACTTTCTCGAAAACCACGACGAGCAGAGGCTCGCAAGCGACTTTTTCGCTGGCGACGGGGCCCACGCCATGGCAGCCCTCCACGTATCACTTCTGTCCTCGAAGGCTCCCTTCATGCTCTACGCAGGCCAGGAGGTCGGGGAAAGGGGGATGGACATCGAGGGAAAGAGCGGACTTGACGGAAGGACCACGATATTCGACTGGTGGAGGGTCCCTTCACTTGGAAGGCTCTATGAGCAGATCCACGGAAAGAAGGGTCTGAAGGCTCCCGAGAAAAAGCTTCTCGACCGTTACCGCTCAGTCCTTGAAATATCAGGGAGCCCTGCAATATCGGAAGGCCTCTTCTACGACCTGTGCTACTGCAACTACTCTTCGGACGGGTTCAACCCAAGGCGTCATTTCGCGTTCCTCAGGCACGCCCCAGCCGAGACCATCATAGTTGTCGCGAACTTCTCGCCTTCGGACGCCAGCATATGCGTAAGCGTCCCCCAGCATGCGATGGACCTTTTCTCCATCCCTTCTTCAAGGATAGACCCTTCGGTCCCGTTCAAGGTGAAGGTCAAGGCTTTCGACGCTGCGGTGATAAGGCTCAGATAGCAAAGCTCCGGAGCTTGGAATTGTAGATACAAATTCAGATATTTGCGGGAGAGTGTGGCATGGAAACTGCACTCTCCCGTTTCAATAAACACAAGAAACTATGGCCAGAAGAATATTTTCGCTAGTTGCGGCGGCACTTGCCGCATCCCTTCTTATCGTATCGTGCTCCACCATGACAAAGGCCGAAAGGGCGGCCGAGGCTGCAAGGGTCGCAGAACTTGTCTCGAGCCAGCTTGACAACCGCCAGTATTTTATAGCGGTAGACTACATGTACCCGCTAAGGGGAGGGGCAAGGCACCTTTCCAGCGGCTATTACCTGAAGATAGACGGAGACAAGGTAGACTCATACCTGCCTTATTTCGGGGCGGCGAGGAACGTCCCCTACGGGGGTGGCAAGGCCCTCAATTTCGAAGGGACTCTCTCATCCTACCAGGACTTCGCTCCCGAGAATGGGTTGCGCAGGATAGTCTTCGAAGTGACAAACGAAGAAGACACCTACGCTTACCAGGTCGATGTCTTTGACAACGGCAAGGCTTCCATTACTGTGCTGAGCCGCTTCCGTGACACCATCCGTTTCTCGGGCTATCAGGACGTTGATTACAAGTGGGAGAAGACAGAAAAATAGTGGCCAGCGATATTATGCGACCTTCTTTTATTCAGTTTTGATATTATTGGAGAATTTGGCTAAATTTGTCTTACTCTCTAAAATATTGTGCCTATGAAGAAGATAAGCACTTCCATATACACCTTTGAGAAACTTATCAGCCACGGTTGCATGTATGTGGATAAGACCATGTACATACATGAGTTGGTTTCCGAACCGGATGGGCAGTTCTTCCTTTCCCGTCCCCGCAGGTTTGGCAAGAGTCTTACTGTATCGACTTTGGATGCCCTGTTCAGGGGAAGGAGGGACCTGTTCAAGGGACTCTACATAGATTCGACCGACTACTCTTGGGAAGAGTTTCCAGTAATACATATTGATTTCGGAAGGATACCTGGCGGGACTCTTGACAAGCTTTCAGCAATGTTGACACAGGCTCTCTTGGGAATAGGTTCCTCGTATGGTGTCGACGTCAAAGGAAGCGATCCGGACGTAGTGTTCCTCAATCTTATTGAGACATTATACAAAAAGTTCGGGAAAGGTGTCGTAATACTGGTTGACGAGTACGACAAGCCTCTTCTGGACCACATCGGGAACAAGGAAGAATCCAAGGCTTTCCAGACGTTCCTAAGCGGATTCTACCAGGTCATAAAGGGAAGTGAGCCAAAGCTAAGATTCGTCCTCCTCACAGGTATAACGAGATTTTCGAA